>Ga0116194_1000079_pt1 | contig 115462 bp, 97 predicted proteins | sample AD_SCU001_MetaG_FD_89887 | JGI IMG/M metagenome (GOLD analysis project Ga0116194, IMG submission 89887) | Active sludge microbial communities of municipal wastewater-treating anaerobic digesters from China - AD_SCU001_MetaG | ecosystem: Engineered > Bioreactor > Anaerobic > Digestate | place...
AATCAGATTCCACATTCTCAGTTACTGATTCGCAAGTGATGATTCACTGTGAATCATCACTATTGAGACACTCTTTATGCAGCACTTTCTCTTTATACTTGTCTCACTTTTGGGGGCATATCATGCTCAATCGCAGAATCTTCTAATCAGATTATCTGAATCCAGTTCACGTCTGTAGTTCGTGGACAACAAGACAGTGGCTCTATTCAACTCTAATCCAGGGATATTGCTAATCCATAATTCAGACATGATTCTACCGGTTCTTATCAAAAAAGTCGAGATAGAATAGGACTGCATGCAACTTGATAGGATGATTGTATACTAATAGTGAAATCGTTCCCATTGCTCTCTTACTAATCTCAGGATTCTTCTACCAGGCGGATTCCGTTGTGAAGTAATATGACTAAGTGCAAGGGGGGTTTACGTTGAAGGCACTAATCACGGGCATTACCGGTCAGGACGGCTCTTATCTTGCAGAGCTCTTGCTAGAAGAGGGTTATGAAGTTCATGGAGTAATCAGGAGATCAAGCAGCTTCAACACGAAGAGAATTGATCATCTGTATAAGGATCCTCATGAAAGAGATGTCAATCTCTTTCTTCATTATGGAGACCTCACCGATTCAACGAATCTGATCAGGCTTATTCAAGAGATACAGCCGGACGAGATCTATAACCTCGCTGCCCAGAGCCATGTGAAAGTCTCTTTTGAGACGGCTGAATATACCGCTAACTCAGACGGTTTGGGAACACTTCGATTACTGGAAGCAATTCATTTCCTCGGACTAGAGAAGAAGACCAAGTTCTATCAGGCATCGACCAGTGAATTGTACGGAAAGGTTCAAGAGATACCTCAGAAGGAAACGACTCCATTCTATCCCAGAAGCCCATATGCAGCAGCCAAACTGTACGCTTACTGGATAACAGTCAACTACAGAGAAGCGTATGGAATATTTGGGAGCAATGGCATTCTCTTCAATCATGAATCGCCCAGGAGGGGAGAGACTTTCGTCACAAGAAAGATTACCAGGGCGGCTTCAAGAATATCGCTCGGTCTTCAAGAAAAACTCTACCTTGGAAACATGGACGCTAAAAGAGACTGGGGGTATGCCCCCGATTATGTGAAAGCAATGTGGCTGATGCTCCAGCAGGATGAACCTGGAGACTTTGTCATAGCAACGGGAGAGACACATACTGTAAGAGAATTCGTTGAACTGTCTTTTGAGGAAGCGGGAATAGATATTCAGTGGAGAGGAAAAGGCATTGAAGAAAAAGGAATCGACTCAAAAACAGGAAATATAGTCGTCGAAATAGACCCCGATTACTTCAGACCGACGGAAGTTGAAATTCTACTCGGAGACCCGACAAAGGCAAGAGAAAAACTTGGCTGGCAACCCGAAGTCAAATTCCAAGAACTGGTAAGAATAATGATGAACGCTGACCTCGAAGCCGCGAAGTATGAAAAGTATAAGAGGGAGTATAAAGGGTGAGTGAGTAGAGAGTAGTTAGTAGTTATAAGTGGGTGGATTTGAAGTAGTCAGTAGTTGGTAGTAAGTAGTTAGGAAGAATGCAGTTTAGGAGATCTTGTTCTATTTGTTACATGGGATCGCTTACCATCTGCAGAGTACAAACAAATCACTAAAGCAACGGAGGAAGGAAATGAAATCTCACAAAGACTTAGAAGTTTGGAAGAAAAGCATTGACCTTGTCCAAGCAATCTACAAACTAACAGAGAGCTTTCCTAAGTCAGAACAGTTCTCGTTGTCAGTCCAGATGCAAAGATCAGCTATCTCTGTCCCTTCGAACATAGCAGAAGGATCAGGTAGAATGAGTAGAGGAGACTATATCCGCTTTCTCTACATTGTTAGAGGTTCATTGCTCGAACTTGATACTCAAATAGAAATTGCCAATTGATTAGGATACATTAGTAATGAGCAATCAGAGAGGATTTGCTGCCTCTCTGAGAGAGTACTGAAAATGCTAGACGGTCTGATTTTTTCCTTGAAGAAGAGTTTGAAAGCTTCTCTTGTTAAAGAAGGTGAGCCGAATTGAAGGTAGTTGGATGATTCCTTACTACTCACTACTATTCCAAAGGAGATGATCTACATGGATAAAACGTCAAAGATCTACCTAGCCGGTCACACCGGTCTTGTTGGTTCGGCTATTATGAGAAAGCTGAGGTCAGAAGGTTATACGAATATAATCACCAGAACCTTTGAAGAGCTTGATTTGACAGACCAGAGGGCAACAAGAGGCTTTTTCGAAAGAGAAAGACCTGAGTACGTTTTTCTAGCCGCGGCAAAGGTCGGCGGTATTCACGCAAACAATACATATCCTGCGGACTTTATATACATAAACCTGATGATCGAATGCAACGTAATAAAAGCTGCTCATGAGTTCGGAGTGAAGAAACTTCTTTTTCTCGGAAGTTCGTGTATATATCCGAAGATGGCACCCCAACCGATAAAAGAAGAATACCTATTATCGGGTTATCTCGAAGAGACAAACGAGGCCTACGCTCTGGCAAAGATCTCCGGCTTGAAGATGTGCCAGTACTTCAACAAACAATACGGGACTAACTTCATAAGCGTAATGCCCACTAATTTATACGGACCGAATGATAACTTCGATCTCAATACAAGTCATGTGCTGCCGGCGCTGATCCGAAAGTTCCATGAGGCAAAGATAAACAATATTCCATACGTTGAGATCTGGGGAACGGGTACTCCAAGAAGAGAGTTCCTGTATGTCGATGATCTCGCAGACGCCTGTCTATTTCTGATGAAAAACTACTCGGGAAATGACTTTTTCAACATAGGAACGGGAGAAGATATAACAATAAAAGAACTGGCAGAGATGATAAGCGAAGTAGTTGGATACAAAGGCGAACTGAAGTTTGATACTTCCAAACCAGATGGGACACCCAGGAAACTGCTGGATGTTTCAAGGATTCATAAGGCTGGATGGAGTCATAAGACAGAGCTGCTGAATGGGCTAAGGAGGACTTGTGAGTGGTTTAGCAAATCTTATCTTTAATTGACTAAGAGAAAGGTCCAATTGCTTTTCGAGAGTCAGTTCCTACCATTGATATTAACACCTTTTGCTACTCTTTTTTCAGATTTTCATTGATTCCGTTCCTAGAATTCACTAGGAAAAGTACCTCGATTGTTTTACTCACCAAAAGAGCTCTGAAAGCGCTCAGAACTTCGCCGGATCATGTCCTGAAAACACTTCATTAATTGCATCGTTGCTGACTTCAATCAATTGAAGAGTAATGAGTAAGTTCTCATCCTCATAATTTGATCCAATCATTTGGAAAGATCCCAGAAAAATCCAGATCTCTGTTCACCATTCTTTCAGGTGCAACTACAATTCTGTTTGGGTTTCTATTAAGCCATGCTGCCCACCAGCTGAAAGTACTGTTTGCTATGATATTATGTTTGCAGAGGCTCATAAGCTGCATATCTCTGTAACTACTAGAGCCTGTGTTCCAGTCAATTACTGTGAAACGAGCATCAGTGAAGCTATCCTTGGCCCACTGAGGATCATCACAAAAAACATAAAAGACTGGTTCTACAATCGTATTCTCAATAGTATGAATTGCTCGAAGATAGTATTGATCACTACATATGCCACCGAACAATCCCAAATTGCTGCTTCTAAGAAAGTCTCCTCTCCTAAAGTGCACGCTTACGGATTCTACTTTAGCGATTTCGTGGGCTAATCGTTTATTATTGTCAGAACTGAAAGCAGGGAAAGTGAAGGCATCTCTTAATTCTTCTGCACAAGGCTCAAGATAATTTGTATTCTGCCAGTAGCCCTTTAAGTAACGATTGTTTCCTTTCAAAACATCGGGGTCAAAAGAAAATGGGACCTTTTCTTCAAAGTACACTTTTGATTTCCTGAATAGCTTCCAAATGACTTTCTTGGGGTTAAGTCGAGTCCCACCTGTAAACTTTAAAATGACGTCAAGATTAGCATGAGCAATATCCAAATCAAACAGTCTTTCAAGCTCAAATCCATTATGCATTGGTGTTGTCGAGTACTGAGTGCAGTCAGCTTTCACTTCCTTATTGTTCTTTTTAAGAAAACAGTAGAGACCATATTGAAACATCTGATTACCCAGTCCTCCGCCAAACCAAACTACTTGCATAATCACACCACCCGGTTCTTGATGAAAGAAAAATCACTCAGACAAGAAACTCTTACATGGAAAACATTGTCTTGCTTCTTGTGAGATCTTGAATAACTTAAGAGTCCAAACAACCAAAGTCATTTGTCCTTCTGTGCCTACGAATATCAGTTGAAGAAATCAGTCTTCAGTCACTTTCAGAGCAATGACTACATAGACCTGGAGTCTAAGAGTGTTAGATGTGTGCAAGACATCTGTTGGACTCTAAGCTCCGTGTGAGTTCTAGCTCTTTTCACCACACATTTTCATGAAATAATACCATGAGTGTGCATAGCAAAAACTCTCAGGAAACGACCACCTAGAATTATGTATACTCACAAAAAAAGGACTAGGGGATCTCTTTGAGTACCTCATTTGGCAGGAGCTAAGTTTTCAGAGATACAAAAAAATACACAAGCACTTATCCTCAAGGTGCCTGCCAATAAACGGACTTCTCACAGTCTCTTCCCTCTATACCTCAAATAGCTGAAGTATAGGTCTGGAAAGTGCATTAAAAGCTCTTTTACTAGTCTATCTTTCATTGATTGTCCTTCGTATTTCCGTATCTGCTCACTAATAATCTTGATATTCAGGAGCTTCACAAGTCTCCTACTTGGGAATCCACCAAGAGCAAGATTCGCGATTGCTCCAACATATGCTCTCGGAATTAGGTTATTATCCATCATCTCCATGATTTCTTTTTGCGCACCTCGTGCTTCAAGAAATTTCCTCAATCTTCTTAGAGACCCTACTGTGTGGAAGTGTCTGTAATCGCTTATCCTTGATGCTGAGCGAGTCCTAATCACTGACTTTGTAAGAGATTGTTCTTTAAACGCCACTTGTTCTGCAACAAAAAGCGCCTTCATAGTGAACTCCACATCTTCTCCGTTTGTAGCTCCCGATTGGTACCTCAGCATATGTTTTCGCAAAAACAATGTGTTGTACAAAACGCTTCCTGTCCACAACCATGTTTTGTTTTTCATCATAAGAAGAAGAACTGTTCTTCCATCTGTAGGTTTAGACAAATACTGGTATCGGTCTTCGAATCGGCTGATTATTTGACCACTCCAGTCAACAACGTCAAATCCAAAAGCCAAAACATCAGCGTGCATATCACGGGCCTTCATATAAACGCTACTTAGGCAATCTTCTGACATTAGATCATCCGAGTCGAAGAATATAACGTATTCTCCCCTAGCGGAAATCAGACCCATGTTTCTTGCCGAACTAACACCGGAGTTCTCTGTTCTTATTATCCTTGAGAAAGCGGCTGAGTTTTGAGGTAAATCCAGTACTGAACGAGCCACATCTTCTGTGCCATCTGTTGATCCATCGTTGACAACTATCACTTCGAAGTTCACGCCACGCTGGGTTATGATGGTCCTGAGCGTCCTTTCAATGAATCTCTCAGCATTATATGCAGGTACCACCACTGTAACGTCCACATTTTCTTGGACAGCTGCTGAAGTGGGCAACCTTTTGTTCATCACCGAATTCTCCTCCCGTGTTTGCCAATAACGAATTAGATGCTCGAAAGCACAACGGAACAATTTCCCAAAGATTCGTACTGAAGCTAACGGTGAGACTTATTTATGTCTCCAATAATTTCTTCGTAGATATCCCGCTCTTTCCCAGCAATTTCATGCCAATCATATGAGGACACACAATGACTCACATTGTCAAAGTCGAGCTCATCCGAAATAATCCATGAAATTCTTTGAGCTAGCTCCTCTAAGAGGTCTTCACTGTTACTTGAAAGAAGTCGCTCATCTCCAATGGCTTCCGGTATCCCTCCCACATTGGTTCCTAGTACTCTAGCTCCACAAGCTCTTGCTTCCAGAATTACCGTTCCAAAACCTTCCTGCCTACTAGGCACAACAAGGACATCAATTGAATTCATGACCATTGGCATTAGCTGGTATTCCACTCTTCCTTTGAAACGCGTGATATCCGTAGGCATACACTCCCCTAGCGTGTTCATTAACGGGCCATCCCCGACAATCAGGAAGAATGCGTCCGATCTAAGCTTAATTAGCTCCCGCGCAATTGCTGGAAGTCGATCTGCTCCTTTCACTTCAATTAGGTTACCAACAAAACCCACGATCTTCTTATCGAGCGGCAGGCTCAATTTCTTTCTTGCCTCTTCTTTGTCCATAGGTTTGAATACGCTAGTATCTACTCCATTTGGAATGACAATCCCATTAGACTTGTCATAACTAAGTTTCTCACAAGCGTCTTTCATCAAAGCCTTGCTCACAAAGATTACCTTTGCTGCCTTTTCAAGCACCTCTTTTACGAAAGCCTTGTTGTTGTTTGAAATGGAATGAATCTCACCACCATGAGCGGTAACTATATATGGAATGCTATGCTTCTCAGAAAGCAGCATTGCGGCATACCCCTCCGGGAAGACTCTGTGAGCGTGAAGCAAACGGAATTCTTGGATCTTCTTGTTCTTCTCAATGGCAGTTGCCATTCCCCGAGCGTATTTCACCCACGAATTAGCTTCCTGTCTAATCAGCCCAATGCGATCTCTTAAGCCAAGAGAGACATTCAAAACGGGGTACTTCTTCTCATTCAAGTTCACCGACTTTAATGATTCAGATGGGGAATATCCTTTCAGCTTCTTCACAAGCCTAATTGGGAAGTTATCAAATGTAGAAACCGGAGCGAAATCGAAAGGCACACCTAACGCTGTCAGCGCCTTAAGCCTCTCGACTATGAAGACACCACTAGACGAGCTTTTCGGCTTAGGAAACATTTCTGAGAAGATAAGTACTTTCAAATTGCTGAGTTCCGTCTCAACTCTCATTTCAGATCCTGGTATATGAATCTCCTCCGAAAGGCACATACTTTTTTCTAACTCTTCATAATATCTTGAACGAATTCTAGAAATTCCCTTCTTTTGCTCTCTTCCCACAAGAAGCTACTCTTATTCTTGTCAATCGCCTTTAGCAAGGTATCGTATCTCTCTTCCCATATATGATCAATTCTTTCAGCACTTTCTTTGGGATTATTCCTATCTATTACAATGCCCAGGTTATCTCTTTCAACCATTTGAGCAATATCCTCAAATCGTTTATCGACTATGATTGGAGTTCCAGAAACAACGGAATCGAAGAACTTATTTGGCATCGAATGTACATAGTTCAAGAGCGGTTTTCCGCTAGCGTCAGTACTGCTGAAAGAAATGATTGAAAAACTTGCCTGAGATATTCTCCTGATCATTTCGCAGTATTTAAGAAATGGGATACTCTGACCACTAATTCCTTCTAGAGGCGAAGATCCTATCGTTGTAAACTCAAACCGCTTTTTTCTTAAAAAGGTAAGTAATTCCCTCTCTTTTTCGAGATCTCTTCGAACTGATCCAACGAAAACTATCTCTTTGTTTCTTCTTTCCTTAGGTAGAGTCTCAACAGAGGAATCTCCGTAGTTAGGTATCCATGATGTTTTCAAGGATGGATTAATTGCTTTTGCATCATCAATCATCCACTTAGAAACGAAAACGGCACCAGCGGATTTGAACAACATCTTTCTGTAAAAGGATTTTGCGTAGTTAGTCTTTATAGTTTTTGGAATCGCGTTGACACCAAATAGGAACTCTTCAGGAACATACTCATGAAAATCGGTAATAATTGGGACTTTAATTTTCCAGAACCTCTTGTAGATTTCTAACGGAATTACTGTCGCGAAGTGATGTACGTAAACCAATTCAGGTCTCAAAGAACAGGCAATTTCTATCATCTTTGCTTCATGAGTTCTCCTTAAGATGAGTTCTCTGACATTGCTATGTTTGTTAATATGATGCAAAACAGGGTGAAATGTCACCCCCCCTTCGGCATGGTGTTCGGACTCGTTTTCAGACCAGTATATGTAATCAACGTCTCCAATAGACGATAAAGCCTCTACTGTTCTCATCACGCGCTTATCTTTCTTCGGGTGGAGAAAGGCGATAACTAAAATACTCATGTACGTCTCCTATTTCTGAGCCACTTCTTAACCAATCCAGTCGAAACTAAGCTTTCCAGAAGCAATACATAAGGAACTCTAATAAAATAGTCGAAAGCATTTCCACAAAACACTGGCATCGTTCGCTTAATTCTCTTGCTTCTAAAGAATTCACAATATCTTTTCAGATTGTTCGTCAAAGAAGGATCTAGTTCTGAGTTGCAGTTTCGCGAATCTCCTTGTAAATAGATGGAATCAGGACTTGATCTCGTCATTCTGAATGAAACTGAATTGTCATTCCCTGTGTCTACTTCAATTATTAGGCCATTACTAGATCTCCCTGAATGGTACGAAGTAACTTCGTTCTTGGGCATATATGTATTTCCTATGCTGAAATAAACACTCTTCATAGCCGGCTGTATTGTGTGTGGATGATGTCCGACAATCAAGTTAGCTCCCGCGGCGATTATTCTATTTGCAGCCGCCACTTGCCACGGAGTGGGTAGTACTTCCAAGTCTACTCCCCAATGAGGGTAGACAATCAGATATTCAACTTCGGATTTGAGTTTGCTCACTTGTTTAATAATCTCTTTCAGAGAAATCCAACATAGGTTGAGAATCCTGGACTTTGCACCAGTGAACCTCCAAGCAAAAGCAAGTAGTCCAATCTTCTTTCCTGAATTTTCAAAGGTAATGTATGGCCTTTCTCTGGTCCCAAACGAATTAATTCCTTCATTTTGAAGAGCTTCCTCAGTCCTCCTGAAACTCTTTTTGTCTCCATCAAGAGAATGATTGTTTGCCAGGTTGACGAATCTAATATTTAACAACTCACGCATTTTCTTAATAGAGTCTTCAGTCATCCCAAGAGTGCTATTTCTTGAGTCATCATCGACGTAACCTTCCAGGTTTGCAATGACAATCTTCTTCAGAAGAAACTTTTTCAGTTCTGGATCAACTTTCGGAATCTCCTGAAAGTTGACATCACTCAAAAGGGCTATTCCGTTTCTCAACGCTGATCACCTCGAAGATCCTGACTCAAAACAAGCAGCATGAGGATCTCTGACAGAAAACAGTTCGGATCATAACCTCTCTTACCAAGTCTGTTACCGGTCAAATCTTTCAGCTTTGAATACGCTTGCGGGTATTTCAATGCGAAACGCTGCAAAAGTTTCTCTCCTACTAAATCCATTCCCCAAGGATTGTGATATCTGCGCTTCATGTAAAAGTCCTTCACTCTCATCATATATTCGGCAGATGCAAATAACGACGCAAGTTTCATCATGAAGCTCTTTTTCTTTTTCTCTTTCAGTTTAATTCTAGCGTCGAATGAGACTCCCATTGGTTCAAAAAACTCATGTTCGACAAATCTGTCATAAAAGTGTTTATTCTTTTTCTGCTCCAGAGGAACAGAGAACCAGAAATTGACAAATCTATTGTCCCAAAAAGGAAGCCACCACTTGTGCTCAAAATACTCATATAATCTGATGGAATTCACTATAAACTTAGATTGTCTTTCAAACCAATTCCAGATCTCGAAGGCCATGTATGGTTCAGATACGTAAGCAATGATTTGCTCCAGTTCGTCATGTATATGCTGTTTTGCTTCATTGGGAACTGGTAACATTCTAAGAGTGAAATGCTTCGCAATAGTCGCCCTAACGAGCGAATCGAAATCTCGAGATCTGTTAGACAGCAACACCATAGGGGTAATGTGAGAACCAGCAGAAAAATCAGCAGAGTGTCCAGGTACAAATACCAGTTCCTGTCCTGGGAAAGATTTTTCGAGCCTCTTCATCAGAAGGTATTCCTGCACATGAGGGGTCGAAATAAAACCATGAGAAGAAAGAAAGTAATGCTCGAATTCTTCAGATGTCATCTCATTCATCATTTCTTCGAAGTTATATTCAACATAATACCATTCATAGCCTAGTCGCGCAGCAACTTCTCTACTTGGGTTAGATTCAACTTCCCCTGCACCTTCTACTCCATAGTTCACACAGATCACATTGTCTATTCCGGCATCTCTTAGTAAACAGGCAATCAGTCTTGAATCGTAACCGCCGCTAAGAGGAACAATTATCATCCGATCCCCTGAGATCGAACCCGCTTCCTTGAACACTTCTCGCAGGATTGTCAAAAGCCTCTGTGAAAAGACATCATAAGTAAATGTCTTGTCAGGTCTGGGAATGCTTTCTAGAATATCTAACGTAGTTTCAGAATCATCTTTGATTAGGTTTTTTTCTCCTACCCTAAACTGCATTACCGAATCGAGAAGCGTTGATCTACCTGTCACATACCCAAAAGAAAGCAAATCAATGATTGAGTTTTCAAGCAGCTCATGTGCCTCAAAAAAGGGTTTATCAGTTACTTGTTTTCCCTTCATGTCAAGGTAGAGAGGCACTTGCCTTGCCGATCCAGAATATACTACTATCCCTTCATCACTCTTCGATACATATGTAATTCCTCGCTTCTCAAAATCGTCAATTGTCGCGGGCTGAATTGCACTCCCCACTGGTGAGTAAACCACTGCTCCTCCACAGAGTCGCTTTAGCCATCTGTCATCCTGAAGCGAGAGCGTATACAACTAATTCTGCTCCCCTCTGCCAATGAGTGAGAACAGCCCGACCAATGAACCAACACCATATGAAACATGAAGAATAGGAAAAGCGAGTACTGAAGCAAAGAAGCTCTTCCATTTTCCAGTGGCCATGCATATTGAGATCGAATACCAGATCACTGTAACTAAGTACATAAGAATCATCAATAGTGAGAAAGTCTCAATCAGAACACTTACGAATGAAAGGGCGGCACCTAAAACCAAAGACAGAACAAAAATGAGAGGCACCAGATGCCTTAGTGAAAACGGAATCTTGGCAAACTTTGCACCTGTTATTACCCAGAAGCCATTTCCGTAATTATTGCTCCATAGCTCTTTATAAGTTGATCTTGCATAGTAAGTCAACTCAATATCAGGGAAGAGGATTATTTTGCCTCCTGCGCGTTTCAATCTCAAATTGAATTCAATGTCTTGATTTCTTACAAGTCTTTCGTTAAAATAACCCACTTTGTCAAAAACCTCTCTCTTGTAACAGCCAAAGGGAACGGTATCTACTTCTGTAGGTCTGCTTACCCCTGTCCTGAACTTGGCTCCTCCGACCCCAAAAGGGCTAGAGAGAACCTTTGAGATAGCAATTCCGACGGCCGATTCGACTCGCGGTTCCGTCTTCATTACTCCTCCAACATTGTCTGCTCCAGTCTCGATGGCATGTTTGATACACCTCGAGATGTAGTCTGAGGGCATCTCGCTATGTGCACTGCTGAATAATATATATTCACCTTTTGAAGCCTTCACTCCTAAGTTTAGTGCAACGGGAGTAATCAGCTTCTGATTTTTGATTAGGATGATTCTCCTGTCTCGTTCGCAATACCTCTTGACTATTTCGCCTGTGCCATCTTCACTCACCCCATCAACAATGATTATTTCCATCAAGTGCTCAGGATAGTCAGATACGATAAACGAATTCAGACACTTTTCGATGAAATGAACTTCATTCCTGGTCGGGACTATTATTGTAACTTTCGGCAATTCCTGCTCTTCCACTGAAGACCCCTCCGGAGACTACTGTGTTCGTTCACCAAACCTTTCTCACTAGCCAAGCAGCGAAGCAATTTCTGCTGCAGCATTTCCTGAACCGTAAAGCCCTTTCTCATAGTTAGTTTCATGAATGAGGAGAAGTGAATCCAGGATCATTTCTGGAGATGTTAGGCAGTTGATTCCAGCATCAACTAGCTCAATCCAGCCAGTGTCGGGCATAACGACTACCGCTTGTTTCCCTGCGAAGTAACTCTCTTTCTGAAGTCCACCGCTGTCGGTAATCAGCTTCCATGAATGCTTGACAAGTCCAATCATCGACAAATAGTCAAGCGGGTCTATTATGTCCAGATTCTCCAAGTGATTCTCAAGACCAAACTCCTTAATTCTCCTTCTCGTTCTTGGATGAATTGGAAAGATTACTCTCTTATACTTCACAATTATCCTGAGTTGTTTGAGAATCTCCTCTAGCCTATCTCTATTATCTGTATTGAAATCCCTATGAATTGTGACAACAACGTAACCATTTTCTTCAAGGTCAAGTTGCTCTGCCAAAGAATAATCGAAGTGCTTCTCCATCTTCAAGTATAGATCGTACATCACGTCGCCGGTAAACCACACACCTTTTTCCATTCCCTCTTTCTTAAGGTTCTTTACCGCCGTTTGCGATGGACAGAATAAGAAGGTAGATATTCTGTCCGTCAAGACTCTATTTATTTCTTCAGGCATATCTCTGGGTTCTTGCCGCATGCCTGCCTCCACATGTGCAACTGGTATCTTCAGTTTAGCAGCAACCAGCGCGCCGGCGACAGTCGCATTTGTATCTCCGTAGACAAGCACAATATCCGGTTTCTCCTTCAAGATCACTTCTTCCAGTCTTATCAAAGTGAGCCCGGTCTGCACAGCGTGTGTACCAGAACCAACCCCCAGATTGTAGTCGGGTTCTTTTATATCCAAACAATTGAAGAAAACTTCCGACATATTGTAATCGTAGTGCTGGCCAGTATGTACTAGCACGTGTTCAAAACCAGCTTTCCTGAGTTCTTCTCCTACCACTGCCTCTTTAACAAATTGAGGTCTCGCACCCACTATAGTAACTATCTTCAAGATTCACTCCTATATTCACTATTCTTGGGATCATCAAAACTTGACCGGTTTTCCCTCTCTTGCCGATTTGTATATTCCGAGAATGATCTCCACGGATTTCTTCCCTTCTTCTCCATTCACAAAGGGTTCTCGATCTTCGATGATTGATTTGGCGAAGTCTTCAAAGGCTGTTATGTGGCCCGAGCCGTATACTGTATCAGGATCGGGAAGATCCATCAATGGATGTGAGTCTTCACCCTCAAATCTCCATGTCTGAATCTTGTTGACCGCCAAACCTCCCAGGACGACCGTTCCCTTTTCACCAAAGACGGAGAGAGTCTCTTCGAGATTCCTCGGATATACGTTAGCTGTCCCTTCAATTATACCAATCGAACCGTTCTTGAATCTAACGATCGCGGCTCCAAAATCCTCCGTCTCTATATAAGGGTGATTGTAGTTCTCCGTCATTGCAAATACCTCTTGGACTTCCCCCCCAAGCATCCATTGAAGAAGGTCTATGTTGTGCGCACACTGGTTCATAATCGTGCCGCCATCCATAGCCCATGTTCCCCTCCAGCTGGCCTGCTTGTAATACTCTTCGTTTCTGTTCCAGAGAATGCGGGCAGTAGCCGTGAATACACGACCGAACTTGCCTGAATCAACTGCCTTTCTAAGCTCCTGGACAGGAGGATTGAACCTATTCTGAACACAGACGGCGAGTTTCAAGTTCTTCTCTCTCGATAGGGCGATCATCTCATCCATATGTTCCGATGATAAGGCCATGGGCTTTTCAACAAGCACATGCTTCGCTGCCTTGAGGAAATCTATGGTGTTCCGATAGTGATTACCGCTTTCGGTGGCAATGGTGACGAAATCGATCTGAGACGAGAGGAGCTCTTTGTAGTCGGAGATTACGCGTGGACGTTGGAGATCAGGCTCGGATGCTGGAGAGGAAGAGAGTCTGCTTTGGCCATTCTGGGTCTCGTCTTTCTCTCTTATTCTCTCTTCATCTCCGCGAGCAAGCGATATCTCTTGTATCTTCATGTATTCTTCTGCAGCTCTTTCGGCTTTCTCTGGTACGAGATCGCAAACAGCAACGAGATCTATCAAATCACTGTTCGCAGCAAAGGCCTCTATATGTTTTTTCGTTCCTATTCTTCCGCATCCAATTAGTGCGGCACGTAGTTTTTTCATTTTGTCACTCCGATCCTTTAAGTTATGGAGAAAGAGCATTGTCGAGAAAGGGAGACGACACTTCGTGTCGAGAAAAATTAACGACGAAGAATTATCTCTTCTTACATCAATTCCCCTTCAGGTTGATTTCGAAATACTCTTCCTTCTAATTGACGAAATCAGATTCATCAGCATCTTTCTCAGTGTTTCATAACTCTCTATCAGACTTGAATAATCTGCTTCTTTGAGATACACAAGCCTCTTGGAAATATCAATTTGAGTTCTCAATTCCATCAACGATCCTCTTGCGTTATATAGGAAATGCAAATATTCTTTTGAATGACCCCGTCCATTTCCTTCAGCAATGTTAGACGGAACTGATATTGCAGCTCTTCTCATTTGTGAAACAAGACAGTATTTCTCTTCTTCTGGAAAGCTCCTTGTTATGTTGTAGATTCGCTCAACAAAGCTCATAGATACTTCGTAGATTTCCATTTCGAAAAAAGCCACTCTTACTCTCATCTCTCCTTTCTCTCTTATTCTCGGCGGTGTTCCTCGCTGTCTCCAAAAAGCCTCTATGTTTTTCGCCAACAACCTACAATGAACAACGCCCAACGGCTCCTAAAGCACTTCAACATTTCCAGCCTTAATGCCCATTTTGCTGAGTACGTTTTTTGCGTCGAATATGTATCTAGCATTTGCCACAATCATCTTGTAGTTTATGTTTTTCTTGTGGGCCGTCGTTATTACAACCGCGTCTGATTCTTTGATCAGCTCTTCTGTCAGGTTGACAGTTTTCACAGTCTTTCCTTCCCACTGGAACTGTGAAACGTATGGATCGACGACCGAAACGTGCGCCAGGTTCTTCTCCAGGTGTTCGAGCACTTTTAGCGCGGGTGACTCTCTCATGTCTTCTATGTCTTCTTTGTAGGCTATTCCCATCATGACTACTTTAGCCCCGTTCATACATTTACCACGTTCGTTGAGAGCCTTCATCACTCTGGTCACCACATATTCGGGCATCGAATCGTTTATCTCACCCGAGAGTTCTATAAGGCGCGTGTGGTAGTCGTACTTGCGAGCAATGTATGTGAGATAGAAGGGATCGATAGGGATGCAGTGGCCACCTACACCCGGTCCGGGGAAGAAGGGCATGAAACCGAACGGTTTGGTCGAGGCCGCGTTTATCACATCCCATATGTTGATTCCCATCTTGTCTGCCACGACCGCCATTTCGTTTATTAGGGCTATATTCACTATCCTGAAGGTATTTTCCAGTATCTTGGTCATCTCGGCCTCTTTCGGAGAGGAGACGACGAAGACTTCCGCCTCAAGTACCGACTCATAAAGGAGTCTGGCCACTTCTGTGGATTCGGGTCCCACTCCGCCTACAACCTTCGGGGTGTTTTTGGTCTTGAATCTCAAGTTTCCCGGATCGACCCTTTCGGGACTGAAGGCGAGATAGAAGTCTTTGCCACATACCAATCCCGTCTCTTCCAGTATCGGTTTCATAACGTCTTCTGTCGTTCCGGGATAGGTCGTCGATTCGAGCACGACAAGCATGTCTTTGTGGAGTCTCTTTGCGACATCTTTTGTCGAATTGATTACATAAGTCAGGTCCGGTTGCTTGTATATGTCCAGCGGTGTGGGAACACAGATGGCCACCACGTCGCAATCGGATAGCTCGTCGAAATCTACGGTCGCTCTGAGGTGGCCGTCTGAAACGATCTTCTCCAGATCCGCATTCACTACATCGCCGATGTAGTTATGGCCTTCATTTACCATTTTCACTTTACTTTCCTGGATATCGAAACCAATAACCTTGAAACCGGCTTTGGCCTTCTCAACGGCCAACGGCAGACCTACGTACCCTAGACCGATTACACCAACAGTTGCAGACCTGTCAATAATCTTATCTCTGAGCATGGGAACCTCCTGTGTTTTAAACGAGACAACGAATGGGTGTCGGAGATAGACGAGATTACAAAATGACACTGAGAAAGTAAGATCTAGAGAAGGATTCAGCAGAACGTCTCTTATTGTACTCTCTCGCCCTCTCGATTTTCTTCTCTCTTTATTCTCGATTGTCAAAGTATTCCTGTTCTTCTATCAGTTGCTCTTTCGGAACTTCCCTTATGTATCTCGCCGGGATTCCGGCGTATATCTTTCTCGGTTCCAGATCCTTTGTAACAACGCTTCCCGCTGCAACAACAGTGTCCTCGCCAATCACCACTCCGGGGAGTAGCGTTGCGTTCGCCCCGATCCTGGCACCTCTTTTCAAAGTTGGACCTTTGAAATGCTTCTTTCTCTCTTCGGTTCTGCCGAGGTAGTTGTCGTTGGTGAATGTAACTTCCGGGGCGATGAAGCAGTAGTCCTCTATGGTGGAAAAAGCCGTTACGTAAGCTCCTGTTTCTATTTTAACTCTCTTTCCAACCTCAGTTCCATTCTCAACGGTAGCTCCCTTTCCAACTATGGTTCTGTCTCCTATTCTAGTCTTTTCTCGAATGGTAGCTAGATCACCGACGAAGCACTTCTCTCCCATTGCCACTCCTTTGTAGATAACACAGGAAGCGCCGATCGTACTGTCCCGTCCTATGACCAGAGCTGGAAGAGCTTCTATACTCGTTGTGGCGCTTGTGTTCGCTCTGAATGGTTCCTTGCCAAGAACTGTGTTGTCTCCAACGGTGACGTTGTCTTCAATGATCACATCGCTGTGAATCACAACATTGTGTCCGAGAGTGCAGTTTTCGCCTATCTTTGCGCCTTTTTCTACAATTGTATTTTGGCCTCTTTGAGTACTGGACATGTTCTCACCTCAGATCCCATAGCCTATTCTCTTTTTCAAGAATTCACCGATCTTCTCTACCACATATTCGATCTCTTCGTCTCTCATTTCGGGGAATATCGGCAAAGCGAGTGTTTCTTCACAGGCTTTTTCTGTTACCGGGAAGCTCCCCGCAGGAACATCCAGGTATTCAAAGCACTTCTGCTGATGAAGGCCCATTGGATAATAGATAGATGTTCCTATTCCCTGTTCGGTTAGGTAATTCCTCAGTGAATCCCTCTGCTCTCTTGTGAATCCGGCAAACCTTACAACATACTGATGAAAGACATGAGAGAAACAGTGATCGTCCTCTTCATTTGAAACTGAAGGACAATGGATTGCGACATCGTTGTGTGTTGTACGTTGTGGGTTGTTCGAAAGAGATTGATCCTTGCCTGCAACCGACAACCCGCAACCTGCAACGTTCAAGCCGTTTTTGAGCATCTCGGCTTGATACTTCGCGGCTATTTCTTTTCTTCTTTTCTGGTATTCTTCCAGGTGCTTGATCTTTATGTTCAGCACTATCGCCTGGAGTTCGTCTAGCCTTGAATTGATCCCTATCATATCGTGAACGTACTTGACGGGAGAACCATGAACTCTGTAGCTTCTGCAAAATGCCGCAAGTTCATCGTCATCTGTGACGATCATTCCTGCATCACCGTAGGCACCCAGATTTTTGGTGGGGAAGAAAGAAAGGGTCGATAGCTCCCCGATCGAACCCGTCGTCTTCACAGTCCCATCTTCATAAGTCCAGCTGGCACCTATGGATTGGGCACAATCCTCGATTATTCTGACGCCATATTTCTCTCTTATCTTTTCGAGTCTTTCAAGATCGATTGCCCGTCCGAAGAGGTGAACCGGTATGATCGCTTTGATCCTTTCTCTTTCGGGGTGAGTTCTCAGAATTTCTTCAACTTCATCCAGATTAATGTTGTAAGTAACCGGATCAATTTCGGCAAAGAGAGGAGTGGCTCCGTTTCTGGTGATGCAGCTGACCGTGGCGAAGAAAGTGTAGGGGGTGGTGATCACGTAATCTCCCCGGCCTATTCCAAGCGCCGCAACGGCTATGAGAAGGGCGTCCGATCCGTTGGCGACTCCTATCGCGTGTTTAACTCCGATGAGTTCGGTAACGCTTTTCTCAAGTTCCTTCACTGACTCTCCCAGGATCACTCTCCCGTTGAGCAAGGCTTCGTCTATCTTCTCAAGAACCTCTTCTCTGAAACCCCTGTACTGTCTGGTTAAATCGAATAATGGTATTTTCATAAAACCTCCATGTTCCTGTCGAGAGGACATCTGTATTTGGAGAAGATGGAGCCGAGATTGCAAACGGACGGGGAGAAGATAACCACAGATTCATAACTGCGGGTTTCTGGCCATCTCTGCCTCCGTGACCATTCTCTCGTCATCTCGCCCTCTCGAAAATGGTCTTTCTCATTACTCAACTTGCTCAAGTTCAACTTTTCCCATTTTCGATATGGTGAAGACCATCACGTTTTTCATTCCACCCTCTCTGGCCTTTTTGATTATGTTATCTGCATGCCTGAACGATGCCACGATGACCGCGGTTTCATCTTTACATTCGGCTTCATCCGGTGAGAAGACATGAAGATCGTGAAAGGTTCCATTCTGTTTGGCCGGCGAGTCGTCCAGAAAACCGATTATCCTCATTCCCTCGGTTCTCAAAATATCCGCGAGAATGCCGCCGATTATTCCGGCTCCGTACAGGTAGAAGCTTTCGTGTTCGCTTTCTTTGAGCACGTCCAGAACCTCTCCGAAGATCTCTCTCGATTCTGTGTACAGTTTTGCCGCTTCCTTGAGATAAAGGATAGTGAGATACTGGAGTCTGAACTTCCCGGCCTCCGTCAGTACGTATTTCATGTTTCTCCGGTTCTCGCCCTCCTTCTGGATTAGCCCCGAATCTTCGAAATCCTTTATGTATTTGTTAACCATGCTGGGAACTATGCCTGCCAGTCTGGCAAGCCTTTCCTGGGAAACTGAAGAGCTTTCCGTGAGAGCCTTGAGTATGCTCATCTCCCTGAAATTTGGAGAGGGATTGAAAAACGAATATTCGGAAAGATCCATAAGACCTCCTAATTTCATTCATTCACTGAGAGAATTATATCAGAGATTCAATTTAGTAGTCAAGCAAAAGAAGGCACATACTGGATAAAACAAATTGTGAGTGAGAATTAAATTTCAAAGGCATACCGCTGACAAGAGCCAGCGGCTGTGATCTGCCTTTAAAATAAGAATTTCCTATATGGTTTGAATGTCAAATCCGGTCTATACACAAACGGATTTATTTGCTATTGTATACCTCTTCTCCTTCTATAAATACCATTTCAACTCTTGAAGAGAACTGGAAAGGATGTCCCGACCACACTGCTATATCGGCATCTTTTCCTACCTCGAGCGAGCCAACCCTGTCGTCGATTTCGAGTATCTTTGCAGGATTTATCGTCACCATTTTCAACAGATCTTCCTCTTTTGAACCGTATCTGAGGGCAACACCGAGCTGTATGTTCGTACTCTCGAGCGGGATCACAGGATGGTCGCACATGAAGGCGGCCAGAACGCCTTTTTCATTCATTATTCTCGGTGAATCGTACGTCATGTCTTTCAGTTCTAGTTTTGTTCTGAAGCCGAAGATTGGTCCGATAACCACCGGTACGTTGTTTTCCTTTAAATAATCGACAATTTTATACCCTTCGGTGGCGTGCTCAATCACGAGCTTGAAATCGAATTCTTTTGAGAGCCTTACAGCCGTGAGAATGTCGTCTAGCCTGTGGGCGTGAATTCTAGCGGGGATCTCCTTGCGTAACACTTTTTCGCCGATTTCGAGTTTCGGATCTATCTCCGTGAAAGACTTCCCATCTCTGGCGACTATAGCCTTTTTTTCCATGTAACCTTGCACCTTCTGGAAGTATCCCCTTATAACCGCAGCCGTTCCAAGACGCGTTCCAGGGGTCTTTTTAAAGCCTTCACCATAGACTCTCTTCGGATTTTCCCCGGTCGCCATTTTCAAACCTGCTGGCGCTCTGACGACCATGTCATCGACTATCATGGTGTTTTTAAATTTGAATATTGCTCCCTGGCCACCGATAGGGTTGGCGCTTCCCGGAACCACCATAACGGTTGTAACCCCGCCCGAAAGAGCTCTCTTTATCGCTGCATCCTGCGGACTGAAGGCGTCAACCACAGAGACATCCGGTGTCAGAGGATCGGTCATCTCGTTCCCGTCCTGGTAGTATCCTCCTACGCCCTCTTCGAAAAGCCCTATATGTGAGTGAGCGTCTATGAACCCGGGGAAGATATACTTACCGGATGCATCTATTACTTCGGCACCTTCACACTTGAGGTCTACTCCGATTGACTCGATCTTTCCCTTGCTAACAAGTATGTCTCCCGCGAACGGTTTCGAGGTGATAGGATAGATTGTTCCGTTTTTCAGAAGTATCGACATGGTAACCCCCTTTGAAAATCGAATTATTGAATGTATTTTATCAAAAATGGTTCTTATTACAAACTATAAGAACGACTTCAAAAGAACGGGAGAGAAAATATGCTTGAAGACAGTGTAGCGAACCATTACTGTGCAACAGATGTTGAGAGGAACTGCTCTGAGGCTTTGATCTATGGTACGAACGATGAGTTCCTACTTAGCCTTCCAGTAGAAGCTTTGAGGACAATGGGTCCTTTTGGCGGGGGGATGAGGATCGAAAGTATTTGCGGGGCAATAACAGGTGCTCTGGCGGTGATAGGTGTTCTCTATAACAGAGACAATCCAACCGAGAGAGACAGAATGAAGGAAATCGCGGAGCGATTCCTGAGCGAGTTCAAAAACAGGTACGGCTGTCTGGAATGTTTATGTCTGAAAGATAAATACAGAGACGAGAGGAAAAAATGCGAGCCAGTAGTCAGGATGTCGGCAAGACTTCTCGAGGAGATAATAAAAGTAGAAGAGAGCAGAAGACAATTTGAAAAGGAATAAAACCCTTCCGGTATGTAAGTTCGGATCGTTCATGATCAAAACTTTGATCGTACGATGAAAGTCTTATACAAATGAATGAATTTAATAACAGCCCAGATTCAATACCATGAGCAATTCTGATAATATAGATATGAAAAGCGAAACAAATACGATGAAGGAAGAAATTATATCCCACTCTGGTGGAGCTTATGGAACAGAGGTTTTCGCAGGAAGTGTCGATGTTTCACGAAAAGTTTCATTCTGAAGTATTGCATGGTAATTCCGACAACCTCTGGTTCACGCACAAGGAGGCGATGAGGTGGAAATAGGGATTTTCGGTCTGCCGCTGAGCGGCAAAAGTACTCTTTTTTCACTGCTGACCGGGGTTGAACCGCACGCGACTCACAAAAACGAAGCCAGCACAGCAGTTGCAAAGGTTTACGATAACAGGGTCGAAGAGCTTTCTAAGATTTTCAACCCAAAGAAAACCATCTATGCCACCGTCACTTTTGTAGATATCCCCGGTTACGACCTCTCTTCTGGCCAGAAAGAAAAGAGCAGGATACTCCAGTTCATTCAGAATTCCGATGCCATAGTAGCCGTAGTTAGAGCCTTCAAAGAGGCTTCCGTTCCCTGGCCAGCCGGCGCAAGCAGTCCTTCGAAGCAATTGGAAACAATAGAGACTGAGCTACTGGTTCGTGATATGGAAGTAGTGGAGAACCGTATCTCCCGGCTGGACGAAGCTAGAAAGAAAAGAAAGCTATCAAAGGAGGAAGAGCGCGAGCTGGAACTTCTTGGAGAGATAGAAAAAGGTTTTGAAGAGAACAGGTTTGTTTCAGTTATGGGCTTTTCCGAAGAGGATCTTAAGCTTCTGGGTTCGCTGGCGCTCTTCACCGCAAAGCCGATCATCGTTGCCGTGAACGTGGATGAAGATCAATTCACATCGAAAGAGTATCCGGAAAAGACAGCGATCACAGCCCGTGTCGCAGAAAGTGGATTCGCCTATATAGAGATCTCTGGAAAAATTGAAGTCGAGCTCAACGAGTTGCCAGAAGAGGATAGAGGCATGTTCATGGAGGAGCTAGGCATCTCTGAAAGCGGCATACAACGTCTCTCAAGAGTTGCGTACGAACATCTTGGGTTAATCTCATTTCTGACCGTCGGCGAGGATGAGGTCAGGGCATGGACGATAAGAAAAGATACGCCGGCCAAAGCGGCTGCCGGGAAGATTCATACAGATCTCGAGAAGAATTTCATCAGGGCCGAAGTGATACCTTACGAAGAGTTCATGACTGTGAAAAGTATGCACGAGGCCAAGAACAAAGGATTGATAAAGCTCGTGGGAAAGGAAGAGATCGTGAGGGACGGTGATATCTTCCATGTCAGGGCAAACGCCTGATAATATCCATCTTGAACTGGTGGATACTCACGCGCATGTTTCCTTTCCACAGTTCGATCACGATAGGGATAGAATTAAAGCCCAGCTCGAGAGTGGCGAACTGTCTATGCTGATAGAAGTCGGAACAACCGTTGAAGATTCTCTGAGGGCAATGGAGGTCTTCAAAGGTGTCAAGAACGTCTTATTATCAGTCGGGGTCCATCCCCACGAGAGTGATGGTCTCGATGACCGGGGTTTGGAAACTCTGAAATCGTTGTTGAAAGATAGACAAGTCGTGGCAGTGGGAGAAATCGGCCTGGACTTCTACAGAGATCTTTCGCCAAGAGAAGTGCAAAAGAGTGTTTTCTTGAAGCAACTTGAGATCGCTTTCTCTTTTTCGCTGCCGGTCGTGGTACATGTGAGAGATGCATACGAAGAAGTTTATGAAATACTCCGTCGATTCAAGGGACTAAAAGGAGTGATACATGCCTTTTCGGGAGGTCCGGCGATGGCTGGCAGATTTCTCGAGCTGGGTTACTACCTTGGAATAGGTGGACCGATCACATACAGAAAGAACGACGGGTTGAGAGAGATCGTTAGGCTGACGCCTATTGAGAAGCTTATAAGCGAGACGGACTGTCCATATCTTCCCCCGGTCCCGTTCAGGGGAAAGAGGAACGAACCACTTTACGTAAGATACGTTGTCGAAGAGATAGCCCGCCAGAAAGAGATGGATATCTACACCTGCTCGAAACAGCTTATGTATAACGCAAAAGAACTGTTCACTCCTGACCTCTGAAGGAGGTGTGATCTTGGGAGGATTTGAAGAATTCAAGAGTTTTCGAGAAAAGATGAATGTAAGAATACTGGAGACGGGAAGTATCAATACGAAAAGGTTCTTCTCCCTGGACGGTGCAGTTTATAAAGATGGCGCTCTCGATACCAGAACGAAGGAGCTGATGGGTCTGGTAGCCTCGACGGTGCTAAGATGCGATGACTGCATTTCCTACCACATAATTCAGTGTAAATCACTTGGAATAACCCGACAGGAAATTATGGAAGCCCTTGACATTGCTCTTGTCGTTGGCGGATCGATAGTGATACCCCACCTCCGGCGCGCCGTAGCGCTTCTCGACGAACTCGAAGAGAAAGGAGCCGGGTGATGGCCGGCAGGTTATTTCTCTTCGACGGGACCGCCATCTTCTACAGAGGATACTACGGTATCGACGTTTCCCTTACCAATTCAAAAGGTGAACCGACCAACGCCCTCTTCGGTCTGGCCCGGATGCTTTCAAAATTCACCCGTGAACATATGGACGAAGGTGATTACGCACTATTTGCTTTCGATAGAAAGGAATTGACCCACAGACACAAAATGTTCGAAGCCTACAAAGCGACCAGAGAAGCGATGCCGGAGGCTCTTGTTGCACAGTTGAAGGATGTTCCCGGTCTAGTGGAAGCTTTCGGATTGAAATACTTCTCTCTCGCCGGACTCGAAGCCGACGATATAATCGCCACGGTTACAAAGAAATACAGAGATAGCGTCGAAAAGGTCTTCATAATTTCAGGTGACAAGGATATCCTTCAACTGGTCGATGACAAAGTTAACGTCCTGCGTTTCGTCACAGGCCTTACCGATCTTGAGCTATACGACAGGCAGGCAGTGATCGATAAATTCGAGCTGGAACCGGAGCGGCTTCATTCTCTTCTTACTCTTGCCGGTGACCAGTCCGATAATATTCCAGGTGTTTCTGGAATCGGTATAAAGACAGCCCAGAAGTTGCTCAAAGAGTACGGGAGTATAGAAGGGATCTACGAAAACATAAGGCAGCTTTCGCAGAGTCTCAAGCAGAAGCTGATTGACGGCAAGAGATCGATGGAACTTTCCAGAGAACTGGTGAAGCTCCTGACCGATGAAAAACTCGACCTCACACTTGATGAGCTGGAGTATCACGGCTATATAAAGGAGTACCTTAGGGAAATACTGCTAAGGCTGGAGTTCTCTTCCATGATAGATGAATACGGCCTAACTAGCGAGGCTGAAGCCAATCTGTCCGACATAGATGGATATACTTTGATCGCCAGCGATGAAGAGTTGCGAAAGCTCCTGGAAAAGGTCAGGAGCAGTCCGGTCGTCTCACTGGATCTTGAGACCTCCTCTCTCGATCCTCACAGTGCCAGAATTGTCGGTGTTTCGATATCTATCGAGGAAAAGAGCGGATACTACATACCTGTCGGGCACGACACTCAGAGGTGGCAGGCCAATTGCAGATGGCTGCTTTCACAGCTGCGGGAGATACTCGAGAATCCCGGTACCAGGATCGTCGGGCAGAATCTGAAATTCGATTACTCAATCCTTGCCCTGAACGAAATCCATCCTGTAATACCCGAATTCGACACCATGATTGCGGCCTATCTACTCTCTCCCGATTCGAGACGCTTCAACCTGGACGAGCTCGCGTTGAAGTTTCTCGGCTACAAGACGGTTACCTTCGAAGATCTAATGAAACGCAATCAACTGGGCGATGACTTCACAAAGGTACCTCTAGAAGAAGCTGCCAGGTACTCGGTCGAAGATGCAGATATATCTTTGCAGCTCTCTTCCGTTCTCAGGAAAAAGATATATGAGCAGAAGCTAGAGAAGGTTTTCAGGGAGATAGAACTGTCCTTGATCCCCGTTCTATCAGATTTAGAGCTGAAAGGTGTTTATTTCGACATTCAATCACTGGAGAAACTCTCAGGCGATTACGGCAGAAAGATAGATTTCATACTGGGCGAGCTCTTCGAACTAACGGGTGAGCAATTCAACCCCAACTCACCGGCGCAGGTGGGAAGAGTTCTCTTCGATAAACTTGGCCTGGCTCCTTCCAAGAAGACCAGGGGGGGTTCTTTCTCGACGAGTGCAGATGCCCTTGAAGAACTCTCCGAAGAACATCCGGCAGTTCAGAAGCTCCTCGACTACCGAAAATACCAGAAACTCAAATCGACGTATCTCGATGCTTTGCCCGTGCTGGCGAATCCTATAACCGGGCGAATTCATACGAGCTACCACCAGACAGGAACGGGCACCGGCCGTCTGTCCAGCAGCAACCCCAACATGCAGAATTTGCCAATAAGAGATGAAGAAGGGAAAGAGATACGCAAGTGCGTGGTCCCCCAGAAAGAGGGCTGGAAGATCGTCAGTGCCGATTATTCTCAGATCGAACTACGCATACTTGCACACTTGAGCGGTGACAGGGAGTTACTGGAAGCCTTCAGAACGGGTAGAGACGTTCACAGTCTAACGGCGTCGAGATTGTACGGCATATCTGAGGAAGAGGTCGGTGAGGATCAGAGACGGGTGGGTAAGATGGTTAACTTTTCGATTATTTACGGGATCTCTCCTTATGGATTGGCCAGCAGGCTTAAAATAAGACCTTCGGAGGCCGAAGAGATGATCTCGAATTACTTCAAAGCCTATCCCGAAGTGCGAACCTTCATCTCCAGCACCATAACGGGTGCGAAGGATACCGGAACCGTCAGGACCATGTTCGGACGAAAGCGCGAAATTCCCCAGTTCAAGACCAGAAACAGAAACATAATACAGGAAGGAGAGAGGATAGCCATAAACACTCCAATCCAGGGAACGGCGGCCGATATAATGAAGCTGGCAATGATAAAGGTTCACGACCTTCTCAACAGTGAAAGAATGAAAAGCTACGCAATACTCCAGGTCCACGATGAACTGGTCTTTGAAGCACCACAGGAGGAACTTTTTAGATTGAAAGAGATAGTCGAAGAAGGTATGTCGAGAGCGGTGATACTCGATATTCCCCTCGATATTGAGATATCTACAGGAGATTACTGGTGTTGATACCGGGCGGGAAACTCCGCAATATGTTGAGATGAGCAGAAAAAAAACAAATTGGGGAGCGATGTCTTCTCTCTACCAATTTGCTATTATAATAATAACGAACATACTTGTTTCGGGAGGAATAGGATACCTTCTGTACAGGTTTGCCGGTATGGCAAAGATCTGGATCTCTTTTTTTCTGCTTTTTGGAGCTTTTTCCGGTATATACAACGGAATTAAATATCTACTGAAAGAGGCAGAGCGTTATGATAGAAACAAGAACCATGACGATAAAGATAGCGGTGATAATGGCGCTTCTGGCGATGGCTGAGAGTGCGCTGCTTTCCTTTGTATCTTTCGGAGGAGCCGAGTATGGCGTTTTTTATGGGACGACGTTCTCGTTGCTCGCTTTTTTACTAATAGTGAGCGACGCCGGTCTTCTGGTAATGGAGGGCAGGCGTTTTGTCTGGGGATTCGCCTTGAGGTACGGGCTATTCGGCATATGTCTTGCAAGTTCGGCGATGTATTCGACCGGCTTCTTTTTTGGAAGTTTCGTGGGACTCATGAACCTAAAGATATCTGCCATGATTTTCGGGAGGTGGCTCTGTGAAAATTAGTCTTACCAGGTCTGACAAGATCTTTCTCGGAACGGTATTCGCGGGTTATATCGCTGTCATGGTGTACATGCTGGCTACCGGTTATAAGTTCCAGCTTGAGGGCGTTGGTCAGCGCTGGATCTATCAGCTTCCCTTCGGCGAGGGACCGATGAGCAGAATCAATCCTTTGACGGTGATAATGACCTGGGTAATCATGGCGTTGATCATTTTTGTTGCTACCAGAGTAAAGGTTTTTAAGATAATCCCGGGAAAGAAGCAGAGCCTTCTGGAAGTCGCAATGGAGTACGTGTACGACCTTGTAGAGGATTCGGTAAACAAGAAAGAGTTCGTCAGACCTATATTCAACATAGCCGCTTCCATCTTTCTGTTCGTGCTCTTGTCGAACATTATCGGCAGCTTTCCGGGAATAAACGCAATACCAACTGACGGAGGAGGATTCAAGATAACCATACTTTCCGATACATGGTACGCACCCACTTCGGACCTCAATATGAACCTGATGCTGGCGGGCTTTGTTTTTGTTATGAGCCACGTTTTTTCGATAAAGGCTAAGGGCTTCAAGAGCTGGGCGAAGAGCTTTTTTGAACCGGCCTGGCCCATGTTTCCCATGAACGTGATAGGAGAGATCGCCAAGCCTGTTTCGCATTCTTTGAGGCTCTTCGGGAATATAATGGGTGGCGGTATTCTCATACTTATAATTGGCTATCTTGCCAAGTACTTCATAGTTCCCGTGGCACTGTGGGGGATTTTTGGACTGTTCTTCGGGGCGATACAGGCTTTGATCTTTACGATACTTGCAATAGCTTACATCAGTTCGTTGATAGATTGATTACCGAGGAGGTATTGACTGTGGAAATTGGAGAAGGACTCATGATGCTTGGAAAGTACATAGGAGCGGGACTGGCCATGGGAATCGGTGCCATAGGTCCTGGAATTGGAGAAGGTAGGATCGGTGCCAGCGCCATGGAGGCGATGGCCAGGCAGCCGGAGATGATAGGTACACTCACTACCAGGATGATCCTGGCCGACGCTATCGCAGAGACCACCGGTATCTATTCGCTGGTTATAGCCTTTATGATCCTGCTGGTTGTGTAATACCGGCTTACCCCAAAGGGGAGGGGTGATAACTTGATCGAGATCAATTTGACTGCGGTTCTATCGATTCTGAACTTCCTGCTTCTGTATTTCGTGTTGAAGAAGGTCTTGTTCGACAAGTTTTTCGACATAATAAAGCAACGAAAGGAAAAGATCAAGGGAGAGATAGCGCAAGCCGAAAAGTTGAGGAAAGAAGCAAACGCTCTTAAAGAAGAGTACACTCGAAAGATGGATGAAGCCAGAACCGTCTCCGACGAAATGCTCTCCAGGGCTGAAAGGCAGTCGGAAGAAATCGTACGCCAGGCACGCGAAAAGGCTCAGCAGGAAATACAGAGAATGTATCAAGCTGCCGAAATTCAAATCAACCAGGAGCGAGAAAAGGCCATGGAAGATGTTAAGGGAGCCGTGGTGGCTTCGGCCGTGACTATGGTCGGACGTTTCCTTCAGAAGGAAATGGATGAAACCGCGAGAAAACAGTACGCCAAAAGAATGCTTGAAAGCCTCGGTGATAAAGAGTGAAAAGAAGCCTTTCTCTGGCCGCAAAATATGCGCGGGCCCTTATAGAGATTATCTCCCCCGAGAAGTTGGAAGGAGTCCGGAGGGACCTGAAGACTCTGTCAACCGTTATCTCTTCGGAGGAACTGGGGAAGTTCATCTTCGACCCTACTGTACCGGGTGAAAAAAAGGAAGCCATGTTGTTGAGCTTTCTCTCCGATCCATATAATGAAACGACGCTCCTTGTGAAACTTCTGGTTAATATGAAGAAGATCTGGCTTCTATCCGATATCCTGCTCTCGTTCGAAGAACTGATACTCGAACAATCGGGTCGGGTATCGGTGGAAGTGATTTCGGCTATACCGCTGAGCGATGAAGAAAGGGTCGAAATAATAGAAAAAGTCCGTGAAATGACCGGTCAAGAAGGTATGTTAAACACAAGAGTGGACGAATCGATAATAGCCGGTTACGTTATAAAGTTCCACGATGAAGTGATAGATGCGAGTCTATCTGGACGTCTTAAGAGAGTCAGCATGGGACTGGGAAACACTGGCTCTCGGGAGGTGATTGAGTGAAGATCAGCCCATCTGAAATTACCAAGGTCATACAGGATCAACTTCAGAAGACTGATATAGAGTTTGACTATTTCGAAGCCGGTAAGGTCATTCAGATAGGCGATGGTATAGCAAGGGCGTACGGTCTGAAGGGCGTTATGGCTAACGAGCTTGTGAAATTCGAGAACGGTGTTTTTGGCCTGGCTCTTAACCTTGAAGAAGATAATGTGGGTGTCGTGATACTGGGCTCTTACAAAGATATAAAAGAGGGAGATCTAATAAGGAGAACCGGCCGAATTATGGAGGTCCCGACTGGAAAGGCTCTACTTGGACGGGTGGTGAACCCCCTTGGCATACCGCTGGACGGTAAGGGTCCAATAGAGAGTTACAGTTACAGACCTATCGAAGTCAAGGCTACCGGTGTAGTCATGAGGAAACCTGTCGATACACCTCTTCAGACCGGCATAAAGGCGATAGACGCCACAGTGCCGATAGGAAGAGGTCAGAGAGAACTGATAATTGGCGACAGGCAGACAGGAAAGACGGCGATAGCGATCGATACGATTATCAACCAGAAAGATCAAAACGTGAAATGCATATACGTGGCCATCGGTCAGAAAACTGCAGCGTTGGCCAAGATATTGGACAGGCTCAACCAGTTCGGTGCGATGGAGTACACAACCATCGTCTTCGCTTCGGCTTCCGATACCGCTGCGCTTTCTTATCTGGCTCCATATGCAGGCGCGGCCATGGGAGAGAGTTTTATGTTTCTGGGACAGGATGCGCTTGTCATTTACGACGATCTTTCCAAGCACGCCTCGGCCTATAGAGAACTCTCACTACTTCTGCGCAGACCACCGGGTCGTGAAGCCTACCCTGGAGATGTTTTCTACCTGCACTCGAGACTGCTGGAGAGGGCGGCCAGGTTGAACGAGAACTTTGGAGGAGGTTCGATGACGGCTCTCCCCATAATCGAGACACAGGCCAACGACGTTTCAGCCTATATACCGACCAACGTCATTTCGATCACTGACGGGCAAATCTATCTCGATCCGAACCTCTTCTACGCCGGTAACCGTCCGGCCGTGAACGTGGGGCTCTCGGTTTCGAGAGTAGGTGGAGCGGCACAGATAAAGGCTATGAAAAAGATAGCCGGAAGCCTGAGAATCGAGCTGGCGCAGTACAGGGAACTGCTCTCCTTTGCGCAGTTCGCTACTGAACTCGACAAAGCGACGCGTGACCAGCTTACCAGGGGAGAGAAGCTCACCGAACTTTTGAAACAGAACCAGTATGTGCCGATGCCCGTTCAAGAGCAGGTTGCAGTCCTGTATGCCGGTGCAAAAGGATATCTGGACGATATCGAGACGGAAAGGATAAGCCAGTTCGAATCCTCACTATTGAAAAATCTGAGGGGCGAATACACAGATGTTCTGGATTCTATAAAAGCGAAGAAGGTTATCGACGACGAGATAGAAAAGAGGCTTATTGAGACTATAGAGACAACCAGAAAGCTCTTCGTTCGATGAGGATGGTCTGATATGAGTAAGGGAAAACTGAGGGCAATAAAGAAGCGAATTGAGTCCACCAACTCCACGATGCAGATAACAAGGGCCATGGAGATGGTAGCACGGGCCAAAATAAACAAAACCCAGAAGGGACTCAGATTCGTAAGGCAGTACGAGCAGTCGATGGAACGTGCTCTAAAGCGAGCGTATCTCGGTCTAGAGAGCCGGCCAGAACTCAGCGGTGAAGGTGACTTGCTACTGGTAGTAACGGCCGACATGGGATTGGCCGGGGCCTTCAACGCCGAAATACTCAAGCTCGCGGAACAAGAATTGAAGAAGCTGAACGTGAAGCGACTTGTAACCGTTGGGGTGAAAGCAGAAAGCTATTTCAAAAAGCATGGTGTCGAACTTTCCGCTTTCAGTCATTTCTATGATACTCCAGATCTTGATGAAGCCGCGATTATCGTGGACGATATCATGGACGCTATGGAGGCCAATAACCTCGGTGGTTTAAGCATGGTTTACAGCAACTTCAAAACGCCTCTTGCGCAGGTACCCAAAGTAGTGAATATACTGCCTCTGAAACCCTTCGAAAGAACGGAGAACGATCTCTACGATTTTGAGCCTGACATAGAACTTCTGTACCGCGATATTCTGTATTCCTGGATAGTATCGATCGTGCTTCGAGGTCTTTACGAGACCAAGGTAGGCGAGCTGTATGCCAGACAGAACGCCATGAAGAATGCCACAGAGAACGCCAGTAATATGATCGAAAGACTCACACTCGTGAGAAACAAACTTCGCCAGTCGAACATAACCCAGGAAATCATAGAGGTTGTGAACGGTGCCGAAGCTCTTAACGGGTAATCTGGAGGTGTAAGTGTGCCCGATAAAAAAACAACTAACGCGGGTAAAATAGTCGCCATAACGGGGCCGGTAGTGGATGTCTCATTTGAAGGTGCCGCTCTTCCCGATATACTGAACGCTCTGGAAGTGGAAAATAAGTTTCTTAAAAAAAAGATCGTACTTGAAGTGTCCCAACTCATAGGTGACAACAGTGTCAGAGCGATTGCCATGGACAGCACCGACGGTCTTGTGAGAGGACAGGAGGTTATAGATACTGGTGGCCAGATTACCGTACCTGTGGGCGAAGAGATACTGGGAAGAATGTTTAACCTTCTGGGAGAGCCGATAGACGAACTCGGCGATGTAGAGTTCAAAGACAGGTGGCAGATACACAGAGAGGCTCCGCCAGTTACTGAGCAGCAGACAGAGATTGAAATACTGGAGACCGGTATCAAGGTTATAGATCTACTGGCGCCTTTTAGCAAAGGTGGAAAGATAGGCTTTTCAGGTGGCGCCGGGGTGGGAAAGACTGTCCTTGTTATGGAACTCATCCGCAACTTCGCCATAGAGCAAAAAGGACTCTCCGTATTCGCCGGGGTCGGAGAACGTACGAGAGAGGGGAATGATCTCTGGCTGGACATGAAAGAGGCCGGTGTCATAGAAAATACCGCGCTGGTTTTTGGCCAGATGAACGAACCGCCGGGAGCGCGTTTCAGGATAGGCCTCTCCGCTATAACCATGGCCGAGTATTTCAGAGATGTTCAGAAGAAAGATGTTCTGGTTTTCATAGACAACATATTCAGGTTCGTTCAAGCCGGTTCGGAAGTTTCGGCCTTACTTGGAAGAATGCCCTCGGCAGTCGGTTACCAGCCGACGCTGGCCACAGAGATGGGAAAGCTTCAGGAAAGGATTACCTCGACGAGAAGTGGCTCGATCACCTCCGTTCAGGCGATATACGTTCCGGCGGACGACTTCACGGATCCAGCGCCTGCAACTACGTTCAGCCATCTGGATGCCACCGTCAACCTTTCAAGATCGATCGCGGAGCAGGGACTCTACCCGGCTGTCGATCCACTGGATTCGACATCTAAAAACCTCGATCCTGTCGTTGTTGGAAGCGAACATTACGAAGTTGCAAGAAAGGTTCAAGAAGTTCTCCAGAGGTACAAGGACCTTCAAGATATAATCGCAATACTTGGAATGGAAGAACTCTCGGAGGAGGACCAGCTAACTGTGCAGAGAGCCAGGAAGATACAGCGTTTCCTTACGCAACCCTTCTTCGTTGCTGAGAAGTTCAGCAATATACAGGGTAAGTATGTTCCGATAGCCGAGACCGTGAGAGGTTTCAGGGAGATACTTGACGGCAAGCACGATGATCTACCGGAACAGGCTTTCATGATGGTCGGAACCATAGAGGAAGCCGTGGAAAAGGCGAAAATACTGACGGCGGGAGAATGATATGCCGTTAAAGACAAGCATAGTGACGCCTTACGGTATTGTCTGGGAAGGAGATGCCGAATACATATCCTTCAAGTCTGTAGAGGGTGAAATCGGTTTCCTGCCAGAAAGGGCGCCGGCGATAATGAAGCTTGTCGTCGATGTGGTAGAAATAAGAGCCATCGACGGAGTTCACACCTTCGCGGTACACGGTGGATACATACTTCAGGAAAGAGATAAGACGACGATTATTACCGACGCGGCCGAAAGGCCAGAAGAGATCAATGTCGAGCGAGCAAAACAAAGATTAAAGAGGGCTGAAGAGCTTCTTGAGATAAGCAACTCCAGAAGAGAAAGGGCAAGAAATCAGGCTAAATTACAGAGACATATGCTCCGAATAAAGCTAGGTTCGGAGAGGTAGCAAGAGCCGAAAGCATAGTTTGAACCGCTTATTACCGGGGATATGTTGATTGTATCTCCGGTTTTTCTTATTTATTGATCTTTGGCATTGATTTGCATAAACAATCAATTGGTAAGCTCATAATAGTTAACCGGGAGAAGGGACAGATATGCTGGAACAGGATCACACCGGAGACGGGATTTTGGATCGGGCGATAAAACTCGAGAGGGTTCTTGAAAGCCTTCCCGATCCGTCGGCCATTATCTCTTCGACAGGAAATATCCTGCATGGTAATTCTGGCTGGGAGAGACTGGCTTCCTCTCTCGCTCTGGAATCGGCTACCTTTATGGAGTCGGGTAAAGAATTCGGAAGATTGGTGAAACGTTTTGCCGAAGAGAAAAAGTTAGAAGAATTCAAAGATCTTCTCTCGGGGAGAAGAAGCTCTCTAAACTTCGAACTTAACCTCTTTGAGGTTCCTGAGGGCAGGGGTTTTTCACTGTTCGTTTCACGCGTTGCTCTTCAAGACCAGCCAATATTTCTCGCAGTTGTAAAAGACGGTACTGAAATCAACAACCTCCGCTGCTTGCTTAAAGAAATCATATACCGTGACAATTTGACAGGACTAGAAAACGAAAACTCTTTCAATCTATATCTATCTGGCAGAATTCATCGGGCGATGAACGCGGGCAGCTCTCTCTTCGTTCTCTATATAGAGATCGGTAATATAAAAGAGATAACGGCCATGTTCGGGAAACGCATTTCCAATTCTCTTATAGTGCGGATTTGTAAAAGATTGAGAGAGAATCTTGGAGGTAGAGAATTTTTCAGAGTTCAACACGATGCCTTCGCTGCGGTCTTCGAGTCGATTGACAGGGGAATTCTCTATCTTGAATTGAGCTCTCTTATAGGAAAACTTGAGAAGAAAATTATCTGTGAAAACCTCGAACTGGTCCCGGATATCCTGGCTGGTGTTTGCGAATTCCCCGTAGACGGCAGAAATGTTGACGATATCTTGAGTAACTGTCTTGGCGCACTGTTCAGGGCGAAAAGAGAGAACCTTAAGTGGAGTTTCTACAGTTAAAACTGCTACTTGAAGCGAAGGGTAATGATGTCGAAGCTGCCTCTGTTAATTGGTATATCACCGTCTTCTGAGGCCGTGTAGCCGGTTATCGCAAAACCATCGTCACACAGGGAAATCGCCATGGCGACATCGCCAAGAGTCCCTCCGTAACAATCGCTCCAGAGAATTTCCCCGGAACGGCTTACCTGGAAGACCCACATATCGCTGTAGGTAAGTCCCAACTTGTCCAGTTCTCCCTCGTGGAAACTTCCCAGCGTAACGTCGTCCGATTCAGTAAAACCTACCACTATGGCCCCTCCAGAGCCGGTAATGGCTATGTCGGTGAGATAATCGTTCGAGCGACCTCCGTAGATTTTCTTCCAGATTAATTCTCCATCACCGTCGAGTTTTATTATGAATCCGTCGTAGTCTCCACTCTTCCTTTTGAAATCTCCGCTCTGCGAATTTGTTGAACCACACACGAAAATTTCGCCTGCTGGACCAATTTCGACGGCGGCCGGTGAGTCCTCTCCAATACCTCCAAAGACCTTCGTCCATAGAACTCCGCCACTGCAGTCAACTCTAAGAACGAGTACCGAGGAATTCTCAATCTCGATCCCGTTGACTTTCAAGACTCTCGAAACGTTACCGTTTGAATCGCCGTCTTTAGAAGTAGTTTCAGCCGCTATCACTATATCTCCGTTTCCGGCTATAGCCATATCTATTGCCCGCTCATAGGAGCTACCTCCGTACTTCTTCTCCCAGACAGGTCTACCGTCAAGATCTAACTTGATAAGCAACACATCGCCGCGTGATATTTCCTCTGAACCGGCCGCTGTTCCGAGTACCAGGAAGCCGTCATCTGCCTTTGCCAGAGAAACCTCAGAGCTGACTGTTCGCCCGAGTTCGGTCTTCCACTTCACATTGGCAAACCTGTCGAGACTTACCAGCAACAAGTTCGAAGGCTCTTTGCTTGTGAAACCATTTCCTGTCGAGCTCCTGCCGGCTAGAAGGAAGCCACCGTCCTCTGTAGCTATTATGTCCGATATCTCGGTCCAGCCGAAATCCAGAAACTTCTGCCAGACTAAATAGCCATTACTATCCAGTTTGACTACCCAGCCGCTTCTGAAGACATCTTCCTCCGACCTCCATTTTGGCAATTCGTGAGATTCCGTCCAGCCTGTCATAACGAAAGTGCTATCTGTAAGTGCTTTGAGTGAGTTAACCGAATCACGACCACTCCCGCCCAGAAGGCGCTTCCAGAAAATGGAGGGTATCTCTTTTGTAGAAAAACTCCACAGCGGGCCTTGAACCTCTCCACCCCTCCCGTCCCTCGCATGGATTCTCCAGAAGTATTCACGTCCTGCCTCCAGAAAGGAAATTGTCCACTCATTTTCCTCTATATTCTTTGCAAGAAGCTCCAGCTCACCTTTCTCCCCGAAATAGACATCGTAAAAAAGGTCGTCGCCATCGGGATCTTCAGCGCTCCAGAGGAGTGTGACTTCTCTAAAAAAATCAACGGTTCCATCGGCAGGAAAGGGGTTTGCCGGCTCTCCGGGCCAGTTATTTACATCTATGACTATCACGGAGAATGTTGTGCACTGCCACTCCCCCCGTCCATCCATCGCCTTTATTGTGACACGGTGTGCGGTTGGCGCTTCTGTGGATCCAGGGAGATACGAATACACCCCTTCATCTATACTGCCAACTCCGCTCACTAGTTCGTAGGTGACATCGCTGGAGTCGGCTGAAGTGAAATCGGGAAGATTTATCATCAAAGTTTCACCCTCGTAAACTTTCCGGTTGCCGATCTCTATAGAGGGAGCCTTTGGATCATTTAAGATCTCTATGTTCAGTGTGATAACTGCTTCGCTCTTTCCAGCCTCCACCACTATCTCAACCACATCCTCGCAATCTTCCAGTCCCCTGGGAGAAACTGTATAGATACTTCCCTCTATCTTTCCACTGCCCTTGATGATCTTGAAATTGACAGGTCCGTTTGGGCCGGAGATAAAATCTGACAGGTTTACTCTCAGCTCTTCTCCTATCTTCACACTCAGCGAAGGCGTATCCAGAACCTTAATCTCGGTCTTTTCTTTCAGAGCAAAGGTTATTACCACCATCGATGTGATCGCTACCAGGCCTATGAGAAAAAGCCTTCGCATAGTCTCACATCAGCCTTACTTTTCGCTTCTTCTTTCTAGTGAAAAAAGGTCTGAATATAAGTAAAAGAAGGATGACTACCGTGGCAACTGCAACCGACACCAGTAACCAGTTGGTTTTTTTCTCGCCTTTTGCCGGAGCTGCCAGCCTTATGGTTTTTTCGGAAGTGTTGCCTTCGAGATCTCTGGCAACGACTCTGTATTCGCCATAATCTCCCACAATAACGAACATTTCTTTTTCTTTGAGGTCCACCGGATATATCTTTTCAGAAACTTCTACTTCAATTACCTTTATATCGTCGCTTACTTTAAAGCTCAGCATCTTTTCCTTATCGGCCTCAGCGTATTGTACATCTTCGCCCACTATAACGGGGCTCTCGGTGGTAATCTTCGTATCAGTCAGTATATCTTTCTCGACCCAGCCGTATTCCCTAACGAAGAAGGAACTTTCACCCTCGGCCGTAACGGTTACCTCCTGGCCGCGTCTGAGACTTCCGTGATCTCTTTCCACCCAGAAGATTTTTGCACTTGCAATCAGTGAAAGGGTCACTTCGATTTCATTTCCCTCGTTATCTATAGCCGTTACATGGTACTCACCGGTGCCACCGACCTTGATTCTCATACTCTCGTGTGGGGAGTTTACAGACACCTCTTCGCGTTTCTCGTCAGGTCCAATAACGATCACCGTTTCAACCTCATCGTTGTCGGTCACAACGAATTCAAGGTACTTTTCCTGGCCGATCTTAACCTGTTGCGATATTTGCCCTATTACCTGGGGAGGTTCTATATCCGGTGCGCTATCGGAAAAAAAACCCCGCGAAAGCCATTCACCGTTAACCAGAAGATCCGTAGCATTACGATCGCTCACGACCACCCGATCGCCCCGCCTGTACGGTCCGATGTTACCGACCACATACATCCTGGTCTCTTCAAACTGAACTTCCAATATCTTTTCATCGAAATTCCCTGTTGAATCGAAGGCTTTGACGGTTAATACACCGGCCGAAGTTGTCTTGAAGGTCACTTCGCCCGACTCTCCAACAGGAACTTCCTCATCGTTCACGGTGACTTTCACAACGGGCTGTGAAACAACGAAAGTCAAGTCGGTATCGTATATTGTAATTGATTGTGGAGATTGAATGTATATCCTCGGGAGTTTGTCCAGCTGGAGCAATAGACTGGGAAGCTCCGTTCCCTGCTGATCAGGCCGCTTTCCAGAAGAGGTTTTGACACGCGAAGCACCTTTACTCGAAGCAACCCAGTTACCATCGCTGTTGTAGGAGAAGTATTCCCCGTCGCCGAAACCTATCAAGGTACCGAGAGCAGCGCCTTTATCAACATCCCATATCTTCACAGCACCGTCACTTGAACCGGAATAAATAACGCTAGAATCGCTCGATAGAATTATCGAAGAAACGTCCCAGGAATGGCCTGTTATCATTTTTACAAGAGAGCCTGACGGTAGAGAAAGTATCTTCACTGTTCTATCGCAGGAAGAAGTGAACATTAAATCATCTCTTATGATTATCGCCGTTACTTCCGCGTTGTGAGCCTTCACTATTCTCAATGCCGACCATGTTTTTACATCATAGAACTTCAGAGGTCCGTCTCTGGAGCCAACTATCAGAATGCTCCTCTCCTCATCCATCGTGACGGACGAGAGAGCTCCGATTTCGGCCTTAATCATCTTCACCTGTTGACCTGTAGAAGTATCCCAAATTCTCAATGTACCATCATCAGACACAGAATATAAGCGGTTCTGTTCCGGCCAGTGGACTATCGAGTTGACCGGTCCAGAGTGGCCTCTCAACGATCTTATGAAGGCCAGTTCAGATAGCGACCACACCTTGACTGTTCCGTCGGAACCGGCCGAATAAAGAGTCTTACCGTCCTTCGAGACCAGCAAATAATTCACTGAACTCGTATGACTGCTCAGCGATTTTAAAGGTTTACCGGTCTCCATCTCCCAGACTCTTATCATACCATCATCGTATCCAGCTATACCAAGCCTTCCGTCTGGCGAGACTGTAACCGAAGTCACCCAGGAGCTGTGGAATAATAGGTTCATGACTAGCTTTCCATCCAGTAAGTTCCAGACCTTCACCGTGTTATCTATATAGCCGGCCACAAGATTCTTTCCATCGGGTGTTAGTGCGATGCAGTTTATGCTGAAAGCCGTCTCGTCGGGAATGTACTCCACTGAAAAAAAGGTAGTCCAAATGAAAAAAACGAACAAAACAACAAGTAATAATCTTCTCAACTCTATCACCTTAGCAGGAATATTCACTCAATTCTATCATCTGATGATGCCCTGCATTATACAACCTGTCAATCGAGAAACTTCTGAATCTCCACTCTGTGACCATCGGGATCTTTGAGAAAAAAGTGATATATTCCGAATCTCTCGTTTACGGAAGGTTTGTTCGGCGACATTTCCAGTCTGAGGGCTTTTTCGTAAAAATCATCTACGAACTCCGTGAGAAAAGTCACTATTGGCGAGAACATACCCGCCTCGACTGGAAGGTGTTCACAAAAGCCTATCATACCTCCGGATGGTACTGAGTAAATTCTACAACTTCCCTGATCCTTGAACAGCTCCAGACCCAGAAAGTCTCTATAAAATTCGTTAATCTTTTCCAGAGAGTGACAACCGAGAAAGAATATCGACCCATCAATTTTCATAAAATCACATTCCTTTCTATACAGTAAAGGTCCGATCTATGATCGGACCTTTTCCGGTTGATAATTCACACTTAATACAGAATTACTATGAGGAGAAGTCGCACTTAAAAGGGTGTTGGTGTGCTTTGTTCTAGCTTTTCCGGGTTTCCTGTTCTGCATTTTCGGTCTCTATTTGGTTTTTCAATATTTCAGACAATACGGGAGAGGCTAAAGTTCATGGTATTATGTACCAATTTTATTGCTTTTGAATTGCATAAATATTTACATATACTAGGGAACATCAGGAACAATTCGTCGTGCCTTGGATAGAGGAAGAACAGAGTTAAGAGGTATAAAGAGTTGAAAGATTGAGATTCCCTTTAGAATGCCAGTACAGGAACATTTCAGGGCAGAGAGTAGGAGACGGCGGCGTAGGAGTACCTTAGATGACAATCCCTTCTCAACATGCCGTCCGTGATCCGGCATCATGATATTTGCTATGGGGGGATTAATCTGCACAATCAGACTGGTCACAGCAGGTTACTGGCCTCTGCCTTGAAATGCATAAGTTGAGATCCATGGGGTAATTGTATAAATGTATTGTCATATTAAAAAACAGCTAAAGAAGAGTTTTACAGTTATAAACGGTCGTAGATGGTTATAGAAAGCTCTAGTAGTCTTTGGAATGGTGTTGACTAATACATATAATCTTGTTCGAATCAACCTGTAAAGGGGGGAAGATTTATGAAAAAGGTCTTTGTAATTCTTTTAATCACTTCACTGTTGTTATCCGTAACAGCATTTTCAGCCGATATCAAGAGGGGAGGCACCCTCAGAATGACCTCGATAAAGCAGGGGATTCTGATCGAGAACTTCAACCCCTTCTCGCCAAACACCAATGAGATGGCTATTGGTGGTTTCTACGAGACTCTAATCTATTTCAACTCGATGACTGGAAGGATCATGAATTGGCTTGCAGAAAGCTATGAGTGGTCCGACGATCTTCTCGAGCTGACGTTCAACCTTAGAGAAGGCGTCTTGTGGAACGACGGGGCACCCTTCACCGAGGAGGATGTCCTGTTCACAATCGGACTAGGGAAAGACAACAGAGCGTTAGATGTCGCAAGTCTATGGTCGACGGGAGTTACCGGGGTAAGATCGGACAAGCCTATGACTGTAACCTTCACGTTCTCAGATGTGAACACGACGATCATCCAGAGATTCTCCAGTGTCTTCATAGTTCCCGAGCATATCTGGTCTAAAGTCGATGACCCTCTGACCTGGATAGGAGAAGGAATCCCCGTGAGTACTGGACCGTTCATTCTGAAGGAAGGCTCCTTTAGCGAACAGTCATTCAGTGTGGTTAGAAATCCAAATTACTGGCAGATTGGCGAAGATGGCAAACCTCTTCCTTACATAGACGAAGTTCTGACACTAACCACTACCAACGAGCAGGTTCCTCTCAGACTTGCCAGAGGTGAATTCGACTGGGCAGGCTACTTCGTTGCCAATATCGATGAGGTATTCGTCAAGGCCGACCCCGAACACTTCAAATACTGGCTTCCTGAAGGAAACCTAGTCTTCTTGAACCTCAACAATCTCAAGTGGCCCTTCGACAGCTACAACTTGAGGGCAGCTATAGCCTCGGCGATAGACCCGTTCGAGATAACCAGGATAATGGCCAGTGGAGCAGTCCCCGCCTCTCCAGCCGGCGTAAAGGCTAGTTACCTTAGACTGGCCGAGAACGGTCTCAGTGAATATGGTATAGAATTCGATCCCGATTACGCAAGGTATCTAATTGAAAGGGAAGGTTACAAGCTTAGCAGGAGCGGGATCTATGAAAAGGACGGTAAGGCTCTCTCTCTGAATCTCTATGTGCCGACGGGGTGGACCGACTGGATAATGGGAGCTGAAGAAGTTGCAAGGCAACTGAAAGAGGTGGGAATCGAGGTTATCGTTACTCTCGCCGCCTGGCCTTCCCCTTACCAGGACATGATCTTCAACGGAAACTACGAGATGCTTTTTGGGATCTCCGTCACTGGAACAAGCCCCTATTACCAGTTCGACAACTGGGTGCATTCCAAGCACTGGGCACCTATAGGAGAGAGGACCAAGAATTACTATGGAATGCGCTACAAGAACGACAGGATAGATGAACTCCTCGACAGCTACAGGAAACTGACGGATCCTCAGGCCCAGGATGAGGTAATGGAAGAGGTTATAGCCATCTTCCTGAGAGATCTTCCTTCCGTACCCATGTTCTTCAATCCGGTATGGTTCGAGTACAGCACCAGGAATTTCGTTGGCTGGCCGAGCGCAGAAAATCCATACGCAGAGCCGAGACCTACCGGGATGGATAAGATGCCGGTATTGCTTTCTGTACACCTTAGGTAGTTTTTCGCGTGGCCTCGCGGGCAACTGAGCCCGCGAGGTTCATCCTCATTCACGAGAGGGGGGTAAGGAAGGCCTGCTTTCCGTATAAGGAAGACGCTTTCTGAACAGCATTGGCCTATTTCGCAAGAAAAATTGGATTGTTGTTATTCGCCCTTTTTGTTGCAGTTACTCTGAATTTCTTCATTCCGAGAATGATGCCCGGTGATCCTGCACAGGATTTGATTGACAAGATGCAGGGTATTCCGTTGGAATCGCTCGAAGCAATAAGGGCTGCCTTTGGCGTCGATTCTAACGATCCGTTGCTTGTCCAGTACGGAAAGTATCTTCTGAACCTCTTGAAGGGCGATCTGGGAATTTCTATCTCCAGATTCCCTACTCCAGTCTGGAGAGTCTTGCAGGTCGCCATTCCCTGGACTGTCGGACTTATGGGTACTGCAACGATCATCAGTTTCTTTCTGGGCACATTGATTGGAATAGGCGTTGCGTGGAAACGTAACACGAAGCTCGCTTCCTTCACTGTCGGGCTCTTCACTTTCGTGCGTTCCTTCCCGTATTTCTGGCTCGGGCTGCTGCTGATATACTTTCTGGCTTTCAGGCTTCCGATATTTCCCCTCGGAAATGCCTACACTCCCCAGCTTCAGAGAGGGACGATGGAATTCTTTTTCTCTGTTCTAAGACACGCGATACTTCCTGCCTTGACAATCGTTATCTCTTCTATGGGGGCGTGGATATTGACCATGAGGAACAACATGATCAACGTGCTGGCCGAGGACTACATCACCGTTGCCGAAGCCAAGGGCCTCCCGCTGAGAAGAATCAAGACTCTATACGCCGCAAAAAACGCCATTCTGCCATCTATAACTGGGTTTGCGATGTCTCTGGGATTTGTCGTTGGAGGCGGTTTGTTGACTGAAATGGTCTTCGCCTACCCGGGAGTAGGCTTGATGCTCTATCAGGCGGTTCAGAGCAAGGATTATCCGCTGATGCAGGCGATATTTCTTTTCATTTCAGCGGCCGTTCTCGTAGCGAATTTCATCGCGGATATCGCGATTCTGATTCTCGATCCCCGTGTTCGGGACGGTGGCAAGTGATGTTAAAGGACACTTTTTCTCTCTTCATAGAGAACCGAAAGGCTTTGTTCGGGCTGATGATACTTGTCTTTTTCTCCGGAGTTGCGATCTTTGCCCCATTGATCGCTCCTTATGATCCAAAGACGAACAAGGTCGATGTCCTGAGGATAGTGGAAGAGGAGATGGGTAGAACCACAACTGTTGAAAGGGAGCAGATCGATGAATTCACAGAACGAAGAGTCTACACTCAGTCGATCGCGACTACATATGAGAGAGTAACAACAAAACTCCCGCTAAATGCAAGGCCTTCCAGGCAACACTTGCTCGGTACGACGAAGGCCGGACAGGATCTTTTCTCTCAGATGGTCTACGGAACGAGAATCACGCTTGCCGTGGGTCTTGTAACCGGACTGTTTACTACGATTCTTGCTCTAACACTTGCGCTTTTGGCCGGGTATTTCGGAGGCGTTGTTGACGACATCATCTCTCTGTTTACGAACGTCTTCCTTGTTATCCCGAGCCTCCCGTTGATGATAGTCATTGCAGCGTATATAACGGTCAGGGGAGTTATTCCAATCGTCCTTATACTAGGACTTACCAGCTGGCCATGGTCTACGAGAATACTGCGTTCTCAGGTTGTGAGTCTTAGAAACAGAGATTTCGTAAGGGTGTCCAGAATTCTCGGCGAGAGGCCGCTATACATACTCTTCAGGGAGATACTGCCGAATATGATCTCGCTGGTAATGGCATCCTTCTTTACATCAACGATGGCGGCGATCATGGGAGAGGCTACCCTTGAGTTTTTGGGACTGGGCAATGTCTCGATAGTGAGTTGGGGAACAATCTTATACTGGGCACAGAACAGCGGAGCTCTTCTGTCGGGTGCATGGTGGTGGTTCCTTCCTCCGGGTATCTGCATAGCCTTGATCGGGACTTCGTTTGCGCTCATGAACTTTGCCATCGACGAGATCTCAAATCCCAAGCTTAGAAAGAGATGATTGAGTTGGACAGACTCGAGATGACTCCACTACTTCAATGCAAAAACCTTGTAGCAGGTTACAGGATCAAGAGCGGCTTCGTTCACGCAGTGGACGACGTCTCGTTTGACCTGGATAGAGGGGGCTTTTTGGGCATCGCAGGCGAATCGGGATGCGGCAAATCAACGCTGGCATACGCAATTATGAGGCTTCTCAAAGACAACGCCACAATCGAAAGCGGAAGCCTTTTATTCAAAGGCGCCGATCTTGCGAAACTTGACGAAGAACAGATGAAAAAGATACGGTGGGTGGATATTTCGATGGCTTTTCAATCAGCCATGAATGCACTAAACCCTGTTCTTTCGGTTGGTGAGCAGCTCACTGATGCCATACATGCTCACGAAGAGGCAACACAATCAGACGCTCGAAAGCGGGCTCTTGAAGTGCTGAAGCTGGTAGATATTCCCAAAGACAGATTCAACTCTTACCCTCATCAGCTTTCGGGAGGTATGAAGCAGAGGGTTATGATAGCGATGGCCTTGATTCTGAATCCCGAGCTAATCATAATGGATGAGCCGACAACGGCACTGGATGTTGTAGTACAGCGAACAATAATCGAGAAGATTCAGGAACTGAGGAAGACTCTAGGCTTCTCAGTTATATTCATCACTCACGATCTCTCTTTGCTAGTGGAGATCAGTGATATTCTGGCCATCATGTATGCTGGCAAGATCGTGGAGTATGGAGCCTCCGAATCTCTTTTCAATCGGCCCTTACACCCATACACTAAGGGGCTTATGAACTCCTTCCCATCCCTTACGGGAATGATAAAGCGGATGGGCGGAATCGAGGGAAAGCCTCCCGACCTTTTGAAACCACCTGAAGGCTGTAGATTTCACCCTCGTTGTCCGCAGGCAATACCTATTTGCAGAGAGTCCTGCCCCTCACTGGAGGAGATCGCCGATCGCCACAGCGTCGCTTGTTTTCTTCACAAAGGAGCTGAGATCCTGTGAACGAAAATATCCTGGTTCTTGAAGGAGTCAACAAACACTTCCCGGTAAACTCTTTCAGAATGCATGGAAAGGTTGTTCATGCCATGGATGACGTCTCTTTTTCTCTGCGAAGAGGAGAAGTGCTCGCGATAGTTGGCGAATCCGGCAGCGGAAAAACCACTACGGCAAACGTGATGGCCAGAATTTACAAACAAACTTCCGGTAGAGTCACCTTTGAGGGTAGAGAAATAAGTAAAAATATGTCGCGCGAAGATGAACTGAGATATCACAAAAAAGTCCAGATGATCTTTCAGGATCCCTTTGGAGCCCTAAACCCTACACGAACTGTCGGAAGGATAATGGAGCGGCCTTTCGTGATTCACAAAATCGCCGGGAGAAGAAAAGCCGTAGAAGAGAGTATTGATAAGATACTCATCCAGGTGGGGCTGGAACCGCCTGAGCAATTCACCAGAAAGTTTCCCCACGAACTATCTGGAGGACAGAGGCAAAGGGTAAATATAGCGAGAGCTTTCGCTGTCGAGCCAGAGCTGATTCTGGCCGACGAACCCACTTCGATGCTCGACGTTTCGAACAGAATGAGCATTATGAATATGATGCTTTACCTTAAAGAAAGTCACAGCGTATCCTTCATATACATAACCCACGATCTTTCCGGTGCGCGCTACATGAGCGACAGAATAATTGTCATGTATGCGGGCATGATCATGGAGATCGGCCCGGCAGAAAAGATTATAAACAACTCGTTCCATCCATACACAAGGCTGCTCAAATCGGCCGCTCCTTCCCCGGAGATGGGTTTGAAGCGGAAGCGACTGATTACGGGTGGAGATATTCCGTCGCTGATCGATCCTCCTGGTGGTTGTCGTTTTCATCCGAGGTGTCCTTTCGTAAGCGATATTTGTTCTCTGGAGGTGCCGGCAATGAAGAAGATCGATGAAGGTCATTATGTGAGGTGTATTCTATGACAAATCTGCTGAGGTTCCAACTTAGTATTGTGTTTATCGTAAAGAAGGGGAGTGGTCGATTTTGAAGCTATTATTTTTTTATCAACCGCTTCCCCCAGTTAGGTGAAGCCTTATTTAAGAGAACTTCCTAGCAATCTTCCGTGTCCGGTGGCGTACGTTATCGATCTGGTGTGTCCGCTGCAATCGCCGATGAATTTGAGGTTCCTGTAGCGATCGTTGTCTATCTTGTTGGAATAGAACTTCACTTCTACCGCGTACATCAGGTTGTCCGGATATGCCACTCCTGGGATAACTTCACTCAGCTTTTCTATGAACTCCGTTATGGAGACAGAAATTCTCCTCGGAAGTACAAGGTTTATATCTCCGAGTATGAAATCGCTTTCCGGGAGGGTCGGTTTGATTCTTCCTAGCCTTTTGGTCCGCTTGGTTTGCATGAAATCTTCGTAAGTCTGCAGAATCACCTTACGGCCGCCCGCTAGAATATTGCTAAGGCGGCTGATGTACGAGCCGTATCCGATAGGGTCGTGAAATGGCTCTGTGAATCTCGTAGTGCAAAGAATTGCGAAATTCGTGTTTATCGAACTTCCATCCGAATTAGAATGTCCGTTCACGGTGACAAAATCGTCGTAGTTCTCCAGTACCACTTTTCCAGAAGGGTTGTTGCAGAAAGTTCGAACTGTGTAACCTGTCTTTGTCTTCAGCCGGACTTTGAACTCGTACATCTCGTTGTTTATCTTTTCTACCAGATGGTCTGGCAGCTCAAATCTCACTCCTATATCCACGGTGTTGCTTGAGGCAACGATTTCCGGGTACTTCGAAGCTACTCCTTTGATCAGGCCATGGCCACTCCTGCCAACCGCCACGACTACGTAATCGAAATCCGCCTCGAAATCTTTTCCCCTTAGTATAACCCTGCTGTCGGAAAAGTCTATATCTTCAACTCTTGAGTTGAAATGGAAGTGTATGTTTCTCTTTTGTGAGAACTCCTCATATATTCTGGTAAGGACTGAGCCGAGCTTATCTGTCCCTATATGCCAGAACATGGAGTTTACGGGTTCGAAGCCCTTCGCATAGAAATTCTCGAAGAACTCGGACTTACTGTCGAAAGATACACCGGTCCTTACGCTCTTCTTATCTTCCTCGCTCAGCTTGCCTATATAAAAATCAACGACCTCTCTCTGTGTAGAGAGGGGGATCTCAAGCTCACCGCCCATTGTACTCGATACGAAGATCTTTCCATCCGAGCGAATCCCACTTATGCTGGAACTGTAAATGTCTTTCGATCTCTCCAGGATATGTATTTCATGATTGCTGTTCATTATCTCACTTACGAAGCCAATTGCAGCGGCACCGAAACCAACAACTCCGATCTTCATATATAAGAGTCCCTTTGAGAGACTCCATCACCTCCATTTCTATTCCCAGATAAACTTGTAATTGCCCAGCTTAAATTCGTTTCTGAGCTGGACCAGCTGCTTCCTCAGAACATCGTTGAGAGGAGCTCCGCGGTCCTTTCTTTCGAGCCAGGCAAGATACTCCTTCTCACCGGCCGTGTATATTCTCTCCTCTCCAGATGCCTTCCTGGAGGCTCTCAATTCTCTCAGTATGTCGCCCGTGGTCTTTTTGAATTCTTCGAGCGATGTAAAGGCTTCCACATTTATAGCCATGAAGAAGTGACCTATCCTTATCGGTTTCTTTTCGCCATTCTCGCCTATACCGGTCAGCATTTTGAGGAAACTCCCTCCCTGAAGGGCCGCCGACAGGATCTCGACCACAGTGGCGTAGCCATAGCCTTTGTACCCGGCCGTCTCTTCGCCTATGCCTCCCAGAGGGACCAGAGCCGCTCCGCCCGTGTTGAGATCGATCAGTATCTGCTGGGTATCCGTTCTCGTCTTTCCATCCGGACCTATCACCCAGCCTTCAGGGATCTCCTTGCTGGCCCTCCCGTAAACCTCTATCTTTCCCCTCTGGGCGACCGATGTGGCACAGTCAAGTACGAAGGGGAACTCTTCATCGGTTGGCATTCCAAACGTTAGCGGATTGGTACCGAGCATATTCTCCACTCCGAACGTCGGGGCGATCGAGGGCCGGGCGTTCGTTCCGGTAATACCGATCATACCCGCTTCGATCGCCATGAGTGGGTAGTAACCGGCTATACCATAGTGTGTCGAATTTCTGACTGCCAACATCCCCATACCGAATTTCCTGGCTTTTTCTATGGCTATTTTCATTGATTTATACGCGATCACATGGCCCATACCATCATGACCGTCCACAACGGCTGTTGTTGGACTTTCTTTGACTATCTCAAATTCCGTCACCGGTTTCTGTGTACCTTCGCGAATTCTGTCTATGTAGATCGGTTTTAGTCTTCCGATTCCATGAGAGTCTATCCCTCTTTTGTCGGAAGTTATTAAAACGTTAGCACAGATCTTCGCATCTTCCGCGGGAACACCAACACTTTTGAAGACATCTACCATGAAGCGTTCCAGCAGATCGAAGTCAACCCACACCACATCTTCGTAAACACTGGACAAATCATTTCCCTCCCTTTCGTTTCGTCACAGTGGAATTATACAATGGATCTGTCCGATAAGCCTGACCAGAACTTTGGCGGCCATGGTTGTCTTTATTAGAAGAAATCGTGTAGAATTGCTTATAAGGGGAAGTATCGTTTCATGGGGATGGGTGATTGCTTTGAAGGACAGAATAGGTGCTGGAATCTATATATATCCAATGCCGTTGGTAGTAGTGGGAAGTATGGCGGAAGACAGGCCTAACTATACGACGGTGGCTTTCTGTGGAGTTGTTGAAGTTCAGCCTCCAATGATCCAGATTACTCTTGCGAAGACACGTTTCAGCTGTAAAAATATAAGGGAATTCGAATCGTTCAGTGTAAACGTTCCTTCCATGGATATGCTCAGAGGGGTTGACTTCATGGGCATCTATTCGGGTAAGACAACCGATAAGTCGGAACTTTTCAAAACCTTTTACGGGGAGCTTCAGAACGCTCCCATGATCGAAGAGGCGCCTTTGAACATGGAGTGCAGGCTTGTCGATGTCTTCGATTTCGGAGGTACTCATGAGACTTTCATCGGGGAAGTTGTGCAGAGCTATTGCTCGGAGTTCTGCGTAGTCAATGGATTACCCGACATAAAGAAGATAAATCCCGCGACCTTCTCGGTGTACGATAATTCTTACTGGTCACTGGGAATTCACCTTGGAAAAGCCTGGAACATCGGGATGAAATACACACCCCCAAAAACGATCCACGACTGATCGGATAGCAGCGTCATCGGCACCTCGACGATTGCGACTTTTGTACCGACTCTGGGTACCTAATAGCCCAAAAAACTCTTCGCAGTTCACGAAATGATCCTTGCAAGCCTGGAACTTTCCTTCGCACCTGGTTCATCTATCTCGTGGGATCTGAGGACGGTTCTATCTTCAAACCCCGATACAATCTATTTCACCCGTTGATCCTGGATATCACTGTGAAGCAGAAAATGTTGTAAAAGAAACCCACCGTTACTTTTCTTTTCCTCTTATCGGTCTGTAAGTGTACCGGCTAACCATCAGTTCGGGTGCAATGTCTCTTATAAAGATCGCTCAATCTTACGTACTTTCCACAAGAATCGCATGCTAGACTTTAGTTATCAGCGATGGCAAGGGAGGGTTTGAATGTTCACGAACGATCAGGGAAGATACTTCATAAGCAACAAGATATGGGATGAGGAATTTAGCGATTCCTGGATATCAGACCAGAAGATGGGAAAATCTCAACCGCCTCTAGAAAAACCTTTCGTTGAAGAAGGTCTGTTACCCCTTCCAGACCCGCTTACGGTTACTCTCAAGAAAAAAGACATAACATCGATAATACACGATAGAAAAAGCCGTAGGGTCTTCACGGATGAAGAGATAACTTCCGGAGAGCTTTCGTACCTTTTGTGGGCCAGTCAGGGTATAAAGGAGATTATGGCTAACAATTACGCGACTCTGAGAACTGTACCTTCGGCCGGTGCACGGCACCCTTTCGAGACTTATCTGTATATCAACAGAGTTTCGGGAATAGAAAAAGGAATCTACCGCTATGTGGCATCGAGACACTCGCTCAGCCTCTTGAAAGCTGGGAATTTCTCCGATGAAATGACCGAGGCCAATCTCGGACAGCAATTCGTTGGCAACTCCGCCGTGACGTTCCTCTGGTCGGTGATTCCGTACAGAACTGAGTGGAGATACAACCTCCACTCCTACAAAGTGATCCTTATGGATGCGGGTCACGTGTGCCAGAATCTTTACATCGCTTGTGAGGCTCTTAGACTTGGTACGTGTGCAATCGGCGCTTACAGCCATGAGAAGATAAACAGGCTTTTGAACCTTGAGCGAGCGGACGAATTCGTGGTCTATTTGGCTCCTGTCGGCCGCTATAGGGAAAGGAGGAATCCGAAGTGATCTTGGATGACGTGGAAAGAAGATTGCTTAATCAGATATATGCGAGAGTTTTCGGGCGGGAAAAGAGGTATTTGCCCGTAGATGTCCTGGCCGGCGAAAGCGGCATATGCCCCGAAGAATTCAGCAGGGTTTTAGCCTTTCTAGATGAAGAGGACTACGTAGAGGTAAAACCCTTCAGAATGCTCAGAATAACCCACAAGGGAATACTGGCTTGTGAAGAGGATAAGATCCCCGAAAAGAGAGAGATCAGGGATAGAGTTATGGAGAAAATCAAAGAGCTCTCACAGGGAGATACGGAGGTTTTTATCGTCATAGACGCACTTGCCGGTGAAATGAATTTAATGAGATACGAGTTGTTCGACATTCTGAATTACCTTCAGGGCGAGGGGCTGGTGAAGATTCATTCGAGGATTTCCGTCTCTCTCTGCGAAAAGACACCGGAATGACCGTTTGTTCGTTTATGGAGCTTTAGTCCCGCTCGCTATAAACAAGCCATAAACTGCCACTATCGCTACATAAACATAAACGATGGTTATTGAGGATATAAAGAAAATGAACAATTTACTGTATATTTTCATTGTCAAATTACAGTCAGGAAAACGCGTGCTATAATCAAGCGAAAGTAACCCAACGGAGGAGCACCCGTGAAGAGTAGACGCCCATCAGGGAATGGGGGCGGATCGAAAGGCTAGGGTGCCGAAGGAGACGGGAGACCCAGATCCCGTCATCCTGGGCATACGGAGAACATCCGTATGACTGTCACGGAGGAGTCCGTGGAGAGCCGGTGGGTTTGGAATAAGCGATTATTTCAAACCATTAGGTGTTCCCGGTCTCATTCGGGAACACTTTTTATTTTGGAGGTGATGTTATGAAACTTGCAGTTGTTGGAGCCACCGGTGAAGTTGGCCGAATGATGCTTAAAAAGCTCGAGGAAGAAGCGATTACACCCGAGGAAATAGACCTTTTCTCCTCGAGCCGGAGCGCGGGAAGTCTTATGAAATTCGCCGGAAAGAGTATAGAAGTGAGAGAACTCAGAGAGGATTCTCTCCGGAGGGATTACGATTATGTTCTCTTCTCGGCCGGGGCCTCCGTTTCAAAAACCTTTGCTCCGCTTGCAGCCTCCTGCGGAGCGGTTGTGATAGACAATTCTTCAGCTTTCAGACAGAGTGAAGAGATTCCCCTTGTGGTTCCGGAAATCAACGGCTGTCTTTTGAAAGGCTATAGAGGCATTGTGGCCAATCCCAACTGCTCGACCATACAGATGGTGCTGTCACTGCATAAAATACACAGGAGGTTCGGCCTAAAAACGATTGTCGTATCCACCTACCAGGCCGTATCGGGTGCGGGGAACAGGGGAATTGTCGAGCTGGAGAGGCAGGAGGCCGGATCACAGGATCAAGCGGTATTTGTAAGAAAAATCCACAGGAACGTGGTTCCTGTTATCGGCGATATACTCGAAAACTCCTTTTCGGCTGAGGAGATGAAGATGATAAACGAGACCAGAAAGATACTGGGCGACTCTAAAGTATCCATCTGGCCTACCACCGTCAGAGTTCCGGTCGCGCATGGCCATTCCGAAGCGGTTTTCTGCGAGACTGAGAAACCCTTTGAGCTTGAGGAACTCAAGGAAGAACTTCGGGCGAGCGAAGATGTTGTTTTGACCGACGAAAGGTTCACACCGGTCGAGATAGCCGGTTCGGATCTTGTTTATGTTTCAAGAGTCAGATCCTTTGACAGTCATCGTTTTCTCTTGTGGAACGTGGCCGACAACATCAGGGTGGGAGCTGCCACAAACGCCGTGAGAATATTGAAGATGCATGCGGGGGGCGCTTAGAATGAAGGGAATCAATTATTCGGCCACTGGTAATACCTTTCTGGTTGTCGATTCCAGAGAGGAGAGACTTGACGATGAGACCAAACACAACATCGTAGTCAAAAATGTCGACAAAAATGACGGCGTCATCTTTGTCGAAGACGGCTTCATGGACTTCTACAACCGTGATGGACTGAGAGCCAGCTTTTGCGGCAACGGCGCAAGGACTTACGTATATTTCATACATGAAAAAGAGGAAAGAGAGAAGGTTAGTTTCAAAAGTATGGCCGGCGAGATCGAAGGAGTCGTCTCGCAGGGAGTTGTGAGCATCAGAATGCCGGACCCGATTCTAACTGGCAGTTTTGAAGAAGAAGGGTTTTCCGGAGAGATCATAACCGTTGGAGTACCCCACATAGTTATGGAGGGAGACACAGAGAAAATCGACTGGGAGCTCCTTGTACCGCTCAGGCATCTCTACGATGCCAACGTGAACGTTTACTCGGTCATTGAAAAAGGAAAGTTGCGGATAAGGACCTACGAACGCGGAGTAGAGGCCGAAACCGGTGCATGTGGAAGTGGCGCCACTTCTGTGAGCTGGATATATGCGAAAAAGACAGGACTAAAAAGCGTGGAATTGAAGGCCAACGGCGGCTGGCTTACAGTCACTTTCGAAGATGGAAAGGCTTATCTAGGAGGAGGTGTGGAGAAATGTTCAGGGGAACTGGAACTGCTCTGGTAACACCGTTCAAGAACGGAAAGGTCGATTACGATTCCTTCAGGAGGTTTTTGAGATTTCAGCTCGAGGGTGGGGTTGAAGCCCTTGTAGTTCTAGGCACAACCGGCGAGTCGCCCTGTGTAAAGGACAGCGAGCGAAAAGAGCTTATCAGGATCGCTATAGAAGAATCAGGCGGGAAAGTACCCGTGATAGTCGGAACGGGGACCAATTCTACACAAAAGACAAGGGAGCTGAGTTCCAGGGTCTTCGACGACGGAGCCGATGGCGTACTGGTGGTAACGCCATATTATAACAAACCAACTCAGGAAGGCCTTTATAGACATTACGGCGAGCTGGCGACACGTGTGGGTGGTCCGATCATAATTTATAACGTTCCCGGAAGAACGGGGGTCAATATGCTTCCCGAGACGGTCCTCAGATGCGCGGAGTTCGACAACATAGTCGGTATAAAGGAGGCAAGCGGAAACCAGTATCAGGTCGATTATCTCATCTCGACCGTCAGGTCCAGAGGGCTGTCTCTCAAAATCTGGTCAGGTAACGACGATCAAGCCTTCCATCTCTGCTGCAGTGGTGGAGACGGAGTCATATCGGTACTCTCCAACGTTGCCCCAGCCGATACCGTAACCATGATAAAGGCTGTTTTGGCCGGCGATCTAGAAAAGGCGCGTGAACTTCATCTGAGGCTCTTGCCACTTATGAATGCACTCTTCATCGAAACGAATCCTATACCCGTCAAATACGCCGTGCATCTTCTGGGATACTGTGAAAACGAGTTGAGGTTGCCTCTGGTGGAATTGAGCGATAAAGGTGTAAAGGCAGTTGAAGAGGCGATGAAGACGAGTGGAGTGTTATGAGGTACGGGCTGGTGGGATCCTCCGGGAGAATGGGACACGAAATTAAAGAAGTCTTTTCGGCCCACGAACTGGTTCTCGAAGTAGATGAAAGCGGTATTTTCAGACGTGGAGAACCGGACGTTGTCGTAGATTTCTCAAATCGGTCGGTTCTTGCAACTACTCTCCAGCTATGCTCTCAATACAGTGCCGGCTTGGTGATAGGTACCACAGCTCTTGTGGAAGAAGACATGCAGGCTATAAAAGAGTTATCAAACCGTTCACCGGTCGTTCAGAGCTACAATTTCTCGACCGGAATCAACATATTAAAAATACTGCTCAGAGAATCGGTCTCCCTCTTCGAGGGAATGGATGTGGAGATCGTTGAGACCCATCATAACAAAAAGAAGGATGCTCCCTCCGGCACGGCCATACTGCTCAAGGAAGCTCTCGGAAGAGAAGTGCCGGTACACTCTCTACGCATCGGCGGCGTACCTGGCGATCATACGATAACGTTCGCCAACGACGGAGAGGTTCTACAGATATCCCATCGTGCGATTTCGAGAAGGGTTTTCGCAATCGGTGCCCTAAGAGCGGCTGAGTTTTGTATGAGTGTGAAAAGCGGCTTCTATAGATTCGAGGAGGTTTTGAGATGGACGCAGAAACGATAATAAAGCTCATAAGTCAGTCGAAGAAGAAGACGCCGGCGTTGTGTTACCTCAGCGGTAAGCTCCATGGAATCGAATCTAGTGATTTGACATACATCGGTGGAGAGGACTTCGGGATAATCATCGGAGACCTGAAAGAGATAAAAGCCTTTCTCGAGAGAAATAAAGAAGTCATTTTAAATCACTATATAGAGGTGAGGGCAAGGAACTCCGCACTTCCTCTTGCCGATCTCACGAAATACGAGGCCAGGATAGAGCCTGGTGCCATAATTCGCGATCTGGTCGAGATCGGCAAGAATGCGATCATCATGATGGGGGCGGTGTTAAATGTCGGTTCAGTGATAGGAGAAGGCACGATGATAGATATGAACGTCGTGGTTGGGGGACGTGCCCTGGTCGGTAGGAACTGTCATATCGGCGCAGGAGCGGTTCTTGCAGGAGTAATCGAACCTCCCAGCGCGAAGCCGGTAGTGATAGGCGATGGTGTTCTGGTAGGTGCCAACGCCGTAGTTCTAGAAGGTGTGACGGTGGGTGAACACTCGGTCGTGGCTGCGGGTGCGGTAGTCACCAAGGATGTTCCACCCTTTTCGGTTGCCGCTGGCATCCCCGCACGGGTTATAAAGCAGTTCGATGAGAAAACGGCGAGCAAGACACAACTCGTTAAGGAACTGAGGGAGATACAACAATGATAGTAGTCCAAAAGTACGGAGGTTCATCTGTGGCCGACATAGAGAGAATAAAAAATGTCGCTGCCAGAATAAAGAAGAGGGTGGAGACTGGTGATAAACTGATCGTGGTAGTTTCAGCCATGGGTAAAACTACCAACGAGTTGATCGCTCTCGCTGGTAACGTATCGTCCCAGCCCAGCCCACGCGAGCTCGATATGCTTCTGGCAACCGGCGAGCAAGTTTCAGCAGCCCTCCTGAGTATCGCCCTGATGGAACTCGGTGTGAGATCCATCTCTTATAACGCTTTTCAGCTAAACATAAACACCTTCGGCGAGTTCAGTAACGCCAGGATCGCCGATATAAACCTCAACAAAATCTATTCTGAACTCGAAGCCAGGGACGTTCTCGTAGTTACGGGCTTTCAGGGTATAAATCCGGAGGGCGATCTTACAACGCTTGGAAGAGGTGGGTCCGATACCTCTGCCGTGGCGATTGCGGCAAAAGCCGGTGTGCCATGTGAGATATACAGCGATGTGGCCGGAATATATACGTGCGATCCTAAAGTGCATGAGAAAGCAAGAAAACTGGAATATATAACATACGATGAGATGCTCGAACTCGCGGCTCTGGGTGCGAAGGTACTTCATTCGCGTTCTGTGGAAATAGCCAAGAAATACAACGTGGAGCTGATCTGTCTCTCATCTTTCAGTGAAGAAGGAGGTACCAGAGTGGTGGCAAAATTGCCAGAATGGCTCGAACAGCCAGTTGTAACAGGCGCTACAATAGATACCAATCAGCTTAAAGTAACCGTCAATTATCTCCCCGGCGACACAGATGTACTCAGCAGAATATTCAACGCCGTCGCAAAGGCCAGTTTCAACGTCGATATGATCTCGGTAGTCAATGAGAATGGCCACTCTCATCTTACCTTCACCGTTCTATCGGCCAACCCGGCAGCTATCCGAAGGACCATTGAGGGCGTCTTGAAAGATGTAGACGGATGGGAACTCACACTCGACGACAACGTGGCAAAAGTATCTACAGTGGGAGTCGGTATGAGATCGAGTGCGGGGGTTGCTGCCAGGTTTTTCTCCTCGCTCCAGAAGACCGGTGTTAGAATAATCGCCACAACGACTTCGGAGATAAAGATATCTGTGCTGGTTCCCCGGACCGATGCGAGCAAAGCTCTAAGAGTGTTGCTCGACGAGTTCGATCTATAGAGGGTGAATTGAATGCTTTCGAGAGTGTACGATCATCTTTCACTGAAAGTGGAAAGGGCTCACGGCGTAAGAATATCGACTGATAGAGGCGAGTTTCTTGACACCTTCGCCGGTATAGGTGTTCTCGCCTTCGGCCATACCTATGAGGAAACAATTGAAGCCATAAAAGAAAAGATCGGAAGATTCTCTCATACCTCCAACTATTTTCTCGATGAAGATGCCATATCACTCGGCCAAATGTTGCTCCGCATGAGCGGGGGGGAAGGCGAGGTCTTCTTCACCAACTCGGGTACTGAGGCGACGGAGGCGGCGATCAAAGCGATCAGAAAATTGAGAAGGGGAAAACTCGTCTCCTTTGAGGGCAACTTTCACGGTAGGACGATGGGAGCACTCTCGCTTACCCACAGCCCGAAACTTAGAACACCTTTCGAGCCTTTGCTTCCAGACACCGTTTTTCTTCCGCTTTCTGGAAAGACTTTTGAGGAGTTCGTCGGAAGCAACGAAATTGCGGGCGTTTTCGTTGAACCTGTACAGGGAAACAGCGGAGTTCATCCTTTGCCCGAAGAACTTATCGAAGTTATATCCAGCATGAAAGAAAAGTATGGTTTTCTGATAGTCGCCGACGAGATACAGAGCGGTCTTTGCAGGACCGGGGACTTCTTCGCCTATCAGCATCACCATCTGCGAGCCGATATAATTACTGTTGGGAAGGCCGTCGGAGGCGGACTTCCTCTTGGCGCTACTATCTTTCATGGTGTGAGTCCCTTCGCTATGGGAGACCATGGCTCAACCTTCGCACCCAATCCCGTGAGCCTGGCTGCCGGGAAATCCGTTGTGGAGAGAATGGATACCACTCTACTCGAAGATGTTAAAATAAAAGGTGAGTACTTACGCCATGGAATGGAAAGACTTGAATGGGTAAAGGAAGTCAGAGGAAGGGGTCTGATGCTGGGGCTTTCCACTCTCGATCCCATCCGGATAAAGGAGAAAGCCTTCGATAGAGGTGTCCTGCTCAACGTCACCGGGGGGAGCATAAGGTTGCTTCCTGCACTGAACATCTCTATTGATGAGATAGATGAAATACTTGAAAGATTAGATTTTGGAGGTTGAGATGATCGATTTTCAGAAACTGGCGAACGATTATGGCACACCGCTCTATGTGTACGACGCTGTGGAGATAAGGGAGAGAATACACAGAGCCCGGGAGGTCTTCGAAGGGCTCAACGCCAGTATAGTTTTTGCCCTGAAGGCCAATGGAAATCCTGCCCTGCTGAAGATAATGGCACAGGAAGGTGTTGGAGCTGACGTCGTTTCCAAAGGCGAACTTCTGGCGGCCAAAATGGCCGGAATGAAAACGATCGTCTGGAACGGTAACGGAAAATGTGCCTCCGAGAGGGATCACTTCACAAACAAGGGAATAAACTATGTATGTATCGATTCCTTTGAAGAGCTTCCACTGTGGGATGGAGTCGAAATAATAAAGCTTCTCAGGGTCAATCCCGACGTCGATGCTAGAACTCATCCACATATATCTACCGGTCTGAAATCGCACAAATTCGGCATTCCCATCGAGAAAATCGACAGAGCTGCCGACAGGATAGACGGTTTGCATGTGCATATCGGTTCTCAGATCACCGAAGTGGCACCTTTTTTGGATGCTTACTCGAAAGTCCTCGACTGTGCGAAGAAGTACGGTTTCAAATACATTAACCTCGGTGGAGGCTGGGGAATAGATTACTCAGGTGACTCACTCGACCTTGAAGCTCTGAAGTCGGGAATAACCGCCCTTTTTTCAGATTACGACGGTAAGTTGATCAGCGAACTGGGACGTTTTATAATAGGGCCGGCCGGCTACCTCGTTGCCGGTGTGGTGAGCGTGAAACCCTCAGATAAGGTCTTTGTAGTCACCGATGCGGGTATGAACACTCTCATCAGACCTGTGCTTTACGATGCGCATCACAGGATACACATTCTGAATGGAACCGGGAAGACTGTAACCGCTGATGTTGTCGGTCCGCTATGCGAGAGCGGAGATATACTGGCCCGCGACAGGAGGCTGGAGATACCTATACCGGGCAGCGCCATAGTCTTCGAAAACGCCGGTGCATATGGCTTTTCGATGGCCAGCAATTACAACGGTATGCCGCTTCCGGCAGAAGTTCTCGTAGATGGTAAAGAAGTAAGGCTCATAAGGAAGCGCCAGAACATAGAAGAGCTTTTTATAAACGTAAAGATATGATCTCTTCAGTTGTACGGGAGTGTTTGCAAAAACAGCGGAGTCGGACCTCTTCCGACCCCGACTGTTCTATATTGTCCTAGAAGGCATAACCGATACCTATCAATCCTCCATCGGGAATTGTCGTACCTCCAACCAGTGGAAAATCGATATCGAAATAAAACCGGCCGTTGTTCACCGAGATGCCTGGAATAAAGCCGACTTCGCTTGCCACGAAAAGCTGGAGTTTTGCCGCTATCGTCCAGTCCATAATCTTGAATCCAACGATTGGCGCTATCCGCATATATGGTTCGAACAGAGTCTCGTTGTTGCCGGATTTAGATAGAAAGAAGAAGCCTCCGCTCGCGAGGAGAGCCACGTTTGAGAATCCCGGAACTCCGAACTTGGCACCTCCTTCGAGAGTTATCGAAGGAGAGCTTATGAGGATACTGGGTAAAGCAGCTCTGAAAGAGGCTTCTACGTAATCGGTCAAACCGACTCTTGCCAGGTACTGAAAAGTCCACGGGACGACGATGGCTTCGTTAAAGCCGACGAGCAAGTCCATTCCAACGGCGTGCTTCACGGTCCCTTTCGGCTGGATTTCCGGCCCCATAAGCAGAGACATCGGAACACAACCCGAAAAAATCAAAAGTATTACTATAACCGATAATATCCATTTCATAACGATCACTCCTTTACGTCACTCAAAGTGTCGAAAGAGGATTTGAAGAAAGAAAAGTTCTCGGGGGATTCCGGCAACGGGGCGTTCTCGTAAAGATAGAGTACAAAATCGACGGCCCTGTCGTACGGAATCAATGATTCTTCGGGTAGTTCGATCCCGTCTCTTTCGTAGGCGGTTTTAATCTCCTTAAGTATCTCGCCGGTACTGTATAGCATCAGATTGCCGATTTTCAGCTGACGGGCGAGGTTGTCCAGTAAAACCAGAGTTGGCATCGGCAGTTTGTAGATCTTTTCAAGCGACCCGGCGAAATCCTCGTAAAAACTTTCGGGGGAAGGCCATCTCGCAGGATCGCCTATGAACTCGATCGCCTCGAGTTGTTTTTGCACCGGAAGCGAGTCGAACATTACCTCCAGAACATCTCGATCTTCGAAGATGTAGGTATATTCACCTGTGACCAGGCCGAAAGCGGCCAGCGTATCTAGATAACCTTCTTCGATCTGCAGTTGTATTTTTTCGGGATCGAAGTCGAGAGTGCTGCCATACATGATGCGCGGAACTATGTGTGTGACTTCTGCGCCTTGTACGAAGGCCTGAAATCTGGCGATCCTATCCCTCAGTGCAACCCGTCCGATATCGACGAGTACGATGTTTCTGAACCCTCTCTGGAGAGCCATCTCCACAGGCTGATTCGAATAGATCCCCCCATCTATGAAAGCCTTCCCATCGACACGAACAGTTTGAAAGCCCGGGAAATCTGCGCTGGCCATTATGTAGTCTATTAGCTTTCCCTCAGGAATGTCTTCTATGAAAAGCATTTCCGGGCGTAGATCTGTCAGGTCGAAAGTAACAAGTCCAAAGTCTATACCGGAGTTTCTGACAGTCTTTTCCGAAATCAGTTCCTCAAGCAATTCTCTCAGAGGCGAAACGTCTATGCCCTTTTTTATTATGTCGATAGCTCCCTGGAAAAGCTCACCGACACTCCATTCATTCGAACCGCCGTAAGCATCTATCAACGTTTTTTGTCCCTGTGTTGGCTTCATCACTTTGCTCTCGGAGATATCTCTCCATACCTCCAGAGCCTTTCCAAAATCACCCTGGGCAACTGCTGCAGCGTTCAGAGATCCGACAGAAGTACCATAGACTCCACCTATAGTTATGTCCATATCAATCAAGGCCTTCCAGGCCCCGATTTCGTAACCACCTTTGGCACCGCCACCGGAAAGAACCAGTCCGACATTCGACAAAGCCAGAGACAAAATCATCAAGAACAATATGGCTAGAACGGACTTTTTCATTGATCTCACCTCTCTTTCGGTTAGCTAAATGATACCATCACGGCTTATACCTGAAAAAGATGGAGCGAATATCTCCACCGTTCAGTCAAATAACGAAATTATTACGGGAATACTCACCAGCGAGAAAAAGGTCGAAGACGCGATCAACCTCGATGCTAGATCGTAATCGGAATCGTATATTCTGGCGAATATGGAAGTATTGGCTGCCGCCGGCATGGCGCTCATAATTATAAGGATTTTCTCTACGACACCGGGCAGTTCTACCAATTGCAGGAAGAAAAAGACAGTCAGAGGAACTGCAAGAAGTTTGAAGAGGCTGTATACTATAACTCTTTGGTCTCCCAGCACACTCTTCATTTTGGCGCCGGCCAGAGTAATCCCCGCGATAACCATGGCCAGGGGGACGGTGCACTCTCCGAGCATACTCAACGACTCATCCAGAAAACTCGGTAAGGGTATCGAAAAAACGAACAGGAACAACCCAATTAGAAGAGAGATTATCCCCGGATTGAGAAGACACTTTTTCCTTTTGCCGAACTCTCCTCCGGCGATGATTCTCACACCGGCCGTCCATGTAAGAACATTGAACCAGATGTTGAACACACCTGTGTAGAAGAGACCTTCTTTACCCAGAAGCATCTCCACTACGGGGTACCCCATATAAGCCACGTTTCCCAGTAGCGAAGCGTAAAGAACAACTGCCCTGGCTTTCCCTTCGAGCTTTAGTAATCTGACTACGACGAGTCCGACTATCCATAGAAAAGTGTAGAGAAATCCCCCGCTCAAGAACAAGATCAAAGAGCTGGAAAGCATTTCGAATGAAAACTGGAATTGCATGGAGTCAATTACGAGCGCTGGAAGAGTCACATAAAGAACGAAAGTAGACAGTCCTTTCGTGAAGGAATCGTCAACGAGCCTTACCTTTTTTATTGTGAAGCCGACCCCGATCAAAATGAAGAAAGTCAATACCTTACCGACTATCGGATTCATCAGGATAATTATAAGCCAGTATATTCAAGAAAGACCGTGATGCCGAAAGAATAGAGTTATTGCGGGAGGCTTTGTACCCAAAAGTGATCTTAATCAGGATTTCTCAAAGGCCATTCGATTGTGATAAACTTGTAAATGAGATTTGATCCTTTCCTTTTTTCTGTCCGGGATCGCCGGTTTCTATTCGGTCGTGAGAGTGGAAATGATATTATTCAGGATGCCATTTTGGCAGCCTATACACCTTAAACAGAAAAAGGGGGTTTTTGAATGCGCAAAGTACTTCTAGTTCTCGTGGCAGTTCTTGTGAGTGCCGCGTTTCTTGTTGCGGCAGACTTCCACATCGGTGTCGTAACGGGTACCGTATCACAGTCCGAAGACGATCTCAGAGGGGCCGAAGCCTTGATAAAAAAATATGGAGATGCCGCCTCTGGAGGAATGATCGTCCATCTTACCTACCCGGACAACTTCATGTCGGAACAGGAAACAGTTATCGCTCAGATCACCGGTCTCGCCGATGATCCCCTTATGAAAGCTATCATCGTCAACCAGGCCATCCCGGGAACGGTCGAAAGCTTCAGGAGAGTAAGAGAAGTAAGACCGGACATCCTCCTCCTGGCGGGTCTTCCCCATGAAGATCCTCCAATGCTGGCTGCCGCCGCTGACCTATCGGTGAACGCCGACTCCATCGCCCGCGGCTACCTCATAATCTACACTGCCAAGCAACTTGGTGCCGAGAAGTTCATGCACATCTCCTTCCCGAGGCATATGTCTTACGAACTGCTATCCAAGAGAAGAGACATCATGAGAGCAGCCTGCGAAGAGCTGGGACTGGAATTCATCGACATGGGATCTCCCGACCCGGTCAGCGACGTTGGTGTGGCCGGTGCGCAGCAGTTCATACTTGAGAAGGTTCCCGCATGGCTTCAGGAGTTCGGAAACAAGACAGCCTTCTTCTGTACCAATGACGCACACACCGAACCTCTTCTGAGAAGAGTCGCCGAGCTCGGTGGATACTTCATTGAAGCCGACCTTCCATCACCGTTGATGGGCTACCCCGGTGCTCTCGGTGTAGCTTTCAGCGAAGAAGAGGCCGGTAATTGGCCGGCGATACTTGCAAGGGTTGAAGAAGCCGTTGTCTCCAGAGGTGGAGCGGGCAGAATGGGAACTTGGGCCTACTCTCTCGGTTACACCACCACCGCTGCTCTTGCCGAGCACGCAAAGAATGTAATCGAAGGCAAGTGTGCTATTGACGACTTCGACGCGGTAATGGCGGTTTTTGCCGAGTACACACCGGGAGCCGGCTGGAATGGAAGCTACTACATCGATGCCGATGGAATCGAGAGAGAGAACTTCCTCATGATTTACCAGGATACCTATATCTTCGGTAAGGGTTACATGGGAATCACGGAAGTCGAGGTTCCACAGAAATACCTTGAATTTTAATTGAAATAGCGTCAAGAAGGGGGGGCGACCCCCCTTTTCTTGACTCTTCTCAACTTACGGAGTTTGGGGTGAAGTTATGGATGAAAAAAACTATCTGTTGAGAATGGAAGGGATCAATAAGGATTTTTTTGGTAATCAGGTTTTGAAAGACGTAACCTTGAGAGTCGCTAAGGGAGAGATAGTGGGTCTGGTTGGCGAAAACGGCGCCGGGAAGTCCACGTTGATGAACATACTGTTCGGATTGCCCGTTATTCACCAGACGGGTGGTTACCAGGGAAAGATATATCTCGAAGATAAAGAAGTGAATTTCGCGAGTCCTTTCGAAGCCATAGAAGCCGGAATTGGAATGGTCCACCAGGAGTTCATTCTGATACCGGGGTTCACGGCAACGGAAAATATCCTTCTCAATAGAGAATCAACTAAATACAACATTTTCGTGGAAGTCTTCGGAGAGAGATTAAAAACTCTGAATAGGCAAGAAATGCATAAGAGAGCCGTTTCAGCAATCGAGAAATTAGAGGTTCAGCTCAATCCCGACATGGTGGTCAGCGAAATGCCGGTCGGACACAGACAGTTCACTGAAATTGCTAGAGAAATGGACAGAAAATCTACGAAATTGCTGGTTTTAGACGAACCAACTGCCGTTCTAACTGAATCGGAGGCAGAAACGATGTTGAAAGCTGCCAGAAAGCTCGCAAACCTCGGTTTGTCTATCATCTTCATAAGTCACAGGCTGAGCGAGGTTCTTGCTATATCCGACAGATTGATCATTCTCAGGGATGGACAGGTGGTTCGTGAACTCGAATCTTCCAGGACCACCCCCAGGGAGGTCGCTTCGTTGATGGTTGGTCGCGAGATAAAGGAAGGCCTGTCAAAAAAGTCGAAAGAGTTCGAAAAGTCAGAAATAGTTCTGGAGATAAAGGATCTGTGGGTCGATATGCCAGGCGAACAGGTAAACGGGGTCGATCTACAGGTACGTAAGGGCGAAATTCTGGGAATAGGTGGACTCGCCGGTCAGGGCAAACTGGGAATAGCCAATGGGATAATGGGTCTCTTCCCAGCCGAGGGAGAGGTAGTTTACAGAGACGAAAAACTGCCCTTGAACAACCCAGTGAGAGTATTGGGCAAGGGTATAGCATTCGTATCCGAGGACAGGAGGGGAGTCGGCCTCTTGCTGGATGAACCCATTGATCTCAACATAGTCTTCACTGCCATGCAGATACAGGGAAGGTTCATCAAGAAACTGATGGGCGGGTTGATAAAATGGCGCGACGATAAGGAGATCGCCAGGGTAGCCAGAGAGTACGTTGATTCTTTGCAGATTAAGTGTGTGAGTGAGAAACAAAATGCCAAAGAGCTTTCGGGAGGAAACCAGCAGAAAATCTGCCTTGCCAAAGCCTTCGTTCTGGAACCCGATCTTCTATTTGTTTCCGAACCTACCAGAGGTATAGATGTTGGTGCCAAAAGCGTCGTCCTGGAGACTCTCAAAAGACAGAACAGGGAACACGGAACGACAATCGTAATGACTTCTTCGGAGCTTGAAGAACTGCGATCGATCTGCGACAGGATAGCCATCGTCAGTGAAGGGAAGATAGTCGGTATTCTACCTCCAACTGCCGATCCGGCCGATTTTGGACTATTGATGCTCGGAGAACAGGAAGAGGTGAAGGCCAGTGTTTGAGAAAATCAAAAAGCTCATCGAAAAGGCTGGCTGGCCTAGAATAATCATCGGATTGTTCCTGTTGTCTCTGTTTTTTATAGCACCGTTCGTAGGAATAAAGGTGAGCACTTCTATAAGCGACACGATCGTCAGGTTCGCAATGAACGCGGTCCTGGTGCTTTCGCTTGTTCCAATGGTGCAATCTGGGTGCGGACTGAACTTTGGAATGCAACTAGGAGTTATCGCCGGACTGATTGGAGCCATAACCAGCATAGAGCTCGGGATTACCGGATTGGCAGGTTTCCTGGTCGCAATCGTTATCGCGATCCCCTTTGCGGCAATTCTAGGGTTCCTATATGGATTACTGCTAAACAGGGTTAAGGGCGATGAAATGGTCGTTGCGACTTACGTCGGATTCTCTTCGGTCGCTTTTATGAGTATGATGTGGCTGCTCCTGCCCTACAAAAGCCCGAACATGATCTGGGGTTACGGTGGCGAGGGCCTGAGAACTACCATAAGTGTCGAAGGTTACTGGCTTGGCGTTTTGAACGACTTCCTAAGTATAAAGGTTGGAAATTTCTTTTTCCCGACCGGTACGATCATCTTTTTTGGGCTTATGGCTTTGATCATCTGGATTTTCTTCAAAACGAAACTCGGTACTGCCATGACGGCGGCAGGATCGAACCCGGTTTACGCCAGGGCGGCCGGCGTAAATGTTGACAGGATGAGAGTGCTTTCTGTCGTTATCTCGACTATCGTAGCCGCGATCGGAATCCTCGTTTACGAACAAAGTTTCGGCTTTATACAACTCTATATGGCGCCTCTACTAATGGCCTTCCCCGCGGTCGCTGCGCTCCTGCTAGGTGGTGCCTCTGTCTCCAAAGCGTCGATGGGAAACGTTATAGTCGGAACGTTCCTGTTTCAGGGTATTCTTACGATGACACCTTCTGTCATGAACAACATCATAAAGAGCGATATGTCTGAGGTAATAAGGATAATCGTTTCCAACGGTATGATTGTGTACGCTCTGACAAGAAGAATGAAGGTGAGAACATGAAAGATCAAAGCCTGACCCGTGCGAAAAGTCCGCTGGCTAGATTTGTGATTTCCAACGCCGTTCCTATTCTTTTTATAGTACTGCTAATATTCGCTATACCACTTTCGGGCTTTTCTACCGATTATCTTATCAACGAAATAATAACAAGATTGGGTAGAAACTCCTTTCTGGTCATCTCTCTTTTAATACCTGTAATGGCCGGAATGGGGCTGAACTTCGGTATCGTACTCGGAGCAATGGCCGGTCAGATAGGGCTCATCTTCATGCTAGACTGGGGCGTTGTGGGCATACCAGGTATCTTGCTGGCGATGCTTATAGGCACGCCGATTGCAATTCTTCTGGGACTGCTGGCGGGTACGATCCTGAACAGGGCTAAAGGTAGAGAAATGGTAACGTCTATGATTCTCGGTTTTTTCATCAACGGTATTTATCAGTTGACGATTCTGTATGGTATGGGAAGCTTAATACCGATTACCAGCAACAAAATACTACTTCCGAGGGGTTACGGAGTGAGAAACGCCCTCGATCTGATCAGCGTGAGAAAGGTACTCGACAATATGTGGTCGATCAATATCAGCAACATTTCCATACCACTCGGTGTATTCTCGATAATAATCGGTTTGTGCATCTTCGTTTATTGGTTCACCAAGACCAAACTCGGGCAGGACATGAGGGCTGTCGGGCAGGATATGCAAGTTGCCGCCACAGCAGGTATAAACGTTGACCGAACCAGGACGCTGTCGATAATAATATCGACCGTACTCGCATGTTTCGGCCAGATAATCTTCCTGCAGAACATAGGGACGATAAACACTTACAACTCTCACGACCAGGTTGGAACCTTCGCGATTGCTGCCTTGCTGATAGGAGGGGCGTCGGTTGTGAAGGCTACGATACCGAATGTGTTTATCGGTATAACGCTCTTCCACCTGACTTTTATAGTCGCTCCGAGAGCCGGCAAGGAGCTTCTGGGTCAGGCTCAAATCGGAGAATTCTTCAGGGTCTTCGTCTCTTACGGAATCATCGCGATATCGCTTGCGCTTTACGCCTGGAGAAGACAGGTAGAAAAAGAGACGGAAAGAAGGCAGGCAAAAGCGGCGATCAAGGCGGCCATAGAAGATAAGGCGGAGGGATGATGATGAAGAGAAATATAATCAGGCTCGCCCTCGTGATTGTGTTGATAGTCCTGGGATTGTGTCTGTATGTTCTGGGGAAAGAGCACAAGATATTCGTGGACAACAGGGATATCGTGATAAACGGAACCGAGCTGAAGTCAACCAACCCTTTCATCGTGTACGTTGACAATGTCGATCTCGAAGAAGTTGGTAAGGGCAAGAGAAAAGTCGCTTATTCGCCGGGACCATGGCATACTGTGAAAGCGATCGAGAAACTTCCCGATGGAACCACGCGAGAATTCGTCAAAAAATTCACTTTATCACCGAAAGACACTGCTATTATTAACTTACCTGCCCTGGTATCTGAAAAGGATGGGTGGCTGAAAATTGAGGGCGAGTAATCGCCCTCTTTTCTATAACTCCCACCGCATTTCAAACGCTATTCTGTTATCATTTTTAAGGACGACTAGACTGCTTTCCGGAGGAAGTTGAGATGGAAGAGTTAACCATCGAATTCAAAGATATCGAAAACATGCTCGAACATATCAGGAGCGTATTAGTTCGGGTCGGTCTCAACAATCTAAGAGTCAAATTCCCGGCCGATGTCACCAACGTCGGAGCGAAGGGAAACTACGTCTATATAAACGTTTCACAGGACTACACGGAGCGTGGTGCAAAGAGAAAGATCGATTTGAACATGATCGCGGATATGGCGGCTTTCGGTAGAATGGGAAGACAGCTCGGATTGAAATCATCTAACGAACTTAAAGGAAAAAAGTGGCAATTTCAGGGTACTATCAGCTTTTACAAACCCCGGGCCAGTTTCTCCATCTGGATAGATACCATCGCACCATTAGGCGAGTCGGATATTACGGTCCGGCGTCGCGAGATCTACGCTGCGTTGAAATCGAATAACGCACTCAGAACAGAGGAACACGAATTGAGCGAGCTCCAGCCTATACGCAAAATAGCCGTCATCTCGTCGGCCACAGCCGCAGGGCTGGGGGATTTCTACTCCAATTTGAATCTTAAAGAGCCGTACAGACCCGTGGTTCATCTATATGAATCTTTCATGCAGGGCAGCGAAACCGTTCCGGGGATCTTGAAGGCTCTCAACATGATCAAGACCTCTCTTATCGCTTACGATGTGGTAGTTATTACACGCGGGGGAGGTTCGGCGATCGATCTTATGTATTTCGACGATCTAGATTTAGGAATGGCTATATCGGCTTTTAGCAGAGATTACTGCCCGATCTTGAGCGCTATCGGCCACGAACGTGATTTCACCATACCGGATTTCGTCTCCTGGAAGCGTTTCGATACTCCCACCGCTGCGGCGAAAGCCATAACCGAACAGATAAACACTCACAGCGAGAGCCTGAATCGAGCGGCCGCAACGTTGAAAAAAGAAATGGAATGGCTCTTCGAGAAAACATCCACGTTAGCGGAGTTTGAAAGGCTCAGAGAGTTCGCCACCAGAGTGGAGACACTCATTGAGAGATCCGACGAACAGTTCGAAACAGTTGCTGAAAGAACATCGAGACGTCTACTGTCGGAAATCGAAAGAGCAGCCTCCTTCATAGACTCCCTCGACAGGGACAGTTACGCCATCACAATCGAGAGGACCTTTGAGAGAGTTTTAATTCTTACAGACAGCCTCTTCGAGAGAGCCAGCACAATTCTGGACAGACATCTGAAAGAATCCGCGAGTGCACTCGATAAGGTAAATGTTGATGTGTCTATGGACAGTCTTCTCTTCCGCACAGACACCTCTCTGGATCTTTTCGAGAAAGGTGTGCTGAGATCGTTCGAAAGAGTTGAATCGAACGCAGTAAATAATCTTGAGGAGCTATCTTCGGGGTTGGTGGAACACGGCGGCTATGCCGCATCTCTACTTTTAGGCGGAGTTGTTTTGAAAAGAGATTCTCACGTTGTTAGAAGCGCCAGGGAAGTGACCAGAGGCGATAGGCTTGAATGCTATTTCGCTGATGGGTGCGCGACAACCATTATAGATGAAGTTACGGAGGTATGAGATGGAAGAGAAGACGATAGAGGGGATACTGAAGCTCAAAGAAGAACAGATAAACTCCATGGATTTCAAAAAGCTTCTTGCATATATCAGATCGATCGACGAATACTTCAGGAGTAATACCAATCCCGATGTTGAAACGGCCCTCAAGACCTATCAGAAAGCGATTCAGCTACTGACAGCTGCCAGAATGAGGCTAATGGTGTTGAAGAAAGAGAAAGAGGAACTCGATAGAAAATACTCTCAGTTTCTCGCCTCCATATCCGGGGAAACGATCGGGGAATCGAACTCCGGCGAAACAGAAGAAGATGAAGAGAAATCGAGCGACACCCAGAAGAATGGCAGGCTTCCTTTTTAGGTGCGAGTGCAGTGGAGGAGGTTTACAGAAGTATAGAGGGTTTAGAGATCGTCCGGATCTGTGAAGAAGATGCGCAGAAAGTCATTGAATACGTCAACCGGGTGAGCGGAGAGAGCGACTACCTGAGTTTCGGTGAAAATGAGTTCATGACTACTGTCGAAGAGGAGAGAGAAGTCATCAGATCTTACAGAGAACGCGATAACTGCCTGATAATCGCTGCCCGGCTCGGGGGGAATATAGTGGGATTGCTGACCTTCGAAGGTGGACGCAGAGAAAGGCTGAAGCACAGAGGTGAGTTCGGTCTTACAGTCTCTAAAGAATACTGGGGAATGGGTATAGGAAAAAGGCTTATCGAATACATGATCAAAGCGGTAAAAGAGAGCGGCATCACAAGAATCGGCCTTCAAGTTAGAGTCGATAACGTACGAGCTATAAAGCTTTATTCGAATCTTGGGTTCGAGATCGAAGGCCGTATCAAGAAATTCATGAAAATAAAAGAAAAGTACTTCGATTTTCTACAGATGGGTTTCGACCTTTGATCACTTCTTTTTGAGAAGAATCAACACTCCAAACCCGATCAGAAGGGCACCGACAATTATAACCGCCCATTTGGACAGAGTAGAGGGTATCAGCGATATCACTGCAACAATGGTTAGTACAAATATCGGTGTCAGAAGTGCTTTAGGTTTTCTTCCACCGGCCAGGTACAGCTGCAAGAGACCAACGGCAGGAGCAAGTATGAAAAGGGCCCAGCCTCCACCTTCGTAGAAACCATCGAAGATCACTCCCAGAGTGAGTGCAAGAGCGACGGTAAGCAACACTCCTCCTGGAACGAAAAGCCCCTTCTCCCCTCTGATGGCGTTGTATTCCATTATCAGTCCGGGAACCCATATGAACAATAACCAGAAATTCTCCAGCAATGAAGGGACGAAAATAATCGACAGTCCCAGGGCAATAACTATAACGCCCATGAAGACCTGGGCAATACTGCTTTTGGTTGAAACTCTTTCTTCGGGCATGATTACACCTCCTCCATTCAACTCTCCTGATATATAATACCTGAAAAGACAGATAGTAACAAAATTGCAATTAAATTTCGCTCCACTCTCCATCGTTCTCAGTAACGAAGGGCTGCAATGCTTGAATGCTATAATTGGCCTGTTGGCTATGAACTCTTTGAGGGGGGTCCGACTTGAACCATCCGGTACTGGAAGTGAGAGACCTCAAAATGCATTACACAATTAAAGGCGGCTCGGTGAAGGCCGTGGATGGAGTGACTTTCAGTCTTGCAAAAGGAGAAGCGCTCGGTGTTGTAGGCGAATCGGGATGCGGAAAGACCTCGCTTGCGATGGCGATTCTCAGGTTGCTCACGGAAAATGCCAGCTTCGTCAGTGGAAGCATTTTCTTTTCGAAGGACGGCGATAAAATAGATCTGGTGAGGTTGGGAGAAGAGGAAATGCGTCGTTACAGGTGGAAAGAGATCTCAATGATTTTTCAGGCCGCCATGAACTCCCTGAATCCCGTTTACAGGGTTGGAGATCAGATAGCCGAGGCCATGAGGACACATTTTCCAGGCATTTCGAAAGAAGAAATATCCGACAGGATTTCGTACCTCTTCCGCCTTGTGGGCCTTGACCCTGCTAGAGTGAATCGCTATCCACACGAATACAGCGGAGGAATGAAACAACGGGCTATAATAGCTATGGCACTGATCTGCAATCCTTCGGTCGTTATCGCAGATGAACCGACGACGGCCCTAGACGTGATAGTTCAGGGCAGGATATTGAAGAGGCTGAGGAATATTCAGGAAGAGTCGAAAACATCGATTATCTACATCTCTCATGATATAGCGGCAATTGCCCAGGTCTGTGACAGGATAGCGATCATGTACGCCGGTAAGATAGTGGAACTGGCAGGAACCGCAGCAATACTCAAGAGACCGGCTCACCATTATACTTCAGCTTTGATGGCAGCCTTTCCGTCGATAACCGGACAAAAGAAAAAACTTGTAGCTATAGAGGGAGAGCCACCTGATCTGGTCAATCCTCCGGTAGGTTGCCGTTTCGCTTCCAGATGCGGGGCGGCCGAAAAAATATGCTTTGAAAGTGAACCCGAATGTGCTGAGATTGGTGAAGAACATCTGGCAGCCTGCCATTTTCCGCTGGAGGTGGAAATCCATGCTTGAAGTTCTCTCTATAAAAAATCTCACAAAGCTTTTTCCACTGCCTGGAAGGTTTTTCAGAACCTCAAGATCTACCTTGAGAAATGTTCACGCCGTAGACGATGTCACCTTCGAAATCTCCGACAACGACTCCCTGGCTCTAGTGGGAGAGTCCGGCTGCGGTAAGACAACCACAGGCAGACTAATAGTTGGTCTTGAGAAACCTTCCGGGGGGAGAATATTCTTCGAGGGAAAGGAGGTAACCGACCGGCTCACCGACGGTAAACATGCTAACAATGTAGATAGATCTGATATCGGAGAAATACGACGAAAGATACAGATGATTTTCCAGGATCCATACGATTCGCTCAACCCAAGAATGACGATCGACGAGATCGTATCGGAACCTCTAGTGGTTAACCAGTTAGGCACGGCGAAAGACAGGACAGTGAAAGTGAAAGAGACACTGGAAGCTGTCGGACTCTCTCCGGCCTCAGCATACACGCAACGGTACCCTCACGAGCTTTCGGGAGGCCAGCGCCAGAGAATAGCGATAGCGCGTGCCGTTATACTAAACCCGGCCTTCATAGTGGCCGATGAGCCTACATCCATGCTTGATGTTTCGGTAAGAGCGGGAATTATGGAGCTTTTCAGAAATCTCACCGAAAGAATAGGAGCTACCTATCTTTATATTACGCACGATCTGGCCGTCGCCAGGTACATGGTTCAGAGAATAGCGGTGATGTATCTTGGAAAGATCGTTGAGATCGGACCGACCGAGAAGATACTTGCAAACCCGCTTCACCCATACACTAAAGCACTACTGCAGGCCGTACCCGTTCCGGACCCGGAAGTTCAAAAGGGTGAGCCAGATATACTGGGGCAAATATCCAAGCCGATAGATCCTCCAGATTATTGCAGGTTTTACGATCGCTGCCCCCTGAGAATAGATAGCTGTGCCAGAGAAAAACATCCCCCGCTCAGGGATTACGATAATGGCCACTGTGCTGCTTGCTATGTGATCGACTGAATACTGCCAAACACCAGTAAAAAACTATGGAGGTGGTTTCTTTGTTCTACAGATCTAGAGATAGGGGAATTTTCAACCTTGAACTCTTTGTGAATCACGGCGCCAGAGGCAAAAGCTATATAGCTACCCTGAGCCAGAAAGAGGAAATGGTAATCGAAAATCTCCGGGGCGAGGAAGATGCTCTTCTCTTCGAAGAGTTCATATGGGCTTCACTCCAGCGGGTGCGCGACTATATAGAATTCAAGGATTTTGAGAGCTTCTCTCACGGACGAAGACAATAAAAATCATGGTCGGCGACCGTCCGTAACTATACGGAATACGAACAAAAATGTAAATAAGTCCGCACGGCGTTCAAAAACCAAAGGATGCGATGTATAATGCCAATAACAACCGGTGAATCGTATCGACCGGTGAAGAGGGGGTAAGGCAGATGGAATTGTCAGATTTCTTAAAGGCTTTCCTTTCACCAAAAGCTCTTGCTAATACTGCTAGCGGCGCACACTTCTTCGTTTCGCGCAGAGAATCCTCTCTTCGTCTTCGTTGACACTATCCGATAATCTATCTATAGTACTTCCAGCATTCTGATTCATTTTAGTTTTTTTAATTCATCATTCTCAAATTCCGTAATTTTCGAACTGCTCTTCCGATCGGAGAATTCTTCGGTCGAAGGTATGAGCCAGTTGTATATCAGCTACATGGAGGTGGAAAATGGCAGGGAAAAAGCTCCTTATCATTGCAATTATGGTTACTTTCTTGAGCGTGATGGCTCTATCCATCAGCTTTGAAATATCAATCGATGAAGCTACAGTTGGTGAAATCGCCGCTCTTGGACTCGAAACACCTATCAACGGCAGAGTTTTCGTTATTGTCACCAAAGACTCATCTAGCGAGCCGATGTACCAGACGGATGTCAGAGGTGTCCCCTTCTGGGGGAAGGATGTCTTCGGATTCACCAGTGACGACCTGGTTAGTATATCTTCCGACGACCTTGAAGTGATCGGCTATCCAATAAAGATCGAAGAACTACCGGCCGGCGATTACTACGTTCAGGCCTTTTTGAACGTATATACAACCTTCAACAGGGCCGACGGTCATACGGTGCTGATGCACGACGATACAGGTGACGGACAGTGGTTCTGGGAATCCATTGGAAACGCCTATAGCGTCGCGAAGAAAACCTACATCGATCCCATGAACTGGGGAACGATAAAGCTTACACTCTCAAAGGTATTCAAACCAGATTATGAACTGGAACCGGGAATGGTACTTCAGCAGGGTAATTACAAAGATACGGAATGGGTCAAATACGTAAAGATCAAGAGCGAAGCGGTTTCGGAGTTCTGGGGAAAGGATATGTACATCGGCGCCAATGTACTGCTTCCAAAAGGTTACTACGACAACCCCGATGTGTACTATCCGGTTATCTATTACCAGGGACACTTCCCCGGGTCGAGCGCTCCAGTCGGATTCAGGGTCAACAACAATGTTTACAAGTTCTGGACTTCCGAAGGGATAGCCAACTTCATAGCCGTTTCCTTCAGGGATGCAACGCCTTATTACGATACCTCTTATTCTGTGGACTCTGTGAACTCCGGGCCTTATGGGACGGCTATAACTGAAGAACTGATTCCATACCTCGAAAGCCAGTTCCGAATGATACCGGAAAAGTGGGCCAGAATACTGGCCGGCGGATCTACCGGAGGCTGGGAAACTCTTGCAATGAAAGTCTTCTACCCCGATATCTTCGGTAGAACCTATGTCTGGTATCCCGATGGCGTTGACTTCAACTACTACCAGCTGATAAACATCTACAACGACGATAACGCTTATTACAGTGACTTTGGATGGTTAAAAACCGAGAGACCCAGTGCCAGAGACACACACGGTAATATCCGATTCACCGTCAAGCAGGAAAACTACTTCGAAATGGCTGCCGGTCCGAGCAACAGGTCCGGCGGTCAATGGTCTGTGTGGGAATCGACCTACGGTCCGGTGGGAGTCGATGGCTTCCCTCAACCGATCTGGGATCAGGTAACCGGCGAGATCAACAAAGATGTTGCCGAATACTGGAAGGAAAACTTCGATCTGAACTACATACTTCAAGAGAACTGGGAAGAACTGGGACCAAAGATTGCCGGAGACGTTCACGTGGCGGTCGGCGATATGGACAACTACTATCTGAACGAAGCGGTATATCTTCTCAAGAATGCAATGGAAAAGATGGAGAATCCCGTGTCAGATATGACATTCGATTTCGGTCCCAATCAGGGCCACGGCTGGAAAGGCTGGAGCCCGACCAAACCGAACGTTGCGCTGGCAAACGAAGAATGGCTGGAACAGCTATCTAATTACATGATCGAGCACGCTCCGGAGAACGCGAACAAGAACTGGATCTACTGATAAACCGATTCAGAATGCTGGAATGACCGGAAGGGAGAGCCCTTCCGGTCTTTTTAATTAGTTTTTGAAAAGTCCCTGCGGAGTAAGCCTGGCGATCTTTGCCACTAATACATCTGGAATCCTTTCGAGCCTGGTGTTGTAGAAAGTAACTATATCGTTGTAGTACGCTCTTGAAAGCTCTATCCTAGTCTCAGTGTCTGCTAATTCCTTCTGGAGCTTCAAAACTACCTCGCTGGATTTGAGGGAAGGGTACTTCTCAATCAGGGCCAGCAACCTGCCGCCAACACCCTCAAAACCGTTATATGCTTCACTCCTCAAAGAAGCCAGTGCCTCCTGTACTCCCTGTTCATGCCGCATCAACCCCAAGACGGTCGAGACAAGTGAGGGGACCAAGTCCTTCCTCCGCTTCAACTGAACTTCAATCTGGGACTTACCCTGTCTGGTTCTCTCTCTGAGAGATTTGAGAGCGTTGAAAACTGTCCAGAACCATCCAATCGTCCAGGCGACCAGGTATAGTCCAGCGGCTATGATTTGATTCATGTAGGAAAAAGGTATCCAGCCGTATCCTGTCCGATTAGATATGAAGACCGTAAAGAAAGCTACAGCCAATCCACCAAGCGCCAAGAGCCAGTAATTGAAGCCGTAGGAACGACTCACCTTCTTTTCATCACGCATTGAAATCAGAAAGACGGGAGCTTCTCGATCGTAGGCTATCTCAGCGGCAACCTTATCCTCTCTCTCGCGTGCCTGACCCATAACGTAAAGCGTAGAGCCGTTGGGTATTATCGTCTCTGTGAAACACCTCCTGTAGTCGGAGTTCATTATCGAGCCGGCCGGACCCTTTCCGTAATACATGGGATCAGAAGGGCCACAGTAGTAGTTGAGGATACACTCGCCATCTACTTTTGAGTCTTCCGGTCTCACCTGTATTGCACCGCTCTCGTCTCTGAGCATGAAGTGAGACATCTGCTCATCGGAAGCGATTGTCTTCCAGCCACTTTCGGTTCTTGTTCTAGTCTTTGTCTTGCCCTGCGAATCGGTGTAGGTTTCAGTTACTGTTTTACTCCAGTGCTCGGATACGTTCCATCTGTAATATACACATTCGCTTTCGGTCAAATAACTACGAAGAGGTGAGGGGCATTCGACCTTTCCCGAAACTTCAACTAATCCAATAAAAACTCCGTGAGCCTTCGAGGTGGGGGTATCGTCCACCAGCCGCTTCTTTTTCAAAGCCTTGAAAGCGAAAAAAAGCAGAAACAATGAAACGGCCGTACCAAATACAAGAACAACGGTGTTGATAGCCATCTATATTACTCCCGGTTATTCCGGTATGGGAAGTGACTCTATATATTCAACGACCGGATCACGCATGTAATAATAATCTTCGAAACTCCTCTCTATCAGGACGTCAGGCAGCATCGCCTCGGAAGTATCGGAAGTAGTCCTCCAGAAAGTCGTCGAACAGTGAACGATGATTCCACTGTTGGGGAGAGTAAAACTTCTGGGCGCTCCGTAGTGACGGGGACTGCCACCGGTAGGCTCACCTAAAAAAATCGCCCTGGTACGCTTTTTCATCGATATTGCATTCAGGATCGCCGAGGAAAATGTCTCTCTGCCGATTGCAACGAAGAGCCTGCCTTCTCTGTTGTATTTGCAGTCCAGCAGCACCCTCAACATGAAAAACTCCAGAATCAGCGAATTACCGCCCCCGTTGTAGCGGAGGTCAAGTAAAAGCTTTTCGGCACTCTGCCTTCTCATGTACGAAAACATCTCGCAGGTGAAGAATATAAAAGGTTTTCCTTCCTGGCTCTTGCAGCGGTCGTAGTGAAAGTGGAGAAGTTTCGAATCGGGATAGAGTTCGTACCAGTAGTTGTCGTTTGTCTGGCTTCTAAAAGTTTCCTGCGCACGCTCCTGAACCCACTGGAAATCTCCTTCGGCTGGCAGGACGATTCTTTCGAAAATCTCTCCGTCCTTATCCAGTTTCAGCTTCAGGCTATCTTCCTCTCCCGTCAAATTTAGGGCCTTCATTATCTCGACTCTGGTAAAATAATTCGGTAATGCTGAGATAAAGCCCCATTCGTTATCGTGAGAAACAACAGGCCTGAGCACGTCTAGAAGTTCTTTCACATCGAGTTCATCTACACCAACGAGCCTTGAGTTAAGGAGTTCGCGGTTGTTTTCATCGGTAGCGATTATGTATATCCCATTATTGAAGGCGTAAGGATATACTGGAAAAGCTCTCAGCTTGGTGTCTGGATGTATTACAGTATGACCGTCCCCTATCATAGCAACCAGCGCTGTGAGAGAGGTATATATTTCGTACCACTGTAGAGATTCAAGGCCGGTCTGGAGTTTCTGCAAAGCCCGGTTGAACTCCTCCTGATAGACTTTGTTGAAAGCATCGGGATGTTGCTTCACCAGAGTCCTTTCTAGAAAAGCTATGTCCTCTCTCCACTCATTCGCCGTGACGTCTCTCAGATTAACATTCCCGGCAATAGTTGGCGAGATAATGAGTAGCACGACAAAAAACAGAAATTTTCTGCGCATTTGCGACCTCCTTTCATACCAATGGATATTTTAACACTATTGGCTTCTAAAATAATACGGTCAGCTTTGAGAGCGACTTTTAGTTGTTTGGTCGCATCAGCAGATTGAAAGACTCAATTTTAGTGTAAAGAGGTTTTTGGAGGATTGTGTCTCCCTGGAGGTTTTTTGATATACAATTGAGTAGAATATTTCTGTGAAATGGGGATTGTTTATTTGAAGCACTGGAAGCTCTGTTTATTATTATTTGTGCTCTTGATTTATGTTTTTGTTCTGGAGCCGAATACTCTGATGGTCGAAAGGTTGAAATTCAGCGATACGCCCTCGTTGAAAATAGCCTTCTTTGCCGATATTCATATTTGGATAAAGAAGCCCCTCCACTCGCTTTTCCTTAACGAGCTCAAGCAGGAAAAAGTCGATCTAATACTTTTTGGGGGAGATGTGCTCTCGCCTTACACAGACATGAAATATTTCGCCGAACTTTTCACGGAGCTTGCTTCTATCGCTCCTATTTACGCTGTCTATGGCAACTGGGAGGAATCAGAGACAGCGGTCGTTGACCGTATTTTCAAACAGGCCGGTGTGCAGGTTCTTCACACACGTTCAACCACAGTCGAAGTTCGCGGAAAGAAGATCGGAATAACCGGTGCCCCCTCTCACCATTATTTCTCGTGGACACGTTTTTTGCCCGAAGAGGAATTCGATCTCAAGATACTCATGGTTCACGCACCCAACATGCTGGAAGGTTCGGTTGATATATTGAAGAAGTACGACCTTGTTCTGGCAGGCCACACACATGGAGGTCAATTCTATCTGCCATGGTTAACCGAACAGGTTTTGAAGAGCACAAGAGGGTTCAGCGGCAGGTATTTCAGAGGTATATACGAACTGGGTGAGACACAAATATACGTCACAAGGGGTCTCGGAGGCTGGTTCCCGGGGAGGTTCGCCAGTCTTCCCGAGCTTGTCATAATCGAGCTATGATTACTGGTAGATATAGAAACTGATCTTGTAATAAATAATATTGTCGCTTTCCTCCAGCGGGCTATCTTCAAGATAGACGGGCGTGTAGGAATTCCACCGACTCTCCAGATCGGACCACGTCGTAGATGAAGCATCACTCAACACTTCCCTGACCTTTTCCAGTAACTTATCACCTTTATGCACAATGTAAGCATCGTATGTCTTTACCTGGTCGGTTACATAATAAATTATGTGATAGGTCGATCCATTGACGTCTCTGGCAACATCGGAAAGAGAATTGACACCCTTTATCTTGTCGCTGCTATCAACACCATCAGTGAGAGCTATCCTCTCGATCGAATCGGCCAGAGTTTTCATGTTTTTTGCGATTTCGGTTGCCCTTGCTTTCTGAGAGGCATTCATGGCTATCGGTGTGATAAGGGCGATAAGTGCCGCTATTATTGAGAGTACTATAAGTAGCTCAATCATCGAGAAGCCTTTTTCTCTTGAACGGATCTGCACGCTTTTCAAATCAGGTCCCCTCCCGGCTTTAAGACAAACTGTGCAATTTCATGCCAAGTATTTTTCCGAGCGAGAATTCATTCAAACGATTCTGCAAGCCTTACATACGGATTTTCTGGAAATAAAACTGAAGCGGGTTTCCCGGTTGAGGGGATTTCCGTGAAATCAATTTCGTGATGAATACCTGTGGGAAGTGGTATTTGATTCAATTCATCTATTTGGATTCACAATTTTAGCTGAAGTTCGATGGTGTTTGTTTCAGATTCTCAAGAATACTACCGTAGGCCGAATACAGGCTCCAAAAGTAGCGAAGTTAATATCTGTCACACGTTGCATGTCCTGAAAGTCTTTAGAGGTAAAAAGGCTACACTCTTCGCTTCAGAACAATTATCTCCATCCTGTCAGAACAATCCTCGGAGAGGTTTGCGATGTTGCCTATAGAGATGACAAGTTCTCTGAGCTGTCGCTTTTCAGCCAGAGAGATGTCTTTTTCGAAGATCTTTTTCACGAGTGCTCTCTCGTGACTGTCTTCGATGTTCTCCAGTTTTTCGGTTTCTTTGATCTTCTCCTCGGCGACATCCAATTCCTGGAAAAGGTTGACAGCGGCTTCGCGGCAGACTCTGTAAGTTTCCACCGAAAGCTGTACCTGTTTCAACAGGTCTCCTTTGAGATCGTCCGAGATTATGAGATTCTGCAGAACGATCTGATCGACAACGTTCTCGGCTTCGTTGGCAACTTTATCGAAAGACTCCGCCAGCCCCAGAAAATCTCCCCTGAAGTTCGGTAGAAAAGCACCTTGGTACATCGCATTTTCCATTTCGCGTCTCTTACTGTCCGCAGCCGATTCCATCTTGTGAACTTCTTCGGCGTAGATTTCTATCGATGTTTCGTCGTTTTGCAGGATGGCTAAAAAGACTTTTTCGAGGTTTTCGAGAGTTCTTCCGATATATTCCAGATGCTCTTCAAACAGCTGTATTATGGCCATTTCTTTCTTACCGAAGAACATAAGAGGTCCACCTCCAGGCTTGAGGATACTTATGAATCCATTAGAGCCGTTTCCTCTCATAAAAATCACATCCGTCACTGAGATTTCGGTTCCGGCAACAAGAATGGCTACTAATAGATTTTATTACTTATATATTATGACACTTTTATGTGATTGTGTTCTCAGTTATCGAAAAAGCGGAGAGGTAAACCTCTCCGCTTCGTTGAAAAGCCCGCTCTTCAATTGGCAGGGTTGATTATGGTTATTCTCCCTTCGAACTGCGGAGCTATGGTTCCATGCCTTATTACGTACTCGGCAAAGGCGTCTCTGAGGAATGACTTCGTCACTATTATTTTCTTCGTTTCAAGGAACATGACGAACTTGTCTCCACCCCCGGTGAGAAAGTCATTGGCCGTTAGCGTGTAGGTTTTCTCCATATCAAGAGGGACCCCGTTCGAAGTTACAGAGATCAGCCTGCTGTATGGAGGTTTCGACCCATCGAAGGTATATTCGAGGTTCGAGACCTGCAGGAACTGGCCGGCGGCAGCCGGATAGGTAGAAATACCGTGTTCGAGAACGTCCCATATCTGTTTACCTGTGATTTCGACTGCAACCACCAGGTTATCGAACGGGAGTACGGTATAAACGTCCTTAATCGTTATATCGCCCTTAGGTATACTTGCCCTTACCCCGCCACCGTTCTGTATAGCGAAGTCGGTGCCGGTCATCTCCCTTAAGCTATCGGCTATGGCGTTGGCCAGATTAGATTCCTTGAGCCTCACCGTGCCTCTCTCTCCATCCAGGTCAACTTCCGTTCTGCCAATGACGGTGTCCATTTTTTCATCGAGCTGTGCCACATAGCCGTTCACGACCTCAACGACGGCTTCGTCCTGAGGAAGGTTCTGGCTCATGAAGACGTGTGCGAAGTTGATACCTATGACTTCGCCGTTGAAGATATTCAGATTTGTCTTTGAAATAAGCTCTCCGTGTTTTCCAGAAGAAATGACCCAGCTACCGTTAATCTTTTCGGGGAAGGCTACGACGTCTCTACCGCCTTCGAATATTAGATCGTAACCCGAAACCTTTGCAGGAAGGATCCTGTTCCCCGTGTGGAGATGTGCCAGGGCGATCACCAGATCGGCCTGTGGAGCTACTTCATCCAGTACTCTCTGGGCGGCCGTATATTGTTCCTCGAAGGTTATTCCGGCGACGTTTCTTGGGTGGGTGTACCAGGCGCTGCTATCGTCTGTAAGCCCGACTATGGCGACTTTGAGACCTCCAATCTCCTTGATAACATACTCCTTTAGAAATTCCACAGACTTTTCCATAAAGAGAGTATTGGCACTCAGGAAGGGAAAACTAGCGAGTTTGCTGTTTCTCTCCATCACGTTGAAAGGGAAGTCGAAGTCGTGATTTCCGATCGCCATTGCGTCGTACCCCATCATGTTCATTATCTTAATTACCGGTTCACCCTCGAAGAGGTTGGCAACGTTAGTGTTATACGGCGCATCTCCTACATCCAGAAGCAGAAGGTTAGGCTGCATCGCACGTTCTGTGTTGACATAGTAAGCCATTTTCTCCATCGCACCTATCGGGTATTTCGCACCACTGGGTGTGTAAGGCTCTATATGCCCGTGAATGTCGGCGGTGGCGAGTATGGTGATAACCTGGAAGTCGGGGCTATCAACGAAGTTAGAGAGTATTTGTGCAGCCTCTTCCCTTCTCAGCGGCCTTTTCAGGGATAGTAACTCGGCGGGAGCATAGACCAGCCCGGCGAGTTTGGCCCCGTAGTCGATCTCTTCGTCAACACCGAAGACCACTTTCGCTATCGCCTGACCGAATTCGACACCGGTGATCGCTTCGTAGGGACGGTACATACCGTCAACTACCTCTACGGCTCGAACCTTTATCAACCCTTCGATGTATTCCTCCCCGTCTATTCCCACAGTGTCTTTGGCGGAGGGTACCACGAAGCCCTCGTCGATTACACCAAGCGGGTCGGTGTAAACGAATTTTTTCTGCACCTCTTCTTCGATAATCATCGGGTGAATGGTTGAAAGTTTGAATGTTTTCACTATCCATTCGGCTGCCTCTGCTCTGGAAAGAGTGTCTGAAGGATTGAAAAGACCATCTTCGACCTCTACGATCCCGGAAGCATAGAGCTTCTCGATAGCGGTCGAAAATGGACTGGTAGATACGTCCTTCAGGCTTGCCAAAGATATTACACAGAACGCGACCAGAGTTAAGATCAGAACGAATTTGTTTTTCCGCATGTTACCCCTCCTCTTGATGAAGTGTCGAAATATTTATAGTCACAATAGAATCGGTCTACCTATACCTTTTCAAAGATCCACACCGCGGTCCGATCGACTACTTACAGATCTTTCCGGATAATATCTTCATAAGTATTATAAAGCCTTGGAGTGGTAAGAAGTAGTCACCGCTTCGAGATTAACCTGAATCGATCGAGCAATTAGGTGGGTTCGCGAAAAAACACAGACTGGCTAGAATATCACCAAGAATGACTTTCTGATAGAATGGGGACGAGCTTTCATATGGAGGGGTAGTGTTGGTGCGCTTTGAGATCGTCAAGAAATACATGGATAAAAGATGTATCGACGCGGTTTTGCTCGACTCTCCCGACAGTATCTGCTGGTACTTCGAAGGAGAAGTTGATTCCAGGATCGATCAGACACGCGAGCGGGGATCTTTCTCAATCTTGATTACAGGCAACAAAACAATAGCGATTTGTCCGGAATATGATTACGAAAGGCTGAAGGACGAGGTCCTCCCGCCGGAGGTGGATGCGATTTCCTGTGGCAGAGGTGAGGAGTTCGATCACGCCGTGAAAAGATTCTGCAGATCATTCGAAAAAGTCTCCACCGATAACCGGAGAATGTATGACGAAAGGTTTTCACTTCTTGACGAAGAGTTCTATCTTAATATGCAGGAATTGAACGACAGAGAGATAATGAGATTGCGTATCATGGGGAAATTGAGCGAGAGCATTCTCTGCGAGTTCGCTCCGGAACTGCAGCCCGGCATGACAGAACTGGAAATAGAGAAAGTGCTGAGGGCACTCCTTATAGAGTCTGGTTTAGAGGTTCCGGTCCTATGCGTGGGTTCAGACGAGCGAGTAGCCAGATATGTCTATCCGGTTTCAACTGGAAAGAAGGTACAGAAGTACATAGTTATGAGAGCCGTTGTAAGAAAGCAAGGTTTGAGAATAGCTTTCACGCGTTACTTCCATTTTGGAGAGATCCCTTCAGAAATTGAACAGAACCACGAGCGTGCCTCGGGTGTCTTTGCAAAAGCCGCAGTGGCTATGATGAAGGCCAGGAGTATGGGAGAGATTTACGAGGAAATTCAGAGAGCTTACTCGGAGTTGAAGATAACTCCAGATTTCAACGGCTGTCCACCGGGGACCTCTCTGGGATATTCGGGAGAGAAGTTTGAGATGTCCCAGAACTCCAGTCTTCCGGTAAGAAGCCCGGCTGCATATGTATTGAGCCCGAGAGTGGGCGGAATATTCAGTGAAGATACGATACTCGTAAGCGACGGTGGGACGGCCGAATTCGTTACCCTCAGCGAAGACTTTCCGAAGATAAAGGTTAGGTTAGAAAGTTTCAGGGTTCACAGGCCGTGGATAATGGTTTTGTGATTTTTTGCTCTTTTAAGTGTGAGCTGTATTCGAGGTTAGTCCTTGGTTTGTTAAAGTAAAACACCATTCAAAGTATCGTGACATTATACCGTTGGAGAATGATAAACTCTCAGTGAGAGATTCATTTATTATCCGCGGTTGGGAGTAAAGATGCAAGAATACGTTGACTTCACAAGACCTGAATACAAAAAAACCAGGAAACTTGCGATCCTCGAAGGTTCTTTTTACAACATGGCCTTCCTGGTCACACAGGGTTTCATTGTTACAGGTCTGGCGCTGGAGTATGGAGTATCGGAGTTTCTGATAGCCATAATCGGAGTATTGCCGACCCTGGCGCAGTTGACCCAGCTAATTTCGCCGATCTTTTTTAGACTCTTCAAAAGCAGAAAAAAATCGATGGTCTTCGCGGCCATTATAGGAAGGGTGCCTCTGGCCTTCATACCGCTTACTCTAGCGCTGGGTATAAAAGTTCAATCGTTGCTTCTCGTGATCCTAGCCATGGTATCTTTAGGCAATTCTCTTGTTGGCACTTTCTGGGCATCCATAATGAGAGATGTGATCGAACCGTCCAGCACGGGAAAATACTACGGAAGAAGAAACCTGATTCTCTCACTTTCTTCGATGCTTATCACCCCTCTCTATTCACTCATACTGGACACTTTCGAGGGCGATATGGGATTCATAATAGTGACGGTTATTGCCACCTGTTTCGCCATGTTAACCATCATCCTGTTGATGAATCACTATAACCCGCCTGTGAGAACTTACGGTAGCGGACGCATGTTCAAAGAAGTCTTCTCGAATCTGAAATTCAGACAGTATTTGAAATTCTCTATGCTCTGGAACTTCGCCATCACCGTTTCAGGCCCCTTCTATTCTTATCATCAGCTGGTCAACCTCAAGGTTAGTTACTCCTATCTCAGTGTACTTAGTATAGTCGCTTCTCTCACTTCCATGGTCATGTACATCCTGTGGGGGAAGATCTCCGACCAGATAGGCCACCAATCTGTAGCCGAATTCGGCATTCTCGGAGCCACCTGTCTGGCGTTGATGTGGACTTTCGTGACACCCCAATCCTATTCTATTCTGCTACCGGTTGACGCAATCGTCACTGGAATGGTCTGGAGTGCCATAAACCTCTGTATCTTCACCATGATGATGGGAATGATGAAAGGTTTGTCGGTTGAACCGTATTTTGCGGTCCAGGCCTTTCTCAACGGGCTGGGAGCGCTCGGAGGCTCATTGCTGGGCGGTGTAATAGCCTCTTTCCTGAAGGGGAAGGTAATTTATCTGCTGGGTATGGAGTTTCACGGTATTCAGGCTATCTTTCTATTGGGAAGTATGTTGAGGCTGAACGCTTTCTTCATGCTGAGAAAGGTTCAAACTCCCAAGATCAAAAGTGTCTCGCAGCTGTTTTTCAATGTCATGTCAACCGTGGGAAGAAGAATGGCCACCAGGCCTTACGAGTATCCGATGCTCCTGATGGGTGCAGGAAGGAAGAAAAGCGAAAAGGAACATCTCCCGCTAGACCTTCCCGAGTCTCTGAAAGAACCGGGTGACGATATAGTTGTTGAGCCTTCGACCGGAGCCGATCCCGAGGATAGGAGTGGCCTGGAACCACACGAGTGATCAGGCAGTGTCGCCGAGTTCGTACTGGAGCCTGTACAGGTCGGTGTAGATACCTCCCTTTGCAAGAAGCTCTTCATGGTTACCCGATTCAACAAGTGAGCCTTTGTGAATAACCATTATCCTATCGGCGTTTCTGATCGTTGAAAGTCTGTGGGCGATCGTTATCATAGTCTTTTCCGATGATATCCTCTCCATTGCCTTCTGGATAAGCGCTTCGGTCTCGGTATCGACATTAGCCGTGGCCTCATCGAGAACCAGGATGTCCGTATCGAAGACCACGGCTCTTGCCAGCGCTATAAGCTGTCTTTCGCCTGCCGAAAGAGTTCCTCCCCTCTCGAGTATCATTGTGTCGTACCCGTTGGAGAGCTTTTCTATGAAGCTGTGGGCATAGACGTACTTGGCCGCCGATATGACCTTTTCCCTGGATATAGAACTGTCGAAGAGCCTTATATTATCCAAAATGCTTCCGGAAAACAGAAAGACATCCTGCAACACCACACCGACTTTTTTTCTCAAACCTTGAAGGTTGTAGTCGTATATATCTTTCCCATCGATTCGTATCGTTCCGTATTGTATCCTGTACAAACCTGTCAATATGCTTATTATTGAAGTCTTTCCGGCTCCCGTCTCTCCAACGAAGGCGATTTTCTCCTTCGGTTTCACGGAGAACGAAATGTCTTTCAAGACGTTATGCTCACCATCGTAAGCGAAAGTAACGTTTTCGAATTCCACAGAACCCTCGAAACTAGAGGGAACGGCCTTTTCCGGGTGATAGATTTCCTCTTTTTCGTCCATCAGTTTGAAGATTTTCTCGGCCGATGCCAGAGCGTTCTGAACGATATCGTATTTTTCGGCAATATCGTTCAAAGGTCTGAAGAACATATCTATGTAAGAGACAAAGGCTACCAGTACGCCAAATTCAAGTACGTTGCCAACTATTCCCTTAACTCCGAACCAAACGACTACGGCTATCGTGATGTAGTAAAGCAGATCCAGCAACGGTCTGAAAATGGCGAATACCCAGAGCTGTTCCAATAGACTTTTGAAATGGTTTTTATTTACTCCGTCAAACTCGTCCCTCTTGCGTCTCTCCTGATTGAAGAGCTGAGTGATCGACATACCGGAAATGTGCTCGGCCAGGAAGGCGTTTATTATGGCCAGTCTCGTCCTGACTTTTCTATATGCGAGCCTGTCGAAATATCTGAAAAGGAAGATGGCTGCTGCTATCACCGGCAGTATTAGCAGCGTAATCAACCCCAGTCTGAAAGAGAGGTTCAGCATGATTATTATGATTCCACCCAGAAGCAGCACATCTTTCACTATAGAAGTAATGACACTCGTGAAGAACTCGGCCATGTTTTCGGTGTCGTTGGCTATTCTGGTGGCCAGTCTGCCGCTCGGGTTGGTATCGAAAAACCTCATCGGTACTCTGAGAATGTGACTGAAGAGATCGACTCTTATGCCGTGGGTGATCTTCTGCCCCATGTAAGATGTGGCGAAGACCTGTCCGTAGTTTATGAAAAAGAGGGATATAAGTATCATCACCATATAAAATGCCAGTTGCCCTATTCCGTTCAGATCTTCAGTCCTCAGTTCACGTAGTTGCTCCCGAGTGATAGGGTATTGTAGAACTCCGTCAGTGACGACGTAATCACCGCTTTCTGACTGTTTCAGCGAGAAGGTTCCCTCTTCAGTATCGATGAACCTGACCGAATCTCCCTCGTGAATCACAACGAGCGTGTATTCATTGTTCATGTAATCGTCTATCACCATCTTCGACAGGAGAGGTGGGAGAAGATCCAATCCCGTGGAGGCACCGATGAGAACGAGTGCCAGAATGAGTATCGGGAGGTAAGGCTTGGTGTATTTCCAAAGCCTGAAGATCACTTTCCAATCTTCGACTTTCAGTTTTTCTTCCGCTTCGCTATATACATTTTGGGCCATCGCTAATCCTCCTTGAGCTTTTCCTCTATCATCTGACGTTCGTACATACGCTGGTACAGGCCTCCATTCTCGACCAGCTCGTGATGCGTACCTCTCTCAACGATCTTTCCTTCGTGCATGACATAAATCGTATCGGCATCTACTACGGCCTTGAGCCTGTGGGAGACAACCACTATCGAACGTTTCCCCTGTGAGTCTTTCAGGGAGTCGAGTATCTTCTTCTCGGTCTCCGTATCGACGGCTGAGAGGCAATCGTCCAGAACAATAATGGGCGTCTGTTTGATAAGAGCTCGGGCGATGGCCACTCTCTGCTTCTGGCCACCGGAAAGCGTCACTCCCCTTTCTCCAACAAGTGTGTCGTAACCTTTGGGAAAGCCCAGTATATCCTCATGAATCGATGCTATGGCCGCGTACTTTTCCACCTCGCTATCGGTGAGTTTCATATTACCGAACCTTATGTTGTTCCTTATCGTTTCCGAAAAGAGAAAGGTCTCCTGCGGAACGTAGGCAATCCTCTCTCTTATGACCTCAGGTGGAAGACGGTTTATATCGTATCCATCGATGAAAAGCATTCCCTTTTCCACCGGGTAGAGACGGGCGATCAATTTCGCCAGTGTAGATTTGCCAGATCCGGTGGTTCCAACTATCGCGACCTTTGAACCGGGGATCACTTCGAAATCTATATCATGGAGAACTGGACGATTTCCGGTAGGATATGTGAACGTGAGTCTTTTCAGTGAAATATGGCCGTTGAAATCCTCGAGCGATACTGGATCTTCGACAACTATGTTGTTCTTCTCTTCAAGTACCTCCAGCAACCTTTTATAAGAAGCACGTCCTCGCTGAACCATGTTAATTACCCACCCGAAGGCCGTCATCGGCCAGATAAGCATTCCCAGATATGATGTGAAGGTGACATATTCTCCGAGTGTGAGCTGGCCAAGAACCACCATCTGCCCTCCAAAAAGCGTTGCCAGCACCGAACCGAGCATGGATAGCATCTGTATTAGGGGAAAGAACATTCCCCACACTTTTATCAACTTTATATTCTCCTGAACGTAGCTGTCGGATTTCTCGCTCAATGTATCGTTTCTCAATCCTTCTATACCGTAACTCTTTATCAACCTGGCGCCGGAGACAGATTCCTCGACCGTGTCGGTCAGGTTTGAAAAGGCAGCCTGGACTTTTTTGAACCTCTTGTGAATGATTCTGCCGAAAAATGTCGATACCACCGCTAGAAGGGGCAGGGGGATGATCGCAATCCATGTGAGCTCCCAGCTGGTGAAGGAGCCCATTGCTATTATCGTGACGGATATGAGGAAGATCGAATCTATCGTCATGACTATCGCCGGCCCCATCGCCATCCTCACGGCGTTGACGTCGTTGGTGAATCTGGCCATCAGATCTCCCACCCTCGTCTTGTCGTAGAAAGTTGGGGGCATGTCCAGCAGTTTTTGAAAAAGCGTCTTCCTGGCGTAGTATTCGAATCTCCTGGCCGATCCCATTATGAATACACGCCAGAAGAGACGTGTTATGAACAACCCGAAGGCGACACCTATAACTGCCAGTATAAGGAGCCCAATGTATTCCATATCCTGGACGCCGCTCCTTAGTTCATCGACTATACTTCCCATGATTCTGGGTGTTATAAGCATGAGTGTGTCGACGGAGATCAAAAAAAGGATACCGATTAGGTATCTGTACCAGTTTTGCTTCAAGAAATACCTTATCAACTGCACCACTCCACAAGTTAGCTTAACTGACGTTATCAATCATAAGAGATAAGCCTCTTCCACTGGTGATGGAAAGATTAACATTCTCCCGATCAACTGTCGGTCATTTTCTTCAATGTATTATAATATCATCAACGGATTCGATCAAACAGACATTGGCAGGTGTATCCGGTTGAAAAGGTTTTTATTGCTCGCGATATTCTGTACCCTGTTCCTTTCAAGCCTTTTGACTGTAGCGGTTGTTTTCTCCGGAGGCGGGGGACGTGGAGCCTATCAGGTCGGTGTTTACGGAGCTCTCCTGGATCTGGATATAGAGATTGAGGGGATCTTCGGTGCATCAGTGGGAGCGATAAACGCCGCGGGTATAATCAGCGAAGGCTATGAAGCAACCAGGGATTTTTGGTACGGTATGGACTATACGCAGCTGATGAAAGCCTCTCCGGAGCTCTACGATCTTCTCCAGGGAAAGTTTTTCTCCCTTAATACTTTAGAGTTGGCCTCAGCGTTGAGATTACTTACGGCTAAGGGGGGGATAGACGTCTCGCCTTTGCGGGAAAAGCTCCAAAAACTAATAAGCGAGGAGAAAATACGAAAAAGCCGAATGGACTTCGGTGTGGTCGCTTACTCGTTGAGCGATGTCAGGCCATTTGTAATCTACAAAGAAAACTGTCCCAAAGGCCTTCTTGTGGATTATGTTCTTGCCAGCGCTAACTTTCCGGCTTTCAAGAGAGAGGAGATCGGTAATGAGCTCTTCATAGATGGCGGCGTATATTCGAACATTCCGCTTTTCATGGCCAGAGAGAGGGGTTTCAAAGAGGTCGTGGCCGTCGATGTGATGGGATTGAGAATCGGTGATTCTCTTGCATACGTCAATCTCTTCAACGAGGGAATGGAAGTGACTCTCCTGGAACCGTCACAGCAGTACGGCACCGTTATGACTTTCGACGGTGAAATCTCCGTGAAGTACGCGATCTGTGGTTATCTTGACGCTATGAAAACCTTCGGAAAGCTTGTAGGCGATAGATACTTCATTTTTGGAGACGGTGATCCGCTTGCCGATCGTTTTTTATGCCTTGATCTTGTGTCAAGGTGCGAAGCGCTGGCGCTCGTCGGTCTTGAAGCGGTAGAAAAGGCTCCGGCAGAGTATCATTATTATCGGCAGTTAATTCCCTGGCTGGAGACGGTTATGGGGTGCGAGTTAACATCCCCCTCGCTGACCGTTATGAAGATACTTGAGGTGCTGGCCGGTTTTCTCGGGATCGATAGATTGTGGCCTTACACGCCAGGGTTGATCCTGGAGGAAGTGAAGCGCTCCTGGGATCCGCCTCTCTACATAGAGGAGCGATCCATCCAGTTCCTCACAAAATACCGGAAACTACTTCTTTTAGTTGCCTATGTGTCCGAGAAATCTCCATACAGCGGTGTCGAGTCGCCTGATTTCACGGAGTTTTTGGAAAAGTTCAGGCGAAGACTCGCTCTTTCGAAATGAAACGATCCGCGGCGTAACCGTATATCTCTCTGAGACTCAGCGGCCTTTTGATCAGGCTTTTTCCGAAGACTATATAATGCTTATACTCGTCTCCACCGGCCCTGAGGGCGTTGGCGATCATCGTCGAGTTCATCCAGCTAACCGATGAACCTTCTATTTTCCTGTACCCCATCTCTCTCACGTTGTTGTAAGCCTTCACGAACATCGCAGAAGGAACTCCCCTGTTCCTGAACTCGGGAACGACAAAGAGTATGGCCGCACGCACCCGTTCTATGGTCTTTCTCTTTGTAAGGAATTTGTACCAGCCGAAGGGAAATAGTTTACCACCGATCTCTCTCACTATCGGGCTGAAGTCAGGAAACGCTACGAAATAACCTATCGGTCGGCCTTCAGATCTTGCGATGATAACCATTCTACTGTCGGCAACTAGCTTAAGCGTCCTGGCCGCCTGATATATTTCCTCGAATGTGGGCTTGATTACGTCTTCCTCCCAGTCCGGCATTGCCTCGACTGTTACCCTGTGAATATCCCGCGCAAGATCTTTGATGTGTCTGAAGTTGGCCTCTTCCACATAGAAGTTGTAACGTCGCATGGCTATCTCGGTTCCCTTGATTTCTCTTTCGGAAATCACGTTTTCAAGATTGTAGTTGAAAGCGAGATACTTGAGATACACTTTGTACTCTTTGAAGATATCTATATAATAAGGCGGATTGTAAGGCATCAATATCGCCGGTGTATCTTCGAAGTTATCGACCAGTAACCCCCGAAAGTCGTCACCGTTGGTTGGTGATACAGGACCCTTGAGGAACTTCATTCCTCTGTTCTTTGCCCAGCTTTCTGCCGTTTTCAAAAGCGCATCGGCCACTGGTTTAGAGTCTATCGACTCGAAGAGTGTAAAATAAGCGTGATCTACACTCTTTTCTCTGTTCATCGTCTGTTCTATGCCAACGGCGATCCTGCCGACAACACTCCCGTTTTCTCTTGCAAGGAAAAATTCGTGTGGGCCGTTCGCAAACAGGGCCGATCCCTTGCCTCTCATGATAGCTTTCATCTCATGCCTGAACGGTGGCACCCACAGGGGGTAGTCCTTGTAAATCTTCGTGGGCAGAGAAATGAAATCCTTAACGTCTCTGGTACTGGATAATCTGGATATCTTCAACATCGATCGACACTCCAATTTAAAGACTGGCAACACTTTCAGATTCTAACACACTGCGTACTGGAGCGTTTTTTCGAAGAGATCAACGGATATCCACATTTCTGGTATCGGAAATGAATTCCGCGTAAGGACCTTCCGAAATCGAGCCGGTTGAGCCGTCCGACCTTATGAAAAAGTCGGGAGTGATGAGTATGTTTTTACCTTTGAATCCCGTCTTTATCCTCGTGTAGTCTCCAACAAAGACGTTGCTGAGATCGACCCCCTCGCAGATTTCACAGTTGGAACCTATCATTGTTGGCCCTTCGAGTCTCACGTTCTTTTCGATTCTGGTATTGGAACCTATGAAAACAGGTGTGATTATTCTGGTCGTTTTCTCGACTACCGAGCTGATTCCCTTCCATAACCCCGCAGTAATCTCCTTCCCCGACGGCTTGAATCCCTTGATCTTTCCCAGAAGAGCCTGACCCAATATCGACAGGTAATCGGAATTCCTGCCGATATCGAACCATTCCATTTCGGCCGTGAAAGAATATACAGACTCTTTTCTCTTCACGAGATCCGGGAGAAGCTGGCTGCCTATGTCATAAAACGTTCCGGAAGGAATATACTTGAAAACGGCCGGTTCAAAGATGTAGATGCCTGTATTGGCCATATTAGATCCGGCCTTTTCCAGAGGCGGCTTCTCCTGAAAGGAACCTACACGGCCTTGCGAATCGCTCACCACTATTCCGTAATTGGAGACTTGCTCGTTCGGAACTTCTTTGGTCAGTATAGTTGCGATCGAACCTCTGGAGTTATGAAAATCGAGAGCTCTTTTTAAGTCGAAATCTATGACCGCATCCCCACAGACCACGATGAAGGTTTCATCGAAGAAAGCAGAACCGTCCTGTATTCTTCGCATACCCCCGGCCGAGCCGATCGGATCGGCCACGAGTTGACCTTTCTCGAAATGGCCCTCGAAAGAGTATCCTATCTTCACTCCATACCTGTAACCGCTTTTGAGGTAGTTCTGCATAACCCAGCCGAGATGTGAAATATTTATCATGATCTCCTTGATTTCATGACGGGCGAGAAGCTCTATTATGAACTCGATTACAGGTTTCTCGACTATCGGAAGCATCGGTTTTGGAATCTTGTTGGTGAGCGGTTTCAATCGTGTTCCGGCACCTGCGGCCAGGATCATGGCTTTCATTGATTACCTCCTATCTTTTGTTCGATCTGATATTTTTAAAAACAACGAACACTCCAATTGCCAGAAGCACCAGACCAACGAAGATTCCCATGGCTTTTGGGGCTACATTCATTAACACGAAAAACACGGAAATGGCTGCTAGAAGGGAAGCGGCGAACAGTAGACCTGAATCTTTTTTCTCCTCGGCAATGAAAAGCTGGAAGAGTCCAACTGCAGGCGCCATTATGAACAGAGCCCAGCCACCGGCGGCAATGAAATTCGGGAAGATCACATTTAGAGTCAATATCAACGAAATGACCAGTAATATGCCTCCAGGTACGAAAAGTCCCTTATCTCCTCCGGTAACGGCCCTGTACTCCATAAAAATAGCCGGTGCCCATACGAAGAGCAACCATAGATTTACAGTGAAGGAAGGTACGAGTATTATCAGCAAACCGAACAGCACCATGATTGAACCTATAGCTATTCTGAACAGCGTTTCTTTGTTCACAACAATCGCCTCCAATCATTTCGATCAACGGAATTATATCAAGTCCGAAGCGGCACACAAAAACGCATAAAAACACTCACTATACTTCAATATGTCCTTTGCAAGAGATATGCTGTATATCGATCCTGATTATACAGGTCGTATTCAAAGACCTCTTGGATACGTCTTCACTTTCTTTTTCGAAATCGGGTGAGTACTTTTCAACGAGTCTTTTCAAAGCGTACAGTTTCTCTGAAGCTTCGGCCACCAACGAGGCGATTCCATAAGCCACAACACTTTTGTAGTTGGTTGAAAAACTGGATGGAAGTATTTCAACAAAATCCACTACACAGAAAGAAACCTTACTGCTGAACATTATGTTGGTTATCTTGTGGCCTTCGCAGGCGCTATGAAAATATATGCGGCCGTCATCAAATACGTAGTTAAGCGGAGTGCCATAGGGATAGCCATCTTCTCCCAGGGTTGAAAGAACTCCAAAAATCCCCCTTTCCAATATATCTCTACCTTCTTCTAGCGAAAGCTTTCTATCGTCTCTCCTGAGTTTTCTGAACAAACCATACCTCCCGGTCGGTGTAAACTAAGCATATTGGCACGTGAGAGTCCAACACTATATTACATTATAGACTGAAGTAGTATACTTGAGTTGAACAGGCAAACTCAGCCGTTTCGAATTCCTCTCGCATTTGTGTCGTCCTCGATCGCACTCAAAAGAAGGGGGTGCTTACGAATGAGGAAAGCTCGTTTGTTGTTGTTTTCAATATTCTTTTTTATCTTCTTTTTCACCAGCTGTCCATTGAAAAACACTTTCACGCTCACCATGCAGAAGGAGGGTAACGGAACGACCGATCCGGCTATCGGAACTCACCAGTTCGGTAAGAACGTAAACGCAACGGTCAGGGCATACCCAGATTCCGGCTGGGAATTCGATAGCTGGGAGGGCGGTGTGGCCACAGCAGATGCAACGGAAACCACAGTTCTCATGGATAGAGACAGAACTGTAAAAGCGAAATTCGTCGAAATAAACCATATCGAGAAGGCTATTGAAAAGCTGGACCCCTCGGTACCGCTAAGTTTTTATCATGCAGAAGAGCTTCTGCCTCTGGTGGAAGGCAATCTCGATAAGTTCCTCCAACTACTCTCTCAGGGAAGCTATCTAGAAAGATGGGCGGCAGCTTATGCTTTGCAGAGAAGCCCGCTGGACAGCGGTACGCTCGAAGAGCTGGAGGAGTATCTTTCTGATCCTGATTCCACGATTAAGGTTCTTATAGCCGTAGCTTTCCTGCTCAACGGAGATGAGAAGGGGAAAGCCGTGCTGGAAGCGATGCTTGCCGACGATAATCCTATGAGCTTTTCGGTACCACCGCAGAGATTGTCGGATTTCTCTCTTGTAATCTTGAACACCTACTATCCACTTGAATATCCGCTGGCTGGATACGAAGAGCAAACTACCAGCGTGACGGGAGGTCCATGCGACTATACCGTAACGGTCACGGCTGTCTTTCAAGGTACGGGCGCTACAGATACTCTCGTGGAGACCTGGGAGACTCAGGCCGAGGAGATCTGGAACGGCCCGACCGGTTCAAGGGAGTGGGGAAACGGTTGTTGCACGGTTACCTTCGACTTCGACTTCGATGTGCTTGAAGAGGGTGAAGATCCCCCTGAAGGAGTCCATGTTATCGAAGTGAAAAAAGTCAGCAGTGCTCACACTTCATGGGTTGCGACGCCCCTTCCGACACCAGGTTCAACTGAAACAACGACCGGGGAGTGGGACAATCTAGACAGCGGGCCGGTGGTAGCGCACGAAATAGGACACCTGATGGGACTTGACGATGAATATCATTACGACGAAGATGGAAATTACGTCAACGACAACCCCCAGCCGGAGGGTAGCCCTCCTAGCATCATGGCACAGACCTGGAATGGTGCTCAACCGTTGACGCAGCACATGGATGCGATAATGGCGGCCGCCGATATCCAGTGCGAATGCGATTACTCTATGACGATCACCCCTGAGTACGATGTCAATATCTCTCCGGGCGTTCATACCGTCGAGGTAACCGTTGTCAGAGCCGACGGGACTCCGGCTAAAGGAACCACAGTAACTTTCGCCGTGATAGGCAATCCCAACGTCGAAGACACGGAAGTCAAAACGGGTGAAGATGGAAAGGCCTCGTTCACTTATTCTCGTGAATTCTGCTACACCAACGAAGATGAAATTGAGGCCTGGGCCAAATGCAACGCACACGCAATGGCTCTAAAACAATGGATAAGTTTGAGCTGGATTTTCCCAGATTTCATCTCGCCTTACAACGATCAGAAGGACTTTCCCTATTCGACTCCTCTGACGATTCTCTTTGAAGTAGAGCCGGAAAACGCCAGGGAGGCTGAAAACCTCGAATTTGTCGTCAAACTCTTTCAAGGTGAAAAAGAACTCTTCACGTGGAAGGGAAAAGAGAGGGCGGTGGAGACGGGCCTTTTGTTAGAACCGGGAACTGAATACAGAATAGAGATTACACCTATCTCTGGTCCTCCCGAGACTGAAGGCAACACGGCGGTCAGCTCTTTCACTACCGCTGATTTCACGACCGATTGAGTGAAGAAGTCTTGTGAAGTTGGGTGAACGGGCAAAATTAACGTTCAGCTGAAACAGAGACAGAATATCTCACGAAAAATTTTGAGAGAATCCCTGCAAACCGCCAGTGTGATGTAAAATTCAACTGGAGGTGAGATTATTATGAAGAAGATAGTCCTTCGTTTGATTATCGGTGTAATAATTGGGATAATCTCGTGGGGAGTCGTTTCCTTGATTCTCAGTGAAGGCCTCGGCGAAAGCTTTTCCTCGATCACTGAAATCGAGAATGTGAAGGTACTCATGGAGATAGACAGAGACGGCCTGCTGACGGTAACCGAAACGATCGACTACCGTTTCAAAAAACCTTACAGGGGAATCTACAGAGAACTTCCGGCCGATCGTGCGGGTAGCCTTTACGGCGAGATCGAAGTGACCGCTACCGGTAAAGAGATAAAATACATCGAACGTATGGGAGGCGCGAGTTCCAGGTCGATCAGATTGTGGTTCGTGCCTTATAACTCCTCCAGTGTAGAACCCTCCGGTGGGCAGGATCGTGTGACTGTCACTTATCGCTACACGGTTAGAAGGGCCGTAGAGATCGGTACAAATGTCGCCCAGATCTTCAGAAAGGTCTGGGGTGAGGATACGGCAAGCTGGGTCAAAAATGTAAATGCGACGATCATTTTCCCGGAAGGTATGCAAATCACTAATTTCTACACTCATCCGGCCGTAGTCGTGACAAGATCGGGGAATGTCTACGAGCTGGAGATGAAAGATGTCCCCCCAAAATCCTATGTCGAATTCAGAGCCGTAGTACCACTACAGGCAACATCGACTATGAAACAGGTAAATCTGGCCACGGGCGGTGTTTTCGATAGCAAATTCCTGGAAAGCGCCGAGAGAAAGGACTCTCTTCTCAGGATAGTTTCTCAGTGGGTTGTACCGATTGCCGTAGTGTTGTTCACACCTTTTGTATTGCTCGTAGCGTTTCGAAAGTACGGCAGGGAACACGAGGTGGGATACTTCGGTGATTACGAGCGCGAATTACCGACCGACGACGCTGCCGATGTTGTAAACGCGGCGGTGAAGAATATGGCCGGAGTGGTAGACAACGACGGTATTGGTTCGGTGATGATGGAGCTGTACAGGAAGAATTACATAGACTTCGAAAGGGGAAAGGGTGACAAAGTCGATGGAATACTCATAAAGAACAGGGATTCTTCAGATCTGAGGCCGACAGAGGCTGCTTTCTTGAAGTTCCTCGACAAGTACGACGAAAACGATCTCTTCGACTTTTCAGATGTCAAGAAAAAAGCTACAAAAAGCCAGTCCAAAGCCAGAACCTTCACTTCTGATCTAAGCGTTTACAAAGACAAGGTGAACAACACGGTGAAATCCAAAAAACTCCTTGACACAAGGGGCAACTCTATGGCCAAAGGCTATTCTACATTGATGCTTCTACTTTCGATATTGATGCTCATGGTACATTCGAACCCGGCGATCTCTCATCTGCGCCTCTTTTCGCTTGTATTCTATGGAGCACTGTGGACTACCAGTTTCGTTGTCTTCATGATGCCCAGAGACGTTTTTGGTCGCTGGACGCCCGAGGGAAGAGTTTTCTATCTCAAATGGATGGGTCTTAAGAGATATCTTGAGGATTACTCCCTGCTAAACGAGAAACCACCCGAATCGATAATCCTCTGGGAAGAGTATCTGGTCTATGCTACGGCTCTGGGTATAGCCGATACCGTGAGAAAGAATCTAAACAGGATAGTTCCCGAAGACATCTGGCGCGAGCAGAGTCGCCATCCCTTCATCTATTACCCGGTGACGGCTTATGCAATCAACTCTTTCAACACTCTAACTACATCGGTCAGGACGGCTTCCTCGAGTGGTTCGGGCGGTGGAGGTTTCGGCGGAGGGGGCTCCGGCGGAGGTGGAGGTGGAGGCGGAACTGGCGGTTTCTGATTCATCTTTCAAATAAAGATAGCGCGGCCATAAACGGCCGCGCTATCTTTTCAAATCCGTATCACATGAAGAAAGGTCCGGCCGGGAAGATAGAGCCAAAGACCAGCGATACGACCGACATCAATTTGATCAGTATATCCATGGAGGGGCCTACGGTATCTTTGAGAGGATCGCCGACAGTATCTCCTACAACGGCCGCCTCGTGGGTGGGGGTACCCTTGCCGCCGAACTCTCCGGTCTCAATGTATTTCTTCGCGTTATCCCAGGCTCCGCCGGAATTGGCGGTGAAGAGAGCTATCATAATGGCACTTGCAAGCCCGCCAATCAGCAGGCCGGCAACTGCAGACCTTCCGAACAGAAGACCGATTACGAACGGCGATGCGATGGCTACAACTCCGGGAGTAAGCATTCTGCTCACGGCTCCCTTGGTAGTTATCTCGATGCACCTCTTGTAATCTGGCACTGCATCTCCGGTCCTGATTTTGGGGTTCTCTTTGAACTGCCTTCTAATTTCTACGATCATGAGATTGGCGGTGTCGGAGACACCCTTTATCAACAGCGAGGTGAAGAAGAAGGGAAGCATAGCTCCTATCAATATTCCTATCAAGGTGTAAGGTTCCACCAGGTTGATGATCGGGTTGTTCACAATTTCGTTGGCCGTATCGGCGGCACCCCAGATGTACGAGACGATAAGCGCAAGGGCGGCGAAAGCGGCCGAGCCGATGGCGAATCCCTTCCCTATGGCTGCTGTGGTGTTTCCAACCGAGTCCAGCCTGTCGGTCAGCTTTCTAACCTTCGGATCGAGGTTGGCCATCTGCGCTATGCCACCGGCGTTATCTGCAACCGGTCCGTAGGAATCGACCGAAACTATGTAACCCACAAACGACAGCATTCCCAGCGCAGCTATGGCGATTCCGTAAACTCCGGCCGACCAGTAAGCTCCAAGAATCGCGAGGGCAAGCGTTACGACCGGCCAGATAGTGCTTCCCATACCCAGCGCCAGACCACCGGTGATGTTTATCGCGACACCGCTCTGGGTGTCTTTGGCGAGTTTCTTTGTGGGTTTGTACTGATCGGAAGTGTAGTATTCACTGAGCTTGGAGATTATTATACCTGCAATAAGGCCCGAGGCGATGGCGAAGAATAATCTCCATTTCGAAACGAAACCCGGACCGATGATGAAGGAATCTTTGAAAGGATAATCCGGTGCCGCTATGCCTATGACGATTGCCACCGATACCAGAACGAGCCCACCGGTGAAGAAATTCCCGAAACTGAGGCTTTTTTGTGCATCCTTTGTTTTCATGTTGGCCACGACCAGAACCCCTACGAGCGATGCCAGAACGCCGACACCGGCTATAAGGACAGGAAGAAGTATTAACCCGTAATACTGTGCTTCGGTCATTGTGCCGTGATCGGCGAACTTCATGAAGATGGCCAGAACTATTGCCGAAACGACCGAGGCCACATAGGATTCAAGAATATCCGCCCCGAGTCCGGCCACGTCTCCTACGTTGTCTCCAACGTTGTCGGCGATAGTTGCGGGATTTCTCGGGTCGTCCTCGTCTATATGTTCCTCTATCTTACCGACTAGATCGGCGCTCATGTCTGCAGCTTTGGTGTACATACCGCCACCGACTCTATCAAAGAGCGCGATCATACTGGCACCGAGCGAATAGGAGCTGATAATCATGACTCCATCTATATAGGAGATCGAACCGAAGGCTCTCGAAAGGTCGGTTATGTTCTCGAACAGGAAGGAGCTCTTGAAAATCAACATAAGCAAGGCCAGGCCAGTTAAAGAGAACCCCGCGACAGCCAGGCCCATGACCGAACCGCTGGAAAAGGCCACTTTGAAAGCACTCGAAAGACCCTGTTCTGCCCCGGCTGCGACCCTGGTGTTGGCTCTCGTGGCGGCGTACATACCTATAACTCCAGCCAACTCCGAGACAAGAGCTCCAAATAGCAATGCGATAGGATACTTGAAAGATTGGAAGATAACTCCCAGAACGGCGGCTATTATGACGGCCACCAGAAATATCTTTCTCGCTTCCTCTTCTAGAAAAGCCGACGCTCCTTCCTGAATGTACTTGGAAAGCTGTTGCATCTTGTCATTGCCCGGAGAGTAGCCGAGAGTTCTCTTCAGCATAATAAACGCGAATAACGTAGAGATAATACCTGCTACCAGTGGTAAGTACAAAGCATTCATCTGTTTCCCTCCCATGTTTCGACTATGTGAAGCGATCTATAAGACGACAAAATAAAAAATCAAAAATCCCAGCCTATGTCCCACCGCTCGACGGTGTCGCCCGGAATCCTCTCGATGAAGTCATGCCCGCTCCTGAATACATATCTGTTGCCAATCATGGGACGCGATCTGCCGCCCTTCTGTCTCATTATGTACAGATAATCCTTCGCCCTGGTTGCAGCAACATAGAATATCCTTTGCTCTTCTTCAAGGGAACCTTCCATTATGGCCATAGAGTTGGGAAAATCACCGGGATTAACTGCCAGAACGAAGACCACATCCCATTCAAGTCCCTTCGCCTGATGAACGGTAGTAAGAATTATAGAAGGGGTGCGCTCCCCGGACTCCTTCTCGATATCTATCTTCTCGCTAACAGCTAGATCTTCGAGCATATCGGCAAGCGAATCGTACCTACCGGCTATTTCCATAAGTCTTTCTATATCCAGGCGCCTCTCTCTCGCGTCTTGATGCTTTTCATCCAGATAGTCCCCATAAAAGCTCTCGTAGAACCTCCTTATGACTTCCGCGGGGAGTGCATCCGGTTCAAGACCTTCGAGAAGGACGATCAGGTTTTCAAGTCTAACTCTGTTGCTCGTATGAGACCTGATAACTTCAACCTGAAGATGGCCATCGTTTACGGCTGCGGATATCTCCTGTATTATACGGAAGGCTGTGGTATTTCCCACTCCGGGGTAGAGTCTGAGTACCCTTCCCCAGGAAATCTGATCCAGCGGGTTCTGAATAACTTTCATGATTGCCAGTACATCTTTCACATGAGCTGTTTCGGTGAATCTGGGACCGGAGAAGAGAGTGTAGTTCATTTTTCTCTTGTCCAGTTCCATCTGGAGTTCAAGCGAGTGAAAGTGCGATCTGTATAGAACGGCTATCCTATCCGGATCGATCCCGTCGTTTATGTGTTCCTGAATACGTTGGGCTACGAAAGAGGCCTCCTCGAGGTTATCCCAGGTCTCAGCTATTACAGGAAACGGTCCATCAAGCCTCACGGCTCTGAGTTCCTTCTCTATGGAATTTTCAGGGAAGATCCCATTGACCAATTTCACAATCTGCGGTGTAGAGCGGTAGTTGGTCTGTATTTTGAAGATCTGAGAATCCTTCATGTTCAAAAAATCGTAAACGTTTTCGAATCTGGCTCCTCTGAAAGAGTAGATAGACTGGGCATCGTCACCCACTACGATCAAGTTCCCGTGAACCGAGGAAAGCATTTCAACCAGCCTGAATTGAAGTATATTGGTATCCTGAAACTCATCGACCAGTATCCATTTGAACCTTTGCGATTCATGGGTAAGAATTGATGGATTCTCGTTGAAAAGCTTCAGGGCCATCAGTAGAAGATCGTCGTAATCGACGCAGTTCTGGGCTGCTTTCTCCCTGACATAGCGCTTCCAGATCTCCTCGATCTCGTCGTAAGAGCCTAGAAATTTCCTGTTCTGTCTCGTGATCGATTCTCTTAAAGAAGCCAGGACATTCACCGAGTAAGAATAAATGCCCTGCAAAACACCTGCAGATGGTAACGTGGAAGTGTTAATTACTTTGCGTTCTTCCAGAAGTTCTGTTCTGCAGTGCTTTATCAAATCCTTTGAGTCTTCTCTGTCGAGTATAGTGAAGTTCTCTTTCAGACCGGCTGCAGCCGAGTATTTTCGGAGGAAGTAATTGCAAATATGGTGAAAAGTACCGGCTAGCATTCCCTTCAAATCCGAGCTGCTGGTTCTTCTGGCTCTCTCGATCATCTCTCTAGAAGCAGCTCTGGTAAAGGTTACCAGCAGTATATTTTCGGGATTAATTCCTTTACTGACCAGGTAGGCAATCTTGTAAGTAATGACCCTCGTCTTGCCCGAGCCGGGGCCGGCAACTATCAAAGAGCGGGCGGAGGATTCTACGACAGCCTTCAGTTGCTCTTCATCGAGTCCTTCACTCACAAAAGTTGGAATGTCCCCGCTTTTAAGTGTGTACTTTTTCATAACAAACCCGTGACTCCCTTCTGCCAAATTTTACCACAATCAAGAATCGCCTTCATTGTCGAACAGTGCGATAAAAGTCATTTCTGGCTTTAAACTTTTAAGAGACTGGCAGGTCCGTTAAGGATCACGGGAAATTCTCTTTCACTCCAGATGAGAGGAGTTTGCCCATTCCACCAGTTCGATTGATGGGGATTGCGCGCCATTACTGACCCTCACGGTGGTAATTGAACAGTTTCCGATTCCGTAGGAAGGTCTCGAGAAGAACTCCCTGATATCTATCCCGCTGCAAATGAACGGCAGAGTCATAGTCAGGAAGCCACCGTGACTCACCAGTAGAATCTCACCAGTGTGATTTTCACTTACAATAATATCTATGGCTTTCTTCATTCTGGCCATTATCTCCAGATGACTTTCTCCGTTCGGGATTTTATCGCTGGAGTTTCCGGAGATCCACTGAATCATAAGCCTCATGAAAGCCGATTCGGCCTCTCCCGAAATGAACTGCCCTTCGAGCTCCCCGACACTGAATTCTCTTATCTCATCCAGCACCACAGGCTCTATGCCCAGCCTTTTCTCAACTATCGCGGCACTCTGCTTTGCCCTCAGAATTGGCGAAGTGTATATTCTCTTTATATTTTTCAGAGCTAGTAATTCAGCCGCCAAAGCGGCCTGAGCTCTCCCTTCCTCGGTCAGAGGATAGCCATCGTCGCCATTGGCAAAGATTCTCTCTACATTTGCCTGGCTCTGTCCATGACGCATAAGATATACCGTCAGCATAATTCCCTCCAGAGTTTTCTTCGTTCACTACTAATGATAACAGCCTGAAAAGCAATCTGCACACGGACCGTTTCTGATTGGGTCTTCATAATTGATAGAAAGAAATTTTTTCTATTAAATTCTTTTAATGATAAGGCAGCATTTATAGATTAAAAGGCTATAAACAAGCTCAAATAGCTTTAATTGCCTTAAATATGGAACAGATAGATTTGAATACTTTTTCTCTAAATGGTATATTATGGTAGAAATTTTTTTCGGAGGTGAGTCGTGACATTCAACAGCGATCTGCTGGGAAGAATACAGCGCGAAAGCGATGACTTCACTCCTACAATGAAAAGAATTGCCGACGCGATACTCGAAAACCCCTCAGAAGCGGTCAATCTTTCAATTACTCAACTTATGAACAAATCACGCGTCGGTAGCGAATCTACGATCGTGAGATTTTACCGGCAGTTGGGTTTCGAGAGTTTTCATGAATTCAAAGTGACCATGGCTGCCGAAATCGCAGGTTCCTCTTTTTACCATCCGTACGAAGATATAAGAATCGACGATTCACCCGGAGCAGTGGTGAAGAAAATCTTCAATGGTTGTATAATGGCGCTCAAGGAAAACATGGAGAAAATCTCCAGTCAGGTGATAACCGGAGCCGTCGAACTGATTGAGAAAAGCAGAAGAATAATATGCATTGGTTACGGAGTTTCCGGCTCAATAGCCAACAACCTCTCCTTCAAGCTCAACCTTCTGGGAAAAGATGCTATTTACTGCCCGGATTCTCATACGAACGCGATTACTCTATCAAAGCTCAAGAAAGACGACTGTGTTTTTGCCATCTCACATTCCGGGGAGAGCAAGGATGTAGTCCTTCCCCTTCAAAAGGTCAGGAACACGGTGCGCATAATTGCGTTGACAGGCTTCATCGATTCGACGCTGGCTAAAATAGCCGATCTCTGTATCGTTACCTCGGTACCGGAGGAGATGAACATAAGAACCGACGCCATAGTTTCTAGATGTGTCCAGATGGTAGTTGTAGACTCTCTCTTCGCTTGTCTGGCTGTCAGAGAAGGCGAAGAATCGCTCGATACATTGTCTTTATCCAGAAAATCACTATCATACTTGAAATTTTAATTCTACCAGGAGGTGCAACATGGCTGTTTTCAAGGGAATTATCCCGCCAGTGCTAACGACGTTCGATTCGTCGGGAAAAGTGGATGACAAGTGTTATCTAAATCTGATAGATTTTCTCTCTCAGAAGGTACACGGTCTTTTTGTTTGTGGCACTTACGGTTCAGGGCCGCTCATGTCGGTCGAGGAAAGAAAACACGTAACCGAACTTGCGGTCGAAGGTGCTAAAGGCAGGGTCCCCGTAATAGCACATATCGGTGGGACCAGCCCTGATGATATCTTCGAACTGGCAAAGCATGCGAAAGAGGCAGGAGCGATGGCCGTGGCGACCGTTGTTCCATTTTACTTTTCTTATTCGCAGGCCGATATTGTAAGATTCTTCACCAAACTGGTCGAAATCTCGAGCTTACCCGTCTTCATTTACAACAATCCCAAAACTACAGGTGTAACAATCGATATTGACACTCTCAAAAAGCTTCAGGCAGTTGGATTATACGGTATCAAAGACTCGTCTTTCGATCTGTTGTACTTCTATGCTGTGAAACACAACATGGATATAGACAAGTTCTGCTACATAACAGGAACAGAAGCCTTCATAGTGCCGGCAGTTCCGCTCGGAGCCAAAGCGGCTATCTGTGGTCTCGCGAACGCACTACCCGAACCGGTAGTCGAACTCTACAACGAAACATCGGCAGCAAACTACGCCAGAGCGCTGGAACTTCAGGTGAGGGTAAACGAATTGAGAGACGTGCAGCACTACGCTCAAAGCATACCTGCAATCCATGCCATGCTCAAAATGAGAGGCATTCACTCCGGCTACCCGAGAATGCCGTACAGTCCGGTTGATGATTCGATCTACATAAAAATGGAAAAGACACTCATCGATAAGAAGGCGCTCTAGGGGGTGATGCTTTGAAAAGAGCTCTCGGTATGGGCGAAATAATGATTCAAATGAATCCGACGGAAAAGGGAGCTCTCAGATTCCAAACGCTTTTCGAGAGGCACGTGGCCGGTTCTGAAGCGAACACAATCATCCAGATGCAGCGCCTGGGAATAGAGTGTTCCTTCCTGACATCGGTTGGGGCCGATGAATTTGGTAAGGTGATCCTTTCGACGCTGAGGTCTGAGGGAGTCAACACTGAGGGCGTGCTCGAAGACGAAAAGAACCCGACCGCAGTTTACTTCGTTCAGAGAAGCTACCCGGTTCCCGAAAAGACGATGGTCTTCTACTACCGAAAAGGTTCGGCTGCGAGCAACTACGGTTCGCAGCAACTGAAAGATAGTTATTTCGATGGAATCGACCTCTTTCTCGTGAGCGGTATTACACCGGCTTTGAGCGACAGTTGTCGAGATGCCGCCATGAAAGGGGTTGATATGGCAAAAAAACACGGAGCCCTGGTCGCCTTCGATACAAACATCAGGATCAACCTTCTCAAAACCAGAGAGAACGCCCTGAAGACTCTCGAGCCATTTATAAGGAAGGCCGATATACTTTTCACCGGAGCCGGGGATTTGAACATGCTGTTCGACGGCGATCTGGAGAAATCAAAAGAATCTATCAAGAAAATGGCTGAGGTCGCGAAACTGATAGTCTTCAAGAAGGGTTCAGGCGGGGTCGAGGCTTTCACTGGTGGGAGGAGGTATTCGATGCCCTCATACAAAGTGCCGGTGATCGATGAACTCGGAGCCGGAGATGCCTGTGACGGAGCCTTCCTGGCTAGTTATCTATTGGGGAAATCGATTGAAGAATCATTGAAGTACGCTAATGTGGCCGGCGCTATAACGGTGAGTTTGAAAGGCGATATTGAGCCGCTACCGGACTGGAAGGCTATTGAGACGTTCTTGAACGTCCATGAAGCCGGTGAAAAGAAGTTGTTGAGGTGATTTTGTGAGCTGTGAGATTTATTCCTTCGGAGAACCACTGGCTGGTTTCTATGCAAAAGACCAGCGTAGACTTTCACAGATCGGGGATTTCCACATGACCTGGGGTGGTGACACCTCAAATGTTGTCGTCGCTTCTGCCAGGCTCGGAAGGAGCTCGGGATACATAACGAGAATAGGAAACGATTCCTTCGGTCGTGGGTTGATGGAACTCTGGGAAAGCAATGGTGTCGATACGACGAACGTGATAATCGATGAAGAGTCACCGACCGGAATGTATTTTGTGAGCTTTAACGGCGAAAGACATGAATTTGACTACCGCCGTAAGGACGCAGCAGCCAGAAAGTTCGGACCGGCCGACGCGGAAAAAATTTCACTAGAGGGCGTGAAAATCTTCCATCTGAGCGGTATTTCTCAGGCAATTAGTCGTGAATGCCTTGAAGCGAGCTTCGTGCTCATAAAACGTGCCAGGGCTCTCGGGGCGAAGATCTCTTACGACCTCAACTACCGGGGTAAGCTCTGGTCGAGCGAGCTGGCAAGGGCGGTATATCTAAAGACTATTACGGATTTTGCTGATATAGTCTCCTTCAACGAAGAAGAGATGGAGATTCTCTCCCTTCAAGGCTCTCCGGTCGAAGCAGTTATAGAAGTCATGAACATGGGACCCGGGATAGTGGCCTTCAGAAGAGGATCTCAGGGAGCGATACTCGGCACGAATGAAGGAATCTTCGAGGGGAAGGCTAAAAAAGTAAAAGTTGCCGATACGGTAGGCGCCGGGGATGCCTTCACGGCTTCGCTCCTTTGCTGCAATCTCGAAAACACGGGAACGCAAGAAACACTTGAGTTTGCTTTGAGAGCCGCTGCCCTCACCTGTACCGCAACAGGTTCGACCGAAGGGCAGCCGACCAGGAAACAGGTAATGGATTTTTCCGGGGGAAACCCTGTTACCCAATAGGAGGTGTTTTTGATGAAGAAGCTTTTAGTGTTTCTGGTAATTGCTTTGATCGCTTCGTCTCTGTTGTTTAGTGTCGATTATCCCAGAAAAGCCGTGTCGGTAATCTGCCCATGGGGTGCTGGCGGTGGAACCGACCGTGTTGCGAGATATGTTGCAGACGAGTTGAGCAAGGCCCTCGGACAGCCTTTCACAGTTGTCAACAGAACAGGTGGCGGTGGAGCGGTAGGTCACAGCGCCGGTGTCTATGCTGCTCCAGATGGCTATACTATTACCCTTGTAACTCTGGAGATAGCTAACATGCACTGGTTAGGCCTTACAACGATTACTTATGACGACTTCGATTATATTGCACAGTTCAACGAAGACGCCGCAGGTGTCATAGTAAAGGCCGATGCCCCATGGAATACTGTCCATGAACTTCTGGCAGATATCAAGGCAAATCCGAACAAGTTCTTCTTCTCAGGTTCGAGCGCGGCATCCATTTGGGATCTGGCGAGGATCGGAATGTTCAGTGAGGCAGGAGTTCCAGTGGATTCCGTTACATGGATACCGACGACAGGGGCGGCGCCTTCGATAATTGAACTGCTTGGCGGCCACGTCGATGTTATAACCTGTTCGATCGCCGAAGCTGCTTCCCAGCTTGACAGCGGCCAGCTAAAGGCTCTGGCTGTTATGTCAGATGAAAGGCTCCAGAGGTTCCCCAACGTTCCCACACTTAAAGAACAGGGAATTAACTGGTCGGCTGGTACGTGGAGAGGCATCTCCGTACCGAAGAATACTCCGACCGATGTCAAAGCGATCCTCGAGGCTGAAGTACTCAAGATTGCAAATTCCGAGGCTTTCAAAGAATTCATGGATATCAACGGCTTTGGTATCAAGATAAGAAATGGAGTGGAATTCTACGAATTTGCCAAGCAACAGGACAGCGCCTGGAAATCTGTGCTCGAACTCGGAGGATTCATTCAGTAATTGCCGTTAACGGGTGGCCCGGAGGGCTACCCGTTTCTTCAATTAAGTAATCGGGGTGATTGGATGAACATAAAAAACATTTTCTTTGGGATTTCACTTCTGGTACTTTCCGGTCTTATTTTCTTTTTCGGCTCGTCCTTCCCGAACTACGTGGTGCGGGGAAACAAGTTACCAGGACCGAAGTTTTTCCCTTTCACGATGGCTGTAATCATAATCATACTGGGCGCATACTACATCATCAAGAGCCTGATAATGATAAAGCTAAAAAGGATTCCTAAGGACGCTGCTCTTGCACCTTCTGACAAAATTACTTTAGACGGTATAAAAAATGTAATAGCAATTATCGCGGGAATAATTGTCTTCGTACCTTTGATAAACTTGCTGGGCTTCATTCTTGGAGCCACGATCATATCTACAGCTTTGATGATAATTCTAAACGTCAAGGTCTGGCGTTCTTTAGTATATTCGGTGATTCTGGTGGTCGCTATTTTCTTGATATTCGGCATGGTTTTCAAGATTCCGCTTCCCGAGGGAATCGTTGTGGCCATGTTCCAGGGGTGATCGTATGGATATTATTCTCTCGATCTTAAGCCCGGATGTGATATTCCCCGTACTTTTCGCCATGACTTTCGGCATTTTCGTCGGTGGATTGCCCGGTCTAACGGCTACCATGGCAGTTGCTTTGATAATACCTATCAGTTATTACATGAGCCCTCTAGCGGGTCTGGGAATGGTACTGGGGGTTTCTTTCACATCGATCTTCTCCGGCGATATCCCCGCGACTTTTCTCAGGATTCCGGGAACTCCAGCCTCTGGAGCGGCCACCTTAGATGGTTTCGAACTGGCGAAGAAAGGGAAGGGCTCGCTGGCGCTGACGCTGGATCTCTTCTGCTCGGCGATCGGCGGGTTAATCGGAATACTTTTACTCATATTAATTGCACCGCCACTGGCAAATTTTGCCCTTCAGTTCACCAATTTCGAATACTTCTGGCTCGGGCTTTTTGGCTTGAGTATGAGCGCCGTTTTGAGCAAGGGAAACATGATGAAAGGACTGACATCGGCCGTCCTGGGACTTGCGATATCTACAATTGGTATCGATATAACCACGGGATACCCGCGCTTCACTTTTGGAAATATAGAGCTTATGGATGGCATAGGTTTCATCCCCGCAATGATCGGGCTCTTTGGAATCTCCGAAGTTCTCAAGAGAGTTCAGCAGGGAGCCGCCAAACTCCAGCTTCCTCCTATAACCGAGAAGGTTAAAATCTCGCCGATAGAAGCCCTGAAGATAATATGGAAAGAAAAGATGACCCTAATCAAGGCGGCCTTTGTGGGGACTTTCATAGGCGCTCTTCCAGGTGCCGGTGCAGACATTGCAGCCTGGGTTGCTTACGGTGTAGAGAAGAAAACCTCCAAAAACAGCGAAGACTTCGGTACAGGCAACATAAAAGGGGTTATCGCCCCCACAAGCGCCAACAACGCCGCGCTTGGCGGTACCTGGATTCCTGCACTGGTCTTCGGTGTTCCGGGTGATACCATAACCGCCATCGTACTCGGCGCCATGCTCATGTACGGATTGAAACCTGGACCGTTGATATTCACCGAATCGAGAGAACTCGTGAATGGAGTCTTCGGAATCGCAGTTCTGGCAAACATACTCATGATACCTATAGGTTATCTAGGAATAAAGGCTTTCGCGCAAGTTTTAAAACTCAAAACCAGTGTAGTTCTTACGGGAGTAGTTCTCTTCTCAATGATAGGGTCTTATGCTATCAGGAACAGCTATTTCGATATCTACGTGATGCTCGCTTTCGGATTCATAGGCTACATCATGGAAAGGCTTGCAGTGCCTCTGGCTCCCATGATACTGGGGATCATATTGGGTCCTATGGTCGAAGATAATCTCAGGGTCGGGCTAATAAAGACCGGTGGAAGCATGAATCAGTTCTTCACCAGGCCTATTTCTCTGGTGCTGTTCCTGTTGATCTTGCTGGTCTTCCTCGGTGGACCGACGGTCGGGTTACTCAAAAAAGCCTTTAAAAGTAAGAAGTCATAATCCTCTAGAATTGCAAATATGAAGAGAAAGAACCGATTGGATTCAATCGGTTCTTTTTTTTATGTATCAAGTCCCTGGCGGAAAACGGGTTAAAGAACAACTCATAAGAAGAATCGAGTAAGGAAAAGGTATTCGATATAAATCGACATACAAAAACAGGGGTGTTCCATACTACAGGGTTTCTTGAATGATCTTGTGCCAGACTCACTTTGAAATGCCTTCTTTTTTCTTTTTTTGAAGTATATACCGTGCAATTTTCAAATGTGAAATAGAAAAAAACGGTATAGATACAGATATTTGTTTTAATGACAATCACTTTTCCGATTATCAATTTGGCCAGTTAGAGCTATGAACAGAAAAGGCGCTAAAGTTCTTTGTGTGTATATATTCTATCGTATGATTATATCATATATAGTTAATCGCACGAATAACACAAATAATGAATGGGTATTTTTAATAGTATAAAGTCATGTCGAAGTCGCTGATAGATTGTATATAGCTATTTTAGCTCTTAGTATTATTAGCAACTGATACTATAACAATTCTCAAGAATCTATAGCGACTCAATTTTTTACTCTTTTGACAGATAATTTGTAACATAATAAGTCAATCGAATGTATTGGATTTTTTTGAATTTATCTTATAATAATTCTCGAATAGGAATAGTTCAGTTTTCTTTGAAACACTTTCATTAGTTTGCGTTTTTGGGGTGGAAATTTAGGAGGCTATAAATATGAGAAGATTTGTACTCTTCATTCTGTTTGCTTTTTCACTCTTCTTCGTTATAACAGGCTGTGTGGTTTCCAATCCAAAAGTAGAGAGGCTCGTTCCACCCGAAAACGCACCTGAGGAGGTTATTTTTGCCCCTCTAAGCGATAGCGGTGTACAGTCATCTTCGCTCATTGTTGGGGCCGATACGGTGATTGGCCGGATAGAATACTGGGTAGACGATGAAGAGAAGCTTCTGTACATAGATTTCTATGCAACGGAGAATGGCTGGTTGCTGACGGAAACGAGAGTAGCTACTGCGCTTTCTCTTGCAGAACTTCCAAGAAACCCAGAAACCAGGCGGTTAGACCCGGATTACTATCCAAATTTCAACATTCACAACCCACCGGTAGGCATATCGCACTTTGTATTGCCTCTGGGTGAACTGGAGCCTGGAACAACAACAAAACTTTACTTCTCGGCCTATGCCGAAGCGATAAGAAAAGAGAACAAATACTTCTCCCAGATAGGAATCACCGCTCCGTGTGTTTACTATGTTATAACCTACACTGAACCGGTGATCGAACTTAGACCGATACTCAACGTAGAAGTAGATGGCAAAATCGCTCTCTCAAGAGTAACCGAATATGATTGGCAACTGACGAAAGAAGCCACTCCCGAGGCGATAGTCGACCTTGAGCGCGGCAACAGCGCCACGGTCGAATATACGCTTACAGCCACCAGAAGCGTACCGGAAATCAAAGATACTTATACTGCATCCGGAGTGGCTACAGTCACCAATCATGGAAGTCTGGAAGCAACCAAAGTCGGTCTCAAAGTCACCTTACTGGGGAAAAAAGGTACGGACTGGCTTGAGATAGATTCGAAAGTATTGATAGAAGTCAGCTCCAACACAACGATAGCGGCGAGCGATCTGGTGGGTATAGGAAAACCATTCACTTTCACCTTCGATGCAGGCGATTACACAGAGGTGAAGATTCTCGCGCAAGCCGAAGACGACTGGCCTGAATCAGTGAGTGATGAAGAAAACCATATGGTGCCTGTCTCTCCTACCGGGGAGACAAAAATAGACGAAAGCGCTTCGGTGATAGACATGCCAGTCAATCTGGCGGATTTTGAAAGTCGAGGGTTCCTTGTGGACCACACCGGTACATGGCCATGGGACGAATCGCCATGGATCCTGGACGACGTTTCCGGTGGTCAGAAGATCTATTCGATATCGATTAAAAACGAAAGTGCTGACGAGAACTCTTTCGGTGTGACGCTCACGAACATAGCAACGCTCACAGAAAGTGACACCCTGGAGATACGTGAGGACAACGCCAGAGTATTGGTTACGACTCCCGAGCCATTCATAGAGACCCCGGATCTAGATATGACTCTGGAAGCAACTGTAAGCTGGACAGGAGTGCTCGAATACGACTGGACAATAGAAAAGAGTGCAACCCCGACTTCTTTGACACTGGCACAGGGAAACTCTGGAACCGTAAACTATTCGGTGGCTGTTACCAGAGTGAGCGGGGATGCGACATACACATATACAATATCCGGGACGGCTACTGTTTTGAACACGGGAAACATAGCCTTGAACGTAGCAGGTGCCGTGAATCTCGATGGGTACGCGGGAAAGACAGTCTCTATTGGTCCTTTGATAATTGCTGCAGGGGCGAGTCACGAAGTTCCATTCACCTTCACGGTAGAAAGCGCAACTGAAATAATCAACTTCACTGTGAAAGGAAATGCTCATTCGGTAGATTTGCCGGTCAATGTAGATAAATCTCTAGGGCTTGTTTCACCCGGTACACCTGAGAGCTATACAGAGATAGATGAAAAAGCGGATGTCATAGATAAAATCACAGGACTACCTTCAGGATTCAAAGCAACTGCAAGTGTTGAACCGAGAGAATGGAAGGACCTTACAGACGACGCAACATTCACATACATTGTAACCGTGACTAACGAGGAAGCCACTTCCGGTGGCAAATTGACCAACACGGCAACAGTTACAGAGAACGATACGGATGAAGAAGACTCGGACGATGAAGAAGTGACTGTAAATGTACCCGGACTGAACATGGTACTGGAAGCGACTGTGAACTGGTCAAAGGAAATTGAATACGATTGGTCTATCGCAAAAGATGCCACTCCAACTTCGTTGACCCTTGTACAGGGAAGTTCAGGTACTGTTGATTACACTGTAGTAGTTACAAAAGAGAGTAAAGATGCTACATACACCTACACTGTGAGCGGAAAAGTAATTGTTCAGAACACAGGAACAGTTGGACTTACGGGTGTTAACGGAACAGTTTACCTCGATGGGCACGCCGGTAAAAGCCTTACTTTGGGGCCGGTATCGCTCGCTACCGGTGAAAGCAAAGAATTCCCGTACAGTTTCACTGTTGAGAGCGACACTGAAATTGCAGGCTTCACCGTTAAGGCCGAGATTGATTCGGCTGAAACTTCAGATGTTAACGACAGTAAAAATCTCACACCCAGCGTTGATCCACAAAGCTTGATAGAAATAGATGAAATGGCGGACGTAATAGATGAAATAACTGGACAGCCTTCGGGGTTCGACATATCGGCCAGCATTGAGCCGAGAGTTTGGAATGGTTTGACCGACAGTGCGACTTTCACGTACACTGTAACCGTTACCAATCAGCAAGCCACCTCTGGAGGCAAAATAACGAACACGGCGACTGTGACTGAGAACGACACGAAAGAAGAGGACTCGGACGACGAAGAAGTAGTACTTAACGTACTCGGACTCAACATGGAGCTGGAAGCGGCTGTCAACTGGTCGGAGAAAATAGAATACGACTGGAGCATTGTGAAGGACGCAACTCCGACTTCTTTGACTCTCACACAGGGAAGTTCTGGAACTGTCGCCTACACGGTTGTGGTAACCAGAGAGAGCGAAGATGCCACATACACCTATACCATAAGCGGAAAAGTAATCGTACAGAACACCGGTACAGTTGGACTAACGAATGTTAAAGGAACGGTATATCTGGACGGTTATGCCGGCAAGAACCTGGCATTAGGACCTGTGTCACTCGCTACCGCTGAATCCAAAGAATTTCCATACAGCTTCACTGTAGAAAGCAAGAGCAAGATCTCCGGCTTCACCGTTAAAGCCGAGATTGATTCGGCGGAAACCTCAGGTATTAACGACAGTGAAAATCTCACACCCAGCGTCGGTCCACAAAGCCTAATAGAAATAGATGAAATGGCGGATGTCATAGATGAAATAACTGAACAGCCTTCGGGGTTCGATATATCGGCCAGCATTGAGCCGAGAGTTTGGAATGGTTTGACCGACAGTGCGACTTTCACGTACACTTTGACTGTAACCAACCAGGAAGCAACCTCCGGCGGTAAAATTACGAACACGGCAACGGTTACCGAGAACGACACGAAAGAAGAGGACTCGGACGATGAGGAAGTAACGATCAGCGTGCCTGGACTCAACATGACGCTTGAGGCAACGGTAAGCTGGGCAAAGGAACAGGAATACGACTGGGACATCGAAAAGGATGCAACTCCAACTTCGCTTTCTCTTGCAGAAGGCAACTCAGGAAATATAAACTATACCCTCGAGATAATAAGAGAGAGCGGTCAGGCAACTTACACCTACACGATTTCAGGTACTGCAACTGTACAGAACACTGGAGATATACAACTTACGGATGTTTATACCAAGGTTACCCTTGTTGGATACTCTATGGAGAATACTGTATTACTCCTGTCCCCACTTGCTCCAGGCGGAAGCGAAGATACGAACTTCTCTTTCACAATCAGAAGTAATACAGAAATTTCTGGATTTACTGTGAAGGCCGAAGCCGATTCAATAGAGACTCCGAAGTCCTATGACACAGCTAATCTCACAACACCTGTTAATTACAAGAGTCTCATAGAGATCGACAAGACTGCTGTAGTAAATGACCTGATAACTAAGGTTCCATCGGGTTTCACCATAGTACCTCCCACGCTTGAAAGAAACTGGGACCTCACAGATCCAGATACTTTGAAATACTCGTTAGTGTTGAAAAATATGAGTGCGGGACCAGGTACGTACTACCTTACAAACACTGCGACAGTGACGGAAGATGATACAGGCGAAAAACATTCGGACAACGCAACCGTCACCATCACAGTGGATGAAGACCCGGATCTAGCCATAATCAACGAACATGATATGGAATGGGATCAGGAGAGAGTATATTACTGGTCGATAGAGAAGAATGCCGATCCAAATGAACTGGAACTCGAAGCCGAGGAAGACGGTACTTTCACTTACACCCTTGTGGCAACAAGAACCTACGAAGAAACCAATACCTCTACTATTACAGGCATGGCAACTGTAACTAACACGGGCAATGTTGCGCTTTCCAGCATCTCAGTGGAAATAATCCTCGAAGACTCACTCGGTGTGCAGATAGATAAATATACCGACAACATTGCTACACTGGCAATCGGTGCTCAGAAAGAGATTCCATACTCTTTTAGCTTCGACCCCACATCCTATAACGCACCGTTCAAAGTAACAGCTAAGGCCATAGCCGGTTCAATGTCCGATGAAACTGAAGATACACAGAATCTGCCTACGGCTAATCTGTCGGAGATCGATAAGGACGCCTACGTAAAAGATACCTTCGATCCATTCGACATTGACGGCATTGCTCTCGAAGGAAACGACTATCGTGAATGGTTCAACATAATAGAAGGCTCCGACTGGAACTCTCAGACGAACAGCTGGAGTGTAAGCTACACAGTAGCTGCGACTAACATTGGAGCCGAACCAGGCTCTTACCCACTTGATAACACGGTAATTATCTATGGTGAAGATACCGATTTAGAACATGATCGGGACGATGAAACAGTAACGATTTTTGTTTCACAGAGCCAGTTAGCGATTCTTGTTACAAGCAATCTGGCAACCATGTACTGGGAAAAAGAAATCGCTTATGTGTGGGATATAGAAAAGGATGTAACTCCTAAAGAAATTATACTTCCCACTGGAGAATCAACCGATCTTGAATACTCGATAGATATAAACAGAGAAATAGGCAGCACAAAGCACACGGCGGCTTTGAATGGAACTGTTGAGATTGAAAACCTTGCAACAGCAACCGCAAACGCACAAATAGTTTCGATAAAGGTTCAACTCAGATCTTCCGATGATGAGGTCTCCTGGACGGATGTCGGTGGAGAGGTAGATGTTGACTTTTCCCTCAACGATGTTCTGAACCCCGGAGAGAAGGGTACTTATAATTACCAGATTCCTAATTTCAATCCCGAAGAAGGTAAATACTACAGAGTGAAGGCTTTCGTAGTAGCTATCGACTACTATGGAGAGGCAAACAGTGATAGTGCCGGTCCATTATCACCGACACTTGTGAAAGAGACAGATAAATACGCATCTCTAGAGGATGAATTTATGCCACTGGAGAAATTCACGCTGAGCAATCTTCCCGTATGGCCCATACTTATAACCGAACCCTCCACTACGGTAGTCTATTCGGTCACTATAACCAACGATTCGGCGGGACCTGAGGGAGCACCGTATTACCTGGATAATATAGCCACTCTCTACAGAGTACACGAACAGCCAATGTTTAGTAATAGTTTACTTGCTAGCAGCAGTAGTAGCAGACCCAATTATAGTCTTGCTGGCAATACAGACGATATTCTAGACTGGGACGATGCCCAGGTCAAGATATATGTACCGGCACCTGGACTGAGCGCGGAGGTAGGACTTGAAGTCGGAAGAGAAGACGAGATAGCGTACGACTGGAGCATAGTGAAGAGTGCAGAACCGACGGAAGTCACACTCGACCAGGGAGAAGAAGAG
>Ga0116194_1000082_pt1 | contig 113459 bp, 130 predicted proteins | sample AD_SCU001_MetaG_FD_89887 | JGI IMG/M metagenome (GOLD analysis project Ga0116194, IMG submission 89887) | Active sludge microbial communities of municipal wastewater-treating anaerobic digesters from China - AD_SCU001_MetaG | ecosystem: Engineered > Bioreactor > Anaerobic > Digestate | place...
AACCATTAAAAAAAAAAAAAAAAAACAAAGACAGTCAAGAACCAAACAGTCTATGGCTAAAAAGACAGTCAAAAAGACGAACCAACCCTGTGAAATTAACAGGCGTAAGAGGGAAAACCAACCAAGTAAGGCAATGATAGGTCAAGAAAATGGAACTAAGTAAAGGCAAGAATAGACTAAGAGGCAAAAAAAACCTTCGGGGGGAAGACTTACCAACACTTTACGCTTGACTACTTGAACTGACTGTTTTATTTGACTTTTGGAAGTTAGGACAGTAGGAGAGAAGACAGAGAATAGGGGGTATGGGGGGAAGGAGAAGGGAGGGAGGGAGGAGGGGAAGAAACCTTTTGACGGGGAAGAAAAACGCGCGAGCGACCCGGGCCGAAAAAGCCGACACCTTGAAATTCGCAAAATAATGCCTCAAATTTGCATTTTTTACCTCCAGGGGTAGAAATACTAGGGTTTGGGGGTAAACTTGCAAATACGGGGCAATATTTCACGAATTAGGGGGTATCTTGCCGAAACTGATAATCGATTTGAAGACATTTGACTTTTTTGACCATCTGTCATAGTAAAAAACCTGGCGAAAACCAACAAAAATATCAATACCCTTTATTTCGCAATTAAATGCCTCGCATTTGCATTTTTGACTTAAGGGGGTAAGAAGTTATGGGTTAGGGGGTATAAATGCAATGGCGGGGCAGAATTTTGCGAATTTGAGGGTATTGTGGTCGAACTGATAATCGGACATTGCAAAAATCACTTTTGACTTCTCAGAAAAGATTATTTGACAGAATTGCATACAACCCGCACAAACAAAGGCACAAAAGAATTTTTGACATATGACTTGACAGATTTAGACATCCATGCTATGATGGGTTTGTAGCGATGCGAGGTCATTGACATTCGAATAGGCGGTGCACATTTGAGAAATTCGTCCTTTGTGAATTATGTGGACCGGATAGCTATTCTTTCGGGGGTCGCGGCGGAGAAAGTCCGGGAAGTTCTCTACGCAACCTTCAAAGACATATCGTTTCTGGTCAAAACGGGTAATACGGTTTCCGTGCCGTACCTCGGAGCGTTCAAAGTTCGCAATGGTCGGGTGACATGGTATTTGCCGAAAGAACTACGTGAGATCCATCCGAACAAGAGTCATACAACGGCTAGCAATCGGCGTAAGCTCCCTGAACAAGTCAATATCGATGTCGAGATCGAGCTCGGGAAGGAGAACTCTTGAGCAAAGAACTCATAGCCAAGCTTGTTGAAATGTTGAGGGCAGTCGATGGTTGGCAAAACGCTAGGACCGACTACGGTTTTATCGGCAAACTCTTGAACGAACATGAAGAAGCGCCGGTAAGACGGGCTTTGATGACTCTGGAAAGGGTTGCGAGACTCTATCCCCCTGAAGGACTCCGCGGGCTCTTCATCAGCCTTATTCAGGAAGCGAAAGAACAACTTGAGATCCAGGAGACGGCTAAAAGGCAAAGAGAATTTCTCAAGAAGAAGACACAGCTCCAATTCAGGAGGCTTAATGAACGCTGTTGAACTCTTAAAACTGGCATGGCAATACCGCAACAAGATTGATCTGACAAGTCTGTTGTCCCTGCCACCGCAATCGCTTGGAATATACCATGAGTTCCCCGAGGCGATATCCACGTCGTCAACACTTGAACAAGTCAGAAATAAGGTCAAAGAGAAGATTACCGTTAAGTGGTTGGAAGAACCCCTAAACGAACAATACGGACCTGTTGACTTTTCCTGGTTGGTCGGTGAGTTCAGACAAGACTTTCATCGACAAAAGCTCCGGGAATACATAGACGAAGTGGACGACCTGACATCGGTTCAGGCTTACATAGACCAGATACTTCAGGAAAGAACTGAAGAAGTAGTCAACCTCGAAGACCTCAAAGAAAAAATCCTCGACGAGTATGCGGTTCCCCAACTAATTGAAACTTTACCTTTTGGTTATGACCTTCTTGATAAATTTACATTAGGTATGCCAAGAGGACAACTGATAATTGTAGCAGCCGCTCCAGGACTAGGAAAAACTACATTTGGACTTAACGTTGCGATCCGTTCACAAAAGCCGGTGCTATTTTTTAGCATCGAGATGACAAAAAGGGAACTATTTGAAAGAACTCTAAGTATTAGGTCGGGCATACCCCATCGGGAAATTAAAGCCCACCGGCTGAAAAAAGAGGATATTGACCGTCTTTATAAGACGTGTGTTAGAAATATATACTGCGATGACTCCTCTCAGCTTACGGTCGGGCAAGTGCGAGCAAGGCTATCGAGCTTTTGCCGAAAACAGAAACCAGGTTTAGTCATAGTAGACTACCTCCAACTTATGAACGACCCGGCCAAAAAGAATGAATCTGAAGCGTTGCGAATCGGGAGAATAACCTATGGCTTGAAGGCCATAGCCAAAGACTTTGATGTTCCCATGATACTTATATCCCAACTTAACAGGGATTACTCAAAACGAACGGACAAAAGACCTAAGATGTCGGACCTGAGAGAGTCCGGCGCGATTGAACAAGCGGCCTACATGATATTTCTCTTACACAGAGATGATTACTTTGACTTTGAATCTATGAGACTGACAGAAGAGGAAATAGTACCTCTCGAACTCATAGTAGCGAAAAACAGGGGCGGAGGAACCGGACTGTTAGATTTTGAGCTAAACCTTCCCACCTTTACAATTGTCGAGGCCGACGAAGACCTCGCTAGAACGGACACTATTAACGTCTAAGGAGGCAATACCTTGATACTAAATGAATATTCAGGGGTAATAACCAACGTAAGATCTGCAAAATCGAAAAACGGGACGCCTATGGCCTTGATAACTCTTGAGGCGAAGAACCGCAAAGGTGTCGCAAAATCGATCAACGTTATCCAGATGAACCCCAAGCTAAAATTGAAAGTTGGATATGTCGTATCAATCAGGTGTTATGATGAACCAGGTCCCAGCAAGAATGGACAAATCACTCACTTCGTCGATGAAATGGACGTCCTAGGGGTTAACCCTAGAGTCAGCGGCGAGTCGCCTGCGGAGAAACCAAGGTCTGGTGGCGGAGGATATAACTCTGGCTATAGATCGCAGGAACCCGCACAAGCCAGCGTTGAAGACGACTTCGACATAGGCGAAGACGGAGACGACGGAGGAGACACCCTGCCTTTTTGAGTTCCAGCGTTTTATAGAAGTTCTTTCTCCCAGACTAGATTCGTATGCTATTCAGCGTCCTGAACACGGCTATATGGCCATCAGGGAACCTTTAACCAAAGAAGTTCTACTCAGGCATGTTCGTGGGCTGGAAACAGTCGGTTGTTATCTGGTCCACGAACAGCTTACTTCCAGCGCTGTTATAGACATAGATACGGAGATAGACTTAAGGGAGACTTTTGAAATAGCCAAAATAATCCAGAAAAGGTTCGATATATTGGGGCTACCTTCTTCTTTAGAGTTCTCGGGCCGTCGAGGTTTTCATCTATGGTTCTTTGCTGAAAGGCCGCTCCCCGCGGCTGTATGGCGCGAAGCACTTTACTATGTCCTGCCCGAACATTTACGACCTCCAGTCAGGGGACAAGTCTCCTGTGAGATATTTCCGAAACAGAACTCGATCGCTCCGGGGTCTCTCGGTTCCCTTATCAAACTCCCCCTTGGAAAACATCGATGGGGAAAATGGAGCTGTTTCCTTGACCAGAACGGCAAGCCCTCTCCTTTTACCTACTCTTATGTAGATATAGACTCGGTGTATGGTTTAGGAAAGAGAGAACCCAAACCGGAAAAAGAATTGACCCCCGAAGAAGAGGCCCGGCAATCCACGAGAGAAAAAGTCAGAAAAACAATCAATATGCAAGACCTAATTAAAAGCGAGTTCGGGATATACGTTCCTGAGAGGAGGCAATTTAGGTGCCTCTTTCATGAAGATTCCCGACCTTCGGCAGCGATATACAACAACATCGATGGCTGGCTATATGTCTGTTTTGCCGAAGGTTGCCGTAAGAAGGGACGTGATGTTATCGACATAATAACGGAATCGAAGGGGTATAGCGAGTGGGAAGCGATAGCTTATTTGCGGGATTGGTGGAGGCAAAACGGTGATAATAACTCTTGACGAATACGAAGATATTAAAAAAGTCTCTACCGGATTCCCTAATCTTGATTATGCAATGGGCGGGGGATTCATAGAAGGTTCTTCCAACACTATCGTTGGAGAAGCCAAATCCGGTAAGAGTAGTTTTTGTGTGCACTTTGCGGCGTTAGCACAGAAACGAGGCAAAAAGACTCTTTATGTTTCTATCGAAGCCCGCCCACATTTACAATACATGGAGTCTTTGGGAGTGGTTAAAAACAAGGACTTTTCTATCCTTATTCCCGAAGGCGCAGCCGAAGAAATGTTGGATGAGATACAGAAGAAAATCCTACTAGAAGACTACTATATCTTGATAATTGACTCAGTTGCCGCCATGACTCCCCAGGACGCACTTAGTAGAAGTTTTCAAGAAGGGGATAAGGTGGCCTCGCTGGCAAAGTTAGCAACCAGTATGCTCCAGCGCTTCACCCCCATAGCCAACAAGAAAAGAATGATTATCTTGTTGATAAACCAACTTAGGGAGAATATTGGTTATCACGGCAAACATATGCCCGGCGGGGCGGCTATCGAATTTTATTCCTCTCACGTTCTATATATGAAGGAGGACAGAGCCAAGGGAAATAAAGACTTCAAATACATCAATGTCGCAGTCAAGAAGTCGAGACTAAACACCGAAGGTGCTGAGGTCGCATTGTATAAATCGAGGACGGGGCCGTATTCACGCTGGTTGTCTGCCGTCGATTATATAAGTACCAGAGACCTTCTTAAGCGGGGAGGTTCTTATTACTCGATCAAGATTGAAGAAGAGGAATATAGAGCCCATGGTCAGCTTGGCTTCGTTTCGCTTTTGAAAGAGAAGTATGGCGATGTTGACACCTTTATGAATGAAGTCAAAAAACAATACCCGGAAGAGGAGGTGGTTAATGAGATTGTGGAATTGGAGAAAGAGACCAAAACTGAAAATATACCTAGAAGAAGGAGCAATAAAGCCAAGCAGGGCGTATGAAGAAGCCGCGGGACTAGACCTGTATAGCACGATGAGCTATAAAATACTTCCTTTTGACCAGGTAATAATCTCTACAAAGGTGCATTTAGCTATTCCTACCGGGTACGTGGGGTTCATCAAGCCTAGAAGCGGGCTGGCAGTAAAACAGAAACTAGATACCAGGGCAGGGGTAATAGACTCCGACTATAGAGGAGAGATCCGGGTAATACTTTATAATGCGTCGCACACCCCCGTATACATCTCCAAAGGAGATAAAGTCGCACAGCTTATTGTGATCCCCTGCCTGACAAATGATGAATACTTACCGATAGACGAAATCGAAAACACCGAACGCGGGACTAAAGGTTTCGGTAGCTCGGGCAAATAGGGAGTCGTAAGTCAACGACCCACGGATAAATCCGTGAGCTTGTAAAAGCTCTTGTTGACCAGCTTGAGTGTTTTGAGCACTACGTTACGAGTGAATACATAGGCACTCCGGGGTGACGCCACCAGCCCCGGACACTGCGGTGAATGATTAAACAGGTTGAGGGTCTAAACCAGTGTTGTTCACATTAAACCACTTGATAACATTGGCGAGGTGGACTTTACCGGCGCAAGTCGAGAATTGAGAGGTAACTATCTATAAAGGTCGGAGTGGAGCAGGCATTAAACTATCCAGAGATATCGCCGGAAGAACTCCATGATAATTGGGTATATTTCAAACTAGGCACTGGCTGGACATATGGGGAAGAAAAGAACATCGATAAGAAAACACATCCGTCTCTGATCCCGTACAAAGACTTGCCTGAGACGGAAAAAGTCAAAGATCACTTGTTCAGGGCGGTCGTAAACGCTCTTCGCAACACTTAGATTAAGGAGGACGCATGTTTTATATCAGAGATCAGCAAAAGAATATGGTAAATATTGCCAACTTCGACGGGCTACAAATTACCAAAGGGAAGCTTAAAAACAAGGAGAATCCTGAAGAAGAGGCAAAAGAAATCCACACCGTGATTGCATGGTGGAGGTCAAAGATCGACGAGAAGAATGTCAATTCACAGCTCCTTTTCGCGGGAAGCAAGGAAGCTTGTGAGAAATACCTTGAAGGTATTTGGGAACTGATCCAGGGAAAAAAGAAACGGCTCGCTAAGGAGTAAGTTGTGCCAGCGAAGGGATTTAGGTCTAAAGCCGAAAGACGTATCTATAGACTGCTATCCAAGGCGCTCCCTTCTACGGCGATCGAAACTGAATACTTTGTCAAAACGGAAGGTCAGAGGTTGTTTTTCGACCTCTACCTTCCTACTTTTAAGGTAGCGATTGAGATACAGGGAGACCAGCATTACGAAGAAGTCCCGTTCTTCCATGGTAATTCTGAAGAGGTCAGGAAGATTAATTTTTCTAACCAGAAAGAAAGAGACCGGATAAAGCGAGAGCTTACGGAGTATGGTCTTGGATTGATAATCCTGGACTATAAAGAAGCCATGAGTATTGATGAAATGGGACTAATTGAATTGTTGAAGAAGGAGGTAGCCCGCCGTGATTCGGAATTTTAAGATCGATTCCGACCTACAGTACAATGTCGAAATCCCGATACGCACTCCTTCATCCATAGCAGAGGTAAGAGGCGATGTAGAAAAACTTTTCGTCGCACAAGACCAGTTGATAGACGTCATTTCCAGGCTAAAGACCAAGAGGACAATTGTCTATAACAACAAGAAGGCGGAATATGCGCGGCAGGCGTCCACAAAAACAGATGCAAAAGAAGCTTTAAGACACGACAACGACGTTGAGACTCTTGAGACTGCCATAGAGAGAGCTGTGCATTACCATGAAATGGTGACGGAAATGTTGGCCTGGTATAGGTCGTTACACAGCTCGTATTCGAAGGAGCTGGCTTGATTCTATTTGCCGATTCTCCGATGTTTATAACTATGTATAGTCTTGCCTCATACCTTATCCGTGAAAAAGTCCGCGAAATGGGGATCGGGATATATAACACAGCCATGGAGTTTGTGAAGTTTTTCTTTTCCCGGGAGAAAGAGACTTTATGGACAGTCCTTTGTCTTGCCAACGGGGCTAAGATTGCTGTCCCTTATTCTTCGAGAGTTCAGTCTCTGGTAATGGGTTTCCCTATGATGGTCAAAAGTTATGAAGCAAAGAACGTAGGTTTTATGACTTCGCTTGACATGAAATATCGAACTCCTTATCTCAGTCAAAAAAGTCGGCTTGACTCAGATAACACAGACATTAATGTTGGGCGCCCTCATCTTGATGTTTTGTCGGCACAGTTTTTTGACTACGACTTTACAACACATAAGATGAAATCTCCCTGGAGAATCCCTGTGAAATTAAGAGGTCTCTCATGGAAAGGGGATAGTTTTAAGTCTTTACTTCCTAAAGAAGATGATGAACTCTTAAGTCTTTTGATCGGAGAGAACCCTCATCGGCGGGCGTTCCCCATGATCGCTTCACTAAAGAAGCACGCTCACTACAACATGATTAGATACATGTATGGGACAGAGACAGAGAACGAATCAGATCTGGCTATGCTATATCCCCTTACTGAAGCTCAATATTTTTACCTAACCTTCCTGGTGGGATATCCCCCAAAGCTTAATGGAACTCATATTTACGTGCCATACATGACCAAAAAGAAGGGTACGGCTTCACCAGACTATCCAGTCTTAAATATCTCGTTCTCATTACCTAAAATGTTTCGGGGATTGCCATGGGATAATTTTCACGACTTCAAAACCTCTTTACAGGTTGCCTTAAAAGAAGTCATTCGCTGGTCCTACTCGCCAGAGACGGCACAGCTTTACTCGTTGCTTCACCACTTGTTGTATTTTATATATATCCCGGTCATAGATAGCTATGTCATAAAAGAAGAACATCCCGCAACCTCTGTGTCCTGCAATACAACGAATAAATCGACGGGTTTTGTTGCTAATCTTGGGCTTGTGCTGTCTACCATAACCACAGGGGATCATATCCCCACGCCGACTTACTGGTTCGGGAGGGATCTGAAATAGAATACATGTCTATTATCACCTTTGAAGGAGGTCTGGCAAAAAGCGACCTCCTTTCTAAAGAAGCCGAAACGGCGGTTTGCATCGAAAACGGCAGGATTAACAACCCTCCGGCGGGAGAAACTGTCGAGTCCATCATCCAGAAACTAGAAGAACAAATAAACCTCGTCGTAAGTAATCCACATACAATATTATCCTGGAAGAAGTTCAAAGAAAACGACTCGCTAGGAGTCCAGGTAATGATATACTCCCAGACCCCAAAAGGATTATTGTCGCTCTACCGCATCTTCAAATGGAGTTCTAACATACCGGAAAGAATCGAAAAAATCAAAGAGACTTGCCAAAAGTTGGAGCTTTTCTCCTGGAGGCCAGGTCTGAAGAGCTAGGAGGTAACATGTTCAATTTTCTAAAACAGAACCCTAAGTCTTTGCCGGGGTTTATTCTGCAAAAACAACCTCTCGATGCCTACACCCTTACAATACCCGATGAAGAGTTTGTCCTCTCTTTTACTCCAGGGACACGGCTCTTCTCTATAACTCATAGGGGAAAGGAAATCGATACCCGCAATTTAGACAAGGTAAGCATCTCTCCTTTCTTCTTGATGAGGCTAAGGACTAAATTCGGGTTTAGTGCGCATCTATCTATCAATGGGTTAGGCATAGGAATAATAACCACGGCGGCTAAGATATTTATCTTTGGGAAGATGAATTATATGGAGTGGCGGGGACTCCTGAAGGAACATACTTGAACATAAGTAAGTTCTGGACTATCCTTGCTCTTGTCTTCGTAATTCTCGCCGGTGCCGATTCCCCCGCGTTGCCGGGCAGCTTTCTCGATATATACGACTCTTTATACGAACTCAATCCCGACATACCAGAAGAAAACGCAATCATTATATCTCTGACCCTTCTTGATGAATATGAGAGGTTTGGTACAATAGACCCCTTGCTAATGGTTGCCGTAGGATATAGAGAGACTGCCTTACAAAACGTCACCGGTGATGACGGAGGCTCTATAGGATATTTCCAGATACAAAAGGTTGCAGTCGATTATCTCTGTATGTTTTTCGACGATATAGAAGAGGCTTATAGTCAACTCCCATATCATGAGGCTTTGCTTTCAGATATAGAGCTACAGACCAGAATTGCTTTTCGTTATATGTATATGATGGCCGTTTATTGGTGGGCAGGGGACATTGACCAGGCTATTGCAAGTTATCAGGGTGGCCGGGGCGATACCCCTTATTACAGAGACGTGATTGCAATTTATGACTCGATAAAAGGAGAAGAGTAATGGAAGAAGAAGTATTGGAAACTGAAGATAAGATAGTAGAAGATCCTAAAATCTATGATGGTCGGGTGGTAAGACATCTAACTGCCAGCAACGTAAAGACTCTTGCGACTTGCCCGCGGAGGTTCTATTACGATAGTAGAGAAAGATCGAAATCTACCGGTCCCTTACTGATCGGCTCCTTGGTCCATGAATATATGGAAAAGAACCTGACTGAAGAACTTCCTCAGTCAATAGACATGACTGGATTGAAGGTCACTGACTGGGTCTCGTTCCATAAAGCTTACTCGCTTCTTCAGAGACCGATCGAGTATAGTAAAGAACGTTGTCTGGCGGTAGAACTCCCCTTCGAAATAACCCTTGATAACGGAGTCAATATCGGCGGGAAGATCGACTTGATATATCAAGAAGATGGATATCTACTCATAAACGACTTCAAAACCTCGAAAACTGCCTTAACCGATGAGGATATCAAACACGATATTCAGTTGAAGATGTACCAACTAGCCATAACTGAGATAGCCAAGATGACTATGGCGCAGAGAGAAAAAATGATAGAGGTAGTCACTGATCTTTACGGTCCTTTATCTGAGATGAATAAGAGTTTCATCCTTTCTTTTGACCAAGTTCCTAATATAATGGTCGCTCTTGACTACCTCTGGCTTGACAAAAGGGTAGAGACAAGATATTCCGATTCTCAGATGGAGATTTTCAAAGAGTACCTGAGCTACCTTTGGTCATTGGTCACTCTATTTGGAGATTCTGAAGAGTCGTTCGAGACTAATCCCGACAATCTCTGTTACTGGTGCGGGCATAAGGCGAAATGTCCGGCGTATAATTTCGACATCAAAGAAGAAGTCAGCCCTATTGAAAAATATATACAATACAAGCTGAAAGCGGGTTGGCTGGATAGGGAGCTTAGCGAACTCCAACAGCAACTTATTGAATATGCCGGAGGGAAACCTTTTGCGACGGACACGCACAACTTCTCTATAAATCAAAAAGAGATGAAACCCATAAACACAAATCTCGCGGCGGAACGACTTGGCGTCCCTGAAGCTAGTACCACAGACCAGATAGTAGCTGCATTGCTAAGAAAAATAGGGACTACAGATGAAGAAATCTTCACTATAAAATATTCCAAACCGTATATCAGTATGCGAAAGAAGAAGACGTGATCGTTATGTGGTATCACAATAAGAAAGGACAATGCTTTAACTTCGCACAATTAAGAGGCTTTGAAGTAAGAGAGGGAAAGACGGCATTAGACGACTCCTTTGTGGTGGCGGACGACCGACTCATAGAACAATTCCCCAACCGGGAATTATGTAGTCTTTTTGTAGACTACCTTTTAAACAAAATTAGGACTGGACAGAACCTGGCGACTTATAAGGAGTTTGTGAAGAGTATTCCTTATGAGAAACGGAAAGTCGCTGATCCGGTTATAGTCCCTAGTTGATTCTCCTAACCAAAACAATATAAAATCCCAGGGAGGTGAATGTCGGCCTACGGGCCGACTTTTTCTATGGAAGACAAAAAGACTATAGATGTCGAAAAAGTTATTGATGGTTATTTGACTGAAACCGATTGGAGGACTAAGGAAAGTTCGACTGTCACTTACTCGATTGGAGGACTTATCCTCCATGAAGCAGGTGCAATGACGGCTAATTACTGGTTGGGTAAGGTTTACAACGAAGATATTGCCAATGCGCATAGGAATGGAGACTTTCATATACATGACCTTTCAATGCTTTCGGGTTATTGCGCCGGGTGGGACCTCGAACAACTCATACGCGAAGGATTAGGCGGCGTTTCTCAGAAACTGTCCAGCTCTCCGGCGAAACACTTATCCACGCTTATAAACCAGATGGTCAACTTTATGGGGATTATGCAAAACGAATGGGCCGGTGCGCAAGCTTTCTCCGGTTTCGACACTTACCTCGCCCCCTTCGTCAAGATAGACAACTTATCTTATAAAGAAGTCAAACAGTGCATACAATCATTCTTATTCGGACTGAACACACCCTCTCGCTGGGGGACGCAATCTCCCTTTTCCAACATAACTCTTAACTGGACAATACCGGAGAGTTATAAAGAGAAACCGGCAATAATAGGTGGAAAAGAACAAAGCTTTACATATGGGTCCTGTCAAAGAGAATCGGACATGATAAATAGAGCTCTCCTAGAGCTATATGACGAAGGAGACGCAAATGGCCGCGGCTTTCAATACCCGATCCCGACATACAATATCGGAAAAGATTTCGATTGGGACAACCAAAACACCCGGCTCCTTTTTGAAATAACGGGCAAATATGGGACCCCCTATTTCCAAAACTTTATAAACTCCGATCTTAATCCCGACGATGTAAGGAGCCTTTGTTGTAGATTGACCCTAGACCGTCGAGAATTGAAGAGACGAGGCGGGGGATTGTTCGGGTCGGACGCTTTTACCGGGTCTATTGGAGTAGTTACCATCAATCTGCCGCGACTAGCATATCTTAGTGAAAACGAAGTGGAATTTTTCAACAAACTAGACGTTTTGATGAATCTAGCCAAAGACTCCCTTGAAGTAAAAAGAGAAACAATAAACCAGTTTAACCAGCGAGGGTTATATCCATACACGAAGAGATATCTCCAGCATTATGACAATCACTTCTCGACTATAGGACTGGTTGGAATGAACGAAGCATGTCTCAATGCTAAATGGGTAAGGCAGCCGATCTATAAAGAGGAGTCGAGAATTTTCGCCGTCAGAGTCTTAGACTTCATGAGAACTAAGCTGGGGGATTATCAGGAGAGCACGGGGAATCTATATAACCTCGAAGCGACTCCCGCGGAGTCTACGGCTTATAGATTAGCCAGGATAGACAAGATGAAGTATCCCGAGATCATTACCGCGGGGCAGAGAGATCCGTATTACACTAACTCAACCCATTTGCCGGTTGGTTTCACCAGCGATGTATTCGAAGCTTTAGACCTACAGGAAGAACTTCAGACACTTTATACAGGCGGTACCGTTTTTCATACCTTCTTGGGGGAAAAGATAACAGATTGGCGAACTACAATGGGATTGGTAAGGAAAATACTTACCAATTATCGAATCCCGTATATAACGATCTCACCTACGTATTCTGTTTGCCCAGATCATGGATATATCAACGGCGAGCAATATGAATGTCCTATATGTGGGAGAGAGACAGAAGTCTATTCGAGGATTACTGGATATTATCGTCCAGTTCAGAACTGGAACAAAGGGAAACAGGAGGAATTTAAGGAAAGAAGAACCTACCTGCCGGGAAGGGAGAGGTTACATGAAGATAGCAGGGTACGAGAAAGTAAGCCTGGTGGATTACCCGGGGAAGATAGCAACAACAATCTTTTCCTACGGGTGTAATTTTGCCTGTAAGTATTGCCACAACAAACATCTTTGGGATAGTAGTGGGGAAGAGGTTCCTTTTATAGAGATTCTTGATTACTTGAAGAGTCGAGAGAATAAGATTGAGGCCGTCGTATTCTCCGGCGGCGAGCCTACAATAAACAAAGACTTACTCAAGTATATCTGGGCTATTAAAAAGGAAGTCCCTGGTCTTTTGATAAAGGTAGACACTAACGGTTCCGACACACAGACATTGAAGGAGATATTGCCCTTCATAGACTATGTGGCTATGGACATCAAAGGACCGATGGAGCTCTATTCCGACGGGGTTTTTCAACCGGATAGAGTAATGAGCGGCTATGACCTATGTCAATCAGTCAAAACAGTCATAAAGTATGCCAAAGACTATGAGTTCAGGATAACCATGTGTCCTGAATACGTCTCGCCTGAAGAGTTCTATAAAATAACCACCATATTAGGGTGGGCAAAGAGGATAGTGCTACAACAATACAACCCACAACCGGGAGATCAGACCGTTCCATACAACATAGAAGATATAAAAAAGCTTGCAGAGGAATTAAAGGATGAAAGCAAATACGGGCTACATAAGCTACAAGAGGTCATCGTGAGATAAAAAAAGGGGGCTTTTGCCCCCTTTACTTTTTTACAATGTCCCACAGGTTCTTAGGCAAATGCCCTAGCTTCTGTAGGAGTTCGACGCCCTTGAGAAAAATATTTACGTAAGTGTTTTTCTTGACGAGCAGGGAGAAGATTCCCTTTATCCCTAGTGATACGGCAGTTTTTACGGTCAGTTCCGTAACGTGTTGCTTTCAGGAGGGATTTTCCCCGGCGGTAACTTTCAGCGCCAGGAGCTTTTGTTTCTTGTCTTCAAGGGAAGTTAGAGCCGAGTCTATCTCCTCTGGCGCGTCAGGAGTACATGTATACATCTCAAAACCTAAATCCATAGTCTTGAGAGCGACCGCGTTTTCGATCTTGTTTACGGCTCCCTTTTGTTTTATGGTGCTGGAGAGAAATTTGTTTATCAGTTTTACAGCACTCCCTGGCGCAAACTTCTCAAGAAGAAACACTATCAATGCAGGAAGGGCCACGCCAAGGGCCCAGCTTAAAAGATTATCCATATGTTTTGTCCTCCGTTATATGAAAAATTGAACCAGCAAAGTACCTAGAACGGAGATACCTATTGTAAGGATGTATTTCCAGATAGAAGTAGAAAAGTATGCAACCATCATTCCTTTTATCTTCCGCTCATACTCTTCGCTATTCAATTCTTCTCGCACAACAGTGCGGATTTTTTTGGCTGTTTCCGAACTCTCTATCTTGCCGTCTACAAAGCCTTTAAGTTTGTTTTCAAACACTGGATCGGATAAGCTGGCTTTGAAAGACGACTCGATCTTAGCTTCTAATTGCCCATTACTGAACATATCTATTAGTTTATTGATGTTTTTGCGCGTTTCAGCAGCTTCAACCGCCGCTTCGGTCTTATGCTGGTTCATCATACCCGCGGCCACCTTTGTAGCCACTATTTCTGCAATTTGTTCTACTTGCTTCGTATCTTCTTGTGTCAGTGGCATATTTTTAATCCCCCTTACAGAATATCCTTCGCCGTTGATTGAAAGGGATTACTTGAAGAATTTCTTGTTCTTCTGGTAGAAGTCTCGAATCCCCGAGTTAAAGTCAGGGAACTCGATATCGATCTTTTTCTCCTTACCGTTCAGCTTTAGTATAGGAATCCTGAAGGTCGGCGGGGAATAGCCGCCGGTCTGTGCATATTCAGCGAACTTCATAGCAGACGGGGCAGATATTTGTATATACTCTTTAGCCTTGACGCTCTTATTCCGTGGGTCTGGTTTGACCCTGGCTCTTGATTCATAGCCAGGGGTATGTATATGCCCTATAAGCACCGCATCTACATTTTCCCATGTAACGCCTTCCCAGAACCTTGCCTGAGCTTTGGCTCCGTCTGTCCTTCCCCCGCCTCTCCCGTGGTTTACTCCGAAAGTATAAGCGGCTGGTTTCCCATTCTTACTCTGTTTTCCTATATGGATTGTCGTTGCTGCCTTCCCTCTTGAATAGTTAATGCCTAAGTCTTCGCATAGTATGCCTGTAATATCTATACCGGCTCTTTTACGTGCCCTCCGCGGGTGATTACCCTCGATCATCAAAAGAATTTTATCGGCGACAGGGGCTAATATATGTTTTGTCACCCGATATGCCTGTGAAGTAGTTACTCTTTGCTCCATTAAAGTCCCTACATCGTCGTCAAAAGGGATCTCGAAGGTGTCTCCGGGATTTATTAGATAGTTATGAGGTTCTTTCAGCAATTCGACAATGTAAGACAAAAGAATCCAGTCAGACGTATTAGCTTCGACGTGCCAGTCTCCAAAGATAAAGAGGTTTATATAGTCTAGTTCCGGTGGTATCTTCGGGAAGAAATACGGGATCTCTTCGTTCAAGTCATAGAGATCCCATGGAGCTTTCTTAGTAACGGGTTTGTCTCCGATAAGCTGTGATATATTCAAGTCTTAGCCCCCCTTAGTTGGAATTGAGAAGGAACCCCCGGTCTTACGACACGGGGACTCTATTCGGCACCGCAAATGGTCTATCCATTTGTGCCCACTCTGCAATTTCCGCAGCGGGGACTTCTCGCTTATCCACTCTCAGGTTGGCTATCAACCGATTGCCTCGTTTATTAAAAATAATTGATGTTAAAGGGATAATTCGATATGGAATAACAACCATAAAATTACCATCGATATAAAGTTTAATCCCGGTTGTTTCCGACCAAGTAACTGCATAATGGTGATAAATATTATCATGTAAGAATGGACGAAAGATAGAAACTGGTAAATTATTTTTATATTGAGATAAACGGATTCCGGCGGGAATGGCTACCTTGTCTAGTTTTATCGCGTTAGATAATAAATTAGTTCCTTCCGAGATAGAGAAAAGGTTAGCATCCTCACTTCCTTTTGTGCTTTTAAGCCAAAAAGAAATAGTGCCTTGTTCTTCTATGTCGTATTTTAATTCGTAAGACATGGTGTCTTTTGGTTTTTCATATACACAAAATGAAGAAGCATATTCTCCTTCTTCTAATTGAGGTTTTGCAGCCATAAGTCTAGCATTGATAGAAGGAAGTATAATAAAGAACGACAAGACTCCAGAGGAGATAGGTTCGTCGTTCTCTAATAAAAATTGAGTTCTTCTCCAAGAGGGAGATAAGACAATTGTTTGATGTTCGCTCTCGATGCCGTTTAAAGTTGCATACATCTCGACTTCGATAGCTCTATTTGCTTGCATATACACACTTGCAACATGATTAGTGTCTGTTAGGTCTTCTAGGTTTTCTGCATACAATCTAGTTGTTAGTGCGGCGGGGTTAGCGATAAACACTTTTCCTAATGTTGGAGATTCTGTTTGGGAAATATTACTCCAAAGCTCCAGTTGGTTAAAGTGTGACCATAAAGACCAGTCAGTTGAGTAGTTATTATACCCGAGTAGGTTTATCGTATTATCCTCTAGCCCAAACCCCCTTATGCCAACAAACGGGATGTCGTCGTCTCGGGCAGTTACTGAGAGAAGACCAGTTGGGTGAATATATCCGCTTTTGGTTTTAAGTCCACTTAGAAATGGTAAAGTGGAAATCGCATCATAGGAAATTATTTGCCCAGACACTTTATCTCTAAAAACAGAACTAAGTGATCTATAATTAGAAACTCCGTCTATATAAATAGATGCTTCTGAAGCATTCTCGGCAACAATCCATGCTAAAGCGTTAAACTTAGTCGTATTGAGTCTAAAAGTCATTTTTCACCTCCATAAAAACGGACCTCCCAACATCTCGCAAATACTTTCTTTCAAAGCATCGCTTGAACAGTGCTTCAACATTCCCATATACGATTGAAAAGAACTATCGAACTCTTGAAACGTGATTTTGCCGTCTATAAATTTGTTTCTGAGAGATTTAAGTCTTCCTCTAAGTCTTTTTGCCGAGCTCTTCCTGAGCCGTACAACGTTCGGCCAGAGCCTATAACCCACCCAATCAATACCGCATGAGATTGGTCTTATCTGAGTCTTTGAATTACTTCTGAGAGCTAACCGCGTCTCTATAAATTCCTCCATCGCCCATCTCCATTCATGGAGCTGTCTTTTACTCGATGAGAGGCAGACTACATCATCCATATACCTCATGTAATATGGGATTTGAAGACTTCTCTTCGCGAACTGATCCAGCTCGTTGAGATAAACATTTGCGCTCATTTGAGATACAAGGTTCCCTACCGCCATCCCGACACCGCATATTCGATTGTCATAATCCGTGCTTCCGTCGACAAGTCCGAGATTGCCGTCGTTAGCCGTGGCGATCTCTTCAAGAAGCCATAGAAGGTCTTTATCCGGGAAATGTTTCTCATAAATAGACAAAAGGATTCTGTGGTTGACCCGATAGAAATATTTATGGATATCCAGTTTTAGGTAATACCATCTCTTTGGATCGGGGATACTCCCGAGCCATTCCCGCAAACATCTGAGTGCTTGATGTGCACCTTTTCCTTTTCTGCAAGCGTAGCTATCGGAAATATATTTTCTCTCAAGCATCGGCGAAAGATTCTGATAAATAGACCACTGAACGACTCTATCCCTGAAGGGCAGTGCCATAATCAGTCGCCTTTTGGGTTCGTTCACAAAGAACTCTCTATAAGGGGATTGCTTATATGTCTTCCAGACAAGCTCGTTTTGAATGAGAATAAGGTTTTCTTCAAGCCTATCGGAAAATTTAAGCACCTCGTTTCTGTATCTTTTGAGTTTTCTCGCGTTCTTATACGCCGTTAGCAACGATCCAAAATCATATATCAGGGGATATATATTGCTGTATCGCTTCATCTTTTTACCTCAAAATAACCGCGGCGCGTGGTTTTCCCACAGGCCGCGGAGTAGTCCAATTTTTCGCCGTCTGGCGCGGAAGAGACCCCCTTGTTCCTCTAAGCGCTGGAAAGAGATCCGTGAATCTCCAACTTCTGTCTTTTCGGGATTGGACGAGCGAGCGAAAACCCCAGATACGTATGCACGTTCGTGCGGTCGTTGTTGAGATTCAAATACGGTAAACCAGCATTGGACGTGTTGTTGTAGTTACCGCCACGATAGGGCAAACGCTAAATGGACCTCTCCCATATCTTTAGAGCTTAGATGACCTTATCCATCCTCCAAGCATCTTTCCAACTTCTGCAAGATGTTTGGAGATGACTTCATATTTCTTTGTTGGTATGAACTTCAGATCGACACTCAGTCTTATTTGCGTTCTGAGAAGTTCTAGGCTGGCGTCGAGTTGCCTCAAATGTTCGAGCTTCTGTTTCTCCTTGTTTGCTCTTGTGATGAGTCTAAGGATGTCAAAACAGGTCTTCTTGATCTCGGCAACCATAGCGAATTTCTCTGATTTAGGGAATTGAACCAATACAGGATATATGTATAAGATCAGATCGTACATCTTTTGTAGTATCTTCAATTCCACGTTTTCAATCCCCCTTTTGCCTTCAATAGCAGATTACAGAGCGCAAAGCACAGATCACGGTTGCCAAGCGAGCGAAAACCCCAGATACGTCCGCACGCTCGTGCGGACGTAGGCGAGATACAAAAACGGTAAACCAGCATAGGACGCGTAGTTGTAGTTACCGCCACGAAAGGGCAAACGCTCGCCGAGATTTCGCATGTAACCAGTTCCATGCGGATAGTTTGCGCTTTGAGGGAATAGACCGAGCTGTTTCAGAATGGCCGGTATGGTTGTTTCTCCCTTTGCCGCTATGTTTTTGAAAGCGGTCGTCGCGTAAGTCGTTCCGTCTGAGATGTTATCGACAGTAGTGCCGATGACGATATTTCCGCTTCCGTCTACGTTGGTTGCGTCCATCTTCAACGCTCCTTCTGTCTCGGGCGCTACCAGAGAACCGTCTTGGAGAATTGCCTTCCACTGGTCGCTAGAAACGGAATGATCTTTTGTCCCGTCGGCGGCGTTGTTGTTCTCGAATATCTGGATCTCTCCGCCGTTCAACCGCAATCCCGCGACCCACTTATTGACGTTTCCGTTCAGGTCGAAGACACCGAACGGAGTCCCGTCATGAGACCACGCCACCGGCCCCGTGCCTGTGGCCGTTCTATAAACAGTTCCGCCGCTCATATAAGTTGCCTCGGCAGTTTCACTCGTTTTTACATAGTCCTTCCCATAGCTGTTGTTTCCGCGAGCGAAGAACTGGTTTTTATGAGCGAGAAGGAGAATTAACGCCCACTCGGCGTTGGTCATCAAGTGCCAGCCAGTCCCTTTTTGAGTACAAGCCAGTCTTGCGTTGTCGAAATTGATATTGTTTGCCGGATCTCTCCTTCGTAAAGAAACGGCGCGTGCGGACTCGCCGGACCCGTTTACGATCGGAAGATATTTTCCTATCCAGAACTCATTCTTCACAGAACCGTTCTTTATGAACGACTGGTGTGGGGAATCGGCCCACGAAGAATCAATTTCTTTCAGCTTTGTAAATGGAAAACGAACCATGATCGACGGAAAGTTTGAGTTGTCGAACATCACCGCGTTCCTGCCGAACGAAGCGTCTCTAATCCTTCTATCCATATCGTTCCTTATCGTCGCATCGGTGATTGCTCCGTTTGCCACATAGTAGTCGGTTATCCAATCTTCGATTTCCCTGCTAGTCTCAAGGAGTTCGCCTTGAACGTATTTGCCGGAGATATACTTCATACGAAATCACCTTCTTCTAATATCGGTTCTGGTTCTGGAATCGGGAATAGATGTGAGTAATTAACTCTTAGATCTTTTTCAAAGAAAGGAAGGTATTTTTTGGCATCGTTTTCTTCGCCAATAATTGTCGTTTTACCAACAAGATCAATATCCTCGTCTAAAAAACTTATTTCAATTTCTATTCTTCCGTCTTCTAAGTCTGTAATTTTATAAGTCATATCTCGATCACCTCAATCAACAGAGCGTTAGTTTCTGGTATTGCATAAATTGAAGTCTCAACATCTGGGTTAAAATACAAAACTAAGGTTGCTTGAGGTTCGATAATAAAGCCCTTTGTGTCTGAAACCGTTGACTCACCTAATCTAAGCCTTAAAGGGTTAGAGTATTTACTAATGTTTTTTATAGTCATCAGTGTTCTATTCGCCTTCTTTGAGGCGCCAGCAAACACTTCGGTTGCCACCCCTGGAACAAGGGTTTTAGTTCCGGTAACCGGAGCGCTGGAGATTCCGTGTATTTTAATAAGCGACTCTATTTGTTCATTTGTCGGGAGTGGAATTTCGAGCATTTAGACTACCTCCTCTAAAACAAGAGTTAAGACTCCATCTTCGTTAATTTTTAGTCCGTAGTTATAAACGGCTGAATCTCTTTGATCTATCAATTGATGTGGTCTTTCTGCTTCTATATGAGCTTCCATCTCGTCTTGCGAGACCAGTTCTTCGCACATTCCAGATGTAATTAAGATATCTATCTTGTCTCCTATTTCCCAAACGGCTGCAATTGTGTTCTCTAAACCTCGATCAATTAAAGAAAATGTATTACCATCTTTAGCTCCTACTTCAATGATTTCTCCTTGCGCGGGATCTCCTTTATGGATTGTGCAACGGAAGGGAACGTCGGGAAAAGAAGACGCATCAGCTACCGTAAAGGAGACATCTGATTCGCTGATTGCTGCCATCAAAGTTGAACCTGCATTATTTGCTGTTTTTAACCGCATCATTAATCACCTTCTTTATATCTCGCCTAAATGAAGTATCCCCATATTATTGGCTATAAGAGTTAATTGTCCACCACCTGTAAACGTCTGAGAAGATAAGGCGCCGCCACCATAATTGGTCCCGCCGGATATTGCGGAATATCCTCTCCATCCAGTAATAGTGACTCCCGGTGGGATAAGAAAGATTAGGTTGTCTGTTGGTCGTATAACTCCTCCGGTTGCCGTGTTCCAAGTAACGGGCTGTCTTGCATACTCTCCGCCACTTAGCTCTTGTCCAAGTTCATCAACAATCCCGATGTGAGTTATTAAGGCGGCTCCGGCGTTAGCTATAGCGTTTCTATAGATTTCGTTCATGAAATAAATACTCCTCCTTTTCAAAGCGTGATGCTTATTGTTTTTATTCTAGTTTTTTCTCTTTTTTCAACTTTTCGTTTTCTTCTCTAAGTTTTTGGTTTTCTAATTCCAGTTGGCTTACCCTGCTTTCCAGTTCCGCTATCGCGTGTTCTATAAGCGGAGCCGCAAGCGAAGCGACGCTGGTTAGAGCGTTCTTCGCCGCGGCAATACTCTGAAAAACAGAACTTACCCCCTCTTTCAGGTTGTTTATGTTATTACTCTGTATCAAACCCGCCTCCTTATTGCCAAACCTGGATCTCGTAGTTGAAAACTCCTGTAAGTGCGTGTCTTGTTCCCGAAGTCCATTTAATAATATCTCTGGCAGCAACCATCCCAACAAGTCCCTTTATTTGATATTCAGGAGTTGTGTCTCCGTTCCAACTTAAATAAAGAATACCGTCGTAGTATTTATATCCAATATCTCCTGTATACGGCGATGAAAAACTGTGCGAAACGTGTTCTTTAAATATGCGAAAGCCACCCCAATGATAAACATCAAACTCGATTTTTGAACAATTAGCTACGTTTGCAAGGATTAACCAAGTGTTGTTTGATTGCATACCGATAGTCCCAATATTTGTACTGGTAGTCCCTTCTTCGGCACAGAATAAGATGTCAAAATAATCTTCTGCTTTAGTTATTTCCATCATTCGGGTATAATTTGTACTGGTGCTAAAACCATTTTTCCATATCTGGGAATCTCTTTCATTCAAGATTACGTCATAACGATCTGCGTCAATATGTTTGTTGTGATATATTCTTTGAGACATATTGCCGCTAGTCCCGTCAAAATAGACCGTCCCTTTATGTATGGAATGTAGAACTTTTGAGACATTCATCTCTGGTTCGATCTCTTTCGTGATGGAACTCGCCTTTGTGACGTAAGTTCCAGAACTGGAGTAACTTGATGGTTGCACATAACCGCCGCTGCTATAAGTAATCCCGCTCGTTGTAGCGTCTGCATGTGCCTGGAATTGTTCTATAGTGTCTATTTCGACCGTTAGGCTTGATTCATCGTTAATATATACATTCCATTTCTGGAGTTTAGCCTTGAATACGGAAGTTGAGTATATGACGAACTTGAATTGCATTGAAAAATCCGTCATATCGGCACCATAGATCGGGTCTGTCGGAGTTATATACCAGGTAAAAGAAGCCGAAAAATTTAAGTCGTCCGGGTGTTGCCAACTAGACCAGGTGGGCGATGCGTCAGAATAATTTTCAGTCCAGCGATACCAAACTTCTATTATCGCTGAAGCCGAGGCGTCACATTCAGCATAAGCCTTTATATTATTGATCCTGGCTTTTATAAGCCGCCGATACTCAAGCCCATTTGCGTTCATTCGATAGTTCTCTTCCGAACTACCGGCCTGAATATATGCGTCATCACCTGAGACTAACTCTATTCCCGTACTTGAAATTCTTCCTTTTCCTGAAAGAGTTTCAATTAACCAGCCGGAAGATCCTCCTATCCGACCTGAAGCGACATCAAGATCCCCATCGTCTGTAAGCTCAAAGGTTTTTGCCCCGCTCTTCTTTCCGAGAATACCATTAGCGTCTATGAGGACGCCGTTATTAGCGTCGGTTCCCATGAAGGCGGTGGGGGTCACGATATACGTTCCACCGACCAGTGTTGTTCCGGTCCATTGTGACAGCCAACCATACCTAGTGTCCTCGACAACAATTATTAGCCTGGCGGTATATGTCACTCCGCCATAGTCGATCTCAATAATAAGTACCACGTCGGTTTTTGGTACTATAAACTGAGCTAGAGACATACTGAAGCTATAAGCGGATGACGTACTCCTATTGATCGTTGTTAAGTCCCCACTGGTGTTTATATACTTAATCCTCCAGTTGGTAAAAGATAATGAGGTTGTGCCCTGTTTTAGTGCCGGAGTGATGGTTACTGAGGACGGAGAGTAAGATGAACCGTTGTATTCTACGTGATAAGCACTTGCCGTCGGCAGGGCATAGATACTGGCCCCGGAAGTAACTACCGATACCGTAAATGAACTCAGAAGTATGGTATAACCTGAGTCCGCATAAGTATACATAGTAAATGAGGTGTTCGTATCCGTCGGCACAACCACCGATTTGCTCGTGCCAGAACCTAATGCGCTACTCCCTCTTTTCCAGTAAACTGTCTCGTTAGCAGGGCTTCCGTCACCAACTATCTTTTTGGCCGTAAACGTTATTGTTGTCGAAGCCGAACCATCGTATAACCCCGTGTTCGGATCATAGACTACCTTATCTTTTGTCGCGGAAATATATCTTGTCACTCCGTCTCCACCAGGGTCTCCGGGTTCGCCAGAAGCAACGATAGCGACAGTAAAGGAGGCCACTAGATAGGTGTAACTAGAATCGATATAAGCTGTCATTGTGAATGAAGAACTTGTATCGGTAGGCACGGTAATTGTTTTGGATGTGGCCGCTCCTAAAGCGGTTGCTCCCCGTTTCCAGTAGAAGCTTGTCGCCTGTGGAGAGTTAGTGCCTTCCTTTCTCCAACCAGAGAGGGTAACGGTTGTTGTGGCCCCACCGTCATACTGCCCTGTCCCGGGATCATAAACAATCTTATCCTTTGTCGAAGTGATGTAGTATGAGGTTGCGGCCGCGCCAGGATCTCCAGGGTCTCCGGCATAAGACTTAGTTATGGTAAAGTCTTTTACGACTGATGATTGCCCGGACTTCGTGGCAGTACATCTATAAACGGCCACGTCGGTTGAAAGTGACTGTATAGTAATTGTGTCGTTGGTCAGGGTTGTCGTACTTACCTGCCCGGTCGCCGTACCTGTAATCAAAGACCAGGAACATGACCAACCAGAAGTCTCTTGCGTGTTCCCTCTAAATATCTTAAGAATAGAAGAAGCTCCTGTGAGGTCTGGATTAGAACCGTCAGAGTCACAAGGCACATTATGCGACTCGTTGGTTAGGAACCCTACTATCGCATTAGACCCTTCTTTAACTCTGACAATGGTTATGGAATCACTCAATCCACCGAGAGAAACAGTTATCTTAACCCAATCGCTTGCTCCAAAGTTGGCTGCGGTAAGGGTTCTGGTACTCCCCGTTCCGGTTAGTGTGATGTCATTATTACTCTGGTTCTTTGCAGTCCAGGTAATAGTACCGGACAGATTCTGAAGGAAAGCTTCAAGAGTAATATCTCCAGAGGTGATTGTGTTGTCTTGATCTGCCTTGAAGATTTGGGAGCTGGCGGTTAGATATATAAGCTCTGCATCTTCCCCGCCGATCCCCGGTTCTCCTTGCGGAGACTTTGACCAGGTGAGAGTTTTCACGCCGATTGTCGTACTGCCGATCTTGACGGTTATGTCTTGAGAACCTGCCATAGTAGAACTAGAAGGGATAGTTACAGTGACTGTTTTTCCATCTACTGTTGCTCCGGTCGCCTCGACTGTAAACGAGGTTATCTCCGTCGTTCCCTTATAAAGCTTTACCTGAGTGGAGATACTAGCGGGGGTTGGAGAAGTACCATCATAATTAGACTCAACTGTCTGATGCTCATTCGACAGAATAATCGAGTATGAGTCAGAACCTTCAGTTATGACAGGGACAGTAAAGGTATCTAGTAATTGTTCTCTGGCAAAGTCGGCATATATCTCTATCATCGTTGTAGTCTGACTACTTACCGAAACAGTCTTTTGATAACCATTAGCGTCAGGTTCCGCATTAACTCCGTTGACCTTCCAGTATAAACCGGTCTTATTTTGTACAACCTGTCCAACGGCTTCTTTTGCGGTAAAGACTATACTTGAGCTCGCTCCTCCATCGTACTGCCCGGTGTTCGGATTGTAAACCACTTTCTCCTTACTGGAAGTAAGCCAATAGATCACCGCATCGTCTCCGCCGGTTCCTTTTTCGGAATAGGCTAGACTTGCATAACCATAATAGTCTTTCTCCTGGTAAGTGACTTTGACTTTTATAACCGACGGACCGGTCATACTTGACGTGTTGACCGTTGCCGTTGCGGTTAGCGCGCCGGACGGTATAGTTATACCACCATCGGTTTCCACAGTCCAGTAATAAGCGAGTCCGCTTGAAACTAATGTGTTATCTACTTTTCTTAGTAGCATCGCTGTGAAGTTTATCGATGTCGGAGTTCTTGTGGTTCCGTCGTTATAGACGCTATCTCCTGCGGGAGAGATCATTACTTCATAGCCTGATAACGCTTCTTGGGTCGGGTCATCAAGGTTCTCCATAGATATAACGGCTCCCATAAAGCTAAAGATACCGTCATAATAAGAGATTCCTTTCTGAAGGTCTCCGTCGGGATCATTCTGTCCCACCTTAAAAGAGGGCTTGCTATTATACATCCCTGTAAAGACACCGTTCCCGCTGGCAGTGTCGAATCCGGTCATCGTACCGATAGCAATAACCTTGTTTTCACTATCGATTAAGATGTTCTCGTCTATATCTACTAAAATCTTAGTGGTAACTATTTCTAGCCCGCCTTCTGGCGAATACTGGAATTTGTGCGTACTGCCATTGCCTATTGAGAAACCTAGATTAGAGTACCAGTAATTGTTCTCATCAACGAACCAACCAGTACCTGCGCCTTCGTTGACCCCGACTCCGATCTCTATATCTCCGACCGTCATAACACCATCTATCGAACCTTCGCTGGCGTGGACGCTCCCGCGGACAGTTATGTTGTTAAACTCGGCAGTACCATCGCCGTTCAATTCGAACCCGGCAGTTCCCGCCTGGTAGTTCTCAGACCTTATCAGCTTATTAACTCCATCAAGAAGTATTCGCTCGCCTTCTTCGACTCCGACATAAACAACCTCGTCGAAGAAACCGCCGGTAGCTTCTACTACTCCTTTAATAGTCAATATGCCGTTATAGTATCTTAGATAGTTAGGATCTACAAGTTGACCAACTTGGAAAGCACCGCCGGTATTAATAAACATTCCGTCGCGGCCATCAGGAGTCGCATTTTCTCCTACTTTGACGACAATTTCATAGTCGCTATCGAAGACGGTCATATGACCATAGTCGTCTAAGTCTCTTTCGATAACTACCTTATTTCCGACAACCATCTTTTGACCGACTGCAAAATATTCGGCAAGTATGGTCCCTGGGGGAAGTAGATCGGCCAGGTTTTCTTTTGTAACCTCGTCCATACCGTCGGGGAGTGTAATCCCCAGGGCGCCTAATAATGAAGTCCCCCAATATTCCGCCGTCTCGTCATCTATGGGTATGTCGGGCCAAACAATTAACTTGTTGGTCTCAACACTGTTTGCCTTGAGCTTATCGCCGCTGATACTCCCGTTTATCATTGCGTCGCCATGCACTCTAAATTGGTCCGCGGCGATAGTTACGAGTCCATCTTCAATAATGAGTTCCGTGGCTTGCGGGTCCCCAAACTCATCAACTGCGACAACTCTCAAAGCGATAGAATCGGCAAGTTGCTGGAATAAAGAGTAGTTATAGGTCTGTGTTAAGGGGTCCCCTTCTTGGTCGAGGTCTTCTTCTATCGTCCCAACAATTGTAGTTATCTCTCCGAGAGAGACGTTAATTGCCGAAATGTCGGTCGTGTGTTGCCCTACGGTAGAAGAAATAGACGATACACTTAGTTCGATTGTCCCTATATCTAGTTCAATTTGAGATATCTGAGAGGTATGTCCACCGACGGTAGTCTCCAATGTGCTTATTGAAGTGGTTATCCCGTCAATACTCAATTCTATCTGGGCTATTGCCGACGTATTTGTCCCGACATCCTCTTCGACTTCCTGTACGGCAAGTTCTATAGAACCTATATCCTGGTTTATCTGTGATATCTGAGAAGTATGGCCGCCCACGGTATCGCTTATCGTTTGAACTGTGCTGGTAATTCCACTAATATCAAGTTCTATTTGACTTATGCTGCTTGTATGCCCATCTACCGTATCTTCTATGCTCCCGACTGTCGCCGTGATTGTGCCTAACGCAATGTCGAGATCGGAGATTTGTGTCGTGTGGGTTGATGTAGTGCTTTCAACCGACTGGACTCTTAAGTCTATAGCACCTACATCAATCTCGATGGAAGAGATGGATTGAGTATTAGAAGACACAGTGCTTGAAAGGTTTGTAATAGACAGCTCTATCGCATTTTCTCTAATATGGAATAAGGCAAGCCATTCGTCTACGTCGTGGATGTCGCCTTCTTCTTCTACTGCAATGTTGTAGACGACTGCTTCTATGCCATCTACCGAAAGGTTTAATGAACTGATGGAAGATGAATGAGATGTGATAGTTTCTTCCGCGGTTTCGACCCTTAATTCAATGGCGTCAGATTCCTGTTTTATCTGAGAGACCCACTCATTGACGTCTTGGGTAGTTTCTCCGATTTGAATATCGTAAACAATCGATTCTACTCCGCCAATATCTATCTTTATCTGTGAGACGTGTTGTTCGAGGGTTCTATCATCCTCGCCGATAACTACGTGGTCGAGACGAAGAGTTATTGCATCTGCTTCTTGTTTTATCTGAGAAACCCATTCATCGATATCTTGGGTAGTCTCATCAATCGTGATATTATAAACCACGCCTTCTATACCGCTTACGTCGATGGTTAGTTGAGAAATAGCCGAGGCGTTCTCGCCGACGTCCCCGGAAAGGGTAGATACAGACAACTCTATAGCGTCTGATCTCTGGCTCAAAACCGATATCCACTGATTTACATCATAAGTATCTTCTCCAATTTCTATATCATAGACAATAGCCTCGATCTCACCGACTTGTATGCTTAAAGCGGATAGCGAAGTAGTCGTATTGTCTTCAAGGGTAGATACCGATAGTTCGATAGCGTCCGCGCGCTGGCTTAATACAGAGATCCAGCCATCGACATCATACTGGTCTTCGCCTATAGTGATGTTGTAAACAATAGACTCGATACCATCAACGTCTAAGATAATTTGAGCAAGATGTTGTTCTATGGTCTTAGTCTCTTCGTCAATCTCGATGCCATCTAATCTAAGCGTAATAGCGTCTGCTTCTTGCTTTATTTGCGTAACCCACAAATCAAGGTCTTGCGTTGTTTCGCCAATTGTATGGGATTTTACGATCAATTCAATACCGGAAACATCTATTAGAAGTTGCGATATGTTAGAAGTATTTGTCCCCACGTCTGAAGTGAGCCCGGTAATACTTAGTTCTATTGAATCCGCTCTCTGACTGAGGGTAGAAACCCATTGGTCAACATCTTGCGTCGTCTCTCCGACAGTTATGTCGGTGACTATAGAGGTTATTCCGTCGATATCTAATCGGAACTGGCTTACGTGTTGCTCAAGAGTTTGGTCATCTTCATCAACAACTACATGGTCAAGTCTTAAAGTAATCGCGTCAGCTTCTTGCTTGATTTGAGATATCCATTCGTCGGCATCTTGAGTCGTTTCGTCTACAGTTATGTCTTTTACAATCAGTTCTATTGCGCCTACATCCAACTGAATGGAGCTGATACTACTTGTATGACCATCTACTGTGCTGGAAAGAGTAGAAACATTGAGCTCTATTCCGTCGGCCCTTTGACTTAAAGTGGAAATCCATAAATCGACGTCTTGGGTTATTTCATCGACTTGAATCGAGTACACAACCGACTCTAACCCGTCTATGCTTAACTTCAACTGTGAAACGTGTTGTTCCGCGGTCATATCTTCCTGGTCTATAACAAAATGATCCAGTCGGAATGTGATGTTATCTGTTTCCTGTTTTATTTGGGAGACCCACTGATCGATGTTTTGTGTAGTGCCGTCGATCTCAAGGTCATAGACAGTAGAAGTTATGCCGTCTATATTCATCTCTATTTCGCTAAAAGCTTGTTCGAGAGTCTTTTGCTCACCATCATAGACTATACCGTCTATTCTAAGGGTAATATTTTGAGTAGTCTGGCTTATGCTACTGGCCCAATACTCTATTGTCCCTGTAATCCCGTCTATCTCGAAGTTATTGAGTCTTTCAAGGGTGTCGTAAGTTATGTCGAAGATAGAAGTTGTTCTATCATAGTTAATGGGCGCTGTGTCTGTCTGATGGTCAAGCGGATCTCCGACAATATACAGTACTGTTTCTGCATTGGTGAACTCTGACTCTATTTTACTTCTCAGGGCCAGCGCCGCGGCCTCTAAATCCTGCTTAATAGAAATATCTTCCTGGGAAAGGGCACTTAACCACTCATCTATATCATGAGTAACATCACCAACCGTTACATCATAAACAAGGGTTTTTATACCTTCGACGTCTATAGTAAGCTGCCCAATGCTTGCCGTGTTAGTTCCTACATCGCCACTTAGGTTGGTCACAGACAGTTCAATAGAGTCTGCCCGCTGGCTGAGGACCGATATCCATTGATCGACATCGTATTGATCCTCTCCGATCTCGATGTTGTAGACGATCCCTTCTATTCCGCTGACATCTATTGAAAGTTGGGATATCGTTGTTGTGTGTCCTTCTACTGTCTGGCTAACGGTCTGAACCGACAATTCAATTGAATCAGCTCTCTGGCTAAGTGTTGAGATCCACAAATCAACATCTTGTGTAACTTCATCAATGGTTATGTCTTTAACAATAGCCTCTATCCCATCTATATCTAAAACGATCTGAGAGAGATGTTGTTCTACTGTCTTTGTTGATTCGTCTACCACTACATTATCCAGCCTCAAAGTGATAGCGTCGGCTTCTTGTTTTATCTGGCTTACCCATTCATTTATATCTTGAGTAACGGTGTCGATGGTAATATCTTTGACTATTGCTTCAATCCCGCTTACGTCTAACTGAAGCGAGCTGATATTTGTCGTATGCGTGCCGACTGTTTCAGATATACCCGACACATTAAGCTCTATAGAATCCGCTCTTTGACTAAGAGTAGATATCCACTGATTAATGTCTTGAGTAGTTTCTCCGATTTGAATATCGTAGACAACGGACTCTATGCCGCTTATATCTAGTTTTATCTGGGAGACGTGTTGTTCGAGAGTCTGGTCGTCTTCGTCAATAACTACATGGTCTAATCTAAGGGTAATTGCGTCGGCTTCCTGTTTTATCTGAGAAACCCACTGGTCGATGTTTTGTGTGGCTTCCCCCACCGTAATATCATAGACGACACCCTCGATCCCGCTTACATCAATAACTAATTGACTGATGCTCGCTGAGTTCTCCCCGACATCCGTACTCAAACCAGACACAGACAACTCGATAGAGTCGGCTCTTTGGCTGAGAGTAGAGATCCATTGGTCAACATCTTGAGTCTCTTCTCCAATCTGGATGTTGTAAACAACTCCCTCTATTCCACTGACGTCTATGGTTAATTGAGATAGCGAGCTGGAATGTTCGCCTACAGTTTGAGAAAGCCCCTGGACCGATAGCTCTATTGAATCTGACCTTTGGCTAAGGGTAGAAACCCACTGGTTTATATCCTGCGTAACAGTATCAATCGTTATATCATAGACAACCGACTCTATTCCTGAAATATCAAGCTTTATTTGAGACACGTGTTGCTCAAGGGTTTGATCGTCTTCGTCGATGACGACGTGATCCAGCCGCAAGGTAATAGCGTCCGCCTCTTGCTTGATTTGAGAAACCCACTGGTCTACATCTTGAGTAACGGTATCAATGGTTATGTTATACACCACGGCTTCAATCCCGCTTATATCGATAGACATTTGCGAAATTGAAGAAGTGTGCTCACCTACAGTCTGGCTTATCCCGGAGACGGATAGTTCAATGGAATCTGCCCTTTGGCTCAAGGTGGAGATCCATTGATTCACATCTTGAGTCGTTTCGTCTATTGTAATGTCATAGACGATTGAGCTTAACCCGTTGATGTCGAGGGCTATTGCGGCGATCTGCGTCTCAATCGTGTCTGTGGTTTCGTTATATGACACATTCTCAAGGCGGCTGATAATTCCCGCGACGTCTCCGTTAAGCAACCCCATCCACTCATCTATGTCGTGAGTTACTTCGCCGATCTCAATGTCGAAAACCTTTGTCTCTATCCCTGATATATCTCCATGCACGGCGGCGAGGACATCTTCAATAGTGTCGGTAAGAGAGCCATAGACTACCGCATTTATTCTTGTCGTAACTCCCGATAGATCACTATTGATCTGGTCTATCCATTCATCTATATCAAGAGTTATTTCTCCGATAACTATGTCGTAGATTTTCTCGGATATAGCGGAGACATTCGAATAAACGGAACCGAGAACGGTTTCTATTGTCCCTGTCAGTTCGCCATAGTTTATGAAGTCTATCCTGGTTGTAATATCTGAAACGTCGGTGTTTATTACTCCGACCCACTCGTCTATATTCTTTATTTCTCCACCGATCTCTATATCGAATATCTTTGAGCGGGCCTCGAATAGTGAGCTGCCGACACTTATAAAATCGGTATCGATTCTCTCAAAGACGCTTTCCATCGGGAGGGTTAAATCTCCATAATCTATGTTGTCTATCCTGTCGATAGTGTCGTATACATCGTCTTTAAGTAGCCCGGAGCGATCAAAAGCCGTCGGCTTTGTGATATTCATATGGTCTACCAGATCGTCGGTTATATAAGCTATAGTCTCTGTATTGGTAGATCCTCCATGAACCTTGTTGATCAGTTCAAAAAACTCTTCTTCAGCTTCCGACAATGTTCTGGCGGAGGCGGACACCGCGAGTGCCGGTGACTCGTTCCCGCTAAGATCGACGGCTTTAATAGAGACGGGCACCCCTGATTCTCCAGGGTCTAGGGGAATCTCGATATTGGTTGTAGAAGTCGTAAAGCTCCTATCTTTATAAGAGACAAGGAAGTGACTGAAGTCTGACTCTTCCTGCTCTTCTATCTCTATCAACGCCCTAGCGTAAAGGGGAATGTTTGATAAGAGAACAGGGGTCGCCGGGGCTTCTTCGTCCTCTGCGCTGGTTATGCTTTCTACATCGCTCCATTGAGAGGCCAATCCTTCGACATCAAGCGCTTTGACCTTAACATAAATTGTGCTGTTGCCCGGGACAGAAAAATTTGCCTCTGGAGAATTGACAGACAGTATATTCCATTTCAACTGGTCGAGCGACCAGGCTATTTGATAACCAAGTAAGTCTACCTCCTCGTTCTCGTCCCATGTCGCTTCTATATAGCTGCTATAAGATTGAAGATAGGTTGTCAGACTAAGCCCCGCGGGGGTCGCGGGCGGCTGCCCGTCCCCGGCTGTTACCGTCGTGCTTGCGATTGAAGACCAGTCTGACTCATTCCCGGAGTAATCCACAGACTTAATTCTTACATAATAAGTTGTTCCCGGGATTCCTGAGAAACTATAGCTATTTGTCCTTTGGATAACCTCGTCATAGGTAGAGAATTGATCGGTTTGAGATATCTGAATTATATAATGACTAAAGTCGGCTTCTCCATTGGCAGTCCAGGTAAAGTACACTATACCAAAACTATTGGTAATGGTTAAGCCTACTGGAATATTAGGCGCTTCAGTGTCATGTGCTGTGGTTGTTTCTACAATATCGGACCATGCAGAGACTAACCCCTCATTGTCTAAAGCCCTTACTTTTGCGTAAAGGGTGACTCCGCCGACTACTTCTATGGTCTTGGTTGTTTTTGGTGTCTGGTAGTCTACCCAATTAGTCTGGTCATAGCTGATAGCTAATTCATAACTGACTATATCTAACTCTTCGTTCCTATCCCACGTAGCAGTTATGTATGAAGTCTCGTCTTCGAGAATTGGGACGAGGGTTAGCCCAGTGGGGGCCGCGGGAGTATTCCCGTCGCCCATAACCGTTTCAATCTCTATAGTGTCAGACCACAAAGAAGTATTGCTAGAGTAGTCTATAACTCTTACCCTTATATAGTAAGTAGCTTCCGGTTCTCCCGCAAAGGCATAGCTGGTGTTTGTGGTAAAAGTGACTTCCGGGTCTGTGAATTGATCGTCTCTAGCTACCTGTATTTCAAACGTATCAAAGTCTATATCTGTACTTTCATCCCAGATAGCTTTAATTATTCCAAACTGACTTGTGACCTCAAGACCTGTTACAGGCAGGGGAATGGTGTCGTCACCGGGGGTCTGAATAATTTCTGTCGCCGACCAATGAGTTTTTCTTCCATTATTGAACACGGCCTGGACCTTGGCTGCAACTTGGATGTTGTGCGGGGCCTCGAAGCTTGCCGCGGGGTTCGCCGTGCTTATATTCTCCCAGTTATTCCCGTCTATTGTATAAGAAAGGATATAGTGAGAAACATCGGGAGATCCAAGGGGGTCCCACGAAGCATGGACAATACAGAAGAAAGGACCGGCCTCCGCATCGAGCTCAAGGATCAGTACCTCTCCATAATAGGGATCGAGTTCATCTATCGGTCCGGCAATAGAAATATAAGCCGCGCCGTCTTTATATGAATTACTTACCGTTCCATCCCAATCTTCGGGAATTATTATGTAGGCAAGTAACTTATATCCCTCAAGTATTTCATCGGCAACAACGATCGTCCCGTTATACCAGACGATATACTTGTTGACTCCTGCAACCCACAAAGAAGTGTCTACGGTTATCGTAGTCTCAGGTATAACTTCTGTATAGCCACTTAAGACCGCCATTCCTCCGCTGACATGTATATCTACCAGTGGGAGGTCTATATTCTCGAAAGTAATTGAAAGCGTATGATAATTCTTAAGAGATGCGGCAATCAGCTTGAGTTGTTCTTCAATATCGTCTATCCTGCCCGCGAGTGCGGCAGTGTCAAGACTCATAGATAGATTAGAAGAAGCCCCGCCGCCTTTACTTATCGGGCCTGCGCCACTGTATTTCACTATATGTTTTTGAACATATTTATCAAGGGTGTTCATTACCCATCCCCCCTTATTCAATCAAAACGCCAAAATCAAAATTGAACGTTATCGACTCCCCGCTGAAGTTTTCTCGCGTTGCCAGGACTACCGACGCTACATAATCATCAAGGTCGGGGTCATAGATATCGACTCGATCTAAGAAGTCTACAATGTTGCCCGAATCGTCTATAGGTACCGTAACCGGACAAGACTCTTTATTGAAAGTAATGGTATCAAACGCGGCATAAGTCATGAGATATCGCATTATCCCGTCGTCTACCAGGAAAGCGTCGTTCCTGCCTAAATCTCTGGAGATATAGGGGATTTGCGATGAAGTATAGTTGAAAGCCGCAATAGCATTGACCTTCTTATCTAAAACTCCCGGAAGGTTGCTTGACACCAACAATATATGAACCATCGTCGGTAGAGTGAAGCTTATTTTTTTAGCTGTATAAGTCATATTGGCCGACTCTATATATATTATGTCATGGTCTATTCCCGAGTCGTCGGAAGACTCGTTGGTAAATATCAAGACTCCTTTCGGAGTCCCGGAGAGGTCGCCTTTTGTCGGGAAAGTGTATTGTTCCTGGTCTGCCATATGACCGACTCTCCAGATATCTATCTGACTTATTGTCGCTCTGGGCAATCCTTCTCCGCGAGCCTTGAATATTCCGCAAGCAAGACCGTATTGTGCCTCGTTCCGGTTGCAGTTGTCGGCAAAAGGCGCTGCCATATACTTCTCGTTTGATACGGCAAGTCCTTCATAGGGCAATAGGATGTTTTTATTCGAGGTTCCTACCACAGGTCTATCGGTATCTATCTCGAACCTGCTTAATGATGGAGAATAAAGGAAGTGTTTTGTGGCTATCAATTTATAGGTCGTAGAACCTGGTATCGGGTCAATATATCCGGTCGCTGTAATATTTGATACGTCGTCACCCGTCGGTTCTTCGTCTCCATTCCAAACATATTTAGCAACTTTTACAGGGACATTTTGCGGATAAGGGGAGAGCTCAACATGCTTAGTCTCTGTGTCCTCGTATAGGAACCACCTTTTGAAGGCTACCGTTCCTTTTATATCAAGGACGATCTTAATCGCTGCTACCGGTCTGCTTATCATCCCGCTTATATCTATCGTACTCAATCCACTCCCGAGATAAGTGTTGCTGCCTTGCCCGCCGACATTCTTCCAGGGGAGATCGCTGAAAGAAAGAGGACCTGACAGGTCCATCAAGTCTTCCCAGAGAGCTACGAATACTTGAGACGAAACTTCTACAGGATTGTCGTTCTGAATATATTCAAACTGAAGATCGATGTATCTTGGAATGACGTCCGGTTGTAGGAAGGCGTATAATGTTGTCTCTCCGCCCAAGTCTTTTTCGAATAAGGAATCTCCATAGTTGTTGACCGACTTTAGAAAAGATTCATTATCCGAGTCTAATCCGACATAGTACGACTTATTTTTCAGTATTTCTAAGGAGTCTACCTTACCTACCGTTATCTGATAGGCAGTCACCAGCTCGTCGGGGGATCTCTCCGCGGGGGTCCTGTTCTTTGCTCTTGAAAACTGTCTTAGGCTTGCAGAAGAAACGGAATAAACATCGTCTTTGACCTGCCCGCTCGTATCGGAATAAAGGACATAACTCCGCGGCAAGACGCCGCCCTTCAGCTCGCGTAGAATATCTTCAAACTTCGTCCTCTTGGCGATCGAATAGCTTCCAACCTTTACAAGAGTAGGATAAGTGGAGGTCAGGCTCAAGTTGCTCGCGCCGCTCCTGGTCAATAGATCGGTCAGGAGTTCTTGAAGGGAATAGTTGGAATCTATGAGATAAGCCGTGATAATGGCGTTCTTTATAATGTCTGAGAGAAGCCATTCTTTCTGATAGACTACGTAATCTCTTATATGATTAGGAATTGTCGTGCTTGGTAAAATGATCTGTCCCTTTAGTGCCCCCAAAACAAAGCCCTGGTCCCCCGGCAGGACCTCCTTTTCCGATATAAGCCCTGTCGGAGTCGGTTGTTCGTCTGTTAATTCTTCTGTAGTGAACCAATCTTTTGTCTTTGGGTTTATGAATGGAGAAAGGATTTTTACGCCCACGAACATAGACTCATCTATCGTTTTCGGACTGCCTGATGAGTCTTGTATAGTCAAGACTATTCCGTCTCCAACTACCGTTTTATCGACTGTTATTATGTCGTCTGTCGTTTCATACCCCGTGATAAATAGATCATAGCTATATCTATAAAGACAGCCCGCGAGGATATTCCCCAGGCCAGGGATTAAAGAAGTGAAAATTGCACAACCTTCAAGCAGTTTAAAGTCCGCGCCAAGATGTATTTGACTAGGATAAGAAGTTAGCGCGAAGGAGATATCCCCCAGAGAAATTTCTATCACATCATTCGGTTTTGCGGACTTATTGATAGTCGTCTTCACTTCCGCTACGCGTGCGTCTTCATCTCCGTTGATATAAAGGAAGGTAGTCATCTCTATATTGACCTGATCGTTCAGGAATGGTCCGGGGTTCTTTATCTCAAGCTTTATATTGGATAGTCTTCCTAATATATAAGGCTTTGTAGAATAAGCCGAAGGAATGGTAAGCTGTACCCGCGGGCGAATTAAGCCGCCGGTAGGCCCCGCAAAGTCATACCAACTGGTCGTCTCTGAATACAGTAAAGTCTTAGTCTCGTCATAAGCTCCATTGAAAGAAACGATCCGTTTAGTGCTGTTGTTTCTATTAATCGTATCGAAGACGACCTCCGACCTTAAGACCCAATATAGATCACAATAAGCCTCTACAGAGACTTTTCTTGTTTTTGCATCGTATTTCGGCGTCCCTATATAGCCGATGAAACGTTGTTCGCTTATTGGGTCGGTCTTGCCCCAAATTCTCATTACCCTTATCCGTCTTCCAGCCTTCAATAAAGGCTCATCATCGGCTCCCAGAATAGGGTCGGAGTTTCTATACCAATAAGCACCGTCTATCCCTTGAAGAGTTAGAGTCGAAGAGATATAATCGACGTCTCTGTCGAGAGTCCCTGTCCCCAGGCGGACTTCTACCCAAGAAGTACCATCATATACTTCGACCTTATACTTTAGATTGAAGAAATTCTGAGTCCCTACATACGTCATGACGTCACCACAGGCTCAAAAGTCAGAGTAATGTTGTATCTCTGGGGGACAGTCCGCGTTATATAGGTGTGACTTATGTTGGATAACACGCACTGGTGTTTGTGTAACGGTTCCAGCTCTGTAAGAGTAGTTACACCCACGGGAAATACTCCGTCGCTTTCGGCTCTGCGATACACATGATCCTTTATTGTAAAGACCGTTTGCATAGCTGCTAGGGTATTCCAAAACAAGAGTTCTTCTTCATCGCCATAAAGGATTTCGGCCGTGAAAGAAGTTCTCTGGTAATCGCCAATAATAATTGTCATGGGTTGATTCTTCAAATCGATATCTTTCTGAACCGCGACTGAAGAACCATCTCGCATCGAAGTCGGGTTTACTTTCAGTTCTTTGTTTTTTTGTTCGCTGCCCTCTGTGTATGTAATTAACCATTTATAGGTCATGATGATCCTCCTCTCAAAAAGAAGAAGGAGAGCGGGGGATATCCCCGCCCTCTAATTAACTAGAATATCCGCGTTGAATATTGATGCCGTACATATAAAAGGCGTCTGGCATAGCAAAGGTCTGCAACTTAAACTCTTTCATAGTCCTTGTAAGTTCTCTTATCGCCTCTGTATTGTCTCTTGTACTTTCTGAATTGTCTGTAAGAGAACCGATTATTGCCCCGGCGAGCGCCGAGACTATAACGGTTCCAAAGGAGATCATAGGATTGGAATATCCCATACTTGCTATCATCGAAGTTAGAGCCGGGCCAACTGTCTGACCGAATTGAGCTCCTATATTCATTCCCTTTACCCAACCCTGGTCTTGATCGAATAGTCCAGTAAATATGTTTATGAAATTCTCCGCCATAAGAGAGTAAGCTTCCTTCATTTGTTGCTCGGTTATCTTCGGGTCAAGGAACTTTGTCGCATCTGAAAGTAGGTTAAAGAATCCTTTGAAGGCTGGATGAGACACAGACCCGGCAATACCTCCGAGCCCGGTGCCTATTGCTTCTCTCAATTCATCAATGGCGGCTGTCTTTTCAATCTCGTTGTTTAGTTTTTCAAGGGAGCCCCCCGCTTCGGCAATGAGGGAGAATATCTCAGCCATCTTCTCCACCATCTCAGGGAAGGAATCGATCTTCTCAAGTTCCTGAATTGCCTTTTCTAGTGCCGCCTTATACTGCGGGTCTTCTATTTCATAGAATCCTAAACCCTCTTGATATTCCTCAAGTAAGGTTTTGTAATCCTCTACTCCCTTATTAGCCTGTTCTAAAACCTTCTCTAGCCAGAGTTGTTGCAATCTTTCTGTATTGAATCCCATAGATTTTACGAAGTCTATCTTATTTTTCTCTGCAAGCAAGCCCTGTGCTGTCCGCTTTAGATTCGCCTCAAAGGTCGATTCTGGTTCTAGTGCAAGTGCATTTTCTATCTCCGAGATGTAATCCAGCATACTCTGGTAGATATAGCCGCCTTCACCAATCCCCTGTTCCTCGAACATGGTTATGAAGGACATAATCTTTTCATAGAAAGCAACAAATTGTTCGGCGGTAACTTCCCCGTCCGGGATCTCCATCGTTGCCAACATCGGGGCAACATTTTCATCCCACCAACCTCTATCTATGAGCCCTACTTCTTTCATCTGGTCATAGATATTCTTGACATTAGAGATATAGTCGTAGAAAGTATTCGTCATCTCTTCTGCCTGAAGGGAGAAGTTAGTCACAACATATTCCCCGGCAAGAGAGCCTATCTCGTCATAGAGAAGTTTCACGTCGGCGAGTTTTCCCCTTATACTCGCGCTTAAGCTGTCTTTATAAGTCTTATTCTCTTCTTCCGCAAAAAGGTCTGCGGCGAGTGCGCTGAGATATTCCGGTGAAGCTATCTCGTTTATGATATTTGCAAGTCTAAAGGCTAAAGCGTCCTGAGAACTACCAACGTTGGCTAACGCGTATGGAGCGGATAACCCTTTAGTCAAGCTAGTCTTAAACCCCACCGGAGCTGTCGATTCAATAAAAGCTAACTGATCGAGTATATCCAGAACCATTTTATATCTCTGTTGTGGGTCTGAAGTTCCAGTCATCGAGAGGACGTTTTCTTGAGTCGCCTTCAGTTTCCAGAGAAGGTTCTCCTGGATATTAAATGCGGACAAAGCCGTGCTGTCTGTAACGCGTGCTTTTAAACTATTAAGCAAACTTTGTATAGCCGGAGCGTCGGCATAATCCGCATCGCTCAGTATCAAGTCTCTTAACTCGACATAATCATTCAAAAAGTCTAAAGCGGCAGTTAAGTCAGATACATCCCTCTGTTGAAGCTCCTCTACTGCGAATCCATATTTTGAAGAGAACTTTCTCTGGACATCTTCAGAGAAGGTTTTTATATTGTCTATACGGTCTTTGACTTCTTCGATCTTGTTTTCAAGATCGGTCAAGTTAACTGAGTCGGGATCGCTTATCGCCTGGTCTATCAACCTCGCTATCTCTTCTATCCCTAATAAGACTTGTTCAGTCCCGCCGATCCCATAGCTGGCAGCCTCATTTATCATAGATACATTACTGCTAAGACCTAACACATAATCTCTAAGCGTTGTTCGGACCATCGATTGTGAATGAGGGTATCCAGCCTGGACTTGCCTTATCATATCGATGATGTTGACTATTTCGGAGTCTCTTATGTCTATATTGGTCATGTCGGTGAGTTCTCTAAGCCACATATTTATCTGTTGGGCTATGAGGTCTCCCATTATACCCCCGATAATGTTGCTGGCGAAAAGGCTTGCCGCGGCCAACTTTCCTTTGAATTTTTGAGCTAATTGGTACTGGACTATTACATCCTTCTCTCCTTTTATCGTTTCCAATTCAGTCTGGAGATCCTGAAGAATAGTGTTAGACTCAAGCTCTTCTTCAATCCTATCGTAACCATCAAGAAGGTCTTTGATGTTTGAAGAAAGTACCACCACTCTTTTGGCTACGTTAGTTAAAGAGGCCAAGTCTGTAGCTTCTGCAAAATTGATAGAAGCTAAATCAGAGAGGAGTGCATCGATAGTCTCTATATCTTTGCCTGCGTTCGGTTGGGTCGTCAACCATCTTCTTCTGGATATAAGATCGGTCCTCATTTGATAGATATTACTCTTAAACATAGACTTCAATTCTTTGGTTAAAGATCCTTCTATCATGGCTTGGGCGTCTTCCGCCCCGGGCAACCTGTTATCGCCAACCACAGCGGAAAGAGAAAGGAGGATACTTGAATATTCTCCAAGGGCTAGATTTTCCGCGTCCTTCTTAATCGATTCTATAAGAGAGGTCTTAGCATTGACATAACTCTTTTCAAGTCCTTCTATGATTTCTAGTACGTTTTGCGGGATCTGTCCCTCGTAATACTCAGATATATCCGCCTTCAACTGAATGAGCCTGTTATTGTAGTCCTGGAGAGAGATTGCAGTGTTGAGTGACATTTCTCCAATTTGTTCTATAGTCAAACCGAATCTTTGAGTAAAGTCGTTCTGGACCTCAGACAAATCTACTAGCGCTTGCTTCATTTTAGCTATGATGGCTTCGAGATTGTTTAAGTCTCCTTCTTCAAGAAAGTCAGTCCCTGCAATTTCTCCCCTTAAAGCGGCGACAGTCTCATCGATTAAAGAGAGTAGTCCTCCTCTGTCTTCCCATCCCCACGGCATTGCCTCTGTCAATTGCTGACGATAGCCATAAAGAGTGCTCAACCAATCAAGTGATTGATCGATCATTCGTTCCCGGAATTGAGAAGTGTCGGTCCTTTCTATCACCATTTGTTTGAAGGAACCGAGGTAGTCCATCTTAAACTGAGTACCGTAGTCATCGACTATTTCAGTAAGGGAATTGAACATTTCGGTCAGATTGTTTATAGCATATGTGCTATAGACAGAGACTTCTTTTGTCTGAAGGATCTGCATTTGAGCCTTTAATTCGTCCCTGAGCTGTCCCGCTGCACGGGCTTGCTCATAGATCGAGGTCATCGAGCTCACTTCATCAAACCTCTTCTGATAGTCTCTGAACTGCTTGGTATATTCGTTGGAAAGAGAGTTAAACTCGTCAGTCCAGAGATCCACAGACTCTCTTATGGCCAAGATGTCTTCGAGGTAGGTAAAAACCTCTCCGGGAGCCGTCGCCTGTGCAGGCATGGCTTCAAGCTGCTTTATATACTCTTTGATCTTGTCGTATTCAGGCCCGCCATAGCCCATAAGCCAGTAATCGAAATGAAGGTCGGCCAGACTCTTGATAAGGTCTAGTTGTGGTTCGTAAGCCGATAGAATATTCTCCTCGACATTCCTCATCCCTTCGGCAAGAAAGGGGATTGAAGTATCGATTTCAGCCCTTGCTTGCTCATATACCTCACGGTACTTGCGAATGTTTTCAACCGTATCAAGGGAGAGTTCGGAGAAACGGTCAAAATACCCCTCATATTGCCCCAAGAAGCGAGTTTGTTCTTCTCTAACCTCTCTGGACGTATCAGTTATAAACTTTAATTCTAGGTCTAACCTCGCAAGGATTTCGACCCCCTGGTCAAGAAGGTTCTCTTTAGTTATAGAGTCTAGCCCCGAAATGTATTCATCCAGCTTTCTAATTGTTTCGGGGGCAGAGATGCCATATTGTAAAGCTTCGTTTATAGTCTCGCGGAGAGAGGTTAGATTATCCTTCAAGCCGATTATCTGGTCGTCGATATAGTCGTACTCTCTCTGTCCTCTTTCGGCTCTCGAATATATCTCTATTTCCTCTATCACTCTGGAGACTGTGTTGTCGGTATTCATAACAAAGTAATCTGCTATAGCCGCGTTGTACTCTTTCTCTCTTTGAGCGAGTTCTTTTGAAAGTAGGCTTTTGACAAACGGATCGGTTATGTCGAGAGTTCGCATCTCTTGCAAAGCACGTCTATATACTTCAATCGACTTATTATCCGAGCCTATAATTGTATCAATCGACTCTAATATTCTTTCTGCCTCTCTTTGTGCTTCGGTTCTTCTTGAAGCTGTTGCGGTCGAGATCCTGTCAAACTCATCTGTAAACTTTTCTAACTCTATTGCCGCCTCTTTTGCCTCTTCAAGAGTAGTTATAGGTGTTTTCAAAAAGGAAATAAGTCTGTTTTTAAGAAGAGTCAGCTCGGGAAGATATTCCGCCGCAAAACCTGAGTCTATATAAGATTGGATATCTGAATCCACAGAAGCTACAACCCCTATTATCGAAGCATATATATCACCGTATAATTGATCTAAAGAGGTCTGTATAAGCTTTGCGAGTCCAGTCCCGCCAAGTTCACGGTTTAGGCCCAAGTAATTCTCTATGCTGGTTATCTGGTCGGTAAACTGACCGTACTGTGTCTGGTTTAAGAGAGCTTCGATGTTCTGTTGAGCGCTAAATCTGGTTTTTTGAACCTCTCTATTGAATCTATCGTATACGGCTTTTCTCTGATCGGCATTAAGAGAGGCTATAAGGCCAGACACATCTTCGCTGAAAGCTAGTCCGGCGGTATCTCCGCTTATCAAGGAACTCATTATTGCGTATATGTCTTCTACCCTGATTGTTAGAGACTCGGCAAGCCTCTTCTCCCCGCGCTCAAAAATCTCCTCCATACCATTCACTATCAATTGTATGGTTTCGTTCTTGTCATACATGCTAATCCCGGCTTCTATACTAGCCGAGAGTTCATTGTAGCTATCAATTCTAGCCTGTAGAACAGAGGATAGATCAAGGAGGGATTGGAGTTTATTGAGATCGGCGCCCGTCCCTTGCTTGGCAATCGCTTCAACCTCTTTTTTTGCCTGTTCGATAGTGGAGATAATCGTTGTCCGTAGCGTATTTTTCCCGATTACCGCCAGGTTATCCTCCATCGATTCGGCATTAGAAAGGATATTGTCATACATTTCAAGGATTGCGTCGAATAGATTCTGGTATTGTTCTTCTAAGATGGGTTCGTTCTGGTTCTGTCTTAGAAGATTTATGGTGTTGGTTAATTCTTTCTGAGTAGAACCTACATTTCCATAGATTGCATCTACTATGGTAGATGACCATGAATTGACATATCCCATCAGTTCGGACAGTTTATTAAGATCTTGTTCGGTAAGACTTGTCGGGTCGATCTCCTTAAGGCCGGTCTGTATATCGTTTAGTTCATTCTCGATATATACCATGTCTCTTGACCCTATGAGATTTATCAATCGATCTACATAAGTCTTCAAGACCTCCGGGACCGTGGTAAAGACATGCCTGGTCTTATTTCTTATGACCGCGGCTTTTTTAGTCAGGTCTGATTGCATTTCTGCCGCCAGCTCTATCGGGAAAGTTACTCCGTCAAGAACGCTCTGGTATTGGCTAAGAAACTGTTCGGTATTCTCCTTTATCTGAAGCTCTAAATCACCAAGACGTTCAATAAAAGAACTCCCGGCGCCGATATCGAAGGCGTCCTGCAACTTTTCTATTATTAATGGGTCTTCTATGCCTAAAGCCTTAGTCTGAGCAGCAACAAGTGCGGAGACTTGACTTATGTATTTAGTAACGATCTCTATTTCTTTGTCTGGGGAATACGCCCCGGACCAACGGAGATCGCGTACCTGAGTGTCTGGCATAGAAAGCTTCATCTCGTCAAGTTGACGCCTTATGACCGATTCCGCCTCAGAAAGCGTATCCTCTCTCTTATTGATTATGTCGGAATACTTCTTTATCCAGTCAACACTTCTATCACCGGCAAGGATCATGTTCTGAACTATCGCAAACTCTTCAGAAGAAAGCATGTCGAGGTTCCCGATAATATCCTTATAGAGAGATTCTATATCTAGCTCCTCCGGTTTTGCCGACTTCACCTGTCCGACAAGTATCCCTAGCTGAGAAACAAGTTTGTCCCCTCTGACTCCGGGCTGTCCTATCGCAAGCTGGGCTATGTCTTCCCAATTGGCTCCAAAATTAGTCTTGAAGAGATAGTTAATTGCCTCTTCTGTCGTGGCAAAAGTTGCATCCTCAATTTCCTTAAGAGAGTTAAGCTCATTGGTTATGTATTCAAGAGCAAGTTCTTGAATCGCTACCATATCCTCTAAGAAAGGTTTATAGATTCCTATTATTTCCGGGGCTAGACTCTCCTCTTTCGTACTCTCAAGGAGATTTAGTCTGGCTAACATCCCTTTCCACGAAGTCTTACCAAACGTGGTGGATAGAACTTGTTCTAGTGGCTGCAAGTCTTTGAAGGTCTGAAAATAGTCATCAAGAGCATAAACAACGCTACTTTTCTCGACCATATGATACGCCGCGAACTGAGATTGTAAGTTCTTAATTTGTTCAAGCGCTTTGAATGAATCGAGAGAGAGAATTGTCTTCATAACGTCGGAGTAAATCTTATTGATTGCACCAACGCCGATCTCGATATCCTCTCCCATATCTCCGAGGACATTTGTTTGCTCCTGGATATTGAAAGACTTTATCAGTGTGTCAAGATCGTCCTGGGGGATTTCGACATCCTGGAGCTCGTTTCCCAACCCCTCTATCCTCTTTGTGGCCTGTCCAATTGCAGCGCTTAAAACAAGGATCTGCTTCAAGGACCTTTCTGTGTTTTCTCCCTGTAAGGCTTCTATGAGTTTTTCTGCATTGTCGAAGTTCAGGTTGGAGATATCAAAATTGACATCGAGATAATCCGAGAAGGCCATTCCTTCTATTTCTTTTGTATATTCTTGGAAGAGTTCTATATAGCTTCTATAACCTTCGAAAAGTAGCATATACTCTCTTTTCACGTTTTTGAGGTCAAGAGAGTCGAAGATGGACACGAACTCCTTCCCCGCGGAACTCCTTCTTTCCTCTGGTAAACTAAGAATCTCGTTATAGATAGCCTCATACCGGTCAAGCTCTTCGATTAGGTTCGTTAACCCTTCCATCCGCTTACCTAAAATCTCGGTGATTGCTAATTGAGACTCGTAAAATGCGCCTTCGTTGGAAATACCATAGAGATGTCTGAATATTTCCCTATATGTCTCCGTTGGACTCTTTAGACTTTGTGTATAAAAGTCTTTCTGCAACAAGGCTAATAAAGCAGAAGAAGTCCCCGTTTTGCCGGTTATTGTATTGATTAAGCCACCAAACCCTGACTCTTTTATCTTCTGGTCTAGTAGGTCTTGAAGAGAGCCGGAAAGCGCTTCCTGGACAGCCTTGATATTGTCGGGGTCGAACTCAAGTAAGAGTTTTATATTCTTCTCTTTTGGTAACTTGTCCAACAATTCCTGCGCATACATATAAGACTCTTCGTCAATGTCAAAAGACAACTTACCATCGATCTCACTTATCTTGGTGACAAAAGGAATGAGTTCTCTTATCCTGTCTTTAGTCTTGGTCAAAGCGAGCTGTAATTTCTGTTGTTCAAAAGCTGCATCTTTTGTCGAAGAATCTATTTTACTAAGCTGAACTTGTAAGTCTTTATATCCTTTTGTAAGGGTATCTACTTCATTGTCTAGTCTCGTGTAGTGCCGCCTGAGTTGTTCTACCTTTTCAAGATGAGAGACTATTGCAAAGCCTATCCCAGCAATAGCCGCGGTGACTAAGCCAAGCCAACCCTTTGAAAGGAAAGCGGTTTTTGTGAATATCTTATAGAAAGCGTTTATGACCGTAGGAGCTACTGTCGCTGTAATCAATGCTCCGATCCTTTCCGGGTCTATCGCTCCCGCCAGGGCATTGAGTAGTTCGTCTCCAAAAGTTCTGGTCAGGTTATAAGCAGTATTCTTCAATTCCTGAACCGCACTCTTAAAGCTGTCAAACTGCAAGGAGACGGCTCTTTCTGCAGCACCAAAAGAAGAGATAGAGGTTGCGGCCGCATCGACCACGAGATCAAAATTCTCAAGGACCGCCACAAGATCGGCATATCTTCTGCGTCCGACAATAGCGCTGGCGACGGCGTTTTTCTGAGACTCGTCTACCATCTTCCATCTGTCCGCCATTTGAGCCAGGAGCTCCACCAACGGTTGATTAACGATATCTACCATAGGAAGACCAAGAAGGTTAGATATTTCTCTCTGGGATTGTTCGCTACCATAAATCCTACTTATTATCATCTTCCAGGCATTACCGATTTCGTTCCCCGCTTTTTTAGTCACGGTTCCCGCCGTGGCAATGATTGCGGACATGTCATCTATCGTAGCCCCGGTTATAGAAGCTACTTGTCCCACGATAGAAAGCCCTTCTGTAAGGTCTTTTGCTTCTACTGCAAAGTTGTTGGCTACGTTCGTTATCTTATCAACTGTCTGAGCAAGATCCTCAGCCGCTATATTGAATTGTTTTGACATAGCGATAAGCGCTTTAGTAGATTCTTCTGCGCTTAAAGGGGTCGCCTGAGTCGCTAAAAGTCCGGCTTGAGTGGCGTATAAGAGTTCTTCGCCCCTCAGACCCTGTCGTGCAAACTCGGTCATAACATCGAGGGTGTCTTGAATCTTCATGCGGTAAGCGTCTGCAAGAACCATTGCCGTTTCAAAATATCTCTCGACTGTCCCGGTGTCGCTTGTAACTTTCTGGAGAGTAATAAACTTCTCCTCGATCTCAGACAACATAGAAACGTATTTCTGGAAGGATCTGATGGTCCCATATATTAGGGTTGTAGCGACCAACCAGGTAAAAACCTTTTGCGCGGCAAGTCCTACGGTTTGAATATTTCTAAGAGTATCGACTACGCCACGACCGGCCCTTTTCGCAACATCGAACTTCCCAGGTATGCCATCGAAGGCTTTAGCAAAGTCATTAACCGCCTTCACGGAGGTAGAGACCTCGCCGGTCATTCTATTGAATGTATAAGTGGCCTCATAGAGAGCTTTTTGCCCATTACCTATATCGACCACAAATTGTTTAGTCTTTTTCATGGCGTCAAGAGGAATTGATTCCTGGTCAATACCTCTGACTTTCTCCCATTCACGGACATAACTTTCCATTTGCTCTTTCATGACCGGAACGGAGTCTTTTATCTCCCGCGCCAAGTCCATAAAGGCGCTCTGTGTTTTTCTAGTGACTTCAGTTGCATTGCTGAAGTTGTTGACCATAGCCTGGCCGCTTAACTTGACTTTGTTAGGGATCTCATCAAGTGATTTCGCAAACTCGTTATGTGCCTTTACGTTGGCTACTACTTGTTTATTCACTTCGTCATAGGCATAACTTATTTCATAAAGAGCTTTTTTGCCGTCTTCGAGCTCGATGACAAAATAGTCAGGATCTACTATCTTACTTAAGGGGGTTTGTCTTTTTTGTTCCTCCGACATTTTGGCCCATTCATCGGCAAACTTTTTTATTCTCTCTTCCGCTTTAGGGAAAGACTCGTTGATATATCTATTGAAAGTTTGGAAAGCTTCCCCATATCTGGTCTTGATGGTCGTTGCCGTTTCTTCGAGCGAGGTTTTTACCTTTTCGACTGGCTCGACCGCCTGACCAAAGACTTTCATTGTGGGAATATCCTTCATAGACTTTGCTACATTATTAGAAGCTTTAACAACGGCGGTTATTTCGTCCTTGAGCCTGTCATACTGATAAGTCACTTCAAAGATAGCCTTCTTGCCGTCTTCCATATCTAAAGCTATTTGTTGAGAGGGTATAAGACTCTTAAGGGGGGTTTGTCCTTTGACTTCTGGTGATTGTTGATCCCATATATCGACGAGCTTTCGCATCTCTTCCTGGATCTTCGGGATCGTTTTTTGTACCTCGGCGGATAACGCGGCGAAAGCGTCCTTATATGTGGCAGGAATACTTGAGCTTATTTCCTGGTTCTTCTTTACGAAGTCGCTGAGACTCTTGGTAAATTTTTGTTCTACCTGTTTTGACTGACTTTCTATAGAGGCTCCGACTTGTTGATTTACCTTGTTTATCGCGTCGCTGAGGCTACTTACTTGTTGCTTCGCGTTTTCTATCCCTTTAGTGTTGATGGGCGCTGCAACTTTCCCTGTAATTGTACCTAGTCTATTGAAGTCGGTTATGATTGTGGTAAGCTGTTTCTGGACATTAGTCATTTCTGTGGTGAGGCGTTGTAAACCTTTCAAGTCTATATTCTGTCCAATCTGATCGGCCCGCTCATCAATCTTATTAAACGTCTCAAAGACTTTTTTGGCATCAACGCCCATAGTCAATAGATAATCATAGGTGTCTTGTGGTTCCATGTTTATCCCCCCTAATCGTTCCCGTCGCCTATAAAGACGAACCCGTCATCATCAGGACCAGCTATGGGTTTGATATTCCTCATGTACTTGAGGTAATAATCCATTCTCTGAGACTCAAGATCGTCGTAGCGCTTCTTGACCCATTCGTCCACTTTTTCATCGATCTTGATAATTGAGTCCGGCGGTCTGTTGACGGGTTCGGATAAGATGTTGTTGTAAAAAACAACATAGCTAATGAATTTGGAAAGCAAAGGGTTTATTTGTGAAGCATATGACGGAAGTCGAAAAACGGGGAGACCTAACTCCTCCCCTACTTTTTGTCTGTCTTTCCAGTGTCTTGAACGGGCAAGCTTCCTAAAAAACGATCACCATACTTGACATAGAAGGCTAGTATTTGTTGCCATATCTTGTCTATGACCATCTCTGTCTCTTTTAGTAAGTCATCGAAAGAAGCCCATTTAGGACTTCCGTCCTCTAGTCTAGTCAGTCTGTATACGTAATAAGCTCTTCTTTGAGTGTCCGCCAGGGAATCCGCTGAAAGGCTTACGATGTTTTCTTTCGTTTCCTTAAGTTTTATATATCCCTCATATGCTTCTTTATATGCGGTATCGGCATTGATAACTTCCCCTGCGAGTCTTTCTTCAGGGTTTTCTACAACCTTTTTCCTGAGATTCAAATAGCGCAAGGATTGTTCTCGAAGCTCTTTTTCTGCTTCCATAAACTTCTTTTCGTCTTCTTTAGTCCATAACCCCTGAGCGTCCATTAAAGCCATAAGCTTTTGTAAGGGGAGTGCGCCGCCCTTTATGTATGTGAGATACATTTTCGAATAGACAAAGTTGGCCTCTCCCGCAACTTCCGCGGAGGGGAAATAGAGTCTGAACTTAACGCCGGGTGCATACTCCCAGAGTTTATAGCCATGCTCGATTGTGTCAAAAGCCTCCGCCGCCTCAACAGCGGTTATTCCTTCGTCGTCTTCGGGGTGTAAGGCTTTGACAGCCTCGTTTTCTTTTATTTCAATCCCCAGGGTCGCTACCTGGTCGTCTCTTTCATTCATTCAATCCCCTCCATATCTGAATATACTTTCATCTTCTTAAAAGTCTTTATGTTGAACACCTCAAACTCAAGGGAATCGTTTCCCTTTTTGATGGCTTCTTGTTCAAAAGATACATTGTCAAAACTACCCTCAAGTAAGTATTCTCCAATATAGAATCCTAAGAAGCCTAAAGGTGTCAACAACGATTGCTGCATATAATGCTGGTATTCGCGTCTTAAATCTGTGTATGTCAAACATTCGTTTTTAAGTATTATGAAAGGCGCTATCGTTATTCCTGTGAATGAAGGGTTTTTGGTTTCTATTGGGATCAATATCGGGTCGGCGTTCAACGCAAAAATTGCCCCGGCGAAATTCAACGCAAGGCAAGCGTATAGTATCGTGAGGGGAATAGTTACCCACGGATTTGTGTATAGATTTTCCATTATTCCACTCCTAAATCGAAGTAGTATTGTCCTGGTATTATGGTGACAAGTTCTTTAGTGTTCCAGACAAAAACATCAAACATCAGGCCGTCTTCCCTTACCCGGTCTGCGTCTAGTTCAAACCAGTTCTCATTGTAGCTTTTGCCCAATATGCATCGCTGCCATTGATAGCCTATCGCCGCACCAAATGGAGTTAATAGGGCACTTTGTATATAGTGTTGATACTCATGCCTGATGGTTGTATAATTTCCGACTTTCTCATTAAGATGAATAGTAAAGAGAGACTGAAACGCTGCCGGAGCGGAGCCGTAAGCGACTTTCGCGCCGGAGAGATCCCCTCTAATCACTAGAGGCGGAGCGTTGAGCATATAGGTTGATAATGAAAAGTTTCCACACAATAGGAGAAAGACTATGGATAAGGCGATTGTCAATAATTTGTTGCCATAAAAGACTTCCATTGAAATTGCGCCAGGGGACACCGTGCTTTAGCGCGGTGAGGAATGACGCTTCCCTCCTTTCACAGATAACTGTAGCCGTCTGAATGATGCAAAACTTTTAAGTATTTTGGATGTACATCAAAATCGTTCAGTCGAAACGATGGTCTGTTACGAACTGCCACACGTCCAATATGTACCCCGGTATATTTACCTTCAGGAATTGTTGCCAGCACGATGTCGCCTGTCTGGAAACCGTAGTGAACACGGCCTTGTTTAGCTTTCGTGCGCGGGAAACCGTACTTATCCGGGCGGCACATGATGCGTGACTGACGACCAGTAGCCTTAACGACCAGCGGTGTTGTGCCAGAAGCTATGTATACTTTTTCACCACTGACACCAACACAGGCCGCGTCGATCCAGTGTTCTTTTGGATAGTTTTGCTTAGTCCGGTTGTATTTAGTACGTGCGCCTGTGCCTACTTCAAGCGGTAAACCACACTGCCTTAAGCGTCGATACAGCGTCCAGCGAGTTGTGTTCACTGCCGCTACATCTTTCAATGGCTGCTTCGCCTTGCCTTGAATTGCAGGATAGCCGAACTCCTCCGCTGTCTGATTGCCTTTACACTGATTACATGCGTTACAGGCTAGAGTTAGGTTGCTTGCCCGGTTTGACCCGCCGCGTGACTTCGGAATGATGTGTTCGATTTCTAACGGCATGTTCGTTGCACCGCAGTACGCACATTTTCGACCCCATTTCTCAAGCAGGTACTCGCGTACTTCGTATCCCATCAATTCGCCCTGTTGGTACTCTACACCACTAATTTCCGGGTTCTGCATGACTTGTGTGTCAAACTTCACCAATTCCATGCTTATCGCACAAATAGGTGTGAACCTTCGCAACCGTTCGACCCAAGTCAGTACATTATCCACTCTACTTCGCAGCGACGGTGGTATCCAACCTTCGGCACGGCGACGATTGTCGAAACGCGGCTGTCTGTAGCGTGTCTTGCGCGATCTGCGTCCGCGTCGCAACTGCTTTCTCGATAGTAACGCCGCTTTTATCTGTTCTCCGCGGTGATTTAGTTCTCCCGCCCATACCACGCGTTTTCCACGTTTACTGTCGGCTACCAGTGCCAACCCGGTGGTTTTGCTGCCTGGATCAATCTTCAGTGTGACCGGTTGGACATCCCCGCCTTCACGATCCAACAGGATGATGGTAAACGGGTAGCGGCGAAACACTTTTGCCCTCCCGTTTTTTAACAATTCTCTTGCACGCGCCGGGTGGCATGGCATCAGTGGATCTCGATTTTTGTCAACTACAAATACACGCTGCACTGATAGTTACCTCTCTATCCTCGGCATACGCCGGTAAAGTCCACCTCGCTAATGTTATCGGGCGGTTTTGTATGAACGACACTGGTCTAGACCCTCGACCTGTTTAACCGTCCACCGCAGAGTCCGGAGCTGGTGGCGTTACCCCGGAGTGCCTATATATTCGCCCGTAACGTAGTGTCCAAAATACTTAAGCTGGTCAACTCGAGCTTTTACAAGCTCACGGATTTATCCGTGGGTCGTTGACTTTAAAAGCCTCCTGTTGATAAAAAATGAGGGTAAGTCGCATTGAGAACATAATTGCTCTCATTGAAACTTACCCCTCTTCGACGAACCTAACTATTTACTTCTAAGCTTTTTTAGACTTTCTTTCCCTTTATATATCCAGTTATAGAGTTCTTCTACAAACCAGACAGCCTTTAATTCCCAAACCTCGTAGAATGTTGAATAATGGTCTTTCCCGACGTAGCTTGCGGCCTTATCCAACTTCCTGTCTTTGATGAACTGCTTTACTTTTCGTCTGCAAACTCTTGCGTTGTTCTTTCTAGCCCTTTTAGGTTTGCCACAATGAATCCTAACTGCTTTTGTATAGCTTCTGCTCATGGGTTCCCTCCAAATAAGAAGTTAAGCCACGGCATTATCCCTCCCTTAATTCGATCGATCTATCCCTAATTTTGCCTCTATCCATCGTTTAGTTTCTGGTGCGAGAGTTATATTGTCTTTGTTCTTTAGGTAGAACTCTCTTGTGTCGTCTCGCCCGGTAATGGCGCGTCCGGCGCCACGCCAATCTGCTAACATCTCTTTTCGGTACCTCATTGGCATTTCTTGAGGCAAGACCTTGCCGCTATCTTTCCAGAGTAGCCAATATTGCCAATGGTGTCTGTTTCGGTTTTGATGTTTAAGCCATGCAATGTTATATTGCGTCTTCCATTCCGGCCTGGTTATATGTGGCATGTAAAAATGTCGCATATAAGGAATCCATTCATCAGGCAGGAACTTGCTTATGTCATGTGTTAAACCTCGCTAAGGAATTCCTAACTTACAACATTCGACAAATACGTACCAACGATGTTTTAGCAGGTATTTCAGATACTTAAAAAAGGGGTTCACCTATTCATCTCCTAATCTTTTCTGGCGGCGGGAGAGAGAGTCGAACTCTCAAAGGCTTTCGCCCGACGGTTTTCAAGAGCGCTGCCTTGCCAATTAGGCTACCCCGCCGCAAACAAGATACTCTTGAGTAAGTTACTTTCGGGTATGTAAGATGCCTATCCTGGGAGCGAGGGAGGGAGTTGAACCCTCCTATAAGGCTTATGAGACCTTCGAGTGGCCGCTACTCTACCTCGCCCTGTATTTTGCTAAAGGGTATAAGTAACAAAGGGGAGTCTGGCGCTCTCATTAGTATCCGAGGCAACTTGCAAGTCAGGGAATTGCACAGGGAAAAATTCCTTCCACATTTCCATCATTTCAAGAGAAGAGATTCGCTCTTCTAACTTATGAATCCTTGCCTCAAGTTCCTTATGTCTTTTGTCAAGCTCTTTGTTTCTTCTTTCAAGCTGATGCTTTTCGATCTCATCTTTATGTGCGGCGACGAACGCCTCATGACAGGCTATAGAACAAAAATCATACTGCTTGCCGTTAAGTTCAACGGTATAAAAACTATCTTTGTCAGGGATCGCTTCACCGCAATGATCGCAAAAACGTTTAGTCAATCTCAATTCCCTCCCGTTATTTCTTTTTCTATATATGCTTCTTCTTCTGATGTCCAAGATGGATTCGCCCGCAATGCCTTTAATATTTCATCTCTGTTTTCTTTATAGAACTCATCGCCTTTTTTAAGAAGCGCGTCCGCATCGGGATCATCGGCGGCGCCCATTCTTACCGCCAGTCTCCTAAAGAAAGCAATGTTTAAGGCGTAACGAACATCTGTTTCATATCCACTGATTGCTATAAAATATTTCTCTGCATATTCCTTAGCGCCGTTCATACGTCCTCCTATCTCAGCTCGCTTATAAGCTGGAATCTTTGTTTAACTTCCCCGTCGCGCTCTACCAGACAAAGAAAGTCATCTATTGGCCGGGCATAGATTTCGCCGACGGTAGCTATCGACAAATAAGTGTTTAGGTAGTCATATACCATCTGGTAAATTACCAGTATTTCGCCGCTTTCGTGGTGTTTTGCAAGTCCAAGGACTCTATAGTTGTCTCCTTTGAAATGTTTATAAGTTGCTCCAAGGACTAAGCGGCGGAGTTCGTCCGTCTTTTCCCTAGCCCCGTCGCTGTGTTCTATATACACTTCTTGTTGGATAGATAAATTCCCCTTTTGAGGATTAGCAAAAGAGTTCTCTGCTATCGCATCTCGAAGAGCTTTTACCTCGCCACTAAGACCGTATATCAATTGGCGTTCGTCTTTTATGGCCTCTTCTATATATTTGACCTTGTTGCATATCACTAAATTTCCCTTGGTGATCCTAGAAATTATTTCCTTCAACGTTTTTCTAAAAAACACAACCAACCAACTCCTTCTAGCAAAGGGAGCAGGATTCGAACCTGCATACATCCATGGATGAGATCAGCTTTACCTATTAAGCTACCCCTCTGCTCGTACTCCGGTCGCATAAGGACTTTCCCTTTCAGCGGCTCGGCGTACTGTCCCGCGGATTAACTACCACGCCCGTTGACCTATCACTGTCCGTCGACATGCAGGGCGGACGTGGGGATCAATTCTGCCATACCGGTTAGCCGTTCTCGATGCGTCCATCGGAAGGTCCGATATGGAGGTTAATTTTATGCCCGCTTCTGCTTCGTCTCTGTACCTGAAACGGGCCAACGGATTACAACAGAGACTGCACCCGGCTATTGGTACAGAAAGACTTAACTGCTCTCTGGTTTAATATGACCCTGCCGGGGTCTAATGGGCGCGACAGGATTCGAACCTGTACGAATGGTCAAGATCCCCATTCTAGCGAGCTTTTTCACGTGTTCACTCACGAGACTCCTAACCTTTCGGTCACGATAGCATCTGCCAATTTTGCCATGCGCCCGCGTTTTTCTTTTCTGCATTATTCTGCAAAACTCTAGTTTTGTTCTTTATTTTGACCATCTTGCAGAATAAACTACCCTATCTGCTATATAACGTCCTTTTTGTCAAGCGATTCCGGGAAATCGAAGTCACGATCTACTGCATTATCAAAAGGATCTTCTTCCTCGTCTATGTCTTCGTATGTATAATCGAGGATATAGGCTTCGTTATTCGTTCTTTCGGCCAAGAGGTCAAAAGCTTCAACAATGTCTATTTGTTCGCCTTCGATTTCTTTAATTCCATCGATGTACAGAGCCTGATATGACCCAGCCGACCTAATATGCACCCATAATGTCTTTGCTTTTATTACCATTGCTAAAGCGTCTCCTTTCCTTCTATATTTTTGAATTATCGGCAATATATCGGAATTTTGCCGGAAGTTCTTGTATTCATATTCTATAAAAATCGGCTTTTTTATGGAGTTGCAGATTTTGGTAGGAGCGGAAGGATTTGAACCTTCGCCCACTGACGTATCAGATCAGCACTCTAACCAAACTGAGTTACGCTCCTGATCCTACCCTCTTATCCCTGGGATTCCGAAAATGTCCGACGCGTTATATATGCTTTCTGTATGCTGTCTGTTTATCGCAATATCTTTCTTCCACTGACGTTTGAACCAATTAGTCAATCTCTTTATCATGCTCTTCCCCCTATATCTAGTAAGCGAGGTGGGATTCGAACCCACAACCTCCCCGTTCATCAGGGCGCTCTCCAATGAGCTTACCCGCTTACTTGTTGCTTTTTAGTTCAAGGCAGTCCCCTGCCAGGCATACCATTTCATTGCCCCGTTTGTCCATTCGCCTATATATAGATAACCGTCGGCATATCTGGCAATTCTCGCATCGGCTTCCGTATATTCCCCGCCGTCAACTCCGCCCTCAAGGTGTTCACCATCAAAGGCTGCATTTTCCATAGTCGTAGAGACTTCAATCGCATTTCCCGCGACTCCAGCTTCGTTGGCTGTAACTGCCACAAGTCCTTCACCAGCCTCAAGAGTTGCTTCGGGGAGCTCTACTCCGTCAAGGGCCGCTATAGCTTCGGCTGCCGTCATGTCGGTGCCTCCCTCAAGAGTAGAAGCACTCGCTGTAAATCCAGCCCCGGAAACCGCAAGCACACGTGAGTTACCGGCAGATCCATCAAGAACACCAGCGGCAGTTGCGGCAATAAGTAATTTGCCTGCATCGTCGCCTTCACCGGCAGTTATGGTAACGGCTTCCGTTCCACCGGCAGAAGCTGCCACAATAGCCGCTATGGTCTCTGCGGGAGTGGCACTGGCTCCACCTGCAAGGTGGGTTACATCAACGCCCCAAGAGGCGTTCGCACAAGTGGTAGAAACAGTAATGGCATCGCCGACAATACCTAATGTTCTAGCTGTAACAACCAAAGTGTCTCCGTCACCATCGACTGCATTGACGCCACAAGCCGTGTTACCTCTGATAACTGAAGCGAGAGCAATAATTGCAGCACCCGCAGTGGTGTTTGCACCAATCCAAACTCTTACATTTCCTTCGGTGATCTCGCCGTCGGTATCAAACTCAAAACCAACTCCATTGATTTCTACAACTTCCCCATCGGATACTACGTCTGAAAAAGTGAGGGTAGCAGTTGAAGCTTCATAAAAAGCTGAAAGATCGACTTGGATAGCCCCCGCGCTCACTCCGTCTCCAATAAGGTCCATAACGTATATGTCTTCCCCGACCTGGATATAATCGAGGTGTGCTGGGGCAGCACTCACGGTAATTTCACCGCTGGCTTGAGTCTTCGTCCCTTCGGCAGTATCAAGGAGCTCATAACCTTCATCACTGGCAGTCGTATCGTTGACTTCAATAATAGAGTCGCCAATAACGATTAGTTCTCCGTTAGATACTCCACCAGAGATTGTTAGGTCAGTTGAAGCGGCGGTAGCTATCGCCGGAGCACCAACCGGGAGCCTCTGAAGAACGTTGCCGTCCTCGTCAATAATCTCGATGCTGTCCTCTGGAGTCCCAATGTGTACAGTCTTTAGATAAGCGTTTCGTTCCTCATCGATTGTTTCAACATTGCTAGTCTTATCGCCGATTTTTACCTTGCTAACTGTCAAAACTCTGTCTTTGTCCAGAACGCCTTCCTTTGAATATGAATTGCCCACGGATAATTCTTTAACGACTAAATCTTCTACAATCAATTCAGTTCCCTCCCCCTTGTAAAAATAAACCGATTCTCCTTAGACAGGAGAAAAGTTGCTAACTTAACGGACAGGATTCGAACCTGTACGAAGATTGGGGTCTATCCTCTAGCGAGTTTGTTTTCGATGTTCTCTCATCGAGCCCCACCAAATACAGTCATGCAACTGTAAGGCCGCACTTTTGTTGTGCGTTGCCAAAAGGCTACGATAGCGTCTACCAGTTCCGCCACCGTCAAGTCTGTGGGCAGTTACGGGATTTGAACCCATACTTCTTTGGTTTGTGAGCCAAAGCGGTTTGCCAATTTAACCTAAACTACCCATGTATAACTGCCCCGGTGGGACTTGAACCCACAACGAATCCAGACTCTTTCGAGCTGTTTAGACGGCGGGGACACCCCACCGTATCGTCCTACCATTCCGCTAGGCGTTACCATTCCGCCACGGGGCAGCGTTCAATCAGTTGTTAAAACTCAAAAGTCGCTTGCGCAAATACAGACCATGAAAATTCAGGAAGTAGTACAAGCATAGCTTTTACATCAATTAGGGTAAATAACTTGCCATCAACAATAGCGGCTACCTGGTATTCTTCAGCTTTTATAAAGTAGCCAGCCTCCAACTTAGCAGATAGATCAAACCACGTATAACCGAGTCCTAGTTTCGCGCCTCCTAATACGGAGAGGGCTTTATTGTCTGCTAAGAGGTCTCCAAGCACCTTGTTTCCAAAATCGTTGTTTCTAAAATCTCCAGTACCAGCCATCCCATAAATACTAAAAACATCAAGCTTTAGTGGTGAGGTTGTTGCCAAAAATCCTATCGTAGGTGAAGCACCGGTCGTTTCATAACTCCCTTTGACTTTGAGAGAACCTATGTCGTTTTTAAGGGTGAGCAATCCGTCGAGATATAGGTCTTTTGCCGGAACGTCATATACTCCTTTCACAGACAGGTCTACTATATCTTCGGTAAGGAAGAGCTCCGCCCCCACGTCAAGCTTCCCAAAGCTGTCAGCATCTACAAAGGGAGCTATTTTTATGCCGAAGATCAATGTCACCACCAGGACAAGAGTAAGGATACATACAAGTTTTCTCATTCCACCACTCCTTTGGTAGCAGACCAATAGCCTACTACGTCACCATAAACTCCGTCTCGCAAAAAGCCAGTCAGTAGGTCCGTTTTCACTTCTCCAAACAGAGAATATAGATGTCCATTAACCGTTACCGTCATTCCTACTCTGTTTATCGGGCTGTAGGTTACTGCCCCGCCGGACACAACTACCGTAGGGTCATCAGCTACAGCCTCGAAAGATAAAGAACCTTCTTCCTGGATAACTGTCATGTCGAACTCTATGTCTTGAGCATATGGATTCATCGTAAGAGTCCAGGCACCACTTAGGTTCGGAAGTCCTGTAATCTGCACACAGCCTGTAATAATGAAGGCTACTACGACAGCCAAAAGGACTAAAATTAACTTCTTTCTTGTCACACCGACTCCTCCTTTTTTAGTATTCGGTCTAACTCGGTTTCTCGTAGAAAAATAAGATAATCTAATACAGTCTTCACTTTCAAAAAAATAGTCGAAGGGGGTTGGTTTGCGTTGAAAAAGAAAGTCTCAGAGGCAATAGGACTCCAGGAACTGGACAAAACCAGTTTATATCTCTCGGCAACTTTACTGAGATAATCCCCATCAGAAGATGTTTCGAAACGAGTCGCCTGTTGTCCCCTTTTATCAATCCTTGCCAAGGCTATGTCTGGCGAAAGGTCAAAGAAGAATATATGAGTAGGAAGATATTCTTTTAATCCACCAAGGATGCTGTAATTGATTTCTCGCACTATATACGTACCATCATAGCCAAAACGCACTCCTTGGTAAGCTAAAGAAGAATAGAAAGATCGATCGAGTAAAACAATTTCGCCATTTTGCACAGCTTTACAAACTTCGTTTTCTATCAATTCCCGGCGGGCTATGGCAAATAGGGCTGTCTCAGAATAGATGTTTATATCAGGATTATTAAGTATAATATCCCTTAAGGTTTCGCCAAGTTTTGTGCCGCCAGGCTCTCGGAACCTTTTACAGAGAACTCCCTTATCTTGAAGATAACTCTCTGCCATTCGGATCTGAGTTGTTTTCCCCGCACCATCGATTCCTTCGAACGCAACTATCAATTTTTGCATCTCACTTCCTCCATAAAAATATCGGGGGGTTCGGCACCAAGACCGGCACCCCCCGACGAGCGACAATTAGTGGGTAAAAAGACCCGACAAAAGTAGCTCTGCAAGACAAACGTTTGTACGTTTTGTGGCCGACAAAACTAAAGCCGATGGTGAGATTCGAACTCACATTCTCTGCCCCTCTCACGGTAGGAGCTTATCTTTCCTTTTAGAAGACATCGGCTTTATTTTAGGGGTGAGTTTCAGTTGCAAGCACCGTCGTCTCTTATGAGACTGGCTGAGAGAATAGGATTCGAACCTATATCACTTGAGCCAAAATCAAGTGTGTTTCCATTACACTATCTCTCAGTTTCTTTCAAACGAAATGCCAGTAATGAGTTTGCCCAACTCTGACGGGGCCGCGGGGAATCGAACCCCGCTTAAACCATGACCCCGCTTGAAAGGAGGTTTGATGAAAAAGGTCTTTTCGTTCTACTGGTGTGCACTGGCAAAAGAGCTGGTGGAGATGCCGGGAGTCGAACCCGGGTCCAAAACTGCTCCATACTAACCCTTCACATGCTTTTCTATGATTGGAGGCAAATAGAGGTTTTTAACAAGAACTTCTACACAAACTTGGGGCTCGTAGCCCTACTCTTTATGACCCGTAACCCGATATAAGAGTAGGAAATTTTCGGACGGGGAGCGACTAAGCAGCCGCTCTTTCAAGTAATGGGTTGTCAGTTCTTAGTTTAGGTTTTACGTCTCTCGACGGCATGAGGTCAATACTTGTACAGCCCTGTCGAAACCTTGTCATCCCCAACTTTTTTACTTTTCAATGAGCCGTCTTCCTTCAACAACTTAAATATATCACATGGCTTTTTATTTGTCAAGTGATATGAAAAGAAATTTTTTATTTGGCTTCTGAATTGACTTTTAGAGCTAAATAACATAATATAGTGGCAATTCCTGCCCCTATCGAATTGGCGATTAAGTCGCCAAATTCAGCAAAGCCCGTGGGCGAGATCATGTCATAAATCTCTTTCGCGCCACCAATCCCCAGAGATCCCATAAACCCAAGAATAGGAGAACTGGTTGAAAGACCGAGGACTAAAGCGATGATAAATGAAAACATGAAGTGAAGGATCTTGTCTTGTCCAATCATGCTTAGACCCCCTTTTTAGAAAAAAGGGGCTACCTATTCGAGATAGATAGCCCTATAAGATAAGAAGGAAAGTGAGACGTTATAAACCACTTAATTCAGTGTTTGTCGTGATTATTACATCGTCGGAAGTAAAGCTGAGAGGTCTGTTGACCGTCCCGCCGAGGGCAAGACTTGAACTTGTAGATGTAAGCATGAGCCTCGGGAACTTGTAGACCAACTTAACTTCTTCATCGCCAGATTCATCAAGACCTATAACCTCAACGTAGAGATTCATGTCATGGTTAATGTTCTTGAGGTCGATAAGAGGATCGTCTTCTCCGACATCGATTATCTTGGCAAGGAAAGTGTCTATGTCTTCAGTCTCATCAAGTGATAGATCAACGGTGATTTCCGCCGGGAGGTTGGCTATCGTGAGATATGGATCTTCACTTCCAAGCTCCTGTCTGCTATCGGAGTTTAATCCCCAATTCGCTGCTACAGAAGAAACCCCTCTGAGTCTTCCGCCTTTCGTAGCGTAACTTTCCGCCATGTATATCTTGATTTTGCCTTTCGTCGCCTGTCTAAGGAGTCCCGCCGGTTCGTCCGCAGTTATATAGTTGACTACATAACTTGTTTCTGCAACCACCGTACCCCCGGTAATGGTTTTGGGGTCTTCAGAGTCGATAGTCCACGGCCCGGCAACAATTACTCCGGCAGTTGTCCTGACTCCAATGATGTTGGTGACATTGTGAGTAACAGTAAGCGAATCGACACCTTCGGCCTCTACGGTCTCGGAGAGAACTCTCCCATAAAACAATGCGGGACCTCCGGTAGTTTGCTCATAAGAATACACCACCGTAACCATAGTCGGGGTTTCTCCGTTAAACGTGCCAACTGCTATAGTTCCAGTGCCAACGGAACAAACATCCGTTATATCTTCTCCGGCTATTTCCTCTGGGCCTTCTGCTATAACCCTAATAACCTTCGTCGGAGTTTGCTCAGGTGTAACAGCTCCGGCCGTCACCGCCGCGTGACGTTCCACGAGGATGGCTGAATCTTTGAATATCTTGTAGCTTGACCCCTGAAGAGAGATGTTAATCGTGCTCGGACCATCGACGTTGAAATTCCAGCCGATGCTGGTAACTCCTGCCTTATCCATGACATAGTTTCTCCAGATCGTCGGTTTCGGGTCGCCTATTTCTTCTTTCTTGATAACGGGGAACACGAAGTTGGCAAAACTTGAGACCATATCAAGAGTAGAAAGTGAGGTAGGAAGCGCGGCCTCTTCGAGGTCGTAGGAATAATCCTTAAAGATGGCAAGATAGGGATAAAGGCTACCTTGTTCTCTTATCCTGAGTGTTATGTCAGAGTTTATCTCTTCAACATCGACTCCAAGGATATTCGGCGCGCCGAGCTCTTCGGACTTGGCGGCAGTTATTCTCGGTGAGCCGGTGCTCTCTTCAGCACGATAAATATTATGACCGTTCACAAACGGCCTTAATTGCTTCTGTTGAATGACTTCTTTAGGCATTGTTTCTCCCCCTTTAGCTCAAAAATATCTCTGTGACTGCCCTGTACGCATTGAGGTCGCCGTATCCGAAACTAACGTTCCTGATCGGCACTCGGTTGACATCCCAACCTCCTATGACCTTATGGTCGTATTCAAGATTTACAAACGCATAACCCACAGAAGGATCTTGAGTCAATGGCTCTTGTGTTAAGTCAATTTCTAAAACCCCTGATGAAGCAAGAAGTTCTCCTAAAATGTTGCTCATTTCTTCAATTTGGTCGCCGTAAGAAGCGACAAGTTCTATCGTGACGGACATAGTGCTCCGGGTCAGTCCTCCGCCAAGTTCGAACGCATTGAAGTTGTTCATGTTGAACCCGACAACATAAAAGGGAACAATGGATCTAAGAAGGTTGGTGTCAACGTGATATTTGAAGTATCCGTCTATAACTGTGTAAGTTGGTTTGGTGAAAGTGAGATAGACTTCCGTGGTGTTGTCTATCGCCGCCGACGTCTCTATAAGTCCGTTAAGAGGAGAATAGCGAAACGTCGGAGACTCCCCTAATTCTTCTGAGAACTCGCCTGGTGCTAATTGTAGAAAGTTTTGATACTCTTCGCCGTCGATCGTTATTGTTGGTGATAGGTCCGTGTCTCCTACTTGCATAAACACCGAATGGAATTTGGTTGAGACTTCCCAGATTCCGGTTTTTATACGTCTCGCTTGCTCTGTTACCCGCCGATAGTGATTTAACTTAAGTAATTCGTATTGTAAAAAGTAAAAAAGATTCTTGGTCGGTGAATTAGCCATGTCAACCCCCCTTTGCCTGGGGCAGGTTTTTCAATATAGCTTGTCTGACTAGCTGCCTAAAGTCTGGATATGTCTTCGACCACAATTTTTTCAACACTTCATAAGGGGGTACTATTGAGGAATCCCAATTTTCTCTGACATTGTATGTAAAGTAAGTAAAGGGTTTTCCCGACGCCGGGCCAGAAATGATTTCGCCCACCGGCAAATACCAGACTTCTGTGTGCCTAGGGCTTTCGCCTTTTGGATTGGGAGAGATGTTCTTTTCTTTTTCTAGGTATTGTCCCCATTCAAGTAAGCGCCAGTATGGGACAATCCTTTCCGGGGCATAAGTAAGAGTTCTGATCTCTTTATCCTTATACATTTGAACTGCCACGTCTACTGGATAATTCGCCCGCGTCGCATCGTCCAGTCCCGTTACTGTAAGCCAACCTACCCCGAAACCGCCGCCGGACTTATAGTAGAATTGGACATTTTGATCTCTGAGGTAGTCGAGGTACTTGTTATAGATATGCCTAAACTCCGGCTCATAAATAGGCTTTGGAGATATCCATCCGGCAATACCCATAATGCTCCAAAACAAAGAGTCTTGGATTTCGTCGATGTTGGTCTTTACCTCGTCTCTGACTTTAGAGAGAAACTTTTCAAGATTCTTTTTCGCGTTCTTTTCAGTTACTTTGACCTTAAACTTCATACCGTCTTCTTTATGGTAAGAATAAGTCCAATAGGGTTATTGGAAGTCCCCACGGGGAGTTTTTCCAATACTTCATACGTGGATTCTTTTACTTCCTTGCCAGTCCATTCGTCGGTAATGAAAACTTCCTTCACCATATCCCAATCTATGTCAGTGAATAGCTCGCTTGAGGCTTTAATAAGTATGTAAGAATCACCAGATGAGGAGACTAGAGGTCCGCCGGGGAGAAAACTTTGATATCCAAAATCAGTTTTTGGGATTTTAACTACAAAGTCAGAGATAGTTGTTTGCTCAGGTAAAGGACGAGCAAAAGGGTAATTGCTTCGCGGGAAGGCAGACTTGACTTTTAGAGTCCTCTTGAAGACGTTCTCAGAATATGAATAGACGGTTGTAAAAAGCTCCGTCAGGGCGTCGTGTAGTTCGTCCATAGGAAGACCCCCTTATTCGAACTTGATGACAGCGCCGTAATCTCTAAGCTGTCGGCTCAATTTCTTTATCTCATCCTCTAATTGTCTAACTAGGTTTTCTTTCTCTCCTCTTCTCCCCTTAGATACTGTGAGCGTACCCATAGTGATTCTCTGGGAATCTTCAATATCGCTGCCTAAAATGACTTTTTTAGCCACATGTAAGGCTATGAAGTAAGTGGCATAATTGGTGTCGGAATTGGTAACTACAAGTTCTCCGCCTTCAAGAGTCGCTATAGACGACGGGATAGAGATTATTGCATCTTCGATATATCCGACTAGATCAGCGTCGCTGATTCCTAGTATGTATTTCTTGGCAAGTCTTCTGGACTTATCTATAACTTTTTGGACATCTTCTGAGATCGTCATAGGTATCGCCCCCCTATGTGCTACTTCCTATTCGGTCTTCCTCTCTTTTTGGGAGCTGATTCTTTTTGTTTCTCTTCCGGTTGCTCCGAAGAAATTTCGTCCGCTGGAGACTCTTCGGTTTTTTCTTCGATAATTTCTTGCGCGACCATTGCCCCGGCATCGATAGCTTCTGCTATCTGCTTTGGATTGGCCGGTGCTTTACCGTTAGCCTTCATGTATTCGCCAGTCTCTACTTTGACGAGTTTTCCTTTTTCGATGAGTTTATCTATGAAGTCTCTTGCGCGCTCTTCATCTCTTGGCGTTATATACACCTGCTTGCCAGGAGCAACTAAATAGTTCTTGACGACAAGCATCTTCTCTGTGACATTCTTATAGAACATTAACGTTTCACCTCCAAAACTAAGAAGAGGAGCGGGGATTAGCCCGCTCCCAAGATTAGGCAGTAATTGTTACTTTGTAGAAGTGATAGGGGTCGAATATACCCATAGCCAGAGCTCTGTCCCCTCTATATCCAACAAGATATTCGCCTCTTCTATTCTCCATTTGAAGAATGTTCGTATTACCTCTTGACCAAATTCTCCCCTGATAGGTATCGTTGTAGATGAAGTAAATCTCATCGGCTTCAAAGGTCGTCTTAAGGTCGCCGTCTCTTTCAGAGACAGGAACTGTCAGGACAGTGCCGGAGAATCTATCGGCAAGGTTGAGCTTATATGTTGCCAGTGCGTTTTCGTTTAGAGCTTCTTTAATAGTAAACGGCATAAGAGCGATTATTTTTGACTCGTCGGTCATGCCGTTGTCGGCAAACCAGGAAACGACCCGTCTAAGGTTTGCCGTGGTGACTTCATCAGATCCCCATGAGGTCGTGTTGTCGTAATTGTCTTCGTTGATGGCCTCCGCGAGGATGATTTTGAAGTCCTGGTCTTCTTTATAAAGAAGGTTGTTTACTAGCTGTTTTCTTGCATTATTTCTTTCATCGAGATTCCCACTGAGGACATTGCTTTCCGGTACATAAACAGTATCGCCGATCATATATTCGGTAAATGTCGTGAAACCAGGCTCGGCGATAATTTCCTGTGGCATACCTCCGTACTTATTTATCGTGATGATCCTGAGTTTGACGTTGGCATTTGTGTTGATAAACCCAGGAACCATAGTGGGATCTGTGAGCTTTTTGAATCCGAGAAGCTTTCTGGCATACCCGACGTCGATAGTGTTAAGAGCAACGGTATCAGAGATATTCGTCGGAGGAGTGTAGGCACCGATCTGCTTCATTACTTCTTCAGTATCTTCCTCTACCCCCAGAGACAAATCTTCGTTGTTCTTTCTTATCGCTTCAGGGTTTCCACTGGCCGTTTCTCTATAAAGCTGCCTTAATTGCATTATTTCTTCTGGTGTCATAGCTGCTTTGGACATTTGCAAAACCCCCTTGATAGGACTTAAAAATACGAGTTATTTCAGAACGACTATGATATAGTCGCTCTCGACAGCAACAACCTTCCCGATTTCTACTGTATCGTCGGCGTTTGATGTCTCGGTGTATTTGGAGTTGTCAGTGCTCCAATAAACGGTATCGTCAACCTCGAAGGTTATATCAGTATAAAGCGCACTAGAAACCTTGAGCTGAACCTTGGAAATGTTGGCTACTATAACGACATATTCTCCTTCCCCTACTGTATGAAGGACAAATCCGTCAGGAGTGTCAGTGTCGGTTATAGCGGCAATCTTGCCCTCGCTTCTCTTGACCGGCTGGCCGCTGACAAGATTGGCAGCGGCGACCATGTTGGTTTGCTGGCTGACTACACCGGGAGCCCAATAGACTTGAATATTTTCAGCATAAGTATTCTGAACAACTAACATGTTAGTTTACCCCCTTTGCGATTCCCTATATCTCGTAAATGGATTTTCGTTGCTTTTTCCAATTGTGAGTTCTGTGTTGAGCGGCTTTCCTTTACTCCCTCCCGCCTTCTTGGTGAGAGAGATAATAAACTCTATTTCCTCGTCGGTCTTAGAAGCAAGAGTCTTCGTTTCCTCTTCAGAAAGAGAGATTTCCTCTGTTATTAGTCTATTCTTGACTTCGTTGAGCCTTATCTGCGAAGCAAGCTCCTTCAGTTCGCTTTCATTTGCTGTAAGCTTGTTCTGAAGAGATTCGGAGAGCTCCTTATAAATCTTTTCGGAAGCTTTGGTTGATTCAAGTGCGGCTTTGGCCTCTTCGAGCTCCCTTTCTTTAGCAAGAAGTTCATCCAGTCTAGCTTTTTCAACGAGAATATTTTCGACAACATCAATTTCTTCTTGAGCTTTTCCTTCTGGTTCTTCTGGCAGGACTGTTTCTTCTTCAGGCTTCTCCTCCTCCGCATCTATTTTTTCAAGCTCTGGAGTCGGCTGGGACTTTTTCGTAACATCCGTTGAGTCTGCCACGTCATGCTGATCCTCTGAAGGTTCTGGAGTTGTCTCTCCCGTTTCCGGTTCAGCATTTTCTTTATCGGCTTCTGACTCAACATTCTTCTCCTTCATAGAGGCAGACTCTCTGATAGAACGACTGTCGGAGGCGTCTGTAATCTCCAACAAGACAGCTCCCTTGTCTGCCGGGTTTAGTGTGACGGCACTACCGGAAAACTCGGCAATTTCACTTGCAACCCATCCAATAAAAGTAATGTCATCTCCGCCCAACGGATAGTAATCTGTTAATTTGATCTCCCCATCTTTATCAGCCCACATGTATTTGAAGTGTTTGAAGTAAACCTCCATAGAGAAGGAAGCCTTCTTATCTACAAGAGCTGACAAAACCCAATCGTCTACTGCTTCAAGATCAAGTATTGCCGTAACGGTGATATAGCCGCCCTCGTTAGCTGTTGCTTCAGTGTATTCAGAGGCTATGTTCGCGGCAATGTTTTCTCTGGGGTTGTGCTCGACCCTAACAAGAGAGCCGTTAATGGTCGCATAGGTCTTTTTTACGTCTTCATCCAAAAAGCCAAGCCCATTTCCATTGAAGAATTTACTCACCTTTTCAATATCGCTGCCAAATTCAGTCGGCAGGGTATGGAGAAGGATATATTTCATCTCAAGTTTGCTGGGCTTGCCGTCGGCTGCGTTTGCGGCAATTTTTATGTCGTCCGGCCGCACGACGATGGTTGTTTTTAACCCTTCAAGCAAGGTAATACACCCCCTTATTGATTGCCCGTTGGGGAGTCGGTGATCTCATTTCTTTCTTCTGGATAGTCGTTTTGTGATGTGGTCCCGGCAGGTCTCCCGGCTCTTGGACTGTTATTGAACGGAAGCAACAACCCCTTCTTTTGTAGCGCCAATTCTTCCTGGAGTTGCTTAAACTCATAGTCAGGATTGAAGTTTGCGCTGTTAAGTGCTGTGGTTGCAGAAAGGAGACCTTCTCGGCGGAGCGGCAAGAGAACGGAGCCTATATACTTCTCATTCTCAAGATCGAACGGTTTAAACTTGAAAAGAACACGGTCTTTCAATCCAACGGCAGTTGCAAAACGGCGAAGTTCTTTCGTTATGACTTTGGCAACAATCTTACGTAGTCTGGTTAGTCTCTTAATTAGTAACCTTAAGTCTATTGTCCCTGAAGCATAACTGGTTTCTTTGTTGGTGAATCCGAAGTTGACGCCCGTCGCGTTCGCTATGGTGTCATTGACGTCATTATACTTGGCCGGATTAAGAATGTTGGTGTCCGGGTGTTTGAACTCGACTTTCAACCTGTCATCATAGACAATTGTCATCGCTCTAGCGATGTTCGTCAACTTACTGCTTATATCTTCTAACTCTCCTTCTTCGGGAGAAGCAAGTGTTATCAAAACTATTTGATGGATTATTCCATTGAGCGTGGCTACGTCCGCCTGATTCATTTTTGTTTTACGAAGCAGCGCGGGCAATGCTCTCTTAAGCATCGGTATTCCATAGCGTTGATATGGTCTTTTATCGGATATATGAATTATTTCCTCAGCCTTTAGGGTCTCCTCTTCTGCGTCATCCCCTTCGGTAGTAACTATGTATGTAAGTTTGTCAGGCTCATTCAAAGCCCCTTCAATAATGACCGAAAGAGGGTTTATATTCTGATACCGCCCGACAATCGCTTTTGAGTTCTTTATTTTGATGTCATCAGGGACCTCTTCGACCCCTAGTATTCTCTGAAGATATACATTATTTGTGACAAGGAGGCCCCAAAAAACATCTTCAAGAAAGCTGTCTATGTCAAGAATCTCATCGATATACCATTTATATAGATCCGCATTTTGTTCATCTACCTGTGTAAGGGTATAATCTGAAATACTCAATCCCACAGCAATCTCTATGGCTCCACCAACGATTTCATCGTTAAAATATGCGTCAAGACAGTTCTGCATCAAGACTATTTCGTCTGAAGACATCTCGTCTGAAGAAGAAATAGAGAGAGGACTTCCGTTAATAGTCTTCATCGCTACGCTTTTTATTGTCCCGAGAGAGAATATGCCGGGATTGAACTCAAGCACAAGATTATCTAATTCCATAGGCGTTGCCTCCCGTAGCCCAAAGAGAGCCATCATGGATAATCAATTTTGTTTTCGCTTTACGTTTGCTACCCTGAAGTTGTCTCTCTTTTACAAGCGAATATCCTCTAATCGAGGCAAATACATAGTCGTCGTGATATCTATCAGAAGGGGGTTGTAGAACAATATCACCACCTCTGGTAGTCTTAGTCACCAGGCTCTTTGCCTCCTGTCGAAGAATGATAAACTCATCAAATATCGACTGGATTTCGGCAAAATACTGCCTGTCTAATTGTTTATCTTGTGTAGTGGCTTCTTTAGGTAAGTAAAGTTCGTGGTTGTTGAGTGCTTCTTTGAAGTTAAAATGGTGGACCATGTTCAATGTTGAATTTCCGAAGATACAATGGACCAGCCGCCGACCGATAATGTCGTCAGGCGAATCGACCGGAATAAGCGGGGGGACTCTGGCGTCCTTAAGTGTGAATGGGTTTTTCACGACTCCTTCCTCCATAAGTCTTTCTCTTATAGAGAAACCTCCACCACGCATTTCAAGGGCTATCCCCGCAACCGTTCCATTGTTGTGTTCAAAGCTGACAACCAGTTCCCTGATAAAATTTGCCAGGTCTTTGGCATATTCAAAATGAATGCCCTTCAGGTAAACAAGGTTGGCATAATCAAACGCCGGGTCGTATTCAAAAACAGAAACTACCATAACGTCCCCGGTAGTCTCGCCGCCGCTGATAGGATCAATTCCGAGATAGTACTCCTTTCCTGGATGTCCCATAAGCCTCACGGGGCATCGTTCACTACAGGCGTCTAAGAATAAAGACGGGGGGTAGAAGATGTTTTGTTGCGAAATGAACTTTCCATAATACTCCGCTCCGAAAAGTCCCGTGTCGTCTTTCAAAGACCTTTTAACGTCTTCTACAATGTCTTCGTTGATATAGCCTGGCGAAGGATCGTCAATCGTAATTATGTCTAGCTGATATTTGTCTCCGTCTTCTCCCATAAAATGAAGAAAGTCTTTATGGTAAGGGGTGTCTTCAAATCCGGCAGTGCCGGAGTTTATAATGCTGAAAGCGGGGTCAGCCTCCATGCCCATCTGTTTTTGTCTAATCCTTTCCATAGGATTCTGACTGACGTTGGCAAAAGGCTTTACAACAACATCTAAAGCATATTGCGGCACATCTTGCCTTTCGTCGATCATTAGGCGACTGGCACGCTTCGACCTTATCTTCTCGCCAGTCCCTAAAGGGAGTGCAAGGATTCTCGAACCAGTCTTTGAGTTGATTTCTCTCTGGTCCGGGTTCCTTTTTGGTTCGCCATCGAGACAGGCAAGCCCGACATCAGAATCGTTACCTTTTTGCCCGGTCACAATATTCGATGCTTCTTGCCACATCTGCGAAGACTGTCTAAAAGAGGGAGCAACAATAATCACTATCTCTTTCGTGAAGAGAGAGATTACCAAAAGTGAATATAACCCTCCGAGAAAAGTCTTGGCAACGCCACGGGCTCCAAGATACATATAAAACGGCTTAAATTGCCACCAGCTTCTAAGCACCATTACCTGATACCAGTCAAGAGAAATATCGTACAAGACTTTGGCAGCATAAACCGGGTCGTTTCTTAGATGTTCTATAAAAAGAAGTTCAGATTCAGTCAAGATATTTTTTTTTACAGCTTCAAGGTAATGCTTGGGAATCGGGACCTGGTTTTCTTCATCGTTCCTAATTTTCTTTCTTAGATTGGATATCTCTTCAATCTGTTCTTCAGTCAAGGTCTTGCCGACTTTTTCATTTCGTATGTGCCTTAGCAAGTCTTTCTGAGGTATGTCGTAATACTTATCGTATAACTTAACGAGATCCGCAAGGTTGTTTTTGGTTTCATCCTCCGGCCTAAACCTTTTTAGTATCGACAGGTCAGATAACGCTTTCGAGAGCGAGATTCTAGTCGTTTCTATGTCTCTATATAAGTCGTTTCCAATAACTTCATTCTCGGCAATCAACATCTCTACTTGCTCAGTAAGTTGCATGAGTCTGAGCTCCGCGACTATTACTGTATGGATCTGAGAAGAGTCGGCCGGGTTGCTCAAGTCATATTCGTTGGCAAACTCTTTCCTTCGTTTAGAAATAAATTTCTTGGGCCCGTGTTTTCGATAATACGTATAGTTCTCATCGTCAAAGAGAGGATCATTAGGATCTAAAGCGGACGCCTGGTCTCTCTCCTTCTGCGCTTGCTCTTTCTCTTCTTGAAGCAAACGAGTCTCTTCGTCCTTTTCCCACTCTTTGAGTCTGGCGGCGTATATGCCTTTCGCTCTGTCTATAAAAACTTTCTGGTTGCCCGGAAGCATGGCCGCGGCCACCAATTCAACCATGTCCTGCCTAGTCAATAGGTCAAGGTTGGCGTCTTTGCCGAGTATCTTTTTCAGATCCTCGTCAATCTTGTCTCTGACTAATCTTCTCAAAACAAACACCGTCCTTGTTTTTGGCAACATATAATAGTAGAAGAAACTGGCATTGTGTACATCTTAGCAATGTATTATTTACTCAACAGTAAGTTCACTGACATTCCCTTTTTCTACAATGCCTAGCCTTTCTCTCCAGCCAGAAATGCCAAGCGCCATTAATTTTTGCTCAGAAACTAAGCCTTCTTTAAATAGCCCGGCGGCAAGTTGTTTGTTAAGTCGGTTGATAAACCTGGAGCTCCGACAGGGGAGTGCGTGGGTCTTCTTTAAGATAATAATGAAGTCTTCTTTTGTGACCTTCCTCAATAAGAAGTTGAGATATGCGTCGCATTGTTCGTTGGTTAGATAAGGTCTTGAATAAGTCTCCGCAAAGATTTTGTTTATCAATCTTCTGACAGTGGCGACATACCATCTCTGATAAGAATCGTCTACTTCTGTATCTTCGTCGCTATAGTCTTTGATGTTGGTTATGAATTGATAGGCGTTGCCCACGCGCAAAACATAGACCTCTAGTTCTTGCGAGGTCAAAACATAATTAGCCAGATCGTGGAAGTCAGAATCTTTTATGACGTACTCCATCGAGGGGTAGTGTCTGTATTGAAGTCCGACAATAATATTCCGTAGCGCGCCTTTAAGCCAGCGCGCGACAACATCCCTGTTGTTGAATCGCTGGCGCTCCGTCCAGTATAAAAGAAACAGGGACTGCTTCAAATCATTCTTTTCAATAGTCTTTGGGATGTCTTCCGTCGCTATAAGTGAAGGAATAATATTTTCATATACCGTCTGGTCAAAACCTGACCAGTTCTCTTTTCTGTTTCTCACAAAAGCCCCCTTAAAGGTTATAGTGTTTGACTCATACTGTAATAAGGGGGAGTCTTACCCTGGTTATTTCAAGAAATACCTCAAGGTGTCTATCTTTAGAATTGCCTCGATCTTTTTGTTCGCATCGGCAATGTAAGGGTATCTACCCATAGTCTTGTATAGTCCTTGTTCTCTTTCTACTATCTTTTCCGCCGGAAAGAGATCAGGTATGAAGTGAGACATAGGTCTTAGTTCTAATGAATTATCGGCCGCACGGATTATATAGAGGCTCCCGACACCATGTTCGACATATACAGAGTCTATAAGCCCTTTTATCTTCATATTGGCAAGAATAGAAGAGACTCTGACCGTCTTCATCCCTGTAAACCTTGCCAACGGCTGCAACCCAATATACTTGATGGTCGCCGCTTCGCCCTGTCCTACAGAGAGTAGAGCTAAAGAAAAGTATAGAGACTTCCAGTCTTCTTCAATGAATATAGCCGTCGATAATAGCTCTTTCGGCATTTTCTTAAGAAACTCTATTATGTCTTCTTTAAACTTTTCCATCGCTGTGCCTCCTTACACCTTATATGATATCATTACGTGTGTTAGTTGTCAAGTGGTTTGTTATATCAGATTCTACCAGAAAGTAATATATTATATTACATGCTATTTTTTATTATGTTCTATATTGTATTTTGTTCTGTATTGTAGTATATGCTAGAATATATTACGTGCTAGAATATAGTATGTAATAGAAGATATTACCTACAATGTTTACACAGTAAGGATTGAGGAGCTGCTAAATGTGGCTTAAAATGGCGAGTTTGATAGGTGGTGTAATTTCATTACAAGGATTAGGAATAGCTCGCGTTATGTGATATACTACCCTTGAACAATAAGCGCATCGGGGGTGAGCTTGTGGCAATTGTTGTTTCACTTACTAATTTCAAAGGCGGAGTAGGGAAAACTACTTTGTGCGGTTTGCTGGGGTTAGAACTTATTAAGCTGGGCAAGAAGGTTTTGTTCATAGATACCGACCCACAGGCAAACCTTACCAAAACTCTTGCGTATGGAGTCCCCCTTCCCGGGGGAATAAAAAAGATCCTAACCGAGAAGAAAGTCGAAATCGACGACCTTATATCACCAATACCCGACCTCAATGCTTATATAGTACCATCAACCGACATTCTTCTAGCAGTTAAAGAGTCGTATGCTTTCGCCAATAAACCATATGACTATTTACAGGAAATGTTTCTCAGGTCAAGAAGACTATCTACATTCGATTATGTTTTGCTAGATTATGCCCCGTCTGTTTCCTTTATGTTCGTTACCGGCATATTCGCTTCGACTCACATAATAGTACCTCTTGACCCGTCGGAACATTCGTGGGTTGGCATTGCTGGATTCAAGGAATTAATGATTCACTACAACATAAAAGGTAAGGAACTTAGATATCTTGCCAGTAGTATAAACAGGACAGTAACCGACGATATGACTATGGCCCGAAGGATAGCGGCGAGAGACGACGCTTTCAAGTCTATTGTTCCAAGACTGAAGGTTTTCCCCAGGGCTTTCTTCGAGAGAAAATCACTGACTGATTTTGCGCCAGAAAGAAGAGCTCCCGGGCAACGTGGATTTCCTACCGCCGCCGAAGAATGGGAAGAGTTCGTATCTGAATTTTTAGAGTGGACGTGTTATGGCAAAGCGAGACAATAAGGAAAGACTTGAGCGACTAAACCAATACATAGACGATATCGAACATAAGCTCGACGAGAAGAAAGAAGTCGAGGAGAAAGTAGATGCCTTTTCCTATAAAGGTAACTTCATAATGCTCCCTTGCGACCTCATGAGTCTGGTGTTGAAGTCGGAAATAACCGAAATGGAACTCAGGGCGTATATCGTCTGTTATTCTATGGCTTATGGTTATAAGCCATTCGAGAATAATTTGCCCACGGGAAGGACCGGGTTCATAAGTAAGACTACTATATGTAAGCACACTAATATATCTCTTCAGAATATGAAGGGTGTTTTCGACAAACTCCTTTCAAAAGGACTCATTTCTATCTATCAGAGAATGACGCTTAAGTCTGGAGAACCTTCCGAAAGACATATTAGCTATACCGTGAATGTCCCTGTGACCAACGGGAATGGAATCGAATGGGTCCCGCCAGAAAAGGCGTGGTATCTTGAGAAGAAAGAAGAGATTTTGAATAAAACACCCGTTATGAAAATAACCAAGATCCGTACCGATAAACTTTCCGACGACATCAAAGAAATATATGGTAAGGACATTTATGAACTCCTGGACGATATCAATAAGATAACCTTTGTCAAGTCGGTAATCATAAACGGTGAACAACTAAGAGCACTTCTCAAATCGCTCGGAGGTTCCGAGGATAATCTAAAAGAATATATAAGAGTCCGCAGCTTGAAGTCGTACGATAAGCTTATCTCTTTGGTCGTTGAAAAAGCCCTAAATCAAAAGTAATAGAATCTATTAGGTTATACGTTTGTATGGTTCTTTTTTCTATTACATAATACATCTGTATAGTTCTATATTCTATTACATAATACATTCGTATAGTTCTATATTCTATTACATAATACGTTTGTATAGTTCTTTTTTTTATTAGGTCCTGTAGGATGTAATAAAAAATAGTACTATTTTATATTACATTCAAACGATTCTAAATAACGTCTGTGTCGCCGATTGGAAAATGGTTTTAGCTGACTGGCACGGCGTTGCAAAGATCTTTTATATGCTCTTTAGATACTAAGTAATAAGATCTAAGATCTTAAGATCTACGTCAGTTAGTAAAGAAAACTTACGGAGGTTAATCGATGCCAAAATTCAAGATAGCGAGAGAACCACACGTTATGTTCTGGAAAAAACTGGCTAAGACTTTAGGAGAATCACAAAAAACTCTTGGCGTTAAAGCAAATGCTGGCATACTAACAGAATTTCTTGTTAGCGGAGTAAACAACTCAAAAGCAGAGGCTTTGAACAAAGAGATAGAAAAATACTCTTCTTTTGAAAAAGGTGACGACTTCATGTCCGCTTCTATAAGTACTTTCGTCGGCATAATACTGTTTATAAGCGAAACAGGAAATGCCCCTGAAAATGCCAAGCCAGTAATGAAGGAATGGTATTATCACTGGAAAACCAGTTATGAGAAAAATCAAAACTATTCAGAATTTACGCTCGACGATCTCGAAAGACTTTCTTCAGAACAAAGCGACATACTTGGCGGAGATACGATTACATGGAAATGCACTCCCTTCTTCTGGATGATGTACGACTCGATAGTGAGAAACAGACCTGTTGAATACTTCGTCAGAGTCGTGGAATTGCTTGAATTTGCCAGCCATATAAACGATGACAAGATGAAAAATCATTACGACTCGTCTTTAGCTATATCGAAAAAATTGAACGACACCATGATATCTTCGTTTTTGATGGATACTCTTTATCCTGTTGTAGATAGTCATTATCTAGGTGAGGCAAGAAAATTATTTGGAGTAGAAAAGTTTGAAGACATAGAGATAGATGACAACATAGTGAGATTCTTGGAAGCTAAAAGAGTCGGCGATGAGTTGCTTGTGTCTGAAAATACCGCGCGCCATTTTCTTGCAACAGCCACCTACAACTACGTGCTTCTAAACAGAATAACCATTATTGAAGAAGAGATCAAAGAAATGAGGGAATCCGATAAATCTGGAGAGGCTGTGTTCAGAAGATTTTTAGAGCAATACAAAGACGACAAGATGTGTATGGAAGAAAGGCTCGCAGTCATGGCTAGAAAACTCGCGTCAAAATCGCGCGAATTGAGAATCAAACAGTCAGAAACAATGCCCGTCGTAAACAATTCCGATCAAAAGGATTTATACAGAGAAATGGACGAATTATACAATGAGAACCAGAGGCTTTCAGAAGATGTCTCTTCTTTGGAAGAAGAGAAGAAAGCGTTGATAGACACAATATCAAGTCTCCAGGAGAAAATCAAGAGAAATGATTATTTGCCATTTGAATCACCGAAAGTAGTTAACTACTTCGGCCTCGATGCTTATATCGTAGGCGAAATGAAGAAATATAATGTCATAATTAACATATATTCTCCAGTAAGGCCGCCAGACACAATAATCAAGGCTCATGTAAATGTCTTGAATGTAAGTTTCGCCAGCCATAAGGTTTGGGATAAGCTTAAGAGCTTTGGAGTAAAACCCGTGGTGGTCACAGAGACCAATACTGAACTTTTGAAACATATCATTATGGATAGCCTTATCGAGGCTGATAGAACTGTCCTTTCATAAGAGTGGGGGAAATTCTATAAAGAAGGTAGGGGAAAATGTATGAAAAAAGTTTTGTTGGTAGTTGTATCGTTGGTTTTAGCCGCGGCGATGTTAGCCACGGCAACCATCCCGAACCCCGTGACGCATGAGCCGGAAGAGCTCACAATGGAGGAAGTGCACCAGCGATATCTTTCTTACGTTACATTAGAGACTGAAGGCTCAGTTTGGGGAAGTAGTTCAAAGGCGGTGTTCCTTACCCCGGAATACTTAATACACAACGCCGATTATCATGCAGAGCGCAACTTTTTCACCGAAGAAGAACGCCTGAAATACCGAGAAGAAAATCTGGCTATGACTAAGCAGCGTTGGATAATTGCGGTATCTCTATACTCAGACAATTATCCCTATAGAGACTATATCAATTCAAAATCCTCCTTTACCGAAATAACTGACATCCTCCTTATAAACGACAAGGGGAAAAAGGTGAAAGTAGAGGTAAAAGTCATAGACGAAGTTAAAAGGCTGGCAGACGGATATTATTTTTGTCTAAACACGTTCGCTTTCCCCAAGAAGACTTCAGACTCCGAAGAGATTATAGACGAAAACACAAAGTGGATAAGGGTCTGGATTATTACGCCTGTAGAAAGGGCTTGCTTCGAGTACGTTTTTGAATAACAAGAAGGCGGGGGTTGCCCCCGCCTCTTACTGCATAACTCCCCTCATCTTTGGATTCCAGGGATCTTCCTCTTTAACAATCCCTTTCCTTAACTTCAAGATGTTGCTATATAGGACCGGGTGCATCCAGGTAAAACGTTCCGCGACTGTGGGTAAGATATGTTCGAAGGCATTAAACATCATTGTTGCCAGCTCAACCATTTCATGTTGCGCATGGTCGGATAACCTTTGTTCAAAGATATTGATTAGACTCCTGGCGTTGACTTTGAAATAAAACTTAGTCATTTGTCCCTGTAAGAGGACCATACGGGCAGCCTCTCTGGGTATGCCACTGGCTAAGAGGTCGCTATACAGTTCTAAAGAAGCCTTGTATAGACTTTGGAGTCTACCTTGGAGGTCCATAGGAGCGTTAGGGAAATAGATCCCGCTGTCTTTAGCGGAAACAAAGCGTCCCGACAACTCGTTAGGAGAGGCTGTCCTATGCCTGAATAGCTGAGTCCTTATCGGAATTGGAGTATGGATAAAGAACTCGAACTCGACATGCTCAAAGGGGGACATATGCCTTTGCTCTAAGAGGAAGGCGATTAGCCGCGACCCTTCTTTTGCATCTTCCCTGTTATAACTAATTCTTGCAACTTGACAGATCCGGTCTTCATCTCCCATTGCATCTATTAACGTTACGGAAGATGCCGTCCCGCTCCATGAGGCTATGTAATGTTTCATTAGTTAACCCCTATTATCATCTGATTGTATTTGTCCCACATAGAAACCAACTCACCAGTCTTTGGATGCACTACATAATTCAGATCGATCTTTATATAGCGTTTTTCAACCTTAGCATGACAATAAGCGCTAATGAAGTTTCCTAGGTTGACTTCGTTTGGCAATATAAACCCTATCGATGCGCTATGATATGAAATTTTCGTCTGGGTAATCTTTGATTGTTGCCATATAGATAAAGAGATCCGTTCTGGGACAATGAAAATTGTGTTCTCGTTTGCCTGGATTATCTGTGCCGCGCCGAGAAAGTCTTGGTAGTTCTTCACATACCTTGTAGAGATCCGAATAAACCGATTGACACGATTGTCGGCAATATTCCTGATTGACGCATAAGGTGCTGTGGCAATCCTCTTTAATCGATTCCCGTTGCTTGTACAAAGATCGTCCCTCATAGCGTTAAAGAGTTTTGGTTTGCCGCTTTTTACCCCGTTCGCTGATATCTTATTTTCTAAGTATTCCAGCTTTTTCAGCATCAGATCAACCTTTTCTTCCATAGAAAATGTTTCTAAACCCATTAAACATGCCTCCTTTTCCACTTTATTAGGTTTCTCGCATGGATAGTCGTGTATAGCGCGGTGTATGCGATATAGAATGTCTAAAGAATTTGGTTAAAGATCCCAACAACAGGTCCGAGAACCGATTAGTTACCCATTAACCAGAATGTTAGGCAGCTTGTAAGTGAGATAATCCAATCCGTTCTTTTCCCCTTCCGTTATCCCCACATGCCTTTTCCTTTAGGGTTGAACTGTTTAGCTGGGTATAGCCGAAGACGTCTATTTTCTTTACGGACTTCGACACCTTCTATAAGTCCGCTTCTTGCATAATAAACTGCCGCGTGCATCGCATTTTCAGGCTTTTTGTAGGGGTATAGTGTTTTTAATCTATCCACCATTTCTTTAGGGGTAATGCCGGGGTTTTCGGCCACAATGTGTTCAACATCTGCCTTCCATTCCTTCCAGGGAGTCCAGTTATTTCCGGGCAATGAGCCAGCCTTATTTTGCTTCATTTTTGGATGAAGGGCTTTGAAAGTTTTGTTGAGATCATAACGAAAAGGATCTTCGTTCAATCTCGGCTTTCTTTCCTCCGCCAACCTCCCGCTTGCACCTACCATGAACACACCTATTCCGTAGTGATCTAAGATTGTCTTTACTGCGTAGTTTTTTCTTCCTAGATTGTATTTGCGGCTCGGAATACCAATAGAAACATAATGAACCCTGGCGCATCTATAAATTGCTTGGTCAAGCAATTGCAGGGATAGAGACTTTTTGAGTTCAACCACCCATATCTTATTGTCGAGGACAGCCACAATATCAGCAACACCAGATCCACAAGGTACTTCTTGATACACATCCCAATTCCGGGATTCAAGACAATGTATGATTGGTTGCGCAAGATCAGTTTCTTTCATTCAATCTCTCTTTTAGGCAAGCTTCTGCGATCTTATTGAGTTCTTTTAGTTTTTCTACGGCTTTCTGAAAGTCTCGCTGGCCGTCTTCTGCGATAAGGCAAAGATCGTTAATAGCAGAATCGTTCGCCGCTCTGTCTTTGCCGGACGCCCCCGGCGCGCACCTTACTCGTCGCGCCAACTCAGAATAGTGATTCGTGTATTTTATGAAGTCTTGAAGAAGATGGACATACCTGTTACCCCAAAACCGGACCATTGCCTGTAATTCCTCTATTTTGGTTTCAATCTCCTTTAAGTCTTTAAGTCTCCCATCAATATAAAATACTTCATCTAAAGCTTCGTTGGCTATGCCCGCCAGTACTTCGAAATACTTATTTTTCGTCTCTTCAAACTTTAGATCGGCATAAGCCCTTATTTCCATCAAGGCTTCAGAAAGTATGTCCCGCCCCTTTGCGGCAACAACTGATGGATATTCCCCCTGCTTCGCCTCCCAGAAGAGAGTAATCCCTTGTCGTCTTGCAAGTTCGTCGGCGCACTCTGGACAAAGCAATCCAGCTTTAGATTTCTTTGGAGATATCCTTTCCCAGAGACTGTCGTCTATTCGATAAACAGTCTCATAAACCCAATCGCAACGCTGACATTTTTCTCCCATTACCTAGCCTCCTTTCTTTGTTAAGCCATCTGTTCGCTAGATTGACTGGCTATAAACTCAATCCCCCTACTTGTTGTGTCAGTTGTGTTGGTGGTGTATTTGTCGGGTAATTCTGAAACCAGCCACGGCGTCTCGAAAACATTCCCTATTACCACCGGTCGGTATAATGTATGTAGCTTTTGTAAGTCAAAACTTCTTGGTTCAGTAACACTCCATGCCTCTGGGAGCTTTTGAGTAGTGAATAATACCTCTAAGTCGATTTGTTTTATTGGAGCGTTTAATAACCTAAAAGCCGCTTTCTTTCTGTCCCAGACAACGATTGCCTTTTTGAAGTAGTCTCGGGAATTGTCGCATCCAAGCAAGATGTCTGCCTCGTAGATTTCTGTGTCTAGCATATCTTTCAGTCCCGTCGTCTGCATTAGAATGAAATTAGAACTTTCGTGGGGATAATAGTTGTTAACCCCGCGCGAACGGGTTGTGAGATAAGGATGTCCTGTGTTTTCATCAAAACTAATGCTATACCCCTTATAAAGCATCTCTTTAGCACCTCTTATCCAAGCTCTATATTTTGGCGTCATTCCTCATCCTCCTTCTTCATCTAATGCGGACAACATCTTTAGCGCATATGCCTGGTACGATGCCGCCGGTTCAACTTCTTCATCAGCCCAGAGTTTCTTATCCGCCTCGTTAATCTGGATAAGTAGCTCTGGGTTTTCGTGAATATTCCCAAGGATCTCTATCTCGGCGAAAATATAACTTGTTTTGAACGAGAACCAGTCCTCCAAGCTAATTATCGTGAATAATTCTTGCGAAGGATCATCTGAAACAAAAAATATGTCGCCTACAAAAAGATCCGTGCCATTGACGTCTTTATACCCTGTCGATTGCATAAGAACTACTTGGTTAGACCAATACGGTTCAGGCCAATCGCCAAACTTTTCTATTTCAGGAAGAAACGGATAAATCTCTTCTATTTCTCCTTCTTTAGAAAAGGTTAAACCAACAACTGGAAACATCTTCTTTTCTTGCTTTACCCATATTCGGAATTTAGGGTTCATCTATCTATCCTCCTTTCGTAGTTCTTACAACTAGAGTCACGCTTAGTCATTTCGGAAAACTCCTGTGGATGTCATTTCTTGCCTTTTTTAACGCTTAGTTAGTCGTAGTAATCTAGGTTATCTCGACTTTCTACCGTGCCTATTTCGTCTAATGTGATTATTCGCGGATTCTTCGGCCTGGGCGGCAGTGTTATTTTTTTGAAGAACTCAATGAGCTCCTTTGCTCGTTGAAATGCTTTGACGGCTTCATCTCTAGTTCTAAACTCGCGCTTCATGATGGTTATTTGGCTATAATCGAAGTATGTATACATTTTGACTTCGTACCTGTCTTCCAGTCTCTTCAAAATAAGTTTTACATCTTCATTTTGGTATATTATTTTTCTCCACCTCCTTCAATCTCCAGCCATATCAATTGCTTTTGCCCATTCTGGTTTATCCCTTCGAATATTGTCCATTAGTTCTGCATACGTAAAACCCATTATTGTTGTGATTTGAGAAGGTGAAACACCATATGCACGAAAAGGAGGTGTCGCTTCAGAAACCTTGACAACGCGAAGATATTCCCCGCCGACATACCTTTCGAAAAATATCTCCTCGCTTCTTCTTTTCATTTCTCTACTCCCAATAGCTCTGGATCAGTATAGATAGTCCCAATAATTTCAAAACGTCGGGCTGAACTATTTAGACTGGTTTGGTTTCTAATTCCTATGCCTACCGCGCTAAACATAGCAAATGTCTCATCCCAAACAACTTGATATCTATGGATAACTTCTTCGCCAGAAAGAGGACTGTTATATTTATGCTCTATGATGTTACCCTCAAATATCTCAAATCCATTTTTATCTATCTTTCCTGTCCCAAGAAGTAAAACTACCTCTTTCGAATCATATGCTCTATATGCAGGATTTTTCGGGTCGGGGATTTCGGGCATAACATAGGCAATGTCGCCATTCATAGCAAAATCGATAGTCTCAACTAAACAAAGTAGCTTATGTTCAGGTATCCACATACTAAATTTCGGCGTCATTTTCCAGCACTCCTCAATGTTTTCTCAATTTCCGCCAAGCATTTCTCGCACACATACCCGCCTTCTTTATTTGACCAATGAAGGGTGAGGTCGGTAATCTTGGCGCCGCAACAAACACACAACGGCGCTTGAGAAGAAGTAGACGTGAAACCATCGTGACGCATACACTACCTCCTAACCATCTGTATTTCACCAGGGATATTGAAACAACAGACTTCCGGTGCCCCGGCGCTATAAAGCAGCGCACTATAAAAACCTCTGCCACCCTGTTCCCACAACTCCTCGACGTCATTTGTAACGTCATCAACTTCCCCTTTGTGGTTAGTCATCTCGAAACGCCACGTTTTCTTAAATCTATCTAGTTCTCTCCCGGAATAACATCTCTTCTCGCCTTCGGGGAGAGCGTGATCTCTGGCAAACCAATGTTCGTTGTTCGACATTAGGACCTCCCTTATCCTTGTGCTGCGTATAGCGGTTCCCATTCTTCATAAACCGCCTCAAATAGCTTCTCGGGGACACAAATAAACTTGCTTGTCGGTAGTTTGACCAGCCAATCGTCACCTGTTATCGTTATTTTGTCTTCGGTTGCACTCATCGCAGTAAGAGTCAATACTTCGTAGTCATCGTTCATGTCTGTCGCCGAGCCTGGTGTTAACCGGCGGACATCGCCGCAAGAACCATAAAGATCAACCTCAAAGTCTATATATCCATGTTGCCCTAGCCAATCTTTTATCCAGTGTAGGTTTCTCTTGGTTAGTTTCATCGCTTCTACCAGGATTTTTGTTGTATACTTTTCAGGCTTCATTCATCTTCCTCCTTAAGCTTTCTGCTTCTTCGATGTCTTTATAAGTCATCTCTTAACCCCTTCTTCCATTATTTGCGCTTATCCTCCTTTTATCAGTTTCCTTTCTTTTTTAGGTCTTGTTTGAGTCTCCAGCTTATGATCTGGTATAAGGCTTCTTCTGCTAAGGCTTTATTTAAGGTGGTTAGTAGTTCGGTCCCGCGGGGAGTGTCTTTGTTGATAAGTCTCGAAGCTGGAATTAGTTGGTCGTCAATGTCCCATATAAGTTCGTAATCAAGCGGGATGTGGTGCCCTAGTCCTATCTTTTCAAAGAGAAAAATTCTCTTAGTCTCTGGATCTCCTGCAATCCTTTTAAGCCTCTGGACGGCTTCGTCAGCCACCTTTACGTATTCCAAAAAGTCTTCCTTCTCAATCAACGTCTTCTCCTTTCGTCATCTTCGAGTTTGAAAACTAGGTAGAGTAACACGGCAACAATGAAGACTTTGGGAGTTATATCGATGAAGATCAACCAGACTATATCGTAAATCTCGCAACCTCCAGCTCCGGGATAATCTCTTTTTCCGGCTTAAATCTTTTTGGATCATTTAGGAGACTGCCGTCAACATAGAAGGAGTTATTGAAGTTCTCGAACAAGACACCTATAGGAAAGGTTTCTCTCTCTTTCATCTTGAGGCTTTTTTCCTTGCAGTCTCCTTCAGCATCGACATAACCGACTTTTTCAAGATAGAAGCCTATGTGTCTATAATTTTCGAATTGATAGGGACCGAAGCGAAGAATGTAGAAGTTACTGGATATCTCTCCGTGGAGATAGTGCCTTATATAGTCGTATTCGAAGAGAGGTTGTCCGGCATGATCGACGATTTTCGCATCTGCCAGGAAGACGGCATCGGCAGGAAGTATGTTCTCGATCTCTACTATCCCATTCTTTTCACAACTCACTACAAGTCCGTGCTTTCTGTCAAACCGTTCTACAAATCCTACTTTCTTACTTGCCCTGCTATAGACTTTCATTTTCCTAAGCTCTTCCATCTTTTACCTCCTATGATATTAAGTTCTGTAAGTGGCTTTTCTAGGTTCCACGATCAGATAATATCATATGACTTTACGAATGTCAAGCTATCTTTAAGCTGTAACATTACTTAAGGAGGGGGGCACCCTCCCTAAGTAATTCTCTGGCACCGGTCAAGTATAAAGTTCTTCTATAAGGGAGACTATAAGCACGATTGCGTCTATTTTACTTACGAAAGGTTCGGTCTGGGGATTGGCATTTTTAAGTTGTTTGAACATAAGAGATCGTTGCCGCCCGCTGGGTGAAAAGTATTCATCGGCTAATTTATCCAGGAAAGCGATATAAGACTTTTCGTCTTTGAAGATGTCTAGCAGGTCTTGAGAAAACTTCTTTACCTGTCGATACAGGTTTTGTCGAGAATTGTCTAACCCATCTTCTGATCTTTCGAGCTTAGATAACAAAAACTCGATGTCGCCCTCCGCAAAGTCGGCAAAAGCAAGCTTTTTTATGGCTAAGTTATACCAGATGGAAGATTCATCGTCTTTGTTTTTCTCTTTTATCTTAGAAACTATTCCTCTGTAGTCCTTTAGCCTCTCTTTTATCCCTGCTATTCTTTCTTCGTCTGAAAAGTTGGTATATCCTTCTTTCATATTGCCTCCTTCTTCGTTATTCGATGCGGGGTAAATCCCGCCGCTTGTTCTAGTGCCCAGAATATTTGCCATTGTGGAATGGTGAGCTGGTCATAGGTGGTCTTGCCGGTCGCCGTGGCAATGTTCGTGGGGAGAGCCCCTAAGTTGCCTATATCGTAAACCGCCACTATTTCAAACTCTTCCCCGTACTTCTCCGCAATCTTTAAGAGTGAAGGGTTGTCAAGGTTCTGCGGCAAGGCCCTCAGTTTCTTGAACTGATACCGCCTCTTCATTGGCAACCAAGTCACCATCAGTATAGTCATCGGTTTGTTCAATCTCGTCCTCCAGTTCTAAGTAGTCTATGAGATAAGGAACTTCGAATACCTCATACATATACATGTCTCCTGTCTGAGAATCGAAAGTGATATAAGTGGACTCCCGGGCAGGGAAGTTATAGAGATAACCTTTCCAGATATCGTATTGTGGCAAAAAAGAGTCCTTTCAATCAATATAAATCTCCGTTATGAAGTGTTTTGTCTCGACGTATATCCACTCGGAGATCAAGTGTCTATGACAGAAAATCTCCGAGTCCTCTGTACAACACAGGATCTTTCCGCCTAAGTCTTTTAAGACTTTATAGGGATCTAACTTCATCAATTGACGAAAATACTTGCGGCGATATATCAAGGTGTTTCCATCTCTTGAGAAGTCTTGCTGTAAAAATAAGGGAGGGATAAGGGCGGGGTAGCATGGAAGGTCTATCCCCGGCGGGGGGTTCAGGCGAAATAGATACCGCCCTCTCTAAGATCCCCAATTTTATGACTTTTAAGAAGTAGCTGGTCTGTATTATTGCTTCCGGGATCTCCCCCGCCCCCTTTGTGGCAGCGATTTTTCAACTATCTCAAAGTGTTCTTTTTTCAATAACTCAACAAGATCCCTGCTAATAAGCTGTAGGGTTTCGACAATTGTCTGTATATCACCTATGGCCGACGAAAAAAGATCCATTAAGTATTTGGCTTTCGGACTGTTTAAGTCTTTGAAGGTCTGAGACATACAGACATAATACTCACCCTTGCTATTCAACTGATAGAGATCAAAAGTCTTCTCTATTTCTTCAGGCGACTTACTGAGAAGTTCGGCCGTTTCATCTATAGTCAAATAAATATCAAAGGTGGGTCCCAGGAGCAAGCGGGCCATAGGTTTCGCCTCCGTTTATAATGCGTTATGACAAAAAGATTTCTCGTACTTGGAAATAGCGTCTAAGATGTTAGCCCAATGGACACTGGCCGCGAGCTTGGAGTCATAAGACTGCGAGTAATATCTTTCCCTGGTGCCCTGAACATAGAACATGAACTTTTGCGTAACTTCAGTCTGGATAATTGGTCCGAGAGCGATAATGTCTCTTATCCGAACCATTATGCCGTTAACCTCTACCCATCCAAACATTCCGTACCCTCCTCCGTGACTTTTTCCGCTTTCGCTTTGAGTTCTTCTAACGTCTCTTCAGTAACTTCCTCTTCTGTCTTTCCATCAACAATTACTTCTCTGAAGTATTTATTTACCTGTTCTATATGTCCCTGTGCAGATAGGACTGTGGCAATCTCCGCCGCCATGTGTTTCGCAACTTCTTTATCCCGGGCGAGAACAACTTCGAGCTCTTCTGTTTGTTCAGGAGATAGACCTTCTTTGATTACCCCGGCCTCTGTGAACTCTACGAGGATGGAGTAAAGTATCCTCAGTTGTTGAGGGTTGGAGACTTGAAAACAGGCAATCGCCTTTGGTCCGTCTTCTGTTATGTTGATTTCTAACTTCCTCACTCAAGAACCTCCTTTACGCTGATGATGTTCCTATACCAGGAGAAGAACGGGATTCTTAGACCATAGACAACAATCTCGTAAGTTTTGCCCGGGTGAAGCTTCCCGTATAGGTCGGAGGAACGGAATTGAAAGTTCCAGAAAGAGTCCTTTAGAGAGAAGACTTCTTTGTCAGTCCAGACAAGATAGTAACTGTCTTTATCCTTTACTACCCGTTCCTTGTTGGTGATTGTTGTGGTAAGTGTCTGTTTCATACCTAATTGCAAAATCATCGACCCTGCAATAGCAATTACAATCAGGACTATAATTGCTATGACTATAATCTTCACAAATCTCGACCTCACTTCAAGAATAGAGGATGCACAATCCCATATTCTTCCAGATTGATTCCTTTCTTTTTAAGCCCTTCAATGGCTTCATCGTAGAAATGGTAGGTGTTCAACATAGTTCTATACACATGCCTATTCGGGGAATAGTTCATAAACCATCGATTGTCGTCATATATCTCCAGCACTTCGTCTATTGCCGCGGCTATTGCGGGCGACCTTGAGAATCCCGCAAGACAATGGATAATAAGTAGGTCGATCTCTCCCTGGACTTTCTGAACCAGGCTCCAAACTCTTGCCGCATCAAGAGAGGACATCGTTATATAGTTGTTCCGTGGCCTTTCTTCGTCGTGGAACCTCAGCCTCAAGAGGGCTTTCCTATACGGATTAGGTGGAAAATCAACCTCCCTGTCCTCACTCGTTATAGAAATTACTGCGTGTGGAATATTTGGAGTCGTGCGCTTGGCCTCTTCTTCAAACGTGGCTACTAAGTCAAACATTTTCCTCGTCCTCCTCTACCTTTTGTATTCGCGCCTCTCTCTTTACTTCATTGAATATCATATTGGCAGATAGGAGTGAACTAGACTCTTCTGTAATATTTGCCGCGACTTCGAGCAAATCCTTCGTTGTTATCCATTTGGCTTTGTAAAGCTCGTACTCTCCGCTGTCATATCCCCGACTCGCTTCATACCGCCAGGCAGCCTGGGCAAAATCACCCTCGATATCTAGCGTTATAATGGGTCTGTATTGAGTTTTTATAGGGAGACTGATAAAACCACCCATTAACATCCAAAGAAGCATTTGCGCCATAGCCTGGGCCGTATTTCGCTGATCTTTGAAAGATTCGGGAGGAAAGGTGGGGTTTTCCCGGACTTCAAGTCTTATTAGGTTTCTCTCGACTTCGCTTCTTGTCACTCTTAAACACCTCGTTAAGCATCAGGAGGATTACCGCGTTTTTGGACAGCCCCAGCGACCACGCTTTCCTCTCTATGTAGTCGTACATAGTATTGGGAATTGAAATACTCAATCTAGTTTTGTTTTTCATTCAACAACTGTCTCCTCTATAGAATTGACGTCTTACGCACTCTGAAAACTCTGGGACTGCTATGTAGTTGTTTTTGCAATGAAAACACCAGCACTAGTAGTCCTCCCGCCGGGTCTTCTCGGCCAAGGCACAATAGACCTGTTTGCCGTCCCGATCTTCCGAGTAGATACAGAAAGCGCATAGCGGCTCGCACCATTCGCAACATCTATTCATTTTTGCGATGACGGCAGCGATAGCACTCCTTATTCGGGTCTCCGGTAGGTTCCCCACAATGAACACACCGCCACGGACCCATAAGTATGCCCAGGGCAATCCAGAAATTATCAAGGGACAATCTGTTGGGATCGATAGCAATATCTATCTGGATGTCTCCCTCCTTAGGAATAAAGAAGGGAATAGTCGCGGACGTCAATCTCTTCGGGAAATCGATCTTGATGTCGATGCTCGCACAGTCGCAGTTCGCGTCATACTCAAATTGCGTCACCGTCATTTTATACTGGTCTTTGTTGACGTATTCCCAAAGATAGTCGTTTATTATGCCAAGGAGTACTAACCGCCGGTCTTCGTACCAGGGGAGCACTTTATCCCAAACAATCTTTATTTCAGTGTCTGGCAGTTTCTTCGTTATTCGAATCAGTTCGCCTTTATAGAAGATGTACCGGTAGCGACCCGTCGTCTGTTTTATAAAAGTCACTACTACTTCCGGTTCGTTACTAGCAACAACGGGGGTTTTATCGATAAACACCGCACCGTGGGGAAGGAGCGCGTCTATCAACTTTCCTGGTGTAAGCATCAATAAACCTCCAGCAAAACCACTTTAGTAGCCATCGCCGTGAAAGGAGACTCTTCGCCTTGTGCAAGCTCTATATGCAGAAGAACAGTCTCTGGATTGAAGATAAGCGAGATTTTCTTACAGTCCATCAGGTAATAATACAGATAGGCTATGTCTAGCTCGACCAGGACCTCATAGGTATAGTCCGCATTGAATAGAGTAACTACTGTCGCCTTCTCGTCTTCGTCGTCTTCATCAACCGCGGCAACGACACTGCCTAAAGTCAGGTCTTTTACCTCTTTGCTCTTGTAAAAAACCTCTGCGGGCTGATCGGTTTGAACACATTGACACGATTCGCTGACTTTTTTGCATAGATAACATTCTCCATCGATCATTGCCGAGCCACAAACCTTGCAGAACGAGATCCCTTCTTGCGTAGCGGATTCTTTCATCTCTTCAATCTCCTTTTTGGGCGTAACTGTATCAAAGATGATGAAGTTTATTGCCTCTTCCGTGCTGGAGAACTCACCTATAGCCTTGAGATGCTTTGCTTCGTCTAGTAGATTACTCATTTGTTTTATCAACCTCCTCTTCTTTTACAAACGCGGCAGTCGGGACTACCACCTCACGATAATTGTCGATTGGGGCATTAACCGACTTTAGATAGGTTTCTATCGCCTCTTTCGTTTCAAACACCGGCATAAACCCGACCGATCCTTTGTAGCCAGTCACCTCAAGATTGACTAATATGTCAGGTTCTGTCTCTATGTTCAACGCGTTCCAAAGGGTTAGATTCATCGTATTAATCGGCGGAGACCCCTGCTTTAGCTGTGGGGAGGAAGCCGCATGCCTCCTTTCACATAGTGGTAAGGAGCTGGATTTCTCCAGCTCCGTGTAGGCTAACATATAGCCTACCTCCTTACGGAGTAATCTTCCCATCGCCAATGTTATCCGACAGTTTCTCGTTAGCAGTACTGTCCCTACCCATCAGGACTGTTTAACCACTAACCGCAGAGCATAAGACTTGGGAACGCATCCTATGGTGCCTATACATTTGTCGGTAACGTAGTGCTCGAAGCACTCAGGCTAGTCAACCTGAGCTACAAGCTCCCGGCTTCAGCCGGGGGTAGTTGACTTGAAGTCTCATCGTTTTTCCTTCTCAGTTTTTTCAAGGATAGACCTCCTAATAATCAAGGATGTCGGCGCGGGTTATCTTCGCGGGAAAGGGGGCAGCTTCAGTTCCGGGCTCTACTGATACTTCATCGAAGGTTACTTCAAGCGATATTCCCTCGCCAATAGACGCTATCTTTCGTGTCAAATCAATAGCATCGAGATATACATCGTCTTCTAAGGCTTTATTACCATTAATATACATGGCTTCTTTGTAAGGAGACCTTCTTATATGCACCCACGTCTTTTTCATTAACACTCCTCGAAAGCATCCGTCGCACTGCCGATATAAGCAAAGAGTCCAAGAGCGACAAAAGAGATAAGTACAACTGCTAAACTGAATAGTTCCCAAAACTCATAAGTTGCATGTTGGGCAATCAGAGCCGTCAGCGGCGGGGACATTTCCCCGACCTTATAATCTAAGAAGGCTAAAAGGGCAGGATTATTGACTTTATGATAATGACTCATTATGCCGAAGAACACCAAAAAGATTATCGATGCTATAAGAACAATTATCGTTGCTACGAACAGTACCAGGATTACACCTTTTAGAACTCTAGTCATTCGTCGCCTCCTTTGTCATTTCCTTTGTCATTTGCTTTTCTTCTTCCTGACTGATTGTCCCGGACAACCAGAGAACCGAATAACCGACTATACCTAACAGGATTAGAGACGCTATTATCATTGTCCAACCTCCACAAAAACATCCTTAATCAATCATCATGTTTATCAAACCTGACTGATTCAGAGAAAACCGTCTCAGTGCGGGCGACCAACCTTGGAATCTTTGCAAGTCTTTTATGGCTCCAAGAATTGGGATTCGATATCAGTCCCTGGGCTTCCCATATGGCATGGTTAATGGTCTTGAACTCTTCGTCGAGTATTTCAACTTTTGTTGTTTCGGTGGCTTGTGGATGAGAGGCTAGGAATTTCCCCTGTAAGATGTGACGAAAGGCTTGTTCTGGAGTCTGCCCGCCGACAACCACAAGTTCCTTTGTCTCTCTGGTCAATATCCCGACAAACAACTTATTGCTCTCCGGGCTTTCGACCTCTTCACACCAGGCGTATTCTGTCCCATCTCTACCCGAGTACCAACCAGGACCTTTCTTCATTATGTCCGCCATCACAGCCCACTCAATGGGTTTGTTCATCATGCATCGATCGGCGAAAGCAGCCTTGACCTCTTCTTCAGTTGCTTGTCTGAGTCCGTCTTTAGTCTTCTTTATGAACATGAACTCACCTTACCACTTATAAACCTTAGTTCCAGACCACTCTTTGCGTATTTTATCGTTGATGCGTTTAAGCCTATTCCCCGCCTTTGAGATTGTTTCTCTAACTAAGTCCCATTGCTGGAGAGTTAGACAGTTGTTGGGTACGAATTTATACCAAGCCCCAAATACCAATCCAAAAGCAGTCACCCATTTTTCAAAATCTTCACAAGCAGGCTTAATCAGGCAGTGTCCTTCGTTAACAACCACACAAGCTCCCCGCTTCTCGTCTTTGTGCTGTATTGTCATATACTCTCTCGGTAAAGAACGCGAACCCAAACCTTTGAACTCAACAAGCCTCACTTTCTTCTCTTTCCCTTCCCAAATCCTTTCGACCTTAACCTTTATCATCTACTAACCTCCTTCTCAAAACCCTTCAGTTTTTCTCTTACTTCTTGTAAAGTGTTTTGAAGGTGTTGCTCATATAGCAAATAAGCTTCTCTTTCAGAGACGAACTGGTCTTGTGTAATAGTCTCTGAGAAATGAAGGAAATAAAGCACGTCAGAACCATCAACGACGACATCTTGAACTATGAATGGCATAAAGTGGCCTACGCGAGCAGTTTTTTTGAAGTAGACCTCATCGCCGGGCACAAACCGCGGGACATTCTTCTCTACCGGCTTATAAAAGTTAATAAAAGCCTTATGAAGATAGATTTCACCATTGCTCAGTATCCAGTCACCTATCTTCTTTGTCTCCCAATTGCCTCCATCTTCATATATTTCCTGCCGCATTGCCCCGACGGGCGGCTTCCCGGGGCAACCTATCCGTTCATACATATCCATACAAAGAGCCTCCTATTAATTCATACCAAATCGCATTTGGTCCCTATTCAGCCTTAAATAAAAGCATCACTTGCCTATTAATATGTCAAAGACCAACCTCTACCATAACCACAACTAGATAGTATCAGAACACTTATCTTTTGTCAAGCGATATGCTTCAAATTGATGCAAGCCTCATATATAAATAAGTCTATGTATTTACGTCAAATATAGCCATGAAATAAGTCGAAAAATTCTCGAATTGACCCGACTTTGTGAAATTAAAAATGACACCCCGTCTAGGGAAAAATCTTAGGAGAACCGCATAAAAAGCCAATATTTAAAAAACGAAAACTTTGTGAAATTCGGCTTTTCTCAATGGTAGAAAGAGGGGATTTTTGCAAGTTTTGGCTATATAAGCCAATTACAGTAAAAAAGGAAGATTTTGCCGCCGTGTTTGTTCGTGTTCGCTAAAAGGGTTGATTTTGCTGTGATTGGCTTATAAGGCAACCCAGACCCATGTCAAAACATAGCTCAACTCTATTTTGCCATATACTCGCCTGGGGTATAGCAATAGACCGCCTCTGCTAGAACCCGCATGGTTAGTCAAAACTTTCCGCGGGCAGAATCCGCGGGGTCAGCTCCAATACCCCCCCTAGCCAAAAATAACCCACATAACCCATAGAACATACCTAACTATACCTTAGATACTTATACTAACCAGCCAACAACTAGAACAAAACTGAACATACAACGCTCCTGAACGACTACATAGACGCTTTTATACACCCCTAAGACTATATGACCGACACTATATACGACTAACTACACGACCGACACCACAGCCGAGGTATGAGACGCTATATGCCTGACGTATGACCGACTGCGTAGTTGACTGCGTGATCGACTGTGTGTGAGAGGGGGATCTTCATAGAAAGTACGCGTGGTTTTTGTCTGAAACGAATAAATGGGTATAGCGGTATCGCATTGTGTACGGCGCCGCCGCGCGGCAACGAACATGTTGGGCTGCTGGTGCGGCTTTGAAGCGTTTTTGTGAGTATGAAACGGTTCCCCTTTGTCAACGGTCTTCTGTCAACGGTCTATTGGTTCCGTTGTTCTGGTCTGGTATGTCTATGGTTTAATGGTCTTTGTCTAGTTGAATTTGTTTGATTTGAAAGGGAGGCTCTGGGTGTTTGGCGCGCGCGGAAAGTTTTGATGAAGTGGTCGAACGGGGGGCAATCCTGGTTCGTGGTGATAAAAAAATAGGCGCCTTGCGGCGCCTTGCGTGATGGTGGGCTATGGGACTATGGCTTCGCGGTCCTAAAAACCTGAGCGCCGGGGCGCTTCGTCTTTAGGATATAGCCAAATCTCTTGCGGTTCGGTTGGTTCACCGGCTCGAACATGATGTCAGCCGGGCAAAACTCTTGGAGTCTCCTAACGATCAAGTTCGGGAGGTAGGCCGCCGGGCCGGTGCTCCAGCGATACACAAATGGTACCATCTCTTCGGGGAGGTTTCCGCCGGACTCCCCCAAAAGGTGGAAGGCCCCGGCGTAGATGATGTCGCTCGGGTCACTAGATATAAAGCTGACTTCTCCGTTGCTTCTTACCTGGTCACAAAGCCAGGTGAAGACGCTTGCCGGGGCGGTCAGCTTTGAAATCCACTCTTCGAGGGCGTTCCCAAGGCGCTGGGCCGCGCCGATCGGGTCTCCGTTGTTGAAGCTGTTCCAGTATCCCCGGACCAGCTCGCGGCGGATTCTCTTTTCCCTCTCTGCCCGGTTTTCGATCCTCCGGGTTTCTAGCAGTTCCCGTTCTTCTCTTCCTATTATCACTTTTCTTCTCCTTTCCGACCAACTATTTAGTAAGTCGATCGACTGAATGAATTGGTCTTGAATGATTCCTGTCTTCGTCGCTTCGCTTCTATTTTACCATGTTTAAATTAGTTTTGTCAAATAGTAGTTTTGTAAACTTTCTACTTGTTACATAGGTTATTCGGATGGTCTTACGCGGTTTATCGTGGCTTCATTTTCAGTCACTTGACTAACGCTGTAATCGGCTTATAATGCGTGTTTTAGGATAGACGCGTTAGGATGATCGACGTTGAATGTTTTTTCGCTTCGACGTAGTTTTATGCCACAGACTTTGTGAAAGCGCGTTGTGGACGTTTTCGTTTATGTATGGCTTATATGGCTGATTATAGCTGACAGTCAGTCGTTTGAAAATGGTATTCGGTTGTATTTTTTCACAAAGTCAGTCAAATCTATCATCGCACTGCTTAATTGTCAAGTCTTATATTTGGTCAATTGACTTACTTAAAATACACTTATGTATACCTATTGACTCTTGGTGTTTTTCAGGTTAGTTGTGTATTGAAAGAGAGAATATATCGGTTCGCATGAATGGTACGCGTGTGCCATTTTTTGTTATTGGGTTGGTCGGTCGGTCGGTGTTCGATCGGTCGGACCGGGTAGTCTCTCCCACGCGCGAAAAATTCTATCATCTATTTACGTGGGATATGGTTCATTGATAGAACACAAACATGTTACCAATCCGTAACTTGACAAGTCTTCAATACCATGTTAGTTGTGTATTGAAGCAACGAGATAGAACACGAACGAGTCAATCATCTATAGAACACGCAAAGAACACTGATTAAGGTTTTCATTCCAGAACACGAATAATAACCACGTTCATTGAACTGTTACATAACTACCACTTGACAAAACACTATGAAATATGATAGTTGAGTATTGAGCAAGGGAAGAGACAACTAAATAAGGGAGGTCAAAGAGATGATGAAAAGGATTAAGGCTTTGATCGACGAGGTTAAGAAGAACGGTGGGTTTGGAGTCTTGATTGATAACAACCGTTCGCTTCTGGAGAAACAGAACGTTATCCGGGAGTTGATCGGTAGAAAGCCGTTGAAGAGACTGAACCTCGACGGGTTCGACTTCGACGAGCAAGAACTCCATGACGCATTGCCGGACGGGTTCTATGCAGTCTGGAACGATTCGGGAGACCTTTTGATTCTCGATAAAGAGAACTACGAAAAGTACGAAGAGATATAACTATCCGGGGCCGTCGTTTGACGGTCCCTTCTTGAACGGTCCTATATAGAACACCTCTATTAGGACCGTTGAGGAACTACAACTAAATACGGGAGGGATTCTATGGATATTGAACACGCGAAGTTAGAAGAACTCAAAAAGTCGAAGTATTCCTATTCCGATCTATCGCAAGAGATTGAGGCAACGCTTGAATATGCGAACAAGAATGTGGTTAATGATATTTTCGGTGATGCCGAAGAGATAACCGGCGTCGTGACCAAAGTCGGTGAGGCAGAATACCTTGAGATCTGGGCAACTGACGATAACAGGCCGTTCGACCTAACCGCAAGATATTACAAGATACTATAAGAACACCCGACACCTTTAGAACACGGTCCCGGTATAACGCCGGGCCTTTGAGGAGGGATAACAACATGAGCGAAAAGAGAGTAAACACTACATTTGCCGCTGATGTATTCATAACTAATTGCGGTGGTTCAATCCTCTGGTTAGAAACAGAGGACGGCCAAACGGCCAAGATACAGGAAGAGTCAACTGACTTCGTGAACGGGGGAAGCCGGTTTGGCCGTGTATACCAGAAAGAGATTGAATGGGACGATAACGGACAACCTTACATAACGTGGAAAGGAAGACAGCTCTATATGGACGAATTCTATGACCGACACCATTGTCTGGTGTACTACGGCCACAAAGATAGATAGAACACGGTCCCGGTATAACGCCGGGGCCTTGCCTGAATAGGCCCTGAGCTCCTGGTCGCTTAAAACAAGGCAGGGCGACTAGAACCTTGAGGGAGTAGGGAGGCAACGTCCGCCTTTGGCCGCCTTGTAACAGCCTCTGGGACCTATTCAGGTAAGGATAGAACTAAAAAGGGGGGGTAACATGCCGATAGTAACTGCTACGGTCCAAACAGAACAAGGGCAATGCGAGATCACACTTGGTGTCGGAGAAGATCATATCTACATCGCCGAATATCCATCTTGGTCTACCGGGAGCATTTACCGCCGGCTCCCAAAAACCCTCGACGGTCTTAAGAGGGCTATAGAACACCTTGAAGGAGGAGAAGAACAACATGAAGCAATACGCGACAATAAATAAGAAGACAGGTTTGGTTGAGGCGACCGGGACATATCACGGATATTGGAAGACTAGAACCTTGGGTCTCCTGCCTGATTATGAGTTCGTTCATGAAGAGGAGTTTTTCGATACTGACGGCAAGGAAACCTGGCTGTGTATACGCGACTTTGAGTTCTGTGTAGAAATACGAGAGGGAGGCAAAGTCGTGTACGCCGAACTCTATAAGAACTACTGGAAGGCTCTTGAAGCGTGCCTTGCCTGGTTGGGAACCCATAACCAGGAGTCTCTAAAGTTCTTTGGTAAAACCAATGTTTGGGATGATTGATAGAAGGCTTACGGTAGGGCCCGGAGGAATTGCCGCCGGACCCCTCCGCAAAACTTTTACAAGAGGAGGGATAACGTGTATTTTACAGAAACAGTAAAAACGATTAGGCAGGAGATCAGAACGACCTTCAAAGACACGGGCGTATCGGTTGTTGGGATAAACCCTTCAAGAGAATATAGGGAGGCGAAACCGTGGGCAATTTAGAACTAAACCAGGAAGCGATAAGAAGGGCAAATAACGCGAGTCAGTTTGACGCGGGAGATGTTATAAAAAACGAAGCTGAGAAAGAATTTCAACGCTTCGACGAGACGTTCAGAGATTCGGAGGAATGGACACAAGAACAAAAAGAATACCTAACAATAAGACGCGATATGTGGAAGCATTTAGTGACAGAAGCATATAACGAAGCTCTTAATAGAAGGGCTGATTTTGTGCCTGTGAACGTTGCAGGACCTGCCGGGTATGATGCAGACAAAGCGGGAAAGAAGCTAGAAATAATGTTTAAAAAGGAACAAGAGTATTCAGAGAAACTAGAAAAGTTCCTTGATAACACCTGGAAAAGACTAGAAGAATTGACCCCAATAGAGGTCGTGCTTGAGAGATACAGGAACTCAGGGGCTAGTGAGGTTATCTCTTCTGATGATCCGTATGCTATCGAAAAACTGAAGGCGGAACTAGAATACTGTCAAAAATTGCCTAGAACAAGAAATAATAGCGCGAATATCAGGAGAATCAAACAGCGCATCGAGGGGTTGGAGAAAAAGAAAGGAAAACCGGCACAGACACTTAAGTTCAAGGGCGGTAGAATTGTGGCCAACTATGATATGGATCGGCTACAGATCTACTTTGACGAAAAACCTGACGAGGAGATGCGATCAGCACTAAAAAGGCGAGGTTTCAGATGCGCGCCTTCTCAAAATTACGCGTGGCAGCGGCAACTAACCAATAATGCGATATACGCAGCCAAACAGATACTAAGTGATTTGATAAACAACTAGGAAAAGAAGGCTTTTGACCTCCCCGGCGGTTTGGCCGCCGGGGCCTATAAAGGGGGATAAACACAATGAGGTTTTATAGAAGACGTTTTGACAAAACAGATTTAGAAGAAATCGAGATCACAGAAAAAGACGCGAGAGGCCAACTAGCGCCTTACGCGGACGACGAAACATGGGAAGAAGTAAAGGAGAGAATGAAAGATACCATCACGCCGGTGTTGGGCACAGTTGGAGCGATATATTGGGTTAAGGAGGGATAAAACAATGGAATGGAGAAAACTAAAAGACAAAAACAGGCTTGAAAAGTTTCTATATAACGGCGGAGGCAGCCGCTGGGACGGCGTGGCAATAGACAACGAGGGCGCCTGGGTTCCCTTTCGGATTGGAGGTCCAAAACCCAAACCCTCGATCATTCGGGTCGATAAATTCAAACTTCTGGCGTTCAGTAGAAAGGACGCGAAGGAAAAAGTCAGGCTCCTGGAAGAAACATACAATGGGGCTTTGAGAAGGAGTTGAACGAAGGAGATCTAAACCCTTAACGGAGGTGGCTACATGGAACTCAAAGGGAGTCATAGAGAAGGCGAAACTGTTTATTTGACAATCGATGCAATTCGCGGAGTGCTAACACCCTTCAAGGTGGTTAAGGTGATAACAAAGAAAGACGAAAATGGGATCTGGGAAATATACTACCGCCTGACGAACGGTGAAACGCTTAAGGCTAAGAACGTGAAGAGAAAGTATGAAGCACTGGACGAAGCGATGAGATATTACCTGGAGAGATACGGCAAAGGAGAACCTTACCAGAGCGCCTATCGGAAATATAAGAAGTTAGCAGAGGAAGAATGGGCACGAATTTTAGAAGAAAGGGAGGCAGTATAGTTTTAGGATATCCATAATCTCTGAACCTTTACGGTAAGGGTCCGGTAGCATACCCGCCGGGCCTTCTCCGCAAGCGTTTAGAACGAGAGGAGGGGATAGCATGAAGCACAGGCAAGAAATAATCGAGTCCCTGGATAAGGCAGACTTTAGGGCTATCGCGGGCGAAATTGTCAAAAACGCATACCCGATGCTTGACCAGGCGAACCGCCCTTGCGGGCAAATGGACGGCATATTGGTCTACGACGAAATTGGCAAAGAGTTAGAGGTCCTTTCCGAAAGCCCTAGCACTTGGACACCCTCATTTACATATCTTTATCGCCTCGAAGGCAACGAGGACTATGCCGCGATGCCCGACGAGGAACGAGACAGAATTGAGGATAACGTATGGGAAGGATTAACAGACATGTACTACAGGATTACGCACGAACACGAAGAGGACGACGATTGATGTTTTATGCTGGCTATCCATGCGGTAGTCCTTGTTAAAAAATGTCTCTCTCGTTCCGTCTATCGGCCCTGAAGGGTGAGGGGGGCAAAAGCCCCTTATCCTTGAGCGTCTGATAAAGGAGGTGTCAAATGAAGATTTTTACGATTTCCGCCGGTTCGGTTAGAACCGGTGCTGAGGTAGAAACTCTTACCCTCACTAGCGGGGTAAAAATCCCCGCGATCATGATAGGAGAAGAGGGAAGAGGGAGGAAAAGGGGAGTAATCCCCGTGTCATTACTCCCGGACACATACGCCGTCTGGGAGGCAAAAGGTAAAGTCGAAATTGAGTTTGTGACCCTGACTCAAACAAAGGCCGGACGGCCGAAGTTCGTTCAGGCTGACCAGGACGATGGTAAGGAACAAGCCGTAATGGTCCTTAGAACTCCGATCGGGTTCCGTGGATGGAACGCCCACGGGGAAAAATTCGACAAGGATTCTGTCACTGGAGATCTCCCGGGCGAAATGCTCGCATCAGGTTATATAGCAGAGGGAATAGCCGGGCGAATGGGCGGCGGCGATCAATACGTGATTGTCATCGAGAAGGGGACCTCCTGGGCAGTCAAGCTAGGAGGTAGACTATACGGCAAACCGTCCAGATATCACTATGCGTTCGACGGTAAGACCGTAACAGCTCTTACCGCCGAAGAGATGGAGCTTGTCGAGTAATGGGCCCTTTCCGGTGCTCTTGCGGGCAAAAACTAATAGCCGACTTCGAATGGCGGGCCGGTGCAATAAGGCCGGTTAAGGCTGTATGTCCGGTATGCGGGGTAGTCTATGAGAAAAAGACTAAACCCATACTTGACAAACAATAAAAGTGGTGATAGTTGAGTTATGTGGAAACTACCAGAAGAAGAGGAGGAGGTAACTTGTATGACAATTTTAGTCGATGTTAAGACGGGAGAATATCTTAGCTGGGGAGAGTCGGGCACGATCGGTGACATACTTGCTGACTTCGCTGGTCGTCCCGTCATAGCTCTAACACCTAAAACAGACGGTGTGCTCGAAGGGTGTGTCGCCTATGTCGACGGCGAGGACTGCTGGGCCGGGATAAAGTATATCCCGGAAACTGGCAAGTTCCAGGTCGAGCTTGTAAGTGACTCTAACAGCGAGCTCGACCCCGTGTATCAGTATGACAATTATTTCGACGCCGCAAGAAAGGCAAGGGAGCTAATAGGCTGATAGTAGGGGGCGCCGCCGCGCCCCTCTCTATGAATCTATTGGAAGGGAGGCAAAAACATGGAGGCGGTAAAGGTTAACTGGAGAATGGTAAAGGAAGAGTCTTACCAGTATCACAAAAAGGCCGACGAACCGGAGGTTATATACGACATAGCCTCAAAGATCCTTGAAGGCGAAGCCCAAGAGAACGTGTTGGTTTTTGCCCTAGATGTCAAGTTAAACATTGTAGGCATAACCACCGTGACCAAAGGGCTTGTCGACACCTCGCTCCTCCATCCTAGGGAGATTTTTAGACCGGTGATCCTTGCAAATGGTGGCTCGTGTATCCTGGTCCATAACCACCCTTCGGGCGACCCGACCCCTAGCAAAGAGGACGAAGCGATCACCTCAAGAATGAGAGAGGCCGGGGCGATATTAGGCATCAGGCTGATCGATCATGTAATTGTCGGGGATGGAAAGTATTACAGCCTCGAAGTGAATAAGCTTTTCGAAAGGGAGGGATAGGATGAAACGATCTGTAAGCAACTATATGAACGAATATGTTATATACGGCGGGATTCCTACCCGTCGCCGGAAAGTAATAGAGCACCTGGAATCTATAGGTGCAAGTAGTGCGCCCGTATTGTCTACCGTGGGGCAAGACCCGGTAGACATAACAGAACTAAAGGAAAGCTTAGGTATTAAAACCGACCAGGAATTTGACAAATGGTCGGACAAAATTCTCTATGAGGTCTGGTCTATCGATGGCGTCGAAGAGGAGGGATAGCTATAGAACTAAAAGACAAGCTTCAAGATAGCAGTGTCCCTGGGATTTGGGAAATGCTAGAAAATAATAGGTTCGTTATAAACGGAGAAACTATACATCTATCTATTCGGGTTGGATGTAATCGTGGCTGTACACCTAAAGTAAGCGGCTTAAAACTCAAGGAGTATTCTCATGTTGAAGTCTTGATATTCAGGCCGCACGAAACCGGAATGGAAATCTACTATCCGTCACAGTTTGGGTTTGAAGGAATAGATAGATACTTCGATAATGAAATCGGTCCATTTGGCATTGAGGTGCCGATAGAGAAAGTGCAAGCATTTGCAGACCATCTGCAAAAACTATCAGAAAGAGAGGAGGAGTGACTATGCCGGTAACTTTCTACGTTCTCATATACAGTTATCCTCGCTGGACCGGCCCGGCGAAGGTTGAAAGCGAGACGGCTATATGTCATAAGATATTTAAGAGTGAGGAGGAGGCCTGGACATATCACAAAGAGAATATGTTTCTTTGTGATATCATCGAAGTAAAACCCGTTACCCTCTATGAGGGTGAGCCCGAATGATTCCTATCCGATCAAAGGATATAGCGGGCGAAGAGATAATCAACCAGACCCCGACGGTCTTTGCGTCTGAACATTTCGGGGTAGTTGAAGAAGGCGCGACTAGGCTACTCTATATCTACTCGAAGAACGGACAAAAGATTACGCACGTCGGAACCCTCGAAAGGGGAAAGGGGATAATCCAAAGGTTGGAAGAAAACCAGAGCTTCTTAAACAGTCTCAAAGAAGGGGTAGTTGATAAGGCGGTCGTTGATGCCGCCGCCTTGGAAACCTATGACGAGATCAAGAAGAAATACAATAAGAGATTCGGGAGGCGGTAGGTAATGGAAGATAGGAGAGGCTTGGAATTGACAGCAAATCGATCTTAGAAGAGGAGGAATAAAGATGTTTATAAGGATTGAAGGCGGGGCGATTAGGGCCTCCGCGGTCGAAGAGGTTTTTATCGAACGTCCCAAGGAAGAGGAAGTGCCTTACGCCGTTATGCTCCGACTATCTAGTGGCCCGTCAATAATAGCCGATATAGTTAAAACAGAAAAAGAAGCGGAGGAAACCGTCGATAAGATAGTAAAGGAACTGAATAACCTTGAAAGAGGGGGATAGTGCATTATGAATCTAAGTGAGACGGCATGGAAGAAGGTTGTCAATTTCTTCAACGATAAACTGGGTTATCTTATAGAGAACAAAGAAGATTTTGGCCTAACTAAAGAGGTCGTTCGAAATTGGGACGACCACAAAAACATGGCCCGAAGGAATCTACATAATACCCCAGAGCATTACTCAAGAGTCTTGGAGGTCAGCAAACGCGGCAAAGTAACTCAGCTAAGCCACAAGACCATCAAGAACTACGAACCCCCTATAAGCTCGTATATCGTTATAATCGAAGAAATTGAGGGAACTGGCTATCAAGAGACTAAAGTTTATCAAAAAAGTCTTCTGTCCCCTAATGGGATAGCAAATAACCAGCCTTTCACAGGACTAGGGTTGTATTCAGATCAACTATCGGATAAGCTTATGTCTTTCTATGAAGCTAACGCAATGGCAAAATCAGAGGAATACATCTTCGTCGATGTTGGCAAGGTTTGGATTCGAGTAGAAGAAGAAGACCTGAAGGTCCCGGGGGAGATCCGGGAAGAACTTGAACATATTAGCAAGATGATGTTTAAGGAAAAACAAGACTATCTTCTGATAATGAAGATAGGAAAAACTGAAGACTAGAAAGAGAGAGTGAAGAGTGATAGAAAACATGGCAGCTACTGAAGTATGGCAAAAGGACTTGAACGATACGGTCTACTATATAGGGGAGGAATGGCGGGTAAGGAACTATTTCGTCTTTCCCCTGGACGTAAAGTCTTTTTGCCTTCAAAACAAGTCAAAGACCCTTTGGCTTATGTGCACAAAAGATGGGGAAGTAATCAGGACCGTGGTTACCCCCCGGAAATTCGACCCCGACGCGCCTATTTTAGGATCTGAAACCTTCATTGAGACCTATAAAAGATGGGCAAAAGAAAAGAGGTCAATATTCAAAAATTCTGAATATACCTCTTGACAAAATCAGAAATATATGGTAGTTTAGTATTAGAGAAAGACGAGAGGAGGGTATTGAATGGCAGAGAACCGTCTTTTGAAAGAAGCAATTGACTTCCTGGCAGCAAGATGCGACGGAGCAACGTCGAAAGACCACCAGGGATTCAACGGAGGAGACGCTTATATGGGGCATATACTTGCTCAAAAACCATATGAGAACTGGTCTCCAAAGATGCGATACATCGCATACAAAATGCTCAAAAAATACCGTGGTCAATTGGCAAAAGGCGGTTTTGACCTGGATCAGATCCCGGTCCAGGAAAAGCCCTCCGACAAAACTATTTCAAAACAGACAAGAGCGGAGAAGAAGAAGGCGGTCCAAATAGAGGGACACGATTTTGTGTTCTCTTTCCCCTATGACCCGATGCTGGTAGATGCCATCAAGCAATTGCCCGGGCGGAAGTGGGACGGTCAAAAGAAGGTCTGGCGTGTCCCTATTCCCAAGCTGGCCGAAAATTTAGAAGGGATATCGAAGTTCGTTCAAAATTATGGCTTCGATATCTCAGAAGATGTTTATATCGCTATACAAGAGGAAATGGAGGAGTTCGAGAGCAATTTAGAAGCGTCGGCGGCCAGCGACGCGGAAATAGAAGTCTCCGGGCTGGCTCTCGAACTCTATCCTTTCCAGAAAGCGGGCGTAGCATACGCCGTGAAGAACGAAAGAGTTTTTATAGCTGACGAGATGGGGTTAGGAAAGACGGTCCAGGCAATAGCGACTATTCAGAAGTTGGCAGCTTACCCGGCTTTGATTGTATGTCCCGCCTCTTTAAAATTCAATTGGGAAAAGGAATGGAACGCCTGGGCTCCCGATAAGTCTATTTCAGTCTGGAACGGGAAGGGAGATCCGGCGGAGGTAGTCGTTATCAACTACGACATGTTGAAGAAGAGATTACCTGACCTCAAAGCGATAGGGTTTAAGATAGTGGTTTTTGATGAAAGTCACTATCTCAAGAATAAGAAGGCACAGCGGACCGTCGCCGCGCTTAACCTGGTCGAGGAGATTAGATATCGGCTTCTCTTAACCGGGACCCCGATCGTCAATAGACCGGTCGAGCTTGTCAGTCAACTAAACATAATGGGACGGCTTAAAGAGTTCGGAGGATTCTGGCAGTTCGTACAAAGATATTGCGGGGCCGAATATACAAGATTTGGTCTCGATGTAAGCGGCGCGCAAAACCTTAAAGAACTCAACGAAAGACTCCGCGGGAACTGTTTAATCAGACGTGAGAAGAAAGAAGTAATGAAAGAACTCCCGGATAAGCGAAAAGTCACCATGCCGATCGAGATCGACAACCGTAAAGAATACAGCCAGGCAGAAGAAGACCTGATCGAATGGGTCGGCAACAACGCCTTGAAAGATAAAGCGTTCTTAGAAAGCATCGCTCATCTTCCATGGGAAGAAAGAGAAAGGAGGATGGGAGAATGGCAAATGGACGCCGAAAAAAGGGCGGAGAGAGCCGAATATCTGGTTAGAATCGAAGCCCTTAAGCAACTAACGGCAAAAGGCAAGATGAAGCAAGCCAAAGAATGGATCTCTGACTTCATCGAGTCTGGCGAAAAGCTTGTGGTCTTTGCGACACATAAGGCAGTGGTCAACGAGATCGCCCAAGAGTTCAAATGCCACAAGATAATGGGCGATACGCCAGCAATTGAAAGACAGAAAGCCGTCGAAGACTTCCAGAATAATCCAGATACAAAACTGATTATCCTCAACATCAAGGCAGGCGGAGTAGGCTTGACCCTTACGGCATCATCAAACGTCTTATTTCTTGAATATCCATGGACACCGGCCGATCTTGAGCAAGCAATAGACAGGACCCATAGAATCGGTCAAAAAAACGCCGTTACCGCCTGGTTCCTGGTGGGGCAAGACACTATCGACGAAGAGATCCTGGACCTGTTAGGTATAAAAGAAAGGGTAGTGTCGAAAACCACCAATGGAGAGAAAAGAGAGAGAAGGAAAATAATAATCCCCCACGAGAAGTGATGGTTTTTGGGCGGGGAGCCCTTACCCCCTGGTTGTTCCCCGCCTGCCTTTTTAAGAAAACAATTATTTGACAATTAAGGAGCGTGATGGTAATGTTGGCAAGTCATGTCAGTTACAAAGAATTCGTAAAGGCATTGAAGGGAGTTGAAGGGGCAGTCAGTAAAATGGGGACGAAGCCTATCTTTGAAGGGGTTATGTTAATCGGGCAAAGTGACAGCCTCACCCTCAAGGCAAATAATCTTGAAACGGCAATAGTCACAAAGATTCCGGCCTTCGTACATTCCCCGGGAGAGATCGTGGTCAATCACAAGCAGACGACGAATATTATGGACTCTTATAAGAGTCTTAAGGTTGATGACTTTCTCCTGGAAGAAAAAGAAGAAAGAACATGTACCTTTCAGATGGATAGGACGAAGTTGTTTAATATGCCCGACATGGACCCGGAGGCGTTCCCGGAGTTCGATGTGTCCGAAATGGAAGACTCGACAGACATCGTTGTGAACACGGGAGAACTCATAGCGGCCATTGAAAAGGTGTCGCCCATGGCAGCAAAAGACGCGTTTATGAGAAATCTAAACTCAGTATACTTCGCCTTCCAGGAGACGACTAAAGAGGGTGTGGTTGAGATTATAGGCGCCGACGGGTTCAGAATGAATATAATGCCCGTCGCATACACCGGCGATAGGCCGGAGAAATCGGTGTTAATTAACCTCAGATCGATCAATGCGTTGGTAAAGCTGTATAAAAACGATCTCCTGGAAAGCGAAATGGTTATTGAAAGCAACGGAGAGCGCGTAATATTCAAAAGCGGGGAAACGGCGCTTCTGACAAAAGCTGTCGAGGCAGAATATCCAGAGTATAAAAGGGTTATCCCTCACACAGTCTACACCACCGTCGAACTTGAGAGCGCTACCGACCTCCTGGATTCAATGAAGAGGATGCAGACTATAGCGAAGCTTGGTTCGGATATGGTCAAATTCGCTATAAATGGAGAAGTGAAATTGATTGCGCGCGCGCCCGACCATAGCGAAATGATAGAGACCATGGATGGGGTAAAGGAAGGAAAAGACATTACAATAGGCTTCAATCCAAAGTTCGTAATTGAGGCCCTTAACCTTCTAAAGGGCGAAAAGGCCGAATCGGTCACAATGAAGTTCGTAGAAGCGGGTAATCCGATGATGCTTGAAAGTAGCGACGTACCGGGGTTCAGGCAGATAATAATGCCCATACGGTTAATCTGAAAGGAGGAGGTTGAATGAGTGACTTCACTGTAAATTACTGGACGGCAAAGATCGGGGACGGGGTTTACTTCGAGGGTAAGCCCTGCATCTTGACAAATGCTATAAACTTGAACCGTAAACAGAAAATGATTACCGTTCGCGGCGGAAAAGAAAAGATCACGGCTATAATCAATAAGAAAAACCATGTAATAAGCATCATGGGCGAGAAGTCTAAGGTGGGAGGTTGAGGATGGCTTTAACTAAAAGTCAGTTAATCGAGAATATCAAGAAGGAAAGAAAGAATTGGGACCCTGAGACTGATCTTGAAGCGCCTATCATGACGGTCTTGGATAAAGAAGATCTCTGGGATGAAGCCCGCAAAACGATCCCTAAAGAGTGGTTAAAGGAGCATAAAGAAAAAATAAAAGAGAGGGTCTATGATTGGGAAGATTATGACCGTATAGCCGTCTTGATGTGGCTATATGAGCAATTTGGGAAGAACTACTAAACATTTACGAGAGCTCCGGCGATTGTCGGGGCTCTTATTAGAGACTTGACAAAAAAAGTCTAATATGTTATGTTTGATCGAAAGGAGGAGTCTCAATGCCAAAGTTATACCATAATAAAGTCTCAACTGAAGAGGTCCAGAAAGTCTTATACCTCTTAGACTATGCAAAAGAGAGAGGGTTGATTAAAGACTTGACCTGGACCGTGGTTAAGTCAAGAATAAGCGATCTGGCGGAGGATACGGTCGTTTCTGCAAAGAACGGATTGCCGCCGGAAACGTTTCACAAAGCCATAGAGTTATTAGAAGAGAGTGGAAGAGAGTATATGATCCCCGCCGTCGCTCTTGCCTTCAATATCGGTTTGGATAAGGGCGATCTCCAAGAACTACGGTGGGAACATTACAACAAAGAAGAAAATTCCTTGATCGTGGGAGATCAAAAGATCCTATTACCGGAAGCAATGCGCTGGTATATGACCTTCCAGAGAGAAGAAAACCTAGATAGCCTTTTCCCCAAGAACGGGCACGTAGTGTCTACTATGATAAAAAAAGAACTGGGGATAGCCACCAGGTTTTCTCAATGGAAAAACTCGTTTCTAATCCGGGTCAGGCAAGGAGACTTTACAGTCGAAGAAATGTTATACCTAACCCGTTCGATAACTACAGACCCCTTGACATTAAAAGAGTTATACACAAAGCTAATGGAGTCTATTCCTCAATTATAGTATCGTTTTTAAACTCCGACTTGATCCCTGTGTTTAGATAGTCGTACATTATATTATACACAAGGTCTTTGACAAACCAGCGCTCCCGAATAGTCGTTTCCCTAAAATACCTGACTATGATACTGTCATCATTCAGAACGACTATCGGACGTCGCATAAGAGTAAAGAGCTGCCCGACTTCTTTTTCCAGGATGTTTTTAATATACTCTTTGATGTCGTCGGGGAGCCGGGAGATTAAAGCAAACAAGTCAGACACGACAAAACCTTCTTCGTTCCTGTAGAAGTAGAAGAGGGGCCCGCCGGAGGTGAGCCATAATTCGCACTCATAGTCCCCAAGCACCTTCCCTATCGAAGAGAGAAGAGAGTGTTTAATAACGGTCTTAGATATCCCGTCGAGCAATCGGAGCGATTGCTTATATTCCTCAAGATCGATATGCTCATAGCCAACGCTTCTAATATAGTATTCAGGGCCGCAAATCATGGCGGCGTGCTTAACGAGAGCGTCTTCGGCATCAGGGATCTTGACCATGAGATTATCTATTGATCGGCCTATCCTATGGATCAGGACCTTGTTTAGATCAAAAATCCTCTTTATCTCTTCTTCGGGTATGTGATATCGCTTGGCTAATACGCTGACATTCTCTAAAACAATCATCTGTTTCGCCTCCTTTCTGTATTATCATCACTTAAAGCCTAACATTGATGGGAGTGGTTTATATTTACTTTTCAATGTCTGAAGTGCAACATGTGCTTGAATACAACTTAAAAAAGCATAGACCCAATTACACCGTTGGGCAAGTTGGAAACGTCTGGTATATCTACGACATTAGCGGCTATCCTTATCTGTCAGACCCATTAGGGGTTATAATAGATGTAGATAGTCTACTTTTAGCCATAAACAAAATTGAAATGTTTTTTAGAGGAGGTTGGATGTAATGGATAAACTTGCAGCGTTAAGGGAAGTTATGGAAAAAGTCCAACGAGCTAAGGGTTGGTCATATTCTACAGTATCACGAAGGATGAATGGTCTTCTCCCCGTGATTGAAAATGTCGATTCCTTAGACGCAGACGTGTTGCTTTCCGGGCTGTGGGAAAGGTACAAAAAAGGGATTATATCGGCCTCGACCTTGAATAGAGAAGCTTCGACCGTGGTGGAAATAGGGAAATTTCAGGGGAAAGCCGTCGCTTTCAAGAGATTGAAGGAAGATAGCCGGGCAATTGAGGCTCTTTCTCGAAAACAGATAGAGACTCTATTGAACCTTCTGTCGGGACAACATCAGTTGCTGACTAAATTACTATTCTTCAGTGGGGCAAGGATAGGGGAAGCACTGAAGTTACGCGGGCGAGACCTGATGAAAGACGAAAATGGGTATTACATCAACATTAGGAACACGAAGACGAGAATGGACCGAATGGTCCCGGTTCCAAAGGAAATATGGGTAGAACTCAAAGAGGTCGCCTTCGGTCGGGAAGGGAATATCTTTTCGACCAACTACGACGCATATAGGATAGCGCTCCTCCGCGCCGGGAAGAAGATGGGGGTTCATATTCACCCGCATATGATACGTCATACATACGCCACCCAAATGGTGAAGGCAAACATAAGCGTCTTCACCATCAAAGACCTTTTGGGACATCAAGATGTGAAGGTGACGGAGCGATATGTCCATGCTGACATGTCGGATAGGATAAAGGCGGTCGCCCATGTATTTGGTGAATAGCAATGTCCGTCGATATGTCAACCATCACCGTTATCGGTCAGCAAAACAACCGACTACTCCTGGACAGACTGTCCGCCGGAGCAATTGAAAATAGGCTTCACCTGATGCTCCTTGGTCCTTCCGGCCACGGGAAAACAAACCTGGCATATTATTTTGCACGGCAATTAGAAATGGAAACTATCGAATGTCTTGGAAGCGATATCGACAGTCTGATTATCGCTTTGCAAAATGGGGTAGAAGGTGTAATATTTATAGATGAAATCCACTTAATCCCCCTCGATAGTCAAGAGAAGCTATATAAGTACCTGGATACCGGCAGAAACCTATTTATCGGCGCTACAACCGATCTCGATCTGTTAAAAGAACCGTTAAGAAATAGGTTTACGGTTACTCTCGAATTAGAGTCTTACTCCCTAATCGAGTTAGTAAATATAGCTTTGAAGGAAACGTCAGACAATGAGTTAGCCTGGTTTGCCGTCCATATAGGTCAATTAGTGCCCAGAAAGATTCTAGCGGCGGCAAAGATATTAAGAACGCTTGCCCTTGAACAAGCTACACTCGAAGAAAAGATCCAGTCGATTCTAATGATGAGCACGAATGTCTTAGGGATCGATAGAAGAAGCCGGGCATACCTAACGGCTATAGCCCACGGCAAACCTATGGGCGTTAGCAGGATCTCCGGGATAGTGAATGAAAAAAGAAGCACTCTGGAGATCGACGTTGAACCCTATCTTTTAAGACAAGGATTCATCGTATCGACCCCCAGAGGCAGGCAGATAACGGAATGGGGTTTGAGGACACTAGAACTGACTGACTCGATGACTGAAGACTCTATAAAGTATCTGATCGGTCAGTCGGTAGCAAACATCAATTGCTGGACGGAACATCCATATAGTCTTGGGCGAGCGTTCGCTCTCTGATTGCCCAGCGGCGAAGGTCAAGCACCTTCGAGGCTATCGGAATAACGAATTGCTTGCCCTCCTCTTCGATTACGTTAACGACTTTCGCTTCACTTACTGGCATAAACCCACTCTCAAGAACCGAAACGTTCCCCAGGACAAAGATATAATACTCGTCCTCCGGCAAGACACTAAAAACTTCTTCGTTCGCACAGAAGCTTCTAATTCCCTCTTCATTGTCGGCCCTTGCAATAACAACACAATTGCTAGACGGAAAAAACACCTTCATACAAAGCCTCCTATAGTAGATTTACCCAATGATTGCAGGGAGTCAAAACAAGATACTCCCGTCTATTCGCCTTGACGATCAATATATCGTTGCCCTCAAGATATTCGTAGACTTTCTTCAAGCCTCTCTTGAAATTTATTGGTTCTATCTCTTGAAGCTCTTGAAGAGTAATTCCCCCACATAAGAACTCAATAAAATCAGTCAATCTCATAAGGATAAGGGTTAGTTCGTTATCTTGCCGTACTAATATCGTGTTATGCTTGTTAACATCAATTAAGGCATACAAAAGTTTAAAAGCGTCTTTCCTGATTTTTACTTCAACCTTCAAAACCTTGCCGTTATGAGATATGTGGATGTCTCCTTTGGCAAATTGTGTCCCCCCGCTCATCGGTACTCTCTTCGCTTCTATCCCGCTCTCCTTGAAGATGTGAACAAGTTGGTTCTCGCCGCGGTATCCCTTGCGATAAGAATTAACCATTATTACTCCAGGGGAATTTCCTTCTGTATTGCCTTTAGTATATTTATGTATTCCTGTAATTCCGCTCCGCTTATCCTCTTAACAGCGATCTTTTTCTCGAACAATTTTACCTTTTTTATGCCCTCTGAGTCAAGGAACTTTGAGTCGGCGCTTTTCCTTAATTCAAAAACCTCTTCGAGTAATAGGGAAATATCTTCAGTTTCTCCCTGTGATGTTTGTGGTATGGGTTCGTATAACTTAAGCCCTTTGGCAGTATTGGGAAAACGCTGATAAGTTCCTAACGCGAAGTCTCTAATCTTCTCAAGCCTTTCCTGCATTGCCAGTATGTTTGCGTCAAACTCTTCTATCGACTCGCCACCAATTATGGTTGTTACCTTCAACCAGTCTTCGTCAACCTTTTTAGTAACACTGACTTCCATTGATAACTTTTTCTTCACTTCATCCATGCTTCTACTCCTTTTTCGTTAGTCTTTATCCATTCATTATTATTGTATGAGTGACCAATAGAGATCCTTGGCATAACTTTATGAGGTGCTTTCTTCGGCTGCCATAGGATCAACGTCCCGGGAATATAATTGACGCCTTTGTCGACTTTCATGTATTTCATCTCCCCTCCAAAAGGGAATTTGAGCAATAATATATATCCAAAAGTACCCTTCGTCTCCTTAAGCACATATACAGGGTAGAAGTCGTATTGGTATTCGAACTCGTCTTTGGCGGCCCGGTACATGGCATAACTATCACGATTCCAGGGAGAGACGGGAAATCCCAGGAGTTCTGTTTGCTCCCGCATCAAGTCTTTTAAGTCTTTATCCAGAATAAGTTCGGGAGGTCCGAAGAAACCTATCGTAGCAAGAATGTTTTTTATATTTTTGGGAAGTAAGCCATACCCGGCAATCATCAAAGACGAAACCTTCTCATAAGGATCTTTGAGTTCGCTAATCCTCTTTCTCTCTAAATACGGGATCGATTTTGCCAGCTCTATAACTTTCTCGACCTTCTTCTCAGAGAATCCTTTTACACCCTTCAAGCCAAAAAGTATCTCATCGGGCGGGAGCGGCTTAAACCTATCTGAAAAAAGATCGAATCGAGGGGTAACAATCTGCCCTAAATTCCCCCATTCATAAAGAAAACTGCGTTGTTCTTCTGCATCAGTAGCGTAATTCAATAAAGACGCATAATAGATATTGGGATAAGACTTCTTTATCACCATGTCTTTTAAGCTGTGTAGTGCATAGCATACACTGTGCGACTTATTGAATCCATACCCTGCGAACGCTTCGACCCATCCCCAAACCTTGTCCGCGACCTCTACTTCATAACCTTTTGCTAAGACCTTCTCACGAAATTTCTCCTTAAATGACTCCATCAACACCGAGTCTTTTTTGCTGATGGCCCTGCGGATGTTGTCGGCTTCTGATAAGGTAAATCCGAAGTTGGCAAATATTTCAAGGACTTGCTCCTGGTAAATCAAAACTCCTTTGGTTGACTTAATGATACTGTCTACCTCTTTAACACCCAGAAGTTTGATTTTTCTAGTCTTTTTGGCTTCTGCGTATTGCTCTATAAACTCTTTTGTGCCGGGTCGGAATAATGCTACCGCATCGGACAGCTCATAGAAGTTGGAAACACTAATCGCCTTAAGCGTGTTCCTCATTCCGTAACTACTTAATTGAAATGCACCTGTAACATCCCCTTTAGAAATCAAATCGTAAATTCTCTTGTCATTGAGCCTTAAAGTGAGGTTTTTGCCTGTTATTGTAAAAATATTATTAAGCATCTCCTCTCGTCTTGAAAGCTCTTTAAGTCCCAATATATCGAACTTTACGAAATTTAAGTTTTGAACGGCGTCGAGATCGAACTCAGTCGCCCAAACTTTTGATTCTGCGTCCCATCTTTTTGGTAACAGCCGGGTAAATTCAGACACTATAACACCACAGGCATGGATACCTATAGTCCGCACCTTTCCTTCGAGAGAACGCGCCAACTCTCCCTTGTCGAATTTGTTAAGAAGGCTCTTTATCTTTGGGGTCATGAGTTCGTTGAAAGATGTAGCAAAGGGGTCACAATCCTTCAGGAGGTCGTTGATCTCTGCGGGACTGATACCGAAATATCTCAAAGAGTCTCTAAGCGCCAGCTTAGGTTGATATTTGATAACGGTCCCCACTCTTGAGACGTTGGCTTCCCCGAACTTCTGTTTGAACATCTCGAAAACTTCCGCTCTTCTGTCGTCAGGAATATCCAGATCGATGTCGGGAAAGTCTTTTGCCGCAATTGAACCGTCGGTTTTGACCTTTATCCTTCCTGGATTCAAGAATCTTTCGAACTGGAGATTAAATTTCAAAGGATCTATCCCCGTTATGCCTAGAACGTATGAAAGCAAAGACCCGGCGGCGCTGCCCCTTCCATGCCCCGGCTTAATCCCCTTGGTCCGCATCTCTCTGATAAGCTCATGCAAAAAGGCGAAGTATGAATCGAACCCATACTTGTAAATTTGTTCCCGTTCATACTTGATGCGAGTCTTGTATTTCTTCTGGTCTTCTGGATTGTTGATCCGGTCCAGAAAGATTCCGATCTCCCGATCGATGATTTCTTTTGAACCTGGGATCACCGGGAGCTGCGGGGGAATAGACGGCAGGGCTAAAGGTTCGTAATTGTCCAGAAGCAAGGCTGTGTTCTTGACCCATTGCTCGTCCAGAACAGCCTTGAGTAAAGAAGTCCTGTCTTTTAACCAGAGTTCGTTGGTGTCCATTTCGATCTGTTTCGAGTAAGCGATGGATTTTATCTTGTTGTGCAACAAGCTGTCTTCTGGACGAAGGTAATGAGCGTCGTTGGTAGCCACGACCGGAACTCTGTGTTTCGTCGCCATGGTAAGAAGGGTGTTCATAGCCTCCGCTTCTCCGGGAATGTAGTGGTTCATGATCTCGACGAAGAAATTGCCCCGGGCAGCAAACGCCGGGAACAAACTCTCGTCGATCAGGAAGATAGACTTCATACAGGCTGTGGAAACAATAATCTCTCTAAACCTGTCTTCGAGCAAAAGGTGCATATCTAAAGCGGGAGAACCGTTAAACACAGTCTTCGATGCTTCTGCGTGCAGTTCGATAAGTTGTTCATAGGCTCTCTGGTTAGGCGCTGTCAAAGTAATATGGCCGATCGACTTCCTATTGGGCTCTCCAACGTAAGCATAAGCCTCAACTCCGGGAATAAGTTTGACTTTTGTTTGCGGTTGAAGACCCAAAAGGTCGTACATACCAGCCATCGTTCCGTGATCGTTGATAGTCAATGCGTCAATGCCTAGCCTTTCGGCTGCCTCAACATACTCTTTTATCTTCGGAACGGCGTCTTGTGCTGAATATTCACTGTGGTTATGCAGGGAAACAAACAAAACGAGCCTCCTAACTTTAGTTTTTTACCTTAGCAACACAAAACGATGCTAACACATCAGTTGTAATCTGTCAAGTCATATCATAAAAACAAGCCATTTTGGCTTTAATAAACGATTATAGATGCAAACGGCAAACATGCCGTGCGGCGGCCAGTCCCCTTGCAAGGGAAACCATATAAGGAAGGGTTATAACTAAATAAAACATACCAAGATCTTAGACAAGATCTTAAAGAACAAGATCTTACGGTTCTTAAAGATCCTAAAGACTCACTAAGATCTTGTTCGTCTTTAGTCTCTTTAAGAACCTAGACAAAAGTTAACAAAACGAACTAAAACATAGACAGTCAAAAAGAACCGTCAAAAGACAAGACAAAAGACAGTCTAAGAACAAACAGTCAAAAGCAGTCAAAAGTTAAAAGAAGAACCTGTCAAAAAAAAAAAAAAAAAAAAAACAAAAAAAAACCAAAAAAGAAAAGGAAAAAAAAACAAAAAAAAAAAAGAACAAACCAAAAAAAAAAAAAAAAAAAAAAAGA
>Ga0116194_1000087_pt1 | contig 111123 bp, 112 predicted proteins | sample AD_SCU001_MetaG_FD_89887 | JGI IMG/M metagenome (GOLD analysis project Ga0116194, IMG submission 89887) | Active sludge microbial communities of municipal wastewater-treating anaerobic digesters from China - AD_SCU001_MetaG | ecosystem: Engineered > Bioreactor > Anaerobic > Digestate | place...
GGGAGGGTTTTACAAGATGGCGAAGGAGCATTTTGACAGGACGAAGCCGCACCTGAACATAGGAACGATCGGTCACATAGACCATGGCAAGACGACGTTGACGGCGGCGATAACGAAGACGCTGGCGTCAGTGGGTTGGGCGGATTTCACGCCTTTTGACCAGATTGACAAGGCGCCGGAAGAGCGCGAGCGTGGTATCACGATCAACATAGCCCACGTGGAGTACCAGACGGAGAAGCGGCACTACGCTCACATAGACTGCCCGGGTCACGCTGTCTACATCAAGAACATGATCACCGGAGCGGCCCAGATGGACGGAGCGATCCTGGTGGTATCGGCGGCAGACGGTCCTATGCCGCAGACGCGGGAGCACGTACTGCTTGCCCGCCAGGTGAACGTGCCTGCGCTGGTGGTATTCATGAACAAGGTGGACATGGTGGACGACGCGGAACTTCTGGATCTGGTGGAGATGGAGATCAGGGACCTTCTGAACAAGTACGAATTTCCCGGGGACGAAGTGCCGATCATCAGGGGATCAGCCCTGAAGGCTCTCGAGAGCGACGAGATGACCCGGGAGAACGAGTGGTGCAAGTCGATCTGGGAGCTGATGGACTCGTGCGACAGCTACATTCCTGAGCCGGTACGTGAAGTGGACAGGCCGTTTTTGATGCCCATCGAGGACGTATTCACCATTACGGGCAGGGGCACTGTTGTGACGGGCAGGGTAGAGCGCGGAATCATCAAGGGCGGCGACGAAGTGGCTATTATCGGTATGCAGGAAGACATCAAGAAGACGGTTGCCACGTCGCTTGAGATGTTCAGGAAGATTCTTGACGACGCGAGGGCAGGGGACAACGTTGGAGTTCTTCTGCGGGGCGTAGGCAAGGACGACGTGGAGCGTGGACAGGTACTGGCGAAGCCTGGCAGCATCACGCCCCACAAGCACTTCAAGTCCGAGGTGTACGTACTGAAGAAGGAGGAGGGCGGCCGTCACACGCCGTTCTTCAGCGGTTACAAGCCGCAGTTCTACTTCAGGACCACCGACGTGACGGGAGACATCAAGCTGCCCGAAGGTGTCGAGATGGTAATGCCGGGAGACAACGCGACCTTTGAGGTCAAGCTGATCCAGCCCATCGCCATGGACCAGGGGCTGCGTTTCGCGGTCCGCGAGGGCGGCAGGACCGTCGGCGCCGGCGTCGTCACAGAGATACTCGATAACTGATCCAACTTTATTGTGAGAAGAGGTTCGACAATTCATGGCAGACCAGATCGGGCTCCAGTGTACCGAGTGCAAGCGCCGTAACTACGTGACCACCGTCAACAAGAAGAAACAGCAGAAGAAGCTGGAGAAGAAGAAGTATTGCAAGTGGTGCAAGGCTCATACCTTGCACAAGGAAACGAAGTAGTGTAGAATACCTTTCGCGCGCAGGTCCGTGGCTCAATTGGCAGAGCACCGGTCTCCAAAACCGGGGGTTGCAGGTTCAAGTCCTGCCGGGCCTGCCATTATGTTCAAGTTCAGGAGGCCGAGGCTTTTATGAAACTAATGAGTTTTATCCGCGAGGCGAAAGCAGAGCTCAAAAGGGTCACCTGGCCCAGCAGACAGCAGGTCTGGTATTCGACCCTTGTCGTCATTGCGGTGACATTCCTGGTCGCGGCCTACCTCGGGATAATCGACGTACTGCTCACGGCGGTATTCTCCAGGGTGATCCGGTAGGAAAGACCCCTGGTCAGTTGTACAGATGAAACAGAGCCACTTTCTCGGGAGGATAGGGGGCCGGGTAAGGCCCCCTTTCAAGTGATGATTGACAAGAGAGAAAGACACTGGTACATAATTCAGACCTATTCAGGGTATGAGAACAGGGTAAAGGCCAACCTCCAGCAGCGCATTGCCACAATGGGCATGGATGAGAAGATCTTCCATGTCCTTGTTCCCATCGAAGAGAGGGTCACCGTAAAGGATGGGAAGAGCAAGCGTACCAAGAGGAAGGTCTTCCCCAGCTATGTCCTGGTGGACATGATACTCGACGACCAGTCCTGGTATGTCGTACGTCATACGCCCGGTGTCACGGGCTTCGTCGGCGCCGGGAGCTACCCCATACCGCTCACCGAGCGGGAAGTCAGCGAGATCATGAACAAGATCGGCAAGGAACAGATCAAACCCAAGATCGAGATAGACCTCAAACCTGGAGACGTGGTACGGGTAAAGGCAGGACCCTTCGAGGGCCAGGTGGGCCCAGTCGCAGAGGTGCTGGAAGACAAGGGAAAGGTCAAGTTCTCCGTTACCGTTTTCGGCCGGGACACCCTTGTGGAGGCCGACTACACCGATCTCGACAAGATCTGAAGCAACGTCTTTTTTATCGCCCGGAAGAAGCCGGGCTATGTAGGAGGGAAATTGGCAAATGGCAAAGAAAGTAATAGCACAGATCAAACTGCAGCTGCCTGCAGGTAAGGCGACACCTGCCCCACCTGTAGGGCCGGCTCTCGGTCAGCACGGCGTGAACATCATGGAGTTCTGCAAGCAGTTCAACGCCAAGACGGCCGATCAGCCTGGGATGATCATCCCGGCGGTCCTGACGGTCTTTGCGGACAGGAGCTTCACCTTTATCCTCAAGACACCCCCGGCAAGCGTCCTCCTCAAGAAGGCTGCGGGGCTCGAAAAGGGTTCCGGTGAGCCCAACAAGGTAAAGGTCGGCAAGGTGACACTGGACCAGGTCCGCGAGATCGCCGAACTCAAGAAGGTCGATCTCAACGCCAACGACGTAGAGGCCGCCATGGAGATGATCAAGGGCACCGCTGTTTCCATGGGCATCGAGGTAGTCTAGTCCGGGAAGAGGTAACAAGGGATCCACCGCCGGCAAGGCCCGGCGTATCCGGTGGGAGAGCCCGACAAAGGCTCGTCTGGACCACAGGGAGGTAAAAGGACATGAAGAGGAGAAGCAAAAGGTACCTCACCATTGCCGAAAAGGTGACGAAAGAACCGCTCGGCAGCCTCAGGGAAGCCATTACCCTGGCCAAGGAGAACGCTACTGCCAAGTTCGACGAGAGCCTTGAGATGCACGTTCGCCTCGGCGTCGACCCACGCCACGCAGACCAGCAGGTCCGCAGCACCACTGTTCTCCCCCACGGGACCGGTGTCGTGAAGAGAGTTCTCGTCATCGCAGCAGGGGAGAAGGTCAAGGAAGCCCAGGACGCGGGCGCCGACTTCGTCGGTGGAGAGGACATAGTTCCGAAGATCGAAGGCGGCTGGCTGGACTTCGATTCAGTGATCGCTACCCCGGACATGATGAAATCCGTGGGCAAACTGGGCAAGATCCTCGGTCCCCGTGGTCTCATGCCCAGCGCCAAGACCGGTACGGTGACCTTTGACGTTGCCCACGCCGTCAGCGAGATCAAGGCAGGAAAGGTCGAGTTCAGGGTCGACAAGTTCGGTATCATCCACAACTCCTTTGGCAAGGCCGGGTTCTCCTTCGAGGACCTCTACGATAACGGCAAGGCCCTTCTGGGCGCCATAGTCAAGGCCAAGCCGCCGGCAACCAAGGGGCAGTACATCAAGAGCCTGGCTATCACGTCGACCATGGGAGTATCCTTCAAGATCGATCCCAACGCTGCGGTAAAGGAACTGACCGCGGAGTAGACGTACTGGACTAAAAAGCAACAGCTGCTATAATTTCACCGTTCCAACGACCGTAGACAGCGGGTGCGCCCGATGCGCTTAATGTCTTGCCCGCCGAGGTCTGGATGAGCGAAGAACGCATGTATTGTTGGTGTGTTCAGAACTCCCGGGCCCGGAGGGTCCGGGAGTTCTTTTTATGTAAGGAGGTGAATGAATGCCTTCGCAATCGAGGATCCAGCAGGTTGAGTTGCTGAGGGAGAAGCTCCAGGAAGCAGAAGCCGTTTTCGTATGCGAGTACAGGGGACTGAACGTGTCAAGGATCACAGCACTGAGAGCGGCGATCCGCGGAGCCGGCGGCGAGATGAACGTGGCCAAGAATACCCTGATGGAGATAGCCCTCCACCAGGAATCCATGCCCGTTCCCGAATCTGTCATGACCGGTCCCAACGCCTTCACCATTGCCAAAGGGGATGCCGCGGCAGTGGCAAAGGTGATAAGGGACTTCTCCAGGGAGAAGGGTAACGAGGCCCTTGTGATCAAGGGAGCCATCCTGGGAGATCACATCCTCTCGGCGGACCAGGTCAGGGCACTGGCCGATCTGCCTTCGAGGGAGGTCCTGCTGGCACAGCTTGCAGGAACGATGATAGGCCCCGTCAGAGGTCTGGTAACGGTGCTTTCCGGCACCACTCGCGGACTCGTGACATGTCTTTCAAGAATAAAGGAGCAGAAGGAAGAAAAGGCAGCCTGAAAACGATATCAAATCCCAACGGGTGTAAATGAAAAAGGAGGAACAGAAAATGACCGCAGCCAAGAAGGCAGCAGAAGGTGAAGAAGTAGTGACCGAAGTTACCGAAGAGAAAAAGCCCGCGAAGAAGACCGCATCCAAAGGCCTTTCGAAGGGAGACATCATTGCCGCCATTGAGCAGATGTCCGTTCTCGAACTCTCCGAACTCGTCAAGGAGCTCGAGGACAAGTTCGGCGTATCGGCAGCTGCCCCTGCTATGGCAATGCCCATGATGGGCGCCATGCCCGGTGTCGCCGCTCCGGCCGAAGAGGAGAAGACCGAGTTCGACGTCATCCTCAAGACCACCGGTACCAACAAGATCGCGACGATCAAGGTTGTACGCGAACTGACCGGCCTCGGCCTCAAGGAAGCCAAGGACCTTGTCGACGGCGCACCGAAGCCCGTCAAGGAAGGCGTTTCCAAGGAAGAAGCCGAAGAAGTCAAGAAGAAGATCGAAGAAGCCGGCGCAGAGGTCGAGCTCAAGTAGTTCTTCCCCCATATTTGTTGACCTTGCAGGGAGCCTGGGAAAGCCAGGCTCCCTTTTCTTTTCCCGTGTCAGGAAGAAAACCCTCTATCTTTTGAATATTGCCAGATAAGGGTAAATACGTAGCGGAAAATCCTTAAAAGTATTACAATTGTCCCATGAAAAGCACGGCATTGTTTCGACTTGCTAAACAAAGAAAGGGTTTTTCCCTTGTCGAGGTTCTTGTTGCAATGGTTATACTTGCCATTGCTCTGCTGGCCCTTGCGGGTGTTGTGGTTTCCACGACCATGTTGATGGCTCATACCATCGACAAGGAAAACGCTGTCAACCTGGGGGCTGAAAAACTGGAAACCCTGGAAGCAGATTATGATGGTATTGTCGATAGCGCTGATGTTGTGGGCAAATTCACTCGTACCTGGTCTGTGGACTCAGAAACCGGGGGCAAAACCGTAAACATGACTGTCCAATGGAACGGGATCCTGGGAAGCAGAGAGATCAATTTTGAACGGTATGTATCAGACCCGGCTCTGGAATGAAGTTTCGGATTTTTCAAGGAGATCTCAAATGGCTGAAAAGATAACAGATATCAAGGATAAGAGGTCTGCTTTTACTCTTGTGGAATTGCTCCTTGCGATGCTCGTACTGGCCATCGTAATGGGGAGTGTGCTGAGTCTGGGGTATGCTTACATAAAGCACTTCGAACAGGCAAATGAAATTACCGTTGCCAAGGATCGCGCGACCATGGTTCTCACCTATCTGGAACGAAGGATCCTCCACACAGGTCTTGGAATGCCTGTTTCGGCAGATGATTTTGTAGATGGTTTTGCAGAATTGTTGGACGATCTGGAAGGATGGGATTTGTCCATTTACAGTCCTGAAGTGGATAATCCCAGTAATATTCTAAAGATAGCGTATGCTCAGCCAACAGGAATCTATACAATTGAATCGTCTGACGTAGGTCTAACAGAATCTGAAGTCAGAATATCAGAACAGATAGACGGTTTTAATTTTGACGAGAACAATACAAAACGTTGGATTGTGTTCCCGTCTATCCCCATGCCATTACGAGTCACTGCAGTCAGTAACACTGGTGGAACGTATTCATTAAGCCTCTTTGCAAAGAAACTGAATAAAGAATCTAGACCATGGTTTCTTCCAGCAAATGATAAAGTTCATTTGATTAGATTCATGGAAGCATCTGTGGATGGTGAAAAATTCAGGATTGAAGAACTAACCCTGGGAAGTGGACCGCAACCGGTTGTCGAAGGAATTTTGGGAAGTCAATATTCTTTGGATGAAAATAAGGTCCTTACGGCATCAATTCTTGCAAGAGGAAGCAAGAAATATTCAAGTTTTGTATCACCCGCAAGCATCCCGGGATGGAACGGCGTAGTGGATAACGAATCAAGGAAATATTACCTGGTTGTAATAAACAAGGGATGGAGGATCAGGAATTGAGATTTCCGGTGTTCTCAAAACACAGAACAAGAGCCATGGCCCTGCCGATGACATTGGTGTTCATCTTGCTGGGAGCCGTTCTGGTCGGAGTGGCTCTTTATGCTGTGGAGAACATGTACTCCACCTCCAGACAGGTTGTGACCGAGACCCGGCTTTACAATGCCGCACAGGCAGGGATAGAAGAGGGGAAGAAGGAGCTGTGGGAGAACAAGGCGAGTCTTGACACGGAGCCTCGAGAGTACATTGATGATATTTCAGATATTTACGCTCTTGATGCTCTAGAGGATATTTCCGTAGATCCAGAGATCTCTGTTACAGTAGAACTTCTGGATTGTAATTACTTTTTGGATCCAGATGACCACCCAGAAGGTTTCAGAAGCCTTTCAAACGATTCGAGGAAGGAGCTCCCCCCACAGGTCCCATTTGGTCTCGGGTCAGGCGGTGGAGGAGGCAGTGGAGGAGGCCAGATCGGTTATTCAAATATAATCGACCCTAACAGGAACATCGCAATGAGTGGTGGGACAGGAGCCCTTTATCAAGCTTTCGTTATTCGTGCTACAGCCTTTTCAAGCAAGGGGACGCAAAAAGAGAGAGTTTTGAGAATCGAAACAATGGTGGTGATATCCCATGAGGAGTAAGAAGAAGTGGCTTTTAGGGATGTCCATAACGGTGTTCTTTCTGCTCGGGTTTTTTGCTTCAGGAGCGAAAGCCCTTGATTACGACTATTGGCCGCTCTGGCCGGTACCAAGCTATTACCCGGAACCTCCAAAAGTGATCTATTGGAATGAAGATGAAGAAGAAGCTTTCGAGATTGTTTCTGATGCAAATTCAACTGAACCGCTAACATTCTTTTCCGTCGGAAGGGATATGATGGCCTGGGGGGACCGAATGCCCATGATCGCCGGCGAACTGGTGAAAATCCGGGGTAACACTTATTATATGCCCTTGGATACAGAGATTCTCCCGATCCAGGCCTGGGCGAGCAGAATGGAACTAATGGATGTTGATCCGGTCCCCGTTATCAGGAAACCCGATCTCCCTTCGAATGTCCCTATCTATATTGGTTTGCCGAGTGGCAGGAAAAACCTTACAAACCTGACTCCGGAAGATCTTCAGATCGGTTCACTGATCCCTGAGTTTGTGGCTTCATGGTACGACACGAACAATGACGGGGTTCCTGATGGTAAGAATCAGGAGTTTACAGCCACTCTTAACGACAACTGGAAATCTTTCCTCCAAAATTATCAATTCCTTGAAAACCTGAACCTGAAAACCCTAGAGGGAGGAGACGATCTTTTTATTTCTGATGCCGGTCATTCCGCGCCTGTTGTGGTATGGCCAGATAATATCTGGCTTGGACCAATGACCGGATGGCAGAGTTTCTATGAAAGCCTGAACTATGAAAATTTTGGCGGCGCGATCACCTTTTTTGCAACCAACGACGGTAAGGTCCGTGCCTTTTCTGTTGGAGATGAAGATGGATCTTCTTTTCAGGAGCTATGGTCCTTTATCCCCTCCCCGGCACTTCTCGTAACCCCCTACCACGAATATTGGAAAACCGATCCTTCCATATCAAAAGAACCGCGTCTGATAGCCCTTGACGGCCAGATATTGATCCACGACATAGAGGATCAGGGAAGTTCAAATGTGTGGAAGAGGATCCTCTTCGGCTCGATGGGGCAAGGGAGCTTCCTCCAATACAAGCCCGAGGAAATATGGAACCCTGCGATCCCCGACGCTTCTCCACCTTCGGGTATCAGAGGCGATCTTTTTGGTTTTTACGCTCTTGATGTAACGAACCCTTCTGATCCAAAACCTTTCTGGTCAGTCAGTATAGCTGAATGGAAGGATAAGGATAACCTGGCGAAAGATCTGATGTGGGTTGATGGCGATCTCGTTTCATCTCCTCCATTGGGTTATTCCGATTACCAGGGATTCCGCATGTCTGTCTCGAGACCCGTTGTGGGCTACACTTATGATTCTGGCTCGAGGATCTGGCACTTGATATTGTTGGGGATCAACTCACAAGGAAAGTACGTCCTTTATGACATCGATGCATCCAATGGGAAATGCAGGGGCAAGTATGTGTTGGGGGATGTTTATTACTATGAAGGATCTGACGGGATTTCCCATCCCAATGATATTGTGAAACCTTCCAGGATAGCTGCAGCTTCAATGCTACCAGGGGATTATCCGGGAGGGACCTACCCCTACACGCCTCTTCTGGGGGAGGTTTATATTTACCTTTCCAACGGTACACTCTACAAGTGGAACTTGCAGGCCGGTGAATCGCCTACCCTGCTTCTTACCCTCAGGGGCGGGCAGAGTGATGAAGTGGCGATCCCTCTTCAGGACTTTGACTTAACTTATTTATACGTTCCAGAAGATACGTCCAGGCCTCACCGGTTTCTGGCGGCCGTTTCAGCTTTCTCAAAAAATGGCAGCCCCTCTGATGTGCTGGAGACAGATCATTACGGTCTGATCGTAATTGATATTACTCAATTGGAAAAGGAGTCTTCACCACCGACTTTAACGCTTGGATCAAATGCGTTTGGCCAAACAAATACCGTGCTTGAACCGACGTCGTATCTGGACTTTACTTATTTGTCTATGAGGTCTGTAGATGAAGACGCCATTGAAATTGGATCCGCACAGGGGTCGCATTGGAAGACTGCTTTCCCCTCGTCTTCCCCGATCTTCTACGATGAGAAAGTTGTCCTTATCACAAGGAGCTACTGGATCAAGAAACAGGGCAATCCGGGCAACCAGGATGCCTGGAGCAGGACCTATGTTGTGGATCCTATCGGTGACACAGTCCAGAAACTGGATGTGAGAGGTGTTACTCACCTCGGGGGAGCCCTAATTGACGAGGAAGCTATGCTATACCTCCAGACAAACCAGGGAGTGTTGAGTCAGGACCTTCAGGCTGTTTTTGGACTAGAGCCTCCATCGGGAGAAGGAACAGGAGAAGGAGAGGATAATCTCATTAATCCTGGAGATGACTCAGTTATCTACTGGAAGGTTAATAGCTGACTTTGTTTTGAAAGAACAATTAAGAGGTTTTGGCCAGTTTGGAAATTCCATTAATTTTTGGGTGGTTCAAACGGGAGTAGAATGGTTTGACTCATATCGACGCACACGTACACGTATACCCGCCTGAGATAGAGAAAGACTGGGAAAGGATCGCCGGGACGGAACCCCACTTCGGGGCGATCTGCTCCGGGAAGGTCCACAAATGGGGGACCGCCGGGGATGTTGTTGCCCGAATGGATGCCGACGGTGTTGACCAGGCCTGGGTCACGGGGTTCGCGTTCCGTGACCCGGGTCTTTGCCGTCTCTGCAACGACTATGTTATGGACACCGTTCACAGGTACCCCGACAGGATCCGGGGCCTGGCGGTTGTTAACCCCATGACGCGGGGTTTCGAGGAGGAGATTGCCCGCTGTCACGATGCGGGTTTCATAGGGGTGGGTGAACTCTTCCCCTATGGACAGATCTTCGACATCTCCGACAGCCGTGAGACCTGGAGGCTGGTAGCGGCCTGTCACGAGAGGGGTATGTTCCTTCTGCTTCACGTTGCCGAACCTGTGGGGCGTGATTACCCCGGCAAGGGGGACATTGGGCCGAAGGAGGCCGCCGGATTCTGCGCCAACCACCCCGAGGTCCAGGTGATATTTGCTCACATGGGCGGAGGATTATGGAGCTACGAGACAATGCCAGGCATGAAGGTAGCCCTTCAGAACGCCTGGTATGATACGGCAGCGGCTCCCTACCTTTACGGACCCGGTGTTTTTAGTGCGGCAGTAGCAGCGGGGGCAGGGGACAAACTCCTCTACGGCAGCGACTTCCCCCTGCTGGGTGCGGAAAGGTACGAAAAGATGTTCACTTCTTCGGGTCTTGATGAAGCGGCCCTTTCCAGGATCAGGGGCATGAATGCCCTCTCACTACTTGAAAAGGCCCGTTCCTTCCCGGGGGTCGGCTGAAGCCGCCCTTTTCTGAAGATCTAGATCTTTCCCCTTCTACCAGGCATGTTTTTCTCGCATGGGACGCCCACCTGGCACTTTCCGCACCCGTAGCGGGGCTTGAACTTTTCCTTGATCTCGTCCTGGAACTTGGAACAGATGTCCTGATCCTTTCCGTGCTCGAAGGATATCGCATTGACGGGGCAATTTTTTATGCATGATCCGCAGGAACTGCAGAAAGACAGGAAGCTTTCGTGACGTTCCCCGTCCGGCTCGACTTGCAGATCTGTCACAAGGCTGCCGAACCTCCCCGCAACGCCTTTTGAAGTAACAAGCCCCCTGGAAAGGCCGAATGACCCCAGCCCGCAGACCCATGCAATGTGCCTCTCCGACCAGTTGCTTGTATAATATGGGATCCCTTGGCCGCCTTTGCCTGCCTCATCCCTTGTCTTTCCAGGGCCGGACCTGCTCCGGAACCGGCTGTCCGTCAGCGGGATAATGCTCCTGAAGCCGGCTTCGGCAAGGTCATCCTGTAGTTTCAGGCACATACTCTTCAGAAAAGCCTGCCCTTCGATCCTTCCATGGAGCCAGCCATCCGATGGCCAGGTGCTCTCCCGGCTGTTGCTTGTTCTGACGGCTTCGCTGAAAGGAAGGAAAAATGAGATGACGGTCTTTGCACCTTCCAGCCATTCATGCGGTAGGAGAAAGTGTTCGCCGATGACAGACGGCTTTTTCAAAGTTGAGAAAAGATCGTCATCGGCTCTGGCAAAGGAAAATATCGGGTCGTCAAAGATGACGAGTCCTTTTACTGATTCCGACAGGGCGACAGGATCGCTGATGATGTTTTCTTCGGAGCTTCTTGTGAACCGGATGGCGGCGTCAATTAAGACCTGCTTGTTCATGGTGTCATTTCCTCCCCGGTTTGATGGTCGAAGTGGAAAACTGGATATGAAAGTCATGTCAGAAGGATACATCAAGAAGAGGGTCCGTTGCTGCCCGCAATAAAAAACGGCCAGTTCCCTGGCCGTGATGTTTTTTATTGGCTCCTCGGGCAGGACTCGAACCTGCAACCTAGTGGTTAACAGCCACCCGCTCTGCCTATTGAGCTACCGAGGAATACTGGACTTCTCCAAAAGGGCTGAAGTGGAGGCGGCACCCGGATTCGAACCGGGGATAAAGGATTTGCAGTCCTCTGCCTTACCACTTGGCTATGCCGCCCTCAACAAAAAATGGAGCGGAAGACGGGATTTGAACCCGCGACCCCAACCTTGGCAAGGTTGTGCTCTACCCCTGAGCTACTTCCGCCTCTCATCTCTGTGTTCATTTGGTGGCGAGACCCAGAATCGAACTGGGGACACGCGGATTTTCAGTCCGCTGCTCTACCTACTGAGCTATCTCGCCCTTTTTTCAAGGAAGTGGCGGGGCTGACGAGACTCGAACTCGCGACCTCCGGCGTGACAGGCCGGCGCTCTAACCGACTGAGCTACAACCCCGTGCTATCTATTATAACCATTGAGAAGATTCCTGGTGGGCGAAACAGGGTTCGAACCTGTGACCCCCTGCTTGTAAGGCAGGTGCTCTTCCGCTGAGCTATCCGCCCCTATGCGCCTGAGTGGCGCGAAGGCTAGTATATCGACCTCCATAAAGTCTGTCAACACATTTTTCGGACAGTGCATCCAGACCCCCAATATCTATCTGCGGAATTATCCTTCGCCGACGGTGGGCCAGCGCAGGGTGCCTTGTCTGCGGTGCAAAGTTTAGCCTTGGTTCCGGGTTTGCCTCTCCCAAAAATCGCTTTTCTACCCCTTCCTGAGGTCGGAGCACTTCGTCTGTGTCCACCTCTGCGACCACTGCGGTGCAAATGTTTGTAGGTTTTTGCCCTTGCTTTGGGGTGGGGCTTACCGTTCACCGTTGACCAAGTGCCCGGAGTGATAGCGACTGGGTACCGCTTTCGCCTTACGTCTCACGGATTTTTTGCCCTTCCTGATGCCTTGCAGTCTGACTTCTGTAGTCTGAATTTGGATTTTCTCCTCATCCTTCCTGTACAATGATGACACTATAAAGGCAAATAACTGATCTGTAAGGGGTGATATCCATGAACCAGGCGATATTCCGTTTCGGTCTTCCTTCAAACGAACCCGTACTGTCTTATTCCCCAGGTTCGCCGGAGAGGCAACTCCTGAAGAAGGAACTCCAAAGGCAGGCCGGACAGGAGATCGAGATTCCGCTCATTATCGGGGGTAAGGAAGTACGCACCGGGAACACCGGACAAGTGGTTATGCCCCATGATCATGGCCATTGCCTGGCCACCTACCATAAGACAGGCCCCAAAGAAGCCCTGCTTGCCATCGAGTCGGCACTTAAGGCCCAAAAGCTCTGGGCAAGCCTGTCATGGGTCGAGCGAAGTTCGATCATGCTGAGAGCGGCGGAACTGATGAGCAAGAAACACAGGCACCTGATAAATGCCGCGACAATGCTCGGTCAGGGCAAGAACGTCTACCAGGCCGAGATAGACGCCGTATGCGAATCCATAGACTACCTCAGGTTCAACGTCCATTTTACGTCCAACATCTACGAAGGCCAGCCCCTTCCGGGGGGTGACAGCGTAAATCGACTGGAATACAGGCCCCTGGAAGGCTTCGTTTTCACAGTGACACCCTTCAACTTTACGGCGATAGCAATGAACCTGAACATGTCCGTGGCCCTGATGGCCAACACAACGGTGTGGAAGCCGGCGACCACAGCCGTTCTTTCGGGTTATTACCTGATGAAGATCTTCGAAGAGGCGGGTATGCCCGAAGGGGTCATCAATTTCGTGCCGGGACCAAGCGGATCCTTCGCCGATACGGTCCTCTCCCATCCCGACATGGCAGGGCTCCACTTCACCGGCTCAACGAAAACCTTCCAGACCCTCTGGAAAAACGTTGCGTCGAACATGGACAACTACAACTGTTATCCCAGGCTGGTGGGGGAGACGGGGGGCAAGGATTTCGTTTTCGCCCATCCATCGGCCGACCCCGAGGAACTTGCAACGGCCCTGGTGAGGGGGGCATTCGAATACCAGGGACAGAAATGCTCAGCTGCATCAAGGGTCTACATCCCCCGCTCCCTCTGGAAGAAAACCAGGGAACTGCTGGTCGGCTGGACGGAGGAATTAAAGATGGGGGACGTACGAGACTTCAGGAATTTCTGCAATGCCGTTATAGACGAGACGGCCTTCGATAAGGTCATGGGTTATATCGACATGGCAAAAGCCTCTCCCCACGCGGCCATAATTGCCGGAGGGGGCGGCGACCGTTCCGTCGGTTACTTCATCCGGCCGACGGTTATCGAGGTTCAGGACCCGTACTTTGCAACGATGCAGGAAGAGATATTCGGGCCGGTCCTGTCAGCATTCGTCTACGAGGACAGCGCCTACAGCGAAACCCTTGAGCTGTGCGACAAGACATCGCCCTACGCGCTTACCGGCGCAGTGTTCGGGAAAGACCGTTACTGCCTGATGGAGGCCTGCCGAAGGCTCAGGTATGCCGCCGGGAATTTCTACATCAACGACAAACCCACTGGAGCTGTAGTAGGGCAGCAGCCCTTCGGGGGGTCCAGGAGGTCGGGTACCAACGACAAGGCGGGAAGCCAGCTCAATCTTCTGAGATGGGTCAGTCCCAGGACGGTAAAGGAAAACCTCCTGCCCCCGAGGCATTACCGCTACCCCTTCATGGAAGAGGAGTAGCCGTTTTTTTAGCAAGCCCTCCGCCGGCAACCCCGGCGGAGGGCTTTGTTGTTCCAGGGTAAGGGTCCTGATATGTGGCTGAATGGCCGTCATTCCTGACATCGTCCGAGGTTTCCCTGCGAGGGGCTTTGTCTGCGGTGCAAAGGGCCGTAACTTGTACCCTGTCGCTGCGCTTGGGGCACCTTGTGACTCGTGACTCGTTACTGGTTTTTTCAACCCATAGAAATATCCTGGTTCTCTACCCCTTCCTGCGGTCGGGGCACTTCGTCTCTTGCTCTCCTACCCTAAGCTGGCGGTACGCCAGCTAGGGCAGAGCGAAGCCTACCGAGGTGATCCAACGAGGTGCTTCGTCTGCGTCCCTCTGCGGTGAAAATGTTTTAGATTTAGGGTCTTCACACAAAGAAGTTTTTGTTTTCTCTGTGTCCACCTCTGCGACCACTGCGGTGCAAATGTTTGTAGGTTTTTGCCCTTGCTTTGGGGTGGGGTTTACCGTTCACCGTTGACCGTTCACCGTTTACGCAGTTGACCCTGCTCCTGTTTCCCCAGTCACGCATCACAAGGTGCCCCAAGCGCAGCGACAGGGTACGAGTAACGAGTCACGCCCTTGGTGTTTACCCCGTCACCATCTCTTCCGATTCTTGTGTTTCCTGCTTTATTTGCCTGCGGATGCGCGTGATCATCCTGTTCATGTTCCTGAACCGAACTATACCGACCAGCCCGGCGAGGACCCCCACCGGGATGGAGACGAAACCGGCAAGCCAGAACCAGCTAACGTCAGCAGAGAAGTGGATCATGGTAAAGCCGGCCAGGATCAGCGCTACCGCTGAACGCAGGTACGCCAGAAGGGTCCTCTCGTTTGCCAGGAGAGTCCTGTCAATGGCCAGTTCGTCCCTCAGGATCAGCACATCGGCGCTGAACCTGGAGTAAGGCGAATCCTGGGTCTCCTCTATTTCTTCGGCTGTCCCGTCAGGTCTTTCAGCCTTTTCGGCCTTCTTTTTTTTCGCCATGGTCTCCCTTTTCCTTGCCAGTGTCATGTTGTCGGGCAGTATCGTCGCTCAATACTATACGCCTGTTTTGTGGATGTCAAAAAATGCATCGGGTCTTACTGTCCTGTTCATACCCCCTTACTATGATAGATAATAAGACTGTATCAAGCCATTCTGGAGGTGATACCGTGGGAAACATCCGTTATGCGTTGAAAGGCCGTGTCCGGCTAGTGTTCCTGGCCATTGTTCTGGTGCCTCTTCTGTTCACAGGACTCGAAGCCCAGGCCCTTGCCAGGCAGGAAAGGCCTTCGGATCCTGAGCTTGAGGTCATATTCAGGGACTTAGAATCCAGGATCGCCAGAACCCTTCAGAGTTTCCAGATACCAGGCATGGCAGTGGCCGTTGTCCAGGGAGGGGAGTTGATATACCAGAAGGGCTTTGGGGTAAAGAAGCTCGGCGGGGTCGATCCTGTAACTACCAGGACCGTCTTCCAGATCGGTTCCACCTCCAAGGCTTTTACCGCCACCCTGGTGGCGTCCGTGGTGGAGGAGGGGAAGGTCGGTTGGAAGGACAGGGTCATAATGCACCTTCCCTATTTTGCCATGGCCGACCCCTGGGTCACAGAGGAGTTCCAGGTCAGGGACCTTATGGCCCAGCACAGTGGCATGAAGCCCTACGCTGGCGACTTCCTGGCGATGATCGGTTTCGACAGGGACTACATTGTCCGTTCCACTGCCAATATTCCGCCCGTTTACAGCTTCAGGTCGGAGTTCTCCTACGTCAACAACCTGTGGGTGACAGCGGCAGCAGTAGTTGAGGCCAAGACAGGACTTTCCTGGGGACAGAACCTCAAAAAAAGGATACTTGACCCCCTGGGGATGTCGGCCACGACCTGTTCGATGGCAGAGCTACTCCTGACGGCAGACCGGTCAACCTTCCACCTGCTGGAGGAGGGAAAGGTTAAGGCCATCCCCGAGGACTGGTTCCTTTTCAATTGGCCCTATGTCTATGGGCCTGCGGGAGGCATCAATTCGAATATCATCGACATGTCAAAATGGATGATATTCCAGCTGGGTGAAGGAACCTACCAGGGCACGAAGATCATGGAACAGGAGAACCTGCTTGCCACCCATGTACCACAGACTCCCATAGGGAGCGGGAGGAACAGCTACTGCATGGGCTGGTTGAAGTCCGAGTATCATCCCTACCCCCTGATCTGGCACAATGGCGCAACCTCCGGGAGCGGCACCCTTGTCATGCTCGTGCCGGAGCTGGACCTGGGCATAGTGATCCTCTCCAACCTTGTTACGCCCGCAACTGATGCGCTGGGTCTGACCTTTGTCGACCTCTACTGCGGGAACCCGTCACCGGGTGAACATCTGGGCAAGGCATTGGAGGGTTGGCAGGAGCAGCTGAAAAGTTCCGCCGAGGGGATAAAACCGCCCAAAAACGCCCACCCACCGCTTCCTTTTGCGGCTTACGCGGGAGTCTACGAAAGCCCCCTAGTGGGCAAGGTCAGGGTAATGCAGCACCAGGGAAGATTTTTCCTGAGGATGGGGCCCAGGGGAGTGGACGCAGATCTCAGGCACTGGAACCGGGATACATTCATCTGCGAGATGGAAGGCCTTGACGAGGGGCCGCTCGGAATGGTCCGTTTCGAACTTGATCCCGAGGGGAAGGCCTTCGCTTTTGTGATAACCGACGAAGACGGGGACCTTGTAAGCCGCTTCGAAAGAGAATCTGTCGATTGAGATACGGGGAAGGGCTTTTCTGTGGAGGACATCAGCGCTATACTCTTTTCGATATAACACCTCACATTAACGTCATCATGGGCGTAAATGTAAGATAAGGAGTGTCCGCTGTCATGATCACTGATATTCTTACGGCAATTGCGGTAGTTCTTAACGGTATCCCCCAGGGTATCCTTGCCCTGAGCTTCGGGTTCGCGGCCTTGCCCACTTCGATCGCCTTCCTCATAGGCATAGTGGGTTCTCTGGCCTTCAACTCGGTTGCTACCATATCCTTCCAGGCCGAGACCATCACACTCGCAGGGACCATGGGCAACGATATAAGGGAACGCCTGAGCCTCGTCTTCTGGGGTGCGGTCTTCCTGCTGATACCATCGTTGCTCGGGCTCAACGAAGCGATAGTCGAGTTCATCGGCCCGATCATAGTCACGTCCATGATGGCCGGCGTCGGAATAATGCTGGCCTATGTCTCTGTAGAACTGCTCCGCTCGGAGAAGTACTCGGGCATGGTCTCCATGGCTTCGGCCCTGGCGGTCTGGTTCGTGACGAAGGATCTGGCCAAGACGATAATTATCTCCGTAATCGTATCCACTGTGGCCTACAACTTCCTTAAACGGTACCCCACCCTGGTGAAGGACGAACCCGTGGCTGATCTCGCGAATGAGCGCTTCCGTTTCGGCAACATCGAGTGGAAGTTCTGGACCAACAGGAGGGTACTTCTCGGGGCCCTCGCCCTGGCCTGCCTTAACATTGGCGCCAACATAAGCTTCGGCAAGATAACCGGAAGCATAGCAGGGGCCGAAACCAACATAGATCACCTGGCGATCTACTCCAGCCTGGCCGATATCGGTTCCACCCTCTTCGGTGGAGGCCCGGTGGAGGCCATAATATCCGGAACCGCTACGGCACCCCGGCCTCTCCTCTCCTCGGTCCTGATGATGGGCATCATGGCGGCCATCCTTCTCTTCAAACTTCTTCCAACAATCGGAAGGTACGTTCACCGTTCCTCCATAGCTGGTTTCCTGTTCATTCTGGGAACATTCGTCACCTTCGCCACGAACATCCAGGGTGCCCTTGCCATGGCCCCGGAGTTCGCAGGTCCTTTCGGCTTTTCTCCATGGGGAATGGTCATCGGCAGCACGGTGCTTGTCTCGGCCAGGTGGAACCCCTTCTACGGCCTGGTGGCGGGACTGGCCATCAAGGTGGTGTTCGGGCTGTGAGCAACGGTTTCTACGAGCTTAAGGTCGCAGGTCTGACAAGGGCGCTTCCCAAGGTCAAGGTTTCAGAGAACCTTATCATCGCATCCTTCGTTATGCTGGGCGACACCGAGCTGGTGGAGAAGACAGCCGAGGATCTGGCCTCCAGGCTACCCGCGGGCAGGATCGATATGCTGGTCTGTCTTGAAGCCAAGGGGATACCCCTGACCCACTCCATTGCCCGGCGGCTTGGCGTCAACTACGTGACGGTCCGCAAGTCCGTAAAAAGCTACATGGAAGAACCCCTGGTGGAGGAGGTCCTCTCCATTACGACCCAGGGCAAGCAGATCCTCGTCCTGGACGGAGTTGACAGGAAGAAGATAGAGGGCAAACGGGTCTGCGTGGTTGACGATGTGGTCTCCACAGGGGGGTCTTTAAGGGCGGTCCAGAGCCTCCTGGAGAAGGCCGGCGCAGAAGTGGTCTGCAAGGCGGCGGTCCTGCTCGAAGAGGGCGGCTACGACGGGTCGGACCTGGTCTTCCTGGAGAGGCTACCCGTTTTCCCCTTGTAAGCAAAAGATTCTTTGGACGGGTTTTGGAGGATATCGTGATCCCTGGAACAACAGTAACGGTGAACGACCTCATGCAGCAGGGCTATACCTATGTGCTGTCCGAGCCTGAGGGCAAGAACTTTCACCCCGATCTCAGGCCGGACCTTACCCCCGCAGAGATGCTTGAACTGGGCGTCTTCGGGGGCAAGTACATGACCGACTGCCGGGCGGAATTCCCTGACTACTGGTTCGAGAATGCCAGGCTCTGCCATGAACGCCACGACCCGGCCCTGAACCTTTTCGGGTTGAACGCCTCAAAACCCCTTTCATACTGGGTGCAGAAAGGGTGGATCTACCACGAGGACCCCAGGGGCTGGTTCCAGTGGTACTGCAGGTACTACATGGGGCGCAGATGCCCCGACGACCTTCGTCAGATAGCCCGCTGGAAAGCCATGACAAGGCATATCGCCCAGATAAGGAAGAACTGCTTTGCAGGCGACCTTCACTGCCGGAGCAGGCAACGGCAGGCCCTCCTTCACTGGGCCTACGACAGCAGAAAGTTCTAGGTTGCAGGGTATCTGCCAGGTAAGTTTATGCTTGCCTATCGGTCCCTTATCGTCACAAGGATATCCGTTATCCTGTCCCCGCCGGTGATGTTCAGGTCCATGGGGCAGGCCGATACGGCACAGACCAGGTCCATCAGTGCCCTGAAGGTGATGTTGTCACCGGCGCTGGAGACGACGGGAAGGTGGACCAGGGCGCCGTTGGAGTCAATTGAGGCGTTCTCGAATATATTGAGGGGATCCGGTATCCCGCTCCGTTCTATCCTCCAGGGGACAAGTACCTCCTCGAAGTTTGCAACGCAGCTTCTGTGGTTATCGATACCGTAGTCGACGCTGTACCTCTGTTCGTCGCAAGCGGGTATAAGCATGTCGTGGGTACCTACCGTGTCCTCGACGATCTCCATCATGGGCCGCCGCAAGTTGGTCCGCAGGGAGTCCCCAACTTTGAACCTGATCGAGTGGAGTGCCAGCCGCGTGTGCGAAGGAGAGAGCTTCTCAGAAAGGTCCCTTGCGTTGAATGCCACAAGATCGGCTATCTGTCCCCCATCCACGTCGGTAACGGTGAACAGCTCCCCGGCCTTCACCTCGAAGGCTCGGGCGTACCCCCCGGGAACCAGGATCTCCTTCTTGACGTCCTTGTCTGTGCTCATGCATATCATTCCTTTCCTGTTCATTCAAATGGTTTTTGGTCCAACGGGAGCTACATCAGGAACATCAGGGCCAGTCCGGCGGCAACGACGGCAACGATATAGAAACGCAGAAGGCCGCAGTTCATCGACTGCAATATGCTGAATACCGGCGCTGAGAGTCGGCTGCCCTTCGAAATGAGAGTGTCGATGTCGGGGATCTCGTGCTTTCCCGATCCGAACCATTTCCTCAATATCCAGAATAATGATATTCCCAGGGCAAAGGTCGCCGCTGCAGGGAGGAGATCCTTCATCCCGAAAAGGGAATTGCTCTCCAGGCCGCCAAGGCCCGCGAAGAATCCCGGGAATATGCCCAGTGTCAACGTTGCGGCGGCAGGCAGCGCCATTCCCGTGTTCCTCATGAGGTCTTTTCTGCCTCCTGGCATATGTTCCCGGTGGGGGCGAAGACCCGGGTCGCGTTCCCTGATAAAGGCGAAGTAACCTACCTTGCAGAAGGATATCACAGTTCCCACTCCTGCGGCCTGCAGAGCCCAGTACCATAACGGGTTTGGGATCTCATAGAGGGCCGCTTTTACCATGGCCTTGCTGGCGTAACCGCTGAACCCCGGGAAGCCGGAAATGGCCAGGGCTCCCACAAGGAAGAGCGAAAAAGTTAAGGGCAGTTCCCTGGCTGCTCCTCCAAGGTGATCCAGGTCCTTTGTTCCGTAGACTTTTTCCAGGGTTCCCACAGAGAGGAAAAGAAGGCCCTTGAAGAGGGCGTGGGCCACCGTGTGGAAGAACCCTGCGGCTATGCCCAGGCTGGTCCCCGCCCCCAGGGCAGTGACGATATATCCCAGCTGGCTAACGGTATGGTAGGCCAAAAGTCTTTTGGCATCGTGCTGCAGCAGAGCCTGGCCGACACCGTAAATGGCCATGACGGATCCCAGGAATGGGAGAACAGTTCCGGTGTCGGGCGATACCAGCCTGGCGATGCCGAAGACCCCTATCTTGACAGCAAAACCTGAAAGAAGGGCGCTTGCCGGTGTAGGGGCTTTCCCGTGTACCTGGGGCAACCAGAAATGCAGAACGGGGAAGGCCGCCTTGAAGCCAAGACCGGTCAGAAAGAGCCAAAGTATATCACCCGGGACCGGGCCTATCGCTGTGGCCCCCGTCAGGGCGCCCAGGAGAGCAGTTCCCGTGAGTAAAAACCCCGCTCCCAGGAGCTGGGAGAAGATATAAAGCCGGGCGGCTTTCGGGTCCTGGAGGAGGATGATGAAAAAGAGGGCCAGGGAGGAGAGTTCAACGGAGATAGTGAACATGAACCAGCTGCCCGAGACGACCCCCAGGCAGGAGAAGAGACAGAAAAGCCAGGGTGCCCCGTAGAAAACGGCTCTTCTGAAGGTGGTTCTCTCTTCGCAGTAGCCTGGGCTGTAGATCGAGACCGCTACTGTCATGAAGACCACCAGTGCGGACATCACCATGGAGAACGTATCGATCCTGAACAGTTCATGAGCTGTGTCGAACATCATTTCATGCCTCTTTCTAGAGTATCAGTATCCTTTTTCGCAGGTTCATCTTCCTGTCACCAGTCCTACGTAAGCCTCCACATCAACGGCCGTTTGACCGATCGAAGAGAAACATTCCCTGAAAAACGGGGAGAAGGCCATTACACCCAGGACGAGGCATAAAAGGGCAAAACTTCCAACGATAGCGAAAGAGATGCTTCTCCTCCGGGGCTTGCGGGGAACAGACGGCGGAAGGCCACTGGAGGATCCCTCCCCAGGTGAAATGAACGCTGAAAGGATCCTGAGGTAGTAGGCCGCCGATATTACCGTGCCCGCAGCTATGACAAGAGCAGGAATGACTGTCCCCGCGCCGGCGGAGGACAGGATGATGAACCATTTGCTCATGAAGCCGTTGAGAGGGGGTATGCCAACTATGGCAGCCGAGAGGACGGCGAAAACGGCGACCCATACGGGGTGACTCTTCCATAACCCTGTAAGCCCGCATATTTCCCTGGTCCCCTTTTCTTCCGAAAGGTTGCCGGCGGTTATGAAGAGGCCCATCTTCATAAGCATATGGTTGAAGGCATGAAAGACTGCTGCTGCGGCCCCGGCGGCGCTGGCACAACCGATGCCTATGAGGATGTACCCTATCTGGGCCACCGTGGAATATGCCAGCAGCCTCTTGATGTCGTCCTGCCTCAATGCCATAAGGTGACCTCCCAGGACGGAAAGGGAACCTGTGACTGTTATAGCAAGGAACACGGTTCCGTTCGTCCCGAGGAAAAAGATGTAACAGACCCGCATCAAAGCGTAGATCGAGACCTTGATCAGCACTCCCGACAGAAGCGCGCTTACTGCGGTCTGGGCAGAGGAATGGGCGTCGGGGAGCCAGAAATGGACCGGAAAGGCCCCTGTCTTGATCGTTAGGCCAAGCACGAGGCATGCAGATATGGCCGTCAATGTCTCCCTGGGGATCGAGGCAAGCGCCTCGGCCAGGAGAGCCATGTTGAGGACACCTGTAGCCATGAAGGTGAAAGCTGTCCCCAGGAGGATGAAAAGAGCCCCTATGGTACCAAGGACCAGGTACTTGAGTCCCGCCTCAAGAGCCTGCCAGGACATGGAGAAGGCCACCAAAAGGTATGCGGCCACTGAAAAGATCTCGTAGAAGACGAAAAGGTTGAAAAGATCCCCCGTGAGGAGTATCCCGTTCATGGACCCGAGCAACAGGAAGAAGAGGGCATAGAACCTCCAGGGCCCTCCTCCGAACTTCTCCAGCGCGCAGGCCAATGCAGCTCCGCTCCCGATAGAGGTCAACAGAAGAAATGCCGAGGAGAGCCTGTCGCCCACGAGGGCGATGCCTATGTCGGGAGCCCATCCACCCATCAGCGAAACCGCTGGTGAGTACCAGCCCGTGTACGCAGCGGCCAGGGCCGCCGAGATAGAGGCCAGCCCCATGATGCTGATAAGGCCGGCGGAGAGGGTCTTCCTTGCCAGGTGGAAAAAAGGTATCAGGAATGCTGACAGGAGAGGCAGCATTATCGCAAGGACGAGAGTCATCCGCGCAGCCCCCTGATCCTGTCGAGGTCGACCGTTCTGTAGTGCCTGTGCAGCTTCACGATGAAAGCCAACGCAAGTGCGATATCGCTGGCCCCGATCACTATGGCCGTGAGGGTGAATGCATGCGGCAGGGGGTTGACCGCCTGGCCGCTGAATGGAGCGATCGGGGGAACTCCGCCGGGTATATAACCTGAAGAGACAATGATAAGAAGTACCGCAGATTCCATGAGCGCAAGTCCCAGTACGGTCTTGAAAAGGTTCCTCCTTACCATGATGGTATACAGGCCGATGCAGAAGATTATTATCGCGGTGGCGTAACTCAGCAATATCACCTGGGCCTGCCTCCTTCAATATGATCGTTTTCGGCATCAAGCATCTTGATCATGCTGTAGAAGATCGTCGAGAGCCCCGCTCCGACCTTCATGCCTACCGCTACGTTCAGTATTGGAACGGAACCCGCGCTGAGGAATGATCCGAAAGTGCCGGCCGGGAAACCGGCGGCGATGTTTGAAAGAAAACCCGTTCCGGCGGCAAGCCCTATCAGCCCTATCCCGGAGAAGAGAAGGGCACCGCCGGATTCAAGGATATCCTTTGTCCGGGGGGGGAAGTACTGGGACTCGAAACTTGAACCGTAGACAACGCAGAGAAGTACCGTCACCGTCGCAAAGATGGTGCCCCCCTGGAAACCTCCGCCTGGCGACAAGTGGCCGAAGAGGATTATCACCGAAGCGTACATCAGCAGGAAGGGCACCATTATCCCTATCCCCCTCTTTGCGATGAACGAAAGGCCTCTTGATGACCGGTGGAACTTTCTCCTGGAAAAGAGCATGGCTATGCCGCATACGGCCGTGAAAATGACCGTGGATTCGCCCAGGGTGTCGAAAGCCCTGTAGTCGAACAGGATAGCGCCCACGACATTCCTTGCCCCCGTCTCCCCGGCGGTGCGGGCAAGATAGTGGCCGGCGGGTCCGATGACCTTTTCCGGTACCGGCAGGGCGGCGATCCCCCGGAACAGCATCAGTCCAAGGGATACACAGAGTATCAGCGCAGCGATGCGGAAGATGAAGGGCCTGATGCTCATTCTTCTTCCTCCTCGCTGTAGCATTCAGGTTTTTCGGTCTGAGAGAAGGCTACCAGGAAGAGAGCAGTGACAATGCCTGAGTTGATCACTGCCTGTGTGAGGGCCACATCCGGTGCCTGCAGTATCGCGAAGGCAGTGGCCAGGAGGATCCCGAACACTGAAAGGGTTATCACTGCGCTCAGGATGTCGTTTATGGCAGAAATGACCAGGGCGGTGGCGATCAGAAAAACATAGAGGAAGATCATGAATGACAGGCTCATGTTCTGTCCCCCTTTTCCCCTGAATGGCCGTATTCGTCGATGAACGCCAATCCGGGTCTCATCCCGTGGCGGTAACAGGCCCTGGATATGGCATGGGAAGCGATGGGGTTGGTCGCCATAAGGAATGCGGCTATCAGGAAAAGTTTTGCAGATATCTGCCACGAAGGAGTGTAGAGAGCGGCACCGAGAAGGATCAGGGTGGCCCCTCCCGTAAGGGCCTTTGTGCCCGCATGGATACGGGTATAGATATCCGGGAACCTTATGATGCCTATAACGGAGGCCAGAGAGAAGAACGCGCCCCCTGCCATCAGCACATAGGCAGCGGACTCGCGAAATAACGTGCTCATAGGTGCAGCTCTCCGTGTTCAAAGAACTTGGCCATGATCAGGACATCCGCAAAGGCCAGTACTGCGAAGGCTATGGCGATATCGAGGAAGACAGGGTTGTTGAAAACCAGCCCCAGGAGGGCGAGGGTAGTGGTCATTATAATTGAAAGGGCATCGGCTGCCACTATCCTGTCAGGGACCGTAGGGCCCACTATGACCCGCCAGAAACCCGGGGCGGCTGAGATCATCAGTGCCCAGATCATCGCCGTTATCATTCAAGGACCCTCCCTAGACGCTTCTCGAGCATGGCTACCTCGTTGCGGATATCCGGGGCGTCAAGTGTTCCAAGATCGAGGGCGTGGATGAACACGTGGTGGCGGGCCGTGTCGATATCTACGGTGAGTGTTCCAGGCGTGAGGGTGATATAGTTTGCCAGGAAGACCAGGGCCGTCTTGTTCTTGAGGTGTGAATCCACCCTTACTATGCCAGGCCTGATATCTATTCGCGGCTTGAGCGCGATGATAGCCACCTCTGCCGAGGCCTTGAGAATGTCGAACATGAAGCGGGGAAATATTTTCAATATCTCCAGGGGTTTGATGTCAAGGGGGCGGGCTGAGGGGGCACCCACGTGACGTGTGCCCAGAAGCAGCGGCCTCCAGGTCAGCTGGACAATGAGAGCGCTTACTGCTATCCCGGCACCCAGTGAAGCCGGCTCGAAAGACCCCGTGAGCATGACCCACAGGATGACAAGGGCGACAAGGAGGACAAAACGGTTCTTCCTGGAGGGATCCAAGGCGGCTCGAGCCCCCTTTCCTCGGGTGAAGACTGATGGACCGGAGACAACAAGAATTATATTGGAAAAGGACCTTTGTTGCCTAATTTATGTATGCAGAAGCCTGTTCTCGCAGATATAATGTAGAGGTCGTTAATATTTCAAGAGGGGGGATGAAGGTTGCCGCAGGACAAAAGGATCCGTGAAGGCACTCTCTCGAAGGGTCGTATCGAGGCCCTGGCGGACGGCATCTTCGCCGTGGCGATGACCATCCTTGTCCTGGACATAAGGGCCCCCTCATATTCCGTCAGGCTGGACAGGAAGGCCTTCGATGCCTTTGTGGAGGGGCTTGGGGATCCTCTCATGAACTACCTCATCAGTTTCCTTCTCCTGTCTCTTTTCTGGATCTGGCATCACAGGCAGAGCACCCGGATAAGAAGGACCGATCCCGTCCACCTGGCGATCAACCTCCTTTTCCTTGCGGCCGTATGTCTGGTCCCCTTCTCCACGTCGACATTAAGCAGGTTCATGGACATTCTGGAGGCAGACCTGATATTCCACCTGAACATCTTTGTACTTGGGTCCCTGATGATGGCCAACTGGTGGTACGCCACATCAGGCAACAGGCTGGTAGACAGCGATATAGACCCCGAGAGGGTCAGGTCAGGAAAGCGGAGGAGCATGGTCGCGCCGGTGCTTGCCGTTTTGGGCATGGTGGCATCCTTTTTCATAATGGGAAACAGCACGATAATATATATCCTGACGCCCTTCCTTACCTGGATGGCCGGCAAAGGTCTCTCCCGGCCCAGACAGGAGGGGGAGGGTAATTGGGACTAGACAGGAAAGGGTGATCTGTCACGATAACCATCTATGGATGCGGAGCCCTGGGGAGTCGCCTGGCAGTCCAGTTCCACGAGGTTGGCATGCCTGTCCGTTGCCTTTCTCGCCCGGGAATTCATGTTGAAAGGATAAGGTCCCGCGGACTGGTTTACGGAGGATCCGGCCAAAAGACCAGGACGGTGTGCCTGGAGATCCACGACGATCCTTCCAGCTGTCCCCCTGCCGACCTTGTGATAGTCCTTGTCAAGTCCTGGCAGAACCCGGAGGTGGCAGCCAACCTTAAGGGCCTTCTCTCCCCCGATGGATGGGTCCTGACCCTGCAGAACGGACTCGGGAACGTGGAAGCACTGCAGGAGCACGTCCCCGAAGGAAAACTTCTTGCGGGATCTATCAGTTACGGAGCCTTCAGGCCGGAGCCGGGAGTGGTCTACTGCGGAGGGGACGGGTTTATCCGTTTCGCCCCGGTAACACCAGGGGTTGATGCCAAAGATGTTCTCGGGCTTTTCCGGGCCGCAGGCTTCAACGCCGATCTTGAAGACGAACCCTGGAGAGCGATCTGGGCAAAGGTCATCGTCAACGCCGGTGTTAATCCCGTGGCGGCCCTGACCCGCTCATCCAACGCCCAGATCCTGGGTTCACCCTTTGCCAGGAAGGTTATGGAGTCCCTCTGCCGTGAGGCAGTGTCAGTGGCTGATGCCGAAGGCATACCGTTTGACCCCGACGAGCAGTGGTCGGCTCTGCTGGAGATCCTTGAACTGACATCGGGAAACCGGCCATCGATGCTTCAGGATATCCTGTCGGGCAACAGGACCGAGATAGAGGCCATAAGCGGCGAGATCATGAGAAGAGGCATCCGGGCAGGCCTTGAAGTGCCAGTTACGGAGACGGTCTGCTATCTTGTGAAGGCCCTGGAGGTTAGCGTGAGCCGCAGGGTTTCCTGAGAAACCTGATCACCGGCACCGAGACGCCAGCGGCTGAAAGGGCGTAGGCCAGTGCCCTCATGGATGTAGAGTCGAAGTCGGTTCCTATCATCAGCGCGTGGGCGGTCACAAGAAAGAATGCGGCGTAGTTGAGGATGTGTATCTTCCTCCAGAAGGGGACGGAGCGGCTGAACCTTGCCGTGGCAGCCGTTAATATGAAAAGGGGGAGTGCCACCCTCCCTCCGAACATGAGAAAATCGCGAAGACTTCCAAGGTCCGGCACGAACACCGAGAGGGTTCTGAAGAATAAAAGGACCGAGAGTCCGTGGATGGCCATCAAGACAAGCCCTCCTGCAGCGAAGATGTGGTGTGCCCTGATGAAGGGGTCTCCGGTAAGCCGTGTGATCTCCCTGGGGAACGCAGAAGCTACTATCGCCAGGAAGGAAAAAGCGTAGGCCAATATGCCCGAGGCCCTGATGGTGGCGTAGACGGGGTTGGGAGAGGGTATCCACAACAGGTGGTAAACGGTGATCGCCGAAAAGATGACCAACGGTGGCAGAAGAAGCGTAGCAATGCTTTTACGTCCCATCCCTTGAGCCTCCTTTTTTTCTCCTGGCGGTCGCCATCTTGAAGTCTAATAGTAACAGTTTCAAAGAGGATTCGGGAGGATGAAACAGAATGGAAGCATCGGATCTGTCCAGGGAAGAGACCGGATCGGGGTTGAAGGCGGCCATCGCCGCATATACGGCCTGGGGACTGCTCCCGGTCTACTGGAAACTGATGGTGAACGTCCCCTCCCTGGGCATTCTTTCCCACAGGATAATCTGGTCGCTGGTTTTCGTGGCGATGATAATGATCTTCCAGGGGCGCCGAAGGGACATGGCCGTCGCCTTTAGAAGCCCCCGCAGGGCTGCCTTGCTTTCATTAAGCAGCCTTTTCATAGCGGCCAACTGGCTGATCTACATCTGGGCCGTCAACGCCGATAAAGTGCTCGAGACTAGCCTTGGGTACTACATCAACCCTCTGGTAACGGTTTTCTTCGGCTTTGTCTTTTTTCGGGAAAAGATGGAGAGGGTCCAGTGGCTGGCCATATCGATCGCCTCTGTCGGGGTGCTCTTCCAGGTCATCCGTTACGGAAGATTTCCCTGGGTGGCCCTGGGACTGGCGCTTAGTTTTGCCTTCTACGGCCTGATCAGGAAGAAGGTAGTGATCGACTCCCTGCCGGGTCTTTTCGCCGAAACGGCCTTCCTCTCTATCCCGGCTCTCCTCTTCCTTCTTGTCGCCGGGGTCCGATATCGTGGGGCTTTCCTTGCGGGGAACCCCGTGCAGGACATTCTCCTGGTATCTACAGGGGCCGTTACTTCGCTTCCCCTGCTATGGTTCGCCTACGGTGCCCGGAGGCTGAAGCTGACCACCCTGGGCTTCCTGCAGTACATCGCCCCCACCCTTACCTTTTTCCTCGGGGTGTCTGTATTCCGCGAACCACTGGATATGCCGAAGGTGGTAACATTTGTCTGCATCTGGGTCGCTCTGGGGCTCTACTCCTGGGGGAGTTTCGCCGCTTCCCGGAGAGAGCAGGGTGCTTTGGCGACGGTATCAGACCCAGGTACCGGGATAAAAAGATAGGACAAGGGGCATTATTTTTTCCACGACAGGGAGGGCTTGAAATGGATCCAGCGAAACGCGTGAGAAAGGTGCCTGAAAAGATCCTCCTGGGTCCCGGACCCACACCGGTAGAGGGGAGGGTCCTCAGGGCAATGTCTGAACCGACCCTCGGCCATCTGGACAGGGATTTCGTCGCCATAATGGACGAGACCCGGGATCTGCTGAGGATGGTATTCCAGACCGGTAACGATCTGACGGTGGCCATGTCCGGCACGGGGAGCGCCGGGATGGAGACGGCCTGTGTGAACATGATCGAGAGGGGCGACAAGGTCATTGTCTGCTCCCACGGGGTATTCGGGTCAAGGATGCAGGACGTTGCGGGAAGGTGCGGCGCCGGGGTGGTGGAGGTCAACGCCCCGATGGGCAGGCCCGTGGATCCCGGGGAAGTCGAAAAGGCCATCAGGGCCAATCCTGACGCAAAACTCCTGGGGATAGTCCAAGCCGAGACCTCCACCGGGGTTCTTCAGCCGCTGGATGAGATCGCATCCCTGGTACATGAGGCAGGCATGTTCATGGTGGTCGACGCCGTTACCTCCCTTGGGGGCATGGATGTTCCTGTCGATCGCCTTGGACTGGACATGGTATACAGCGGGAGCCAGAAGTGCCTCGCCTGCCCCCCCGGCCTTGCACCGGTAACAGTTGGGCCGAGGGCCGTGGAACACATCAGGGCGCGGAAGACCAAGGTCCAGAGCTGGTACCTGGACCTTACCATGATCATGCGCTACTGGGGGGAGGAGAGGTTTTACCACCACACGGCACCGGTAAACATGATCTACGGGCTCAACGAAGGTTTGAGGGTTATCGCTGAAGAGGGTCTCCAGGAAAGGTTCGAACGCCACAGGAAGAACGCGTCGGCCCTCTGGGCCGGCCTCGAGGCCCTGGGGCTGGAACTGCTTGTTGAGCCCGCATACAGGTTGCCAAGCCTGACCTCGGTCAAGATGCCCGAAGGGGTTGACGAGGCCGTCGTGAGACGGAGGCTGATGGATGAATACTCCATCGAGGTAGGGTCGGGACTGGGTGACCTGAAGGGAAAGATCATACGTATAGGACTCATGGGGAGCGGCTCCAGCAGGAAGAACATAGTCCTTTTCCTGTCTGCCCTCGGTGAGATCCTTTCCGGAGAGGGCTTCAGGAACGACGTGGGGGCAGCCCTGTCCGCTTCACTTGATGTGCTGGTTAAGGAATGAAGTTCAGTCTTTACTGAAAAAACAAGGGAGGGTTTTAATGGTTACTCCGGTGAACAGCGTAAAGGTTGCCGTCGTGCAGGCAGCCCCGGTGTTTATGGACAAGGAGGGCACTTTGCGGAAAGCCCTCGACCTGGTCGAAACCTGTGGAAAACAGGACGCAAGGATCATTGTTTTCCCTGAAGCATTCATCCCCGCCTATCCCAGGGGACTAAGTTTCGGTGCTGTGGTCGGTAGCCGTTCCCCCGAAGGCAGGAAAGATTTCAGGAGGTATTTCGAGAACAGTGTCGACGTCCCTTCAGAAACTACCGTCGCTCTCGGCCAGGCTGCGAAAAAACATGGAGCCTATCTGGTAATGGGCGTGGTGGAGCGTGAAGGCGGGACACTTTACTGCACGATCCTTTATTTCGGCCCGGACGGAAGCCTTTTGGGAAAACACAGAAAGCTCAAGCCGACCGCATCGGAAAGGATCATATGGGGCGAGGGGGACGGCAGCACCCTTACGGTTCTGGATACTCCCTACGGAAAAATGGGCGGCCTGATATGCTGGGAGAACTACATGCCCCTTGCGAGGGCCGCGATCTACGGGAAGGGTGCGACCCTCTACCTTGCCCCGACGGCAGATTCGCGAGAGGAATGGCAGTCCACCATCCGCCATATTGCCCTTGAGGGAAGGTGCTTCGTGATCTCCGTTAACCAGTACGTCAACAAATCCATTTACCCCGCCGACCTGGCGTGTTACGGCGACCTCAAGGATCTTCCGGAAGAAATGTGCTCCGGGGGCAGCGCCATATTGGGACCACTGGGGCAGTATCTTGCAGGGCCGGTTCGTGGCCGGGAGGAGATACTTGTCGCCGACCTTGACCTCGGGTTGATAGGGGAGAGCCGTTTCGACTTCGATGTCATCGGGCATTACGCCAGGCCCGACGTGCTGAGCCTGTCTGTGAACGAGGGACCCATGACAAGCGTCAGCTACTGCCAGGGATACTCCCCGGGGAAGGAAAACCCGACAGGACAGGAAGACCAGGGACAATGAGAAGGTACCTGATCGCCTGGGCAGCGGCTTTTTCGCTCTCCTTCCTGTTCCTGGCAAATTGCGGTCTTGCTGCCTCCCGGGAGATGGTGGTCCTCGCCCCGGCGGAAACAGCCATAGGCAGGCCATTCCTGGTCTATATCTCCTCCGCCGACTCCCTGGAAGACGTGGTGATCTCCTGGGAGGGGAAACAGCTGACCCTTGAGGTCGAAAGGTCTGGCGATATCAGCGAAGCCATGGTCCTCCTCGGGACAGATGTGGGAAGTTCCAGGCCAGGATCCAGGAACATCGAGGTTGGGGCCCTCGTCGATGGGAGATCCGTAACGGTTCTGAAGAAGATAACCGTTGCCGATGTCGAGTTCCCGGTCCAGAGGCTCTCGCTCCCGGAGGAAATGGTAACACCCCCGAAAGAAGTGCTTGAACGGATCAGGAGGGAACGGGAGGAATCTTCAAGGGCCCTGGCGACCATGTCCCCTGTAAGGAAATGGACGGTGCCGATGGTGCGTCCCGTCCCTGGTGCAATAACCAGCCCCTACGGTTTCCGCAGGATCCTTAACGACAAACCCAGGGCGCCCCACAGAGGTGTAGATTACCGTGCCGCCGTGGGTGATCCAGTCAGGGCTGCGGCCGATGGACTGGTCCTTCTTTCCGTCGATCATTATTATGCTGGTCAGTGCATCTACCTTGATCATGGCAACGGGGTAGTATCGGTCTACATGCATCTTTCAGACCGCATTGTCCAGGAAGGCGACCACGTTTCTGCCGGGGATGTAATAGGACTTGCCGGAAGGAGCGGAAGGGTCACCGGACCCCACCTCCACTTCGGTGTATCCCTCCAGGGAATGATGGTGGACCCGGAACCCCTGCTGGAAGAATAGCCGGACCTGTCAAAGTGAGGAACCGGTTTTGTCAAGGGCCTCCATGAGCTCCTCCCATCGCTTCATCAAGGGGAGGAGCTTTTTTTCGAGTTCCGCCCTCTCCAGGAGCAGATCCTTTACACTGGCTGAGTCCGAGAGGGTGGAGGGGTCGGAGAGGCGGCGATCTATCTCCCCTATTCTGTCTTCTGTCCTGCCGATCCTTGCCTCCAGTGGGTGTAGTTCGTCAAGGAATTTCTTCCTGCTCCGGTAAAGCAAGTTCCTTTTTTCGGCCTCGATCCGCCTTTCCTCCCGCAGGCTGATAACCGGGGATCCGTTCCCGTCATCGTTATCCCCCCCGGAAACTGATCCTTCCCGGGTCAGGAGTTCCGATCTCTTGTCAATGAAGTACGAGTAGTTGCCGGGATAGTCGAAGATCTTGCCGTCCCTTATCTCGATCACCCTGTCTACAAGGGCGTCTAGAAAGTCCCTGTCATGGGAGACAATGACCATGGATCCGCCGTAGCCCAGAAGTGCTTCCTGGAATAGATCCCGTGTGGCCATGTCCAGGTGGTTGGTCGGTTCGTCGAGGATCAGCAGGTTTGTCTCCCTGAGAAGTATCTTGAGAAGAGCCAGCCGGGACTTCTCCCCTCCGGAAAGAACGGATACGGGCTTCTCGATATCGTCACCGGAAAACAGGAAACACCCCAGGAGGTTCCTGCGCTGTGGTTCGGTGCAGGGGGAGGATGTGTTCTTTATCTCTTCCCAGATCGAGTGACCGTAATGAAGATTTTTTGCGCTCTCCTGGGAGAAAAAGGATGCCCTTGTATTATGGCCCAGGCTTATCTTGCCCCTGGAGGGACTCTCCTGACCGCCAAGAAGCCTGGTGAGCGTTGACTTTCCTGCTCCGTTAACCCCGACAAGAGCCACCCTTTCCCCTCTTCTGACGGAAAGGTTTACCTTTGAGAAAACCTCGTTATCCCCGTAAGAATGCCCCAGATCCACCGCGCTTATAACATCCAGACCGCTTCTGGGGCACGGCGGGAACTTCATGGAAACCCTTCTCGAATTATCCGTCGTTTCAACGGTGGATCTTTTCTCCATGGATCTGAGTCGGCTCTGTACCTGGGATGCCTTGGAGGCTTTGTATCTGAAGCGTTCCACGAAGGCCAGGATCCTTGCGGTCTCCTTTTCCTGGCGCCTGGCCGCCTTTTCGGATATCTCCAGTTCATGGGTCTTTTTGCTGATATAAACCGAGAAATTACCCGAATATACGCGGGCTTTTCCGCCGGCGATCTCGGCTGTACTATTGGTGAGTTTGTCAAGGAACCTCCTGTCGTGTGAAATGGCCATAAGGGTGCCGGGGAAAGAGTTCAGGAAACCCTCCAGCCATTCCATGCTCTCCGTGTCCAGGTGGTTTGTGGGCTCGTCCAGGAGCAGTACATCGAGTTTCCCGAGGAGCAGCGATGCAAGGGAGGCCCGCATCTTCCAGCCTCCCGAGAATTCGCTGCAGGGCCGTCGGGAATCCCCTTTCCGGAAACCCAGCCCCTTCAGGATCTTTTCCGCCATGGCCTCAAAACCGTAACCGTCGGCCGTCTCGTAAGAATGGGCAAGTTTTTCGTGGCGGGCTACAAGGTTTGATCTTTCCTTTGGATGGATCCCTTTTTCCGCAAGACGGTTAAGGATATACGAAAGATCCTTTTCCAGGGAGGCGATCCCGGCCCGTTCCTTCAGGAAATTCATAAGGGGGGCTTCCCCGATCTCCACCAGGTCCTGGGGCAGGTAGCCCAGGCGCCATTTCTGAGGTATCGAGACCTCCCCCCTGTCGGGGTTGACTTCCCCGTAGATCATTCTGAAAAGAGTCGTCTTGCCGGCCCCGTTGTCTCCGACCACGCCCAACCTGGATCCCGGCGCGACAGAAAGGCTCAGTCCTTCAAAGATCTGCTGACCCCCAAGGACGAGGGAGACGTTGCTGCAGCGTATCAAGCGATCACCAGGAACAGGACTAGAACGGATCGAAGCCCGGCCTGTAGATCAGTACCGAACAGTGGGCGTATCTCGAAACGTTCGTTGTCGTGCTTCCTACCATCATCTGCTGTATCCCGCTGACTCCCTTGAACCCGATGATTATCAGGTTGAAATCGTGTTTCTTCGCGGTGTCGATGATAACTTCGGCCGAGTCGCCCTGCCCGATGAAGATCTCGTGCTCATGAGGCCGTTCATGGGCGTGTTCCTGGTAAGAGAACTCGGGGTGCTTCTCTTCCGCTATTTTTATCAGGTACTGTATTTTTTTGCGGGCTATCTCACCCGCCTCCCTGGTAATATCCGGGTTGACCCATTTCTCGTATCCCTTCCAGAGGTGATGGCTGGGAAGGACGTTGATGAAGGCCACTTCGGCGTCAAGGCGATGGGCGAGGGTATGCCCGTATTCTACCAGGTGATCGGCCATCCTGCCCATATCGACACAGACAAGGATCTTCTTAGGCATGACGTCTCCTCCTGTCTCAGGTTTTATACCATGGATTATACGATACAAACCCTCGGTAAGGTCCAGGTTGCTTTCGATACCTTATACTGTTGGATGTGGACTGGCAGGTTTTCGGATCATGAAAGGGGAGCTTCCATGGGTCCATCGAGCATATTCAACCACGTAATGGGTCCCGTTATGCACGGTCCTTCGAGTTCACATACTGCTGCGTCCTTCCATATCGGAAGGATGGCCCGTTCCGCCCTTGGGGAGGAATCGGAAGCTTTCGTCTGTGCCGACCTTGTGCAAGGGGAGAGCAGGTTGGTTCAAAGGTAGCTCCGAATATCTTCCAGGGTCTTTCTGTGTTTCAGGGCGGGGCCTGGCGTCTTTGCGTACCCCATACATATCAGGAGGTCGACCCTTGCGCTGCGGGGCAGCCCGAGTATCTTCCTTACGGATCTTTCGTTGAACCACCCGAGGATGCAGCTTCCTATTCCCTCTTCCGCCGCCTGGAGGACGAGGTGTTCGCAGGCTATACCGATATCTATCAGGGTGAAGTCCACGCCCCTGATGAAACCGCCCAAACGGGCGGCCGTTCTGGCGTTCTCGCGAACGACAGCTATCTGGACGGGGGCTGTCCTGGCGAAGGCGTTCATGGTGTGGATCCCCGAATAGGCGGCCTCGACGAACTTCTCCAGAAACTCCGGAGTGTCAACCACAACAAAGCGCCATGGCTGCGAGTTGCAGGCCGACGGGGCCAGCCTGGCAGCCTCAAGACACCTGTCTATGGCATCCCTGGCGACCGGGTCGGTCCTGTAGGATCTTACGCTTCTTCGTTCCCTTGCCAGATCAAGGAAAGACATAGCTCACCTCCACGCCCTGTCGGGCAGTCCGTCTTCGCTCTAATGCCCCTGGGCTTCCCTTGTACCATCTGGCGCCACCTTCAGGCAAGGAGGTATTTGAACAATGTCCAAAGAGGCGTACCCCTTGGTCCTGGTGATAATGGCAAGCGTAGCGGCGGTCCTCCTCCTTGTCAGGGGCCCCGGACAGATAGGCCGCAAGATGCTCAGGTTAATGGGCCTAGTCTTTCCCCTGGTTGTCTTCCCGTTGTGGGGGATCGGCGTTTACAGGACCTGTGTTATCCTTCCGGCTGCCGTTCTGGCCCTCCTTGAAGCGGCCAGGTTCTCCGGTCGCCGTGACAGGTCGACGCTGGGCCGACTCCTGTCACCAATAGCAAAGGAGGGGGAGGGGAGAGGTTTTTTCGGGTTCTCCACATATTTCTGGGGATCGGCACTTGCATCCCTTGCACCGGGCGGAACAGGTCCTGCCGTGACGGCCATGGCCACACTCTGCGATCCCTGGGCATCCATGGCCGGTACCGCCTGGGGAGGACAAGGATCCTCTCTGGGAAAGACCTGGGTCGGCAGTTTGACCTGCCTGCTGGTATCATCGATGACCGGTCTTTCCTTCGCCGTCCTCTTCCCCCGGGCTGGCATCTCGCTGCAGCAGACATTGCTGGCCTCGGTGGCGATGACAGCGGCAGAAAGGTACTCCCCGGGGGAGTTCGACAACCTCTCGATACAGGTTGTCGGGGCAGCGGTTGTCACCCTCTCTTCCTTTGGCTCTCTCTGAGGCCTAGAGGGCTTTTGCCAGGGACCCTTTCAAAGACCTCCTCATGATAAGGCACTGGTCCCTGAAGGCGGCCACTTCGGCCTCCAGGTTCGGGTTGGGGGACTCCCCGAAAGAGGCGTGCATGACCGGTGCGACAAGTCCAGGGTCGACCCTCCTTCTCGCCTTGAGCATTCCCTTTATCCTTGCAGTGGCGACCCCTTCCTGCATGCACGTGAAGGGCCCCACGTGGAAGACCCCGCATACGGGGTTCTCCGGATCCTCTTTGAGCCTTCCCGAGAGGAAGGCGTTGAACAGTCCGATGGATATTGATGATTCTCCGGTTATATCGGAGTGATAGATCCCCTCGCGCTCCACTTCCGGAAGGGTGTCCTCGGGATGAGGCAGCACCTTCCTGTCGCCGAGGATGTCGTTCATGCCCCTTTCTATCATTTTCTCGGCGAAGTTCATGTACAGGGCCGCGGCCTTCAACTCCAGTCCGGGACTCTTCCTTGATGCTATATGGATGACATACCGCAGCCACTCGGTGACCGGTCCCCGGACCATCTCCAGCCCCTCCCTCTCGAGCAGCTCGACTACTTGCCCAGTGTAAGGATCGTGCTGTCTCATGTAGATCTCGCCCAGGTAGAGGACCAGTGGGGATCTTTCATGGCTTTCAGGGCAGAGAGAGCTGAAGACCTCAGCTGTTCTCCTCCCCCACTCAACAATGCCCTTGAGAGAGGCCCCTTCCCGGCGGAAGGTCTCTTCAAGAAGACTTAGCCTTTCCCGGGCTGTCTTGTTGAAGGATCCCCTGTCGAAAGAGTAGGGGCGGAAGCGGAGAACCAGGTCGTCGAAGAGGTCCGCGGCCCTTATGGCGTTGTAGATGTCGCGGAAAAAACCGGTCCTTGTCATTAAAGGCCAGGTTATGCCGAGGATCTTCGGGTCGAGGTAGCCCTTCTCTGTCGTAGGCGAGACAATGGGAATGCTCCCGAATCCCAGGCTGTCCAGACTCAGGGCCAGCACTTCTGCGTACTTCCCGAACCGGCAGGGTCCGCTCGTGGTGGGCATGAAGACGAGATACTCGCTGCATACCCTCTCCTGACCCTTCTCTCTGGCCTCCCGCTCCAGGAAGGATATCAGATCACCGATCACACCCCTAAGTGGGAAACAGGTCTCGGTAGAGATGAGCCTTTCGGCGGTCTCCCTGGATCCGGGCGTATCGGTGGGGGCCACTATGGCATCTATCCCCCAGTATTTTGCAGCGGCCGCTCCGAGGGTGCTGGCGTTGCCCATCCAGGGTACCAGCCATCTTCTTCCCTCGATCCCGTCAGGCGATCTCCGGACGAAGGAGAACCTTTCCAGAGGTGTCTCCTTCGGCTGCCACCGGGAGGCCACCCTTTCAAAAGCCTCGGCCCTCGTTACAAAGGGAGCGTTGTTGGTCTGGGCATCGGTCAGCAAGTGCAGGAAGGGTTTTCCCGCCCTTCTGAAGATAGCGTCCTCCATGATGAATTTGATGGAGTCCGGACCGCAGGCAAAGTTCATTTGTCTGACAGGGAAAAGCCTTTCATGCCTCGCGGTGAAGATGGAGGCCTTGAGGATCTCGGAGCTGTGCTCCCAGTATTCGTTCTCCACCAGGTCGTCGATGGGAATATCCGAAAAGAGATGTCTCAGGAAGACCTGTGGGATGAAGGGCATCCCCCTGACGGTGGCGAACATCCTCCCCGTAGAGGATGAAGCGGCCGGATCCAGGACGACGTAATCCCTGCCTATTCCAACGTACCCCCTTTCTCCGTTTCGGGAGAGGGTCTCCAGGAAGGCGTCCCCCAGCCGGGCGATATCCTTGTTGAAAGCCTCCTCGAAGGTGTCGGCCTTGCGAAACGCATCCTGTATCTCCTGCATTGTGAAGTGGTAACCCACCCTGAAAAGCTCTCTTTCCAGTGATCTTGCCATCTGTTTCCTGTTCCCGAGGTGCCAGACGGGGCGTATGACCTTTCCCTCCGGAAGACCAAGGTCGTCCTCGGGGAGGAAACCCTCGGCCTCGGTGTAGATGCAGAACATGTGTGAGGGACCTGTCTTCCTTGTCCGCCTTATCAGGCTCGGGATGAAAATGTGTTCTATTCCCGGGTCGGCTGCCAGAAGCGCCGTGTGACCCGCCGAAAGCTTCATGGCTACGCAGAAATCCGTGGGGGAGTTCCTTAATCCAAGTCTTGAGATCCTCTCATCCGAGATGGGCGAGAGCACCGGCAAAAACCCCAGCGACGAAAAGAGGGCTGAAGACCAGATCGCCCTCCCGCCTATGGTGGTCGTGCATCGCCGGATCCCTATCCGGGGCCTGGTGTCGCGCGCCTCTCTTTCCAGGGCGTCAAACTGGGCTCCCTGGAAGTGTTTTTCCAGGATGGAGTGAAAGATCCCCACGTGATCTGGTCTTGCGGATCCTGATCCTTCGCTGTTCCCCAGTGGGCAGAAACCTCCCGTCACGATCTCCTCTCCGGCAATGGAATATATCCTCAGTTTGCACTCCCGTTTACCGCAGGACCTTGCTCCGAAGTGCTCCGGGCAGGTCGTATCCAGATGGCTGAAACTCTCGGAGGCGGCGCCCCACCCTCTGAAGGCGGAGGCAGTCTCTTGCCCTTCCCCCCTGGCCGAAAGGATCCTTTCCCTTATGAAAAGGGCAGCCCCGAGGGCTCCCATGAGCTCCCTGCCGGGGTAGGCATGGATATCCCGGCCTGTTACGTCCGCCATGGCTGCCAGGAAGGCTTTCCCAAGCGATGGGCCGCCCTGGCAGGAACATCTTTCGCCCACGTGCCTTGTGCCCCCCACGAACTTGTTGAAATAGCTCGAAGCCGTCGCCCTCGTTATTGCGGCGGCTATCTCCCCGGTCGAGTGGTTCTCAGCGATCAGCCGCTGCTCCTCGAGTTCCATGAATACGCCGCAAGTTGCGTCGATCACCGGGACGCGGTCCGCCTCCATGGCCAGTTCCTGGAGCGAATCACGGACATCCAGCCCCAGGATAGTGGACATGTTCTCCAGCGTCTGGCCGGCTCCTGCCTGACAGGAGTAGTTCATCCTGGCCTCGTCCACCTGATCGGTGACACTGTCTTCCTCACGCCTGAAGGTGGTGAATTTCATATCCTGTCCACCGATCTCGAAGATGGTGTCGATCCTGTCATCCATGGACCTTATTCCCACGGCGTGACAGGTTATCTCGTCGACGGCCCCGTCGGGGACGAGACACCCCCTGCTTTCCAGGGTTTTTCGGAGGGAAGGGCTAGAAAGGACCCTCTCGTAGAGCTGCCTGGCCGAACCGGTGGTGCATACCCCGGACACGGGCAACTCTCCCAGGGTCTTTGAAAGGTGTCCCATGATTTCGGCGAGGGCACCCAGAGGGTCTCCATGAGTGGGTATATACCTGCTTCCGAGGATCCGACGGTCTGCCAGCGAAAGGGCTACTGCCTTTGTGGTTGTGGAGCCGCCGTCGACTCCTATCACCACCTCGGGTCCGCCGGAAGCTCCTTCGCGATCACTCAGGGGAGAAGGGGCGAAACCGTGGATATGAACCCTTTCCAGTGATTCCCTTAGAGGGGGGAGGTACTGTCTTTTGGAGCGGGCTATCCTTGCGGCCTCGTCGATCCTGTTCTCTTCTATCACAAAGCGGTTGTCTTTTTCGTGGGCCAGCAGCGCCGCCCCGATGGCCCCAACGTTGGCGAAATTATCGGGTCGTACCAGGTCCAGGGATGTCAGGTTCTTGATGTTTTCGAAAAGAGGTGCACAGCCTGCCGGCCAACCGGTCAGTACCGATCTTGTGCCCTGTCTGATATCCCGGTTGCCGATAACGTCCTGAACGATGTTCGACGCAATGGTCCTGAAGAGCCTCGCCATGATCAGGTCTCTGGGGAGACCTTCGTTCTGGTCGTGAATAAGGTCCGACTGTAGAACTACACCGCACCTGGCGTTGTATGGAGGCGCTTCAGGGTGCCTCGAGGCTTCGGATGCTGCCATTTCCAGAGTTCCTTCCAGGGAACCGGGTCTCTCTCCGCAGGACGGGAAGAGCCTTCGGACCTGTTTTTCAAGCAGGGTCCCCGAACCGGCCCCGCACTTGCTGCTGGTACTCCAGTCGAGGATCACGGGGTTGAACCTGTCTCCGGTAACATGGAAGAAGCATGCGTCCCTGGCCCCCAGGTGGAGAATGGCTTCGCACTCAGGCTCCACGAACCTTGCGCCCCGGACTACGCAGACGCTGTCGAACTCCCTGAGGATCCCCGGGAAGGCTTCAGGAAAGTGCAGTGAGCCTATACCAGTGAAGGCCGTCGAGACTAGTGAACCTCCCGGGAACAGGTCAAGTATCTCTCTCAGGGATCTTCTGAGGGAGTGGAGGGGGCTACCCTGGTGAAGGTTCGGAGGAGGCGAAAAGACGACAGAATTACCGTCGTTCACCACTACACAGTGAATGGCTGCCGATCCTATATCGAACCCGGCGAAAAACACCCTGCTTATGGCCGCCACCTCCCCCAGAAGCGTCTCTAACCCCTGACGCAGGTCGAGGCTCGCTCAGTCAGACAATTATACCCCAGAAGAATACGCCGGTAACTTTCCACCGGGGATCATTATTATGGTATTGTGGGCCCGTCGTAGGAATATGAACATCGGAGGTGCGGGAATGCTTATAGAGATAACAAATATCGAACCGTCGGAATGGACAGGAGATGCGGCAGCCCTGTTCCTTTTCGAGGGAGAGGAAGACCCTGCAGGGATCCTTGGTGATGACGTGGCGCCTGTTGTCAGGGAAAGGATGGCAAAAGCCGGCTTCAAGGGAAGAACCGACAGCGTCCTTTCGGTAAGCTTCCCCGGGGGCAGGCTGGGCAGCGTCTTTCTTCTGGGCCTGGGCTCCAGGAAAGCCGCAAATATGGACTCCTGGCGCAGGGGGATCGCTGTCGCCGCCAGACTGGCAGAAAAAGACAGGAACAAGCACCTGATGGCCTTTTGCGCAGAACCTTTTACCCCGGAAGTTTCATCGGCCCTTGCAGAAGGGGCATTGCTTGGCGATTACCGTTTTGAAAAATACAAGAGCAAGGACGATCCATCTGAAACCACGGCACCCCTTGAAAAACTTTTTATTAACAAGGGCGACGAGGGTTCCGTTTCAAGAGGGAGCGTTATAGCCAGGGCACAGAACTTTGCGAGGGACCTTGCGAACGAACCCGGAAACGTCATCAATCCTTCGACCCTTGCCGAAAAGGCAAGGAAAATGGCTGAAGATTCAGGAATAGAGTTCACCCTACTGGACGAAAAGAAAATGAAAGACCTGGGTATGAACGGAATAATCAGTGTCGGCGGGGGTTCCCATAACCCCCCAAGGATGATACACATGGTGTACAGGCCCTCCGGCAACCCTTCAGGAAAGATCGCTTTTGTCGGAAAGGGGCTTACCTTTGACAGCGGGGGTCTCAACATCAAGACCGGTGAATTCATGAGGAGCATGAAGGGCGACAAGACAGGTGCCTGCAACGTAATTGCTATCATGAAGGCAGTATCCGAGCTCAAACCTGATATGGAAGTCCACGGTTTTGCCGGTGTAGCTGAGAACATGCCCGGCGGCGGTGCGTACAGGCCCGACGACATCATCAGAATGTTCAACGGGAAGACCGTAGAGGTGGACAACACCGATGCCGAGGGGCGCATAGTGCTGGGTGACGTTCTGGCCTATGCCTCCAGGCAGGAACCTTCGGTAATAGTGGATATGGCGACCCTTACGGGTGCATGTGTAGTGGCCCTTGGACCTTACACGGCAGGGATCTTCGGCAACAACGCCGGACTGGCCGCCTCCTTCAGGGATGCTTCGATAATGACAGGCGAGAGGGTATGGGAACTTCCCATGGACGACGAACGGCTGAAGAAGAAGATCCGCTCGGAAGTGGCCGATGTGGCCAACAACGGGGGAAGGTACGGCGGGGCAATAACGGCTGCCATGTTCCTCAGGGAGTTCGTCGGCGAGGGGATCAAGTGGCTGCACGTGGACATAGCGGGGGTAGACTCCTCAGACGAAGAGTACGGATACTACCGCAAGGGTGCCACCGGCTTCGGCGTCCGCACCTGCCTGGAGTGGCTAAGTAAATACTATAAACAGTGAACGGAAAGATCAAATGCTAAACCTTTGCACCGCAGAGAACGCAGAGTTGCACAGAGAAATGCAAAAACTGGTTCGTGTTCAGGAGCCAAACCTGAATTCAATACTGGTATGGATGATGATTACAGTTTATGAAGGTTAAAAGGGTTCGGTTTTCCTTATGCCTGTGTCCTGTCACCTTAGTCTTGGCCTTTGCCTCTCACAAATAAAGGTTTCCTCTGCGGCCCTCTGTGTCCTACCTGACGCTGACGGAGCGTCAGCGTCGGGCACCTTGTCTGTGGTGCAACGGTCTGTCTTTGATTTGTGTGTTTACACCAATCGAGGCGGCTTTGCCGCCTAAGATACCGCCTTGCGGACCTTCGAGAACTTCTCGTACTCCCTGTTGTCGATTATCCCCTTCAGATGCATCGCCACCTGCCAGACCTCGGTGAAGGTGTTGTAGAGGGCTATCGGAGCGATCCTGATCACCTGTGGTGGTCTGAAATCGGGTATCACTCCGCGGGCAATGAGGGCTTCGTTTATCCTGAGAGCCTCCGTCGGGTGCTCCAGGGCTACATGGCCCCCCCTTCTCTCCGGTTCCCTTGGAGTGCCTATTCGGAAGTTGTAGGGTTCTCTGGAAAGGAATTCGTCGACAAGCCTCATAAAGAAGGAAGTCATGGCCAGAGATTTTGCCCTTATGCTGTCTATGCCCGCCTCGAGCGTGACCCGCAGGGCACCCCTGACCGAGGCCGACCCGAGGATCGACGGGGATGATATCTGCCAGGCGCCGGCTGTCCCTGCCGGTACGAACTCGATGTTCATATCGAACTGGCGCGCCTTGTCGTAGCCGAACCACCCTGCCAGAGCCGGCATCCTGCCGAAATGCCTCCGGTTCACGTAGAGGAAGGCAGGGGATCCGGGTCCCGAGTTCATGTACTTGTAGCTGCACCAGAAGGCGAAGTCGACTCCCCATTCGCTCAGCCTGTGGGGGATGGCCCCTGCTGAATGGGCGCAGTCAAACCCTATCGGTATGCCCCTATCATGGGCTGCCATGGCAAGCCTCTCCATGTCGAGCAGCTGCCCGCTCCTGTAGAGGACCGACGGCAGGACTACCAGGCACACATCGGGCTTCATCTCCCCGATGACCTTCTCCTCGTCAAGGGTCCTTTCGTCCGGGGACCCTGCAAGCCTCAGGGATTTATCCGGGTCGAAGCCTCTCAGGGCCACCTGGCTCCCAAGGGCGTAGAGGTCCGATGGGAAATTCAGTTCATCAGCGAGAATAACGCTCCTCTCCGGCGTCGGTTCGTAGAAGGTGGATACCAGGGCGTGAAGGTTGACCGTCGTCGTTCCTGCCAGAACCACCTCATCAGGGTCCGCTCCCACTAGAGGCGCAGCATCACCCCCGACCCTCTCTGCCATCTCGAACCACGGGGGGTTGCCCTCCATCCAACCACGAATGCCCAGTCCTTTCCACTCTTCAACGGTACCCGCGATGGCCTTCTCCGCATCCCTGGGGCATAGTCCAAGAGAGTTGCCGTCCATGTATACGGCTCCGGGGATAAGGGAGAACCTCTCCCGGAAAGAGGCCAGGTCATCCTTCCTGTCGAGTTCTTCCGCGTAAAGCCTTTCCGATGCCAGAGATGAGCTCAGTTCCATGCACCTCCGTAGGGGGGCGGGATCTTTCCGGCACCCCGAAGATCTGGTTCTGTATAAAATATTCTCTCACATTAAACATGAAGAATATGCTATCATGTTACCGGGAAATGATATCCAAAATTATTTCATTTTGAGGTAAATACCATCGGGAGGTGTGTTCGTTGGAGGAGAAAGAGATCGGTTGTGCCCGCCCGACAGGAGCCCTTGTCGGAGAGCCGGAACCGGCTCCGGAAGAGAAGGCTGCACCAGAAAAAAAGGAGGTCCAGGGAATGTCGATAATGGTAGGAAGAAAGGCCCCTGATTTTGAGGCACCGGTATATCACAAGGGCAAGTTCGGCAGCGTGAAGCTGTCTGATTCACTTGGGAAATGGGTAGTCCTCTGTTTCTATCCAGGTGATTTCACCTTCGTCTGAGCTACTGAAGTGTCGGCGGTCGCCGACAAATACCCCGTATTCCAGGAACTTGGAGTGGATGTTTATTCCTGCAGTGTTGACAGTCAGTTCGTACACAAGGTTTGGAACGACAACGAACTCTCCAAGATGGTAGAAGGTGGAGTGCCCTTCCCGATGATCTCCGATGGCGGCGGAAACCTTGGAAAGATCTACGGTGTCTATGACGAGAAGGCCGGAGTCAATGTCCGCGGCCGTTTCATAATCGACCCCGACGGTGTTATCCAGGGTATGGAGGTTCTGACTCCTCCCGTTGGAAGAAACGTTGAAGAGACCATCCGCCAGATCAAGGCCTTCCAGCTTGTCCGCGAGACCAAGGGGAAAGAGGTCACACCCTCGGGGTGGCAGCCCGGAAAGACAACCCTCAAGCCCGGCCCGGACCTGGTCGCCAACGTCTGGAAATTCTGGAAACCCAAGGATAACAAGTAATTGGGGTCAGACCTTGAAATGCAGCAATTGTGTACATAAAAGATAGGCGAAAGACCTCAAACCGCGACAGGAAAGGCAAGTTACAGTATCGTGAACAGGACCGGATCGCCCCCTGCCAGGGGGCGATCTTTTTTTCAAACCCCCGGATATAGGCGATCCTACTCATCCATTGTTCCTGATCAGGATATAGACTTCTTATATACCCATAGAGGTATACCTTGAAAGGGGAGTGATGAACCGATGAAGAAGCCTGTTATCTTTATCGCGCTTTTGTTTATCCTTGGTCTTGTCGCTTTCGCCATAAGTGACCCCTTATGGGCAGGGCAGCCGGAAAAACTATATGTGTGCGGCCCCTGCAGCTCCTTCTTCCTCGAAGATGCAAAGTCCGTTGTGGAGGAACTGGGAGTCTCCGATCTCGTGTCGGTCAGAAGGAGTTCCTGCCTGGGCGTCTGTGCCCAGCCGCCTGTCATCGAGTTCAGGGGTACGGTCTACGTGGAGATGACAGCAGAAAGGTTACGGTCTATGCTTGAATGCGAACTGGGTATCTTGTGAAGCCGGCCTGATGGTATTTCGTGCCGCTGCTTTAGGGGACGGGAGAAATTTTCCGATGGAGGGGATCATGAAGATAACCGTTGTCGTAGAGAATTTTGCCGAAGCGAGAAATGTCCTTGGAGAACATGGGTTGAGCCTGCTTGTCGAAGACCGTGGTCAACGGGTCCTGGTCGATACTGGCCAGGGCGGGGCGCTTTTTCCGAACATGCAGGCCCTGGGTATAGAGCCCCGTTCCATAGAACATCTGGTACTGAGCCACGGGCATTATGATCATGCAGGTGGCCTTAACAAGCTCCTTCTTTGGTCAGGCGATATACCCGTCTGGGCTCACTCCGAGATAGAGATCCCTCATACAAGTCTCAAGGACAAAAGGGCCAATTTCATTGGTTGTCACATTAACACGAAGGGTGTGGATCTCAGGACCGTCAAGGGGCTGACGCAGATCACGGATAACCTCTGGGCTATTGAGATCCCGATGGACCGTCGTGATCCCGAGTTGATGAACCGTCCGGAACACCTGGTAGTGCCCTCAGGAAAAGGCTGGGTTCTTGATCCTTTCCCGGATGATATCTCATTGATAGCCAAAGGCAGAGAGGGGATCAGCGTCATTCTTGGCTGTGCTCACGCCGGAGTGATAAATATCCTCGAAGAGGTTGCAAGTTTCTTCGATACCAGGTCTTTCCACATGGTCCTTGGCGGGACCCATATCGGGGACCAGTCTTACGATTTCATAGATCGTATTACAACGGAACTGACGACAAGGTTCAGCGTCGAAAAGTGGCGCCCCTGCCACTGTACCGGTCTCAAAGCCCTCTGCGCTCTCTCTTCAAAGGCGGCGGATGTTTCCTGGGCGGGTGCCGGAAGTTTCTTCGACATCTAGAGTCCACTTTTTTCTATCTTGAAGGGTCCCTATACCTGATCTTCCGATGATCTTTCCCGGAGAGGTTTTCCGAGTTCTTTCCGGATATAGGGGCAGTAAAGAGCTGCGACCGGGTTGTGTCCGAGTTTCCGGTCTTTTACAACGAGCGTCGTTACTGGTGCCACGGAGTGCCTGTAAAAAAGCGAGTCGTGCCCGACGCACAGGCCGAGAACGATATTCAGATCTGTACCCTCTTCAGCGAGGATCCTCGCCTGCTCAATGGGATTGCAGGAGTATTTGCCTATCCAGGGCCTTTCGGCCATCCCGAAAGCAGATTTCTCCAGGCTGCCCACCTTGCAGCAGACGGAATGTACCTCAAACTCCCTTGACAGGATCTCCCCCAATGCTGCAGCCTCCTCTTTGAAGCCTATGCAGAAAGCTATGCCCAGCCTTCGGAAACCAAGCCTCCGGGCGAACTCCATCGTCTCATCGACGCGGCATGCTTCCTTGTAGAAGAGCGCCTCCACATCGCCCGCAACTTTGAAGATCTTTTTTTCCAGCGGATCTTCGTACAGATTGACGCTGTCAGTCTCCCTGCAGGGGTTGCCCTTGTAGCAGGAATTTTCTTTGCACAAATGACATTTCATGAAGATACCTCCAGTCTTGCAACTCAATACATCCGGGGCTCTTCTTTCAGAAGGGTCCCCGAGTTGGCTCGGGTCTATCCTACCATCTCCAGGTTTGCAACTTTTTCCGGAAAGTTAAGGCTGTTGCTGGAAGGGTCAAAGGGCAGGCGCGTCCCGCAGGTTAAAAAATTAACTGCAAGAAATTGCAGAAAAACTTCTCTGTTTTTCGATGTTTCGACCTGTTGATATTTTTAAGAGCCATTCCCCTCGTCTTTCTGTAGAATGATCTCCCCCTGGATAATGAGATCAATAGATATCTGTGCTATTTGCGGGTCGAATTGTGTCCCGGAATTGTTCCGGAGTTCAGAAATGATGTATTCAAGGGAACGTTGTTGCCTGTAAGGCCTCGATGTGCCCATCGCGTCCAATGCATCTGCCACACAGATGATCCTGGCGAAGAGTGGGATCTGGTCGCCCTTAAGCCCGGTGTTGTAACCTGTTCCATCAAATCTCTCATGATGGAAGGCTGCTCCTTCCTTGATCTCTTCGATAACGGTAATGTCTTTCAGGATGTCGCCGCCTATCGCAGAGTGCTGCTTTATTACTTCATATTCCTCCCCGGTCAGTTTCCCCTCTTTTTTCAGGATCGCATCAGAAATGCCTATTTTCCCGATATCATGAAGCAGCGCCGTATAGTAGAGATTATCCGTCTCATTATCATCAAGGCCCAATTTTTTTGCGATAAGGACACAGTAGTCGGCAACACGTTTCGAGTGGCCCCTGGTGTAGGGATCCTTTGCATCTATCGTATTGGCTATTGCGGTTATGGCCTGGGTGATAATGGCACGCAGTTCTTTCTGGCGTTTTTCAAGCTGAGTGTTCTTCCGCCGGTAGTAGCTGCCGGTAACAAGAACAATTAACGCAGCGGCAGAGAGTATCATTGCGATAATGGCTATCGGTCTTTCAAGAAAGCGTTTTTCCTTGGTTATCGGAAGGCTTATAGGCTTTTCAGCTGGCACCCCGTCACTGTTAGTGGCGTTGAACTCGAAGGTGTAATCCCCTCCCGAGAGATTTGTGTAGGTGATGGGGTCAAGGTCCTTGATGTATTTTTCGATCTTGTCATTTTCGAAGCCGGCCAGGGAGTACTCTACCTTGTTGTATCCGGGGTTTACATAACTGAGTACGGCAAGGTCAAGGGTCAATCTCCTGACATTGCTTTGCAGGGTCAGTTCCGTCGGGTTCTCAAAGATGACCCCGTCAACTTCTGCTTTTCTGATCGCGATCTTGGGGTTCTGCCTGTTAATGAAGACATCCATAACATTTATCTCGTAGACACCGTTCACGCAGCAGAGATACAGCTGTCCGCTCTCGTCCATGTAACTCCAGGAATTGGCCGTAACCGACGAAAGCAGTCCCTCCTTCCTGGAATAAGCGGTAAATGAGGGTGCTCCGCCTTCGAGGAGGTCTTCAGAACCGGCCAGAAATATCCCCAGGCTGGTCAGGAGCATCATCTTTCCGTCGGGGGTCCTCTTGATCTCATATATGCCTGAACCTATCACGTCAACAGGGACAGATACCGGATGGAATCCAGAGTTCCGGAAAAGATCGATATTGGTCGATGTGCTGACCCATATCCCATCATTATCCGGATCATAGAGCATCCTCAGTATAACTCCGGATCTGAGCCCTTCATTCTTCCCGTAGTTTTTAAAAACGTTGTCCCTGACGGAGAAGATCCCGCCGCCGTCGCTCCCCAGATAGAGGGTACCTTCATCGTCCTCGCACATGTTGAGAATGGTGGAGTTGGACAGACCATCCTTCTGGGTATAGGTCCTGATGATCTCTCCGTCCCTGATAATACCGACCCCGTCATTTGTGGCTACGGCGATGTCTCCGTTATACAGCTCCAGGGACATACGGACATTGTCGTTCGTTAGCCCGTTCTCCCTGGAGAAGAATTCAATCTCCCCCGCCGGGGATATGCAAGCTATCCCGCCGGCATTGAAGGTGCCTACCCAAAGCCTGTTTTGGGAATCGGTCATAAGATGCCGTACCCTGACACCTTCAAACTTCTCCGTGATATGGTTCTCTACCGGGTGGTGATCCCTGTCAACAGCAAGAAGTCCCTCGTCTGTCCCGATGTAAAGCACTCCGTTGAAAGGCTGTGTGGCGTTGACAACGCTTCTGGGAAGGGAAGCTGCAAAATTCACGTCCATGAATTTGCTTTTGGCAAGGTGAAGAAGCCCCTCACGAGAAGAAGCGATCCATAAACTACCCTCATAATCTTCACGGATCTTTACCAGGGAATTGTTAATGAGGCTGCCGGCAACGGAGAAAAAATTGTAATTTTCATCGTAATATCCAAGGCCATTGTCGCCGCATATCCAAAGACGTCTATCGCTATCTTCAAAAAGATCGTTGACCCCGATCACGTTGCCCGACTGGTAAAGATCACCGAAAATTGTAGCTTCCTTCTTCGATAGCCAATCTGGCGATACCGCCATCATTCATCCCGGCAACGACAGTCCCGTCTGAACGAACCAGGAGGCTCACAGCACCAGATCCCGGGAAGTCATCTTCGCTGAATACTTGCTTGATCCGTCCATCCTTGAAAAGAAAAACCTCTCCGCTTCGGGAAACTCCCAGGATATTGTCTTCACTGTCGCATTCAAGATCCAGGACAAAAGCCGTATCGAATCTCCCAAGGCTGATGCGTTCAATTCCCTCCTCGGTCAGGCGGCCGACCCCGCCGCTGGATCCCACGAAGATATTCCCCTTGCTGTCCGAAACAATGGAATGGACAAGATTGAAGGCACTGTCTGACAGATTGGGAATGGACCTGAACCTGCCCCCTTCCAGGCAGAAAAGACCATCCAGGTTAGTTCCGATCCAGAGCCTTCCTTTTTCGTCCTCATAAAGACATCTTGCGCTTGAAGCCGCAAATTCTGTAGATGAATTCTTGTTGTACAAGGTGAATGTCTTTCCGTCATACCTTATAAGACCGCGGTAACTGGCGATCCAGATATATCCATCTCTTGTCTGGATAACATCGTTTGCATCATTTGCTTCCATCTTGCTGTCGGAGTTGTAAAGAGTCTGGATATAGCTAGCAACGGAAATGGTACCTGCCGAAGCTGCAGATATGGAAAGCGGGATCAAGAGGGCAACAGCAATTAACAGGATAAACTTCTTCAAGGTAGAAGACCAGATCTTTCTATATTGATCGATCCCTTCTTGGTATTCCACGGCAAGTTTATTGTAAACATTTTAATTATGATTGTACAGAGAAGAAAGAACAAGAGTTTTTCGATAAAGTCATACGGGAAAAAACTGGCGGAGGGCAGAGGATTCGAACCCCTGGAGACTTGCGCCTCTGCTGATTTCAAGTCAGCCGCCTTCGACCACTCGGCCAGCCCTCCGACGGCAATCAATTATAATGAATTCTGGTAGAATAAGCCAACATTATCTCCGGAAGGGTGAGACAGAAGATACCGGAAGGCGGAGGTGTCCTGAATGAAGATGCGTAATGGGGCAATTCTTACAGCAGTGCTGATATTGGCTGTGTTCATAAGCTCATCTGCTGTATTGGCCCAGGGAGACTGCGAGGTTCCTGGCGACCTGAGGGTGATAGTAACCGAGGCGAAATGGGAGTTCGACCTGAAGACAGGCCGCCTCTCTGGTGAGGCAACGGTCAGGAACATCTGTGACAGTGATGTCGTAGCCCCGGGAATATCGGTGGGTATCTTCGGGGCAGAGGGTCAGATGGTCAACAACGTCGCCCAGAGGGGTGCCGAACCCAGGCTCTCCCCTGGCAAGTCGGTCAAGGTGAAGTTCCATATAGATCTGAAGGAGGCCCCGGCCTCGCTCATGTTCATGCCCTTCGAGGGCATGGTCAGCACCTGAGGCTAGACTTCAACCCGCGTCGCGGGATCGTGAAATGAAAAGGGAAATATGCTTCAAAGACAAGGCACCTCAAGCTTGGCAATGGGGTAGCACACCGGTAATACATGGATGACACTTTGATCGCCCGAGGTTGTAGCAATCGGGCTTGACATTGTCCGTTTACCGTTCACTGTTTACCTTTTACGCATTTTAGGTTTTTCAGTCTTTTCAAGGGGAGGTCGATGCCATGAAAATGGAAGAGATCATTGAAAGATATGTCTGCTCTCCATCGGCTGTGGCTGTTGCGGGAGCATCCACCAGCAGGGAAAGGGCAGTCTTCGGGGTCATGGAGTACCTGGGAGAGAATGGTTTCAGGCTTTTCCCCGTCAACCCCAACTCCGCGGGGGAGACTATCCAGGGTATGCGCTGCCTTGGCTCCATAAAAGAGATAGGGGATAAGTTCGACATCCTGGCTCTCTTCATATCCCCAAAGAGACAGAGGCCGGTGCTGGACGATCTGGAAAAGCTGGACCACAAGCCAGTGGTATGGATGCAGCCGGGGGCAGAGAACGATACAGCGGAGACCGAGCTGAAGGGAAAGGGTTACGAGGTGGTGAAGGGCGCCTGCCTGATGATGACCCACCAGGTCTATTGCGGCGGATGAAACTGGATCTGCGCTAAATATGCTGGGGGGTATTGACCTCAGGAGAAAAGGGATGTATCCTTTGGTCGCAAGTTAGGCTAACCTAATAAAAAAGATTTGAGGCGATCTCAATGACCGAACGATACGTCTATATGGATCACTCGGCCACGACGGCCGTGGACCGTTCCGTCCTGGAGGCAATGCTCCCCTATTTTTCCGAGGAGTTCGGCAACCCCAACAGTCTTCACATATGGGGGAGAAAGGCCAGAAAAGCCGTCAACGAGGCCAGGGAAAAGGTAGCCGCACTGGTCGGTGCCGATGCCTCCGAGATCATCTTCACCGGTGGGGGGAGCGAGGCCGACAACCTGGCGATAAAAGGAGCGGCCTTCGCCCGCAGGGACAAGGGGCGTCACGTAATAACCACCGCCATTGAACATCATGCGGTGATAGATGCCTTCCACTGGCTTGAGGACCAGGGCTTTGAGGTTACCGTCCTGCCGGTGGACGAGAGGGCCATGGTCGGGATCTCCGATCTCGAGAGCGCTATAAGGCCCGACACGATACTTGTGTCAATGATGTACGCCAACAATGAGGTCGGCACCTTCCAGCCCGTGGCGGAAGCCGCAAGGATCTGCAATGACCGGGGAATAATCTTCCATGTTGACGGGGTCCAGGCTGCGGGCCATATCCCCTTCAATGTCAGAGATATGGGCATTGACATGCTGACCATGTCGGCCCACAAGATGTACGGCCCCAAGGGCGTGGGTGGTCTTTACATTCGCAAGGGCGTAAAGATCCAGCCCATTGTCCACGGCGGAGGCCAGGAGAGGGGGCTGAGGTCCGGCACCGAGAATACAGCCGGTATCGTGGGTTTCGGGGCTGCTGCGGATCTGGCATCGATGCGATTTACCGACGGTTCCATCGAGGAGGAGGTGCGCCTGAGGGACCTGCTTATTGACAGCGTCACTTCCTCCATAGAGGATGCATACCTGACCGGTCACCGCACGGAAAGGCTGCCCTTCCACGCCAGTTTCTGCATCGGCTCCCTGGAGGGAGAATCAATGCTCCTTCGCCTTGACGCGGCGGGGATAGGTGCCTCCAGCGGGTCGGCCTGCACCTCCGGCAGCCTTGAGCCGAGCTACGTCCTTCTGGCTATGGGCATAACCCATGAACTGGCCCACGGTTCACTCCGTTTCTCCCTCGGCAAGGATACTACCCGGGAAGATATCGTCTATGTGGCGGAGAACCTGAAGAAGATCGTCGCTGATCTCAGGGCCCTCTCCCCGCTCTGGAAAAACAGGGGGTAAATGTCATGTACACTGAAAAAGTAATGGAACTATTCATGAACCCGAAGAACGCGGGGCGTATGGAAGATCCCGACGGGGTTGGCGAAGTCGGGAATCCCCGGTGCGGGGATATCATGAAGATCTACATCAAGGTGAAGGACGAGAGGATCGTGGACATCTCCTTCGAGACCTTCGGTTGCGCTTCGGCCATCGCATCGAGCTCGATGGTAACGGAGATGGTCAAGGGACTCACCCTGGACGAGGCTCTCGCCATATCAAACAAGGACGTTGTTAACGCTCTGGGAGGCTTGCCACCGCAGAAGGTCCACTGTTCGCTTCTTGCCGAAGAGGGCATCCAGGCCGCCATAGAGGACTACCGGGCCAAACGGAAGGCCGGAGTGGAGGCCAAGGCGTGAAGGGAAAGGTAATTGCCGTCTGTGTATCCGAGAGCAAGGGCACACCCAAGACCGATGTGGGTGAGGGATACCTTCTTCCCGATGTCGGAATAGAGGGGGACGCCCATGCCGGTTTTGCACACCGGCAGATCAGCATGCTGGCTGTGGAGGACATAGAGATAATGAAGGAAAGGCTGCCGGACCTGGTCCCGGGCAGTTTCGCAGAGAACATAACCGTAGAGGATTTCGACCTTTCATCCCTTTCGATCGGCGACCGTGTCAGGGTGGGCGAGGCGCTGCTCGAGCTCAGCCAGATCGGAAAGGAGTGTCATACCCGTTGCGCCGTATACCATAGCGCAGGTGATTGCATCATGCCCAGGAAGGGTCTCTTCTTCAGGGTCATTGAAGGAGGAAGGGTAGCTACGGGCGATGCAGTGGAGAGGTCCTGAAGAACCGCCACCAGAGGCGAAGTATCATTCAGAATGTCAGGGGCCCGTCGTCGGGCCCTTTTGTTTTTTCTGGCCGATGTCATATACTTTTCCCAGGGAAACGAGATCTGCAGGGAGGTCTTGCCTGTGGGACCTGTCATCACAACGATCATAAGGGTCAGGTACGGCGAGACGGACCAGATGGGGGTCGCCTACTACGGCAACTACCTTTCATGGTTCGAGATAGGGAGAACCGAGTTCTGCAGATCCCTTTCATCCCCCTACCGCGAGTGGGAGAAGCAGGGGGTCTTCCTGCCCGCTGTTGAGGCCTATGTGCGCTACAAGAACCCGCTGAGATACGACGAAAGGGTTCTTATCAAGACGAGCATCCGGGAGGTGACTTCTCACAGCATCACCTTCGATTACAGGGTGACGCCAGAGGAGCGTAGCCGCCTTGCGGCGGAGGGGTGGACCAGGCACGCATTCTGCGGGCCCGATGGCCGACTCCTTGGAGAGCCTGAACCGTTCTACAGCTGGTTGAAGGAAATATCCAGATCCTCATTGGAAGAGGTGGTACAGCGTGAGCAATAAAGCGATCCTCCTGGGAAACGAGGCTATCGCCCGGGGTATTGTCGAGGCCGGTTGCGAGGTGGCGGCCGCCTATCCGGGCACACCGTCGTCGGAGATCCTGCCCTCAATAGCAAAGTGGGCCGACGATCTCGGGACGAGAACCATAGTAGAGTGGGGGGCCAACGAAAAGGTCGCCTTCGAGATGGCCGCCGCTGCATCCTTCGCAGGGAAGCGGTCATGTGCGGTCATGAAACAGGTAGGTCTCAACGTGGCAGCAGACCCCTTCATGAGCGTCTCACACTTCGATATCAAGGGCGGTTTCCTGCTGGTTGTCGCAGACGATCCAGGCCCTCACAGCTCCCAGACCGAACAGGACAGCCGTTTCTTCGCCATGTTCGCCAAGATACCCTGTTTCGATCCGGCAACGGCTGTGGAGGCAAAGGAGATGGTCTTTGATGCCTATGATCTCTCCGAAAGACACAAGATAGTAACGATGCTGAGGCCCGGCGTCAGGGTCGACCACTGCCGCCAGGATGTGGAGCTGAAGGACGTGATCGATATCTCCAGGCCAGCCTCCTTCGAGAAGGACCCAAGGCGCTGGGTCTGCCTTCCTGCCAGCGTAAGAGTGAACCATCCTCAGCTGAACGCCAAGCGGGAGGCCATCCGCGAGGAGTTCGAGACCGGATTCTCAAAATACAACTACGAAGTTCCCGCGAAGAAAAAGGCCAGGCTCGGGGTCATTGCCGGAGGGGTCTCCTTCTCGATAGTCATGGATATTCTCAAGGCCTGGGGGGCCGACGATATCTCCGTCCTTAAGATAGGCACCCCGCATCCCCTTCCCCTCAGAATGGTGGAGGATTTCATATCAAGGCACGACAACGTGGTGGTCCTCGAGGAGACCTACCCTGTGATCGAGATGCAGCTCAACGACAGGACGAAGATCAAGGGAAGATGGAACGGCTGGGTCCCCGGAGCAGGGGAACTGCTTCCGGAATTCATCGAGGAGATCCTCTGCAGGGTACTGGGTAAAGAGGCTCCGGAGGGGGCTTCGGCGGAGCTCAAGAAAGCCGCCGAGGATCTCAACATCACGCCGCGGCGCCCGATGCTCTGCCCCGGATGCCCTCACAGGGCCAGCTTCTTCTCAATCAGGCAGACCCTGCCCAAGGCGATCTACCCCTCTGACATAGGCTGCTATACCCTCGGTGTAAACCAGGGCATGGTCGATGCCGTTGTCGACATGGGCGCTTCGATAACACAGGCCTCGGGGCTCTTTATGGCCTACAAGGCCGACGGCAAGGAGCAGCCCATTGTTGCCACCATCGGTGACTCCACCTTCTTCCACATGGGTCTCCCCGGCCTTGCCAGCGCTGTCTACAACAAGCACGTCTTTGTCCTGGCCATACTGGACAATAGCCTTACTGCCATGACGGGGGGACAGTCACACCCCGGTATCGGCGACAAACTGAGGAAGGGCGAGACCGGCAGAAGGGTCGACCTGGAGAGCGCAGTGAAGGGATGTGGCGTCAACTGGGTCAAGACCACCGAAGCCTACGACATCTCCACCTCCCGGACCCTTGTCAAGGAGGCCTGGGATTACGCCAGGACCCACGAGGAACCGGCGGTGGTTATCTTCAGACACCCCTGCATGCTCCTCAGGCAGAAGCAGGCCGTGATACCCGTAACGGTGGATCCCGAGAAGTGCATAGGATGCAAGTTCTGCATCAACTTTTTCAACTGCCCCGGACTTGTCTTCGACGAAAAGTCCAAAAAGGCATACATTGACGAAAGGTTCTGCGTGAAGTGCGGAGTCTGCATTAATGTCTGCCCCCACGGGGCCATCCTCGCGACAGAAGGGGAGGAAGCCTAGCCATGCAGTACGTGATAGTTGGGATCGGAGGACAGGGGATACTCTTTTCCAGCCGTGTCCTTGGTCATATTGCCCTCTCCAGGGGTGAAAGGGTCGTCGGAAGCGAGGTCCACGGCATGGCCCAGCGTGGAGGGTCGGTCATAAGCCACTTCAAGGTAGGGGATTACAGCAGCCCCATGGTGAAGGCGAAGGAGGCTGATGTGCTCCTTGCTTTCGACCAGAACGAGGCCGTCAGGAACCTGCATTTCCTGAAGCAGGGCGGGCACGCCATAATAAACACTCACGAACCCGCCTTCATCGAGAACCCTTCGCTCAGGAAGTGGATGTCCGATCGGGGCGTCAAGGTTCACACGGTGATGGGGTATGACATCCTGAAAAGGGAAATGGGAGGCCGTTTCCTCTTCCTCAACGTCCTTATCCTCGGGGCCATGTGCGGCGCAGGAGTGGGGAACGTGACCATTGAAGAGGTGCGCGAGGCAGTTAGGGTGCTGGCGCCCGCGAAATTCGTCGAAGATAACGTAAAAGCGGTGGATCTGGGTCATGCGGGAGCCAGTAGATGACAGAATAACAGGATCGAAGCGGGGAGCCGGGAATGGGCTCCCCGCTTACCGGGCCCCGAGGGCAAGAAAAGCCTACACCCTGGTCGAGACAGCCGTAGTACTCTCCATCGTAATAGCGATCTCCTTTACCGTCTCCCCGATAGTAACGGGACTGATCTCACAGAGGGCTGGGAGTGAACTTGCCGCCAGGGCCGAAGCAAGGAATATGGCAAGATGGATCGAGAGGACCCTTCAGAAGGCCTGCCTGCACCGCAGGGCTTTTAACGTCAAATATCTTTCAGGTTTCCGGCAGGAGTTTCTGATCCTGTGGTTCGACCCGCCCGAATATGAGAGATATCAGACTAACGGGAGGTGTCTTGTTTACTTCAAGTCGACCTCCACTCAGGATAGGTGCTATACTCCAGCGTGGCATACAATGACACCGGCCTTCACGCTGTATGTCTACACTCCTGGGAGATCGAAGAAGAAGATCGCCGAAATAGCCGTGTCGGGCTACTGCTCGGTAAGACTTACGGAGTTCCCCTGAAGACCGGCGAGGATCTGATAGTTTGGAGGGCTTGATGGTGGCGGTTAAACCCTGGTGGAGAGAGACAATAGAGACTGTTCTGTGGGCTCTGGTCCTTGCGCTGGTGCTGAGGGCTCTGGTCATACAGGCTTTCTGGATCCCTAGCGGCTCGATGATACCGACCCTTCTTCCCCGTGACAGGGTGTTGGTGGCCAAGTTCTGGTATTCCTTCGCCGAGCCCAAGCGGGGTCAGATAATCGTCTTCAAGTATCCCCTGGATCCGAAGAGGGATTTCGTCAAGAGGCTCATCGGTCTCCCCGGGGAGACGGTGGAGATCGTTGAAGGAACGGTGATGATAGACGGCGAACCCCTCCAGGAGCCCTATGTGAAGAACCGTGACAGCCTAAGCTTCGGCCCCCTTGAGGTCCCCGAGGGGAACTACTTCATGCTGGGGGACAACAGACCCAACTCCCAGGACAGCCGTTTCTGGGGTTTCGTGCCCGAGGCCAACATCAAGGGCCCTGCCTTTATTCGCTACTGGCCCATACCAAGGGTTGGAGGGCTCTACAAGGAATGACCAGGACCGTATGGTACCCGGGTCACATGGCCCGGGGCCTGAGGAAACTCAGGGAGCTCTCGGAGAAACTGGATCTTCTGGTAGAGGTTCGCGATGCCAGGGCTCCCGCCCTGACAGGGTCCCCCTTCAGCGAACAGGTGGCCAGGTTCAGGCCGGTCTGGATAGTTCTTTCGAAAAAGGACCTGGCCGTCGAAGAAGCCACCGCCAGGTGGCTTTCCTTTTTTCGAGACCAGGGGGGAAAGGCCTGGGCCCTGGATCTGAGGAAGGGGAACCTGGAGCCCCTGCTCAGGACGGCGGCCCGGCTCAGGCCCTCTCACAGGGAGCTTAGGCTGGCCGTAATAGGCATTCCCAACGTTGGCAAGTCCCAGCTCCTAAACGGCATTATAGGCAAGAACACGGCACCGGTCGGGGGTATCCCGGGGATCACCAGGGGAGTCTCATGGTACAAGGGGAAGGGATTCCTGGTGGTCGACTCTCCAGGAATAGTGGACCCGAGATCCCACAGGGAGGTACACCGTAGGCTGGCCTGGCTCGGCAGCAGCAGGAGCGATGTGATAGGAGGCTACGAGGACCTTGCCGAGGGACTGGTCCGTTTCCTGGGTGGGTCGTCCATGCTTGAGAGGACCCTATCCTCGTGGGAGATGGAAAGACTGGACGAAACCCCCTCCGACACTTTGCGGAGGATAGGGGTAAGGCTGGGATGCCTTGTAAAGGGGGGCGAGGTGAATATGGATCTTGCCGGGAAGAGGTTCATCGAGGCCTTCTCCACGGGAAGGATCGGAAGGTTCACCCTGGAAGAGCCCGGCGACAGGCGCCCCTGGGAGGACGAACCGTGATAGTGGCGGGGGTTGATGAAGCTGGGAGAGGACCCCTTGCAGGCCCTGTCGTGGCGGCTGCCGTGATCCTTGACAGGGGCGAAACGGCCCGCCTCCTCTCAATGGGCCTGAAGGATTCAAAGAGACTTTCTTCCTCCTCAAGAGAGGCTATTTTCAAAGAGATGAAGAGAATGGGCGTCGCCTGGCGAGCCCAGGCGGCCTCACCTGGAAGGATAGACAGGGACAACATACTGCAGGCTACGCTGTGGGCGATGAACAGAAGCGTAACAATGCTTCCGAGAGAGCCGGGCCTGGTTGTGGTCGACGGTAGCACTCCCATTCCGGGGCTTGGTGTCCCGCAGAGGGCGCTCCCCGGCGCCGACGGCATGGTGCCGGCAGTGGCAGCAGCTTCGGTGGTGGCAAAGGTACTGAGGGACAGGGCCATGTGTTCCCTGGACAGCATTTTCCCATGCTACGGGTTCCGCCGCCACAAGGGCTACGCCTCCCGGGAGCACGTTGAGGCCCTCCGCCGGGAGGGTCCAAGCAGGATACACAGGACCAGCTTCCAGGTCAGGGGCTGGACCTAGCAGATTAAAGGGTTCCATTCATTCCTCCGTTCACCTGGAACGGGAATATCCGGAAACCGAAAGGGAGAAGGAAATGGCAAAACATATCGATCTTGGAGCCGCCGGGGAGGCCATGGCGGCCAGGGAGCTGTTGAAGCTTGGCTACAGGCTGATCGACACCAACGTCCGTATGAAGATGGGTGAACTGGACATTGTGGCCGAAGAGGGCGGGGAGATGGTCGTGGTGGAGGTCCGGACAAGGACCCTGGGCAGGATGGTCCCCCCTGAAGCTACCGTCGGCCCTTCGAAGATACGGAAGCTGGTCAGGACCGGGAGAACCTACATGGAATCCGTCGGATGGGAAGGCCCGTGGAGGATAGACATAGCAGCCATAACCGTGGGGTCCGATGGTAGTCCGAAGCTGGAGGTCTTCCGGGATATCACTGTGGGGATAATTGAGCCATGAACGTCGTTCACGGCGTCACCCTACAGGGTATAAAGGCCCTGAAGGTCGAAGTTGAAGTGGAGATAACGGGGGGACTCTTTGTGATCGCGGTGGTGGGGCTTCCTGATGCCTCCGTGAAGGAGGCTCGCGAGAGGGTGAGGGCTGCGCTGAGATCTTTGGGGGTCTCAGTAAAGGGGAGGGTGGCCGTCAACCTGGCGCCGGCCGACAGCCCCAAGGAGGGTGCACTCCTGGACCTCCCCATAGCCGTAGGAATTGCTCACGCCAAGGGGGAGATCAGGGTGCCCGGGCCCACTCTTTTCATGGGTGAGCTCGCACTGGACGGCAGGGTCAGAAGGGTCAGGGGAGCGGTTCCGGCGGCACTTCTGGCAAGAGATCTGGGGTTCCCGCTCTTCGTCCCCGAGGGCAACGCCCGGGAGGTCTCCCTGGTAAAGGGGGTCAGGGCCTGGCAGGTCGGGCATATCCGTGAACTCTTCGCTCACCTCAGGGGGCAAAGCCAGCTCAAGGTCATTGAGCAGGCTGAGGAGGCTACCGGCGACCCCAAGCCGGACCCCGACTTTTCAGACATCAAGGGGCAGGTTGCTGCCAAGAGGGCTCTGGAGATAGCCGCGGCAGGCCACCATAATGTTCTTCTCACTGGCTCTCCTGGCTCAGGCAAGACCCTTCTTGCAAGGGCCCTTAAGGACATACTCCCCCCGCTCTCCGATGAAGAGATGATGGAAGTGCTCCTGGTGAGAAGTACCGTCGGGCTTCCCCTTGACAGCTCCCGTCGCCGTCCCTTCAGGGCAATTCACCACACCTCCAGTACCATTTCGGTCTGCGGAGGTGGGACGAACCTGCGACCCGGGGAGGTTAGCCTGGCTCACAGGGGAGTCCTGTTCCTCGACGAGTTCACCGAGTTCAGGAGAGACCTGCTCGAGTCCCTGAGGCAGCCCCTGGAGGACGGCTTCATCTCCGTGAGCAGGGCCAGCGGGAGTGTGACCTATCCCGCCAGGGTGCTGTTTGTGGCCGCATGCAATCCATGCCCATGCGGCTTCCTGGGGGATCCCGTCGAGCCGTGCCGGTGTTCTCCTTCTGCCGTGGACCGTTACCGTCGCAAGATGTCAGGACCCATACTTGACAGGATCGATCTCTGCGTAACCGTTCCGAGGCTTACGCCCGACGAGCTTGTACAGGCCGAGGGGCAGGGGGGAGAGAGCAGCACCCGGGTGAGGGAGAGGGTCCTGCGAGCGAGGGAGGTCCAGTGGGATCGGTGGAAGAACCTGGGATACCAGTGCAACGCCGAGTTGCCTGAAAAGGCTCTCAGGAAACAGGTAAGGCTTGACCTCGACGGGAGGCGTTTTCTGAAGGATGTGGCGGGAAGGATCCGCCTCTCCGGAAGGGGGATCAGCAGGGTCCTCAAGGTGGCCAGGACTATAGCCGACCTGGCTGGCGAAGAAAATCTTTCGACGGTCCACCTGGCCGAGGCCCTGGCCTTCAGGGAAGGAGGTGACCTGCCCTGGGACCGGTAAAGAGGGCGATGCTCATGCTGAACGCCTGCGGGTGTTTCGATGCAAGGATCTTGACGATCATCGAGAGCCGGAGGATATCCTGGGAGGATCTTGCCTCCGGGTCTGGCGCGGCCATGGACAGACTTGGGATGAAGGAATCTGCCCGAAAGGAGTTTCTGGGTCTGCTATCGTCGGGGTGGTACGACAGGGAGGTCGAGAGTTGCGAAAGTATGGGTGTCAGGCTGATCTTTTCCGGTGATCCCGGCTACCCGTCCATGCTGGCTGACATGATCGATCCGCCTCTGGTGCTATACGAAAGCGGTTCGGGGCTACCCAGTGGGGAAAGAGTGGCGGTCGTAGGTACCAGGAGGTGTACCTCCTACGGCTCGAACTGCGCATCGGACCTGGCTTCCGTCCTGGTCGATGTCGGCGTTGCAGTAGTAAGCGGGGGGGCCAGGGGGATCGATGCCGCCGCGCACAGGGGGTGCATGTCTTCCGGCGGCAGGACCGTCGCTGTGACAGGAACAGGAGCGGATATCTCCTATCCCGCCTCCCACTCGGCTCTGTTCAGGGAGATAAGAGAAGAGGGCTGTCTTCTGACGGAGTTTCCCCTCGGGACGCCTCCAAGGCCATGGAACTTCCCCAGGCGCAACAGGCTGATAGCCGGCCTGTGCTCCAGGTGCGTGGTCGTCGAAGCCCCTGAGAAGAGCGGCGCGGTCCTGACCGCCAGGCTTGCACTCGAAGCAGGCAGGGAGGTATGGGCTGTGCCTGGTCGTATCACCGACGGCGTCTGCAAAGGGTCGAACGCCCTCATATCGGACGGGGCTATGCCTCTGGTGGATATCCGGGTCTTCGCGGCACTGGTCTCGGGAAGACAAGGGGCGCTCTTCCCCACAGGTGGGCGTCGGGAGGATACGGCAGGTCCTGTCCTCACTCCGGAGGAGGCAGAGGTTCTTCGGATCCTGGCCGATCACGGTGAAATGACGGTTGACAACATCTCGGCGGAAGGTAAAATGAGCGCCGCTGTCGTGCTAAGGGGCCTTGGGGTACTCTCGGCATACGGCCTCGTCGCCCCTGGTGGTCCCGGCAGGTGGAGCAAGAGGACCCAGGGAAGAGGCTGACGGGCCACAGATGGGAACAGGAGGAGAGATAATGTCCGTAAGATTCATCCCCGAGGGCGAGAGCCGATTCCTCACCGATGATGCCCTGGCTCTTGTCTACCGGGTCTGTGCAGATGAAACCCTCTCGAGAGAGGTAATAGAGAACGCCCTGACAGAGGCGGTCCGCCTGAGCCTTATAGGCGACTGTCCTGTCAACGCTGACCTTTTTGAGGCCCTCCTGCAGTCCATCTGCGAAAGACAGACGGCAGGACTGAAGGAACTTCCTCTTTGCTGAAGGGTGGAGATCTGATGGCAAAGAAGACCGGGACCGCTCCCTCCAGAAGGACCACAAAGTCCAGAACCAGGTCGAAGCCTGTGAAAAAGGCTTCCCAGTCCGGGAAAAAAGCAGGCAGGACCCTGGTTATCGTTGAATCGCCATCCAAGGCCAGGACGCTGAGCAAGATCCTGGGCAGGGAATACGATATCCAGTCCAGTGTGGGGCATATTCGCGACCTTCCAAAGAGCAGGCTGGCCATCGATATCGAGAACGGCTTCGAACCAGAATACATTCTTGTAAGGGGAAAGGGCGATATAGCCCGAAACCTCAGGGAAAGGGCCTCGGTGAGCGGAAGGGTGCTAATCGCTTCCGACCCTGACAGGGAGGGAGAAGCCATTGCCTGGCACCTCTCTGGTATCCTCGGGATCGACCCCACCTCCCTCTGCCGGGTGAGGATGTACGAGATCACCCAGAAGGGGGTAAGGGAGGCCTTTGAAAAGGTCTCCACCGTGGACATGAAAAAGGTCGACGCCCAGCAGGCGAGGCGGATCCTGGACAGGCTCGTTGGCTACAAACTGAGCCCGCTGCTGTGGAACAAGATCAAGAGGGGGCTCTCCGCCGGGAGGGTACAGTCGGCAGCCCTGAAGATAATCTGCGACAGGGAGAGGGAGATCGAATCCTTCGTGCCCCAGGAGTACTGGCAGGTAACGGTGGCCGCCGAAGCCGAGGGGAGCAGGAACTACTCGCTGAGGGTCGACAGGCTTGACGGCAAATCACTGATAAAGGATGGCCGGACCCTCCTGATCAAGGATGAGACGTCCTCCGTAGAGATCGAGAAAGAGATCCACTCCAACCCCTTGAAGGTGGTCTCCTTTACCCAGAAGGAGGGTGTCCGGAAACCCCTGGCTCCCTTCAAGACCAGTACGCTTCAGCAGGAGGCGGCCAGGAGGCTGTCCTTCGCGCCCAGGAGGACCATGTCCACCGCCCAGGGGCTCTACGAGGGCGTGAATATCCCCGGCCGCGGGGCTACGGGCCTGATCACCTACATGAGGACCGACAGCCTGAGGATATCCCCCGAAGCCGTAGATTCGGCCAGGAGCTACATCAAGGACAACTTCGGCATGGAATATCAGCCCTCGTCGGTCCAGGTCTACGAGAGCAAGGGTCGCTCCCAGGACGCTCACGAGGCCATCAGGCCGACCGATGTGTCCCTTACCCCGGATTCTGTGAAGGAGTACCTTACGCCAGACCAGTTTCGGCTGTACGACCTGATATGGCGCCGTTTCTTATCCAGCCAGATGAGCCCTGCGAGAATTGCCAGGAGCACCGTGGAGGCCGCCAGCGGCAGAGTGGGGATGAGACAGTCCGGTGCCAGTGTGATCTTCGATGGATGGGGGATCCTCTGGCCTCTGGAGATGAAGGACGAGGTCATAGAGCCGGCTACAGAAGGCGAGCCCCTCGAAGTCAAGGACATATCAAGGGAGCAACGCTTCACCAGGCCTCCGTCGAGATTCACCGATGCCGGGCTTATCAAGGCCCTTGAGGACGACGGCATAGGGCGCCCCTCCACCTACGCGACCATCGTCCAGACCCTGTACGACAGGAAATATGTCCTCAGGAATGAAGAGAAACGCCTTGCTCCTACCCCGCTAGGAACTATAGTGGACACATTCCTGGAGGCCCACTTTCCAGGCATTGTGGACCTCGCCTTCACTGCCGGGATGGAGAGCGAACTGGACGAGATCGAAGAGGATGGAAGGCAGTGGAGGGACGTGGTCCGCGAATTCTGGAAGGACTTCTCCGCATCACTCGAAAAGGCCGAGGCTGAGGCCCAGAAGGTCCCGCCCCCGCCCCCGGAACCGATCGGGGAGGACTGCCCCCTGTGTGGTTCACCGCTGGTGATAAAGACGGGAAGGTTCGGGGATTTCATAGGTTGTGCCGGCTACTCCGACCCGGAAAAGAAGTGCCGTTACACCCGCCCCATACTCAAGACCACCGGCGTCGCCTGTCCCAAGTGCGGCAAGGGTGAGGTCGTCAAGAGGCGGGGCAAGGGAGGGAAGCCCTTTTACGGGTGCTCCCGTTACCCCGAGTGCGACTTCGTTTCGTGGTACCAGCCCACCGGCGAGAAGTGTTCCTCTTGCGGCGGCCCCTTGGTTGTCAAGGGAAGGTCCGGGGGGAAGGTCTGCTCCTCCTGTGGTTCAGTGGAGGGTCCGGCCGATGAAGAAAGATCCCGGGATTAGAAGGATAACCGTAGTCGGGGCTGGCCTGGCAGGTTCAGAGGCTGCCTGGCAGCTGTGCCGGAGGGGCATACCGGTGACCCTTATCGAGATGCGCCCCCACAGAACGACACCTGCCCACAGGACAGGGGGATTCGCGGAGCTGGTTTGCAGCAACTCCCTGGGAGCCTTTGAGATCACTAGCCCCGGGGGCATCCTCAAGGCAGAACTGGACATGATGGGCAGCCTCATTCTTGACTGTGCCAGAAGGTCCCGGGTACCGGCCGGGAAAGCGCTGGCCGTGGACCGGGACAGCTTCTCGGAATGCATTACCGGTGCCCTCGCTTCAGACCCCCTTGTGGCGGTAGAAAGAAAGGAGATCCATGAGATCCCCGAAGGCCCGGCAATTATCGCAACGGGTCCCCTCACAAGCGATCCCCTGGCCAGATCTCTTTCGCGAACGGTAGGCGAGAACTTCCTGTCCTTCTTCGATGCTGTCTCTCCAGTGGTAACCGCCGAGTCCATAGACATGACCAGGGCTTTCCGGGGCGGCCGATGGGGCTTTGGTGACGATTACATAAACTGCCCCATGAACAGGGAGGAGTACGAGGCATTCCACGCCGCTCTTGTCTCTGCCGAGAGGGCTCCCAGGCACGACTTCGAAAAGGACGACCGTTACTTCGAGGGGTGTCTCCCCGTGGAAGTGATAGCCTCCAGGGGGGTAGACACGCTGCGGTTCGGTCCTCTCCGGCCTGTGGGTCTCAGTGATCCGATCTCCGGCGAGGAGCCATGGGCGGTGGTCCAGCTCCGTCAGGAGAACACCTCGGGTACCCTCTACAACCTCGTCGGTTTCCAGACCAACCTCCGGTGGCCTGAACAGGAGAGCGTGTTCAGGATGATCCCGGCCCTTTCGGGAGCCGAATTCGTCAGGCTCGGAGTGATGCACCGGAACATCTACGTAGATGCTCCCAAGGTTCTCGATCCTTTCCTCAGGCTAAAGGTTCAAAGCGATATCTTCCTCGCTGGTCAGATCACCGGCGTTGAAGGCTATGTTGAGAGCACCGCCATGGGGCTTGTGGCTGCCCTGAACACAGCAGCCCTGGTCTCGGGGCAGGAGTTTCCCGTCTGGCCAAGGGAGACCGCCGTCGGCTCCCTGCTTGCTCATCTCTCGGATCCCCAGCCCAGGTCCTTCCAGCCTATGAACACCAACCTTGGCATCTTTCCTCCGTTGCTCCAGAGGATAAAGAAGAGGCCGGAACGATGTGGGAAGTATGCTTCCAGGTCCTCGGAGTCCATGAAGAAGTTCATCGAAGAATTACCACCTCTTTTGAGAAAAATTCCGACCATACAGATATCTTCAGAAGATTATGATTAATCCTCTCCAAAGTGTTACAATTATTGACATGCCCGGGGACGCTATTTCCGAATCTATCGATCTTTTCCTTGAAGAGATGAGGTCCGGCAGGGGAGGTTCGGGACACACGACCCTCAACTATGCCGTGGACCTCTCCCAGTTTGCCGACTACCTGGAGGGTCTGGGGGTCACCGCCCCCGGAGAGGTGCAGAGCCTGCACATAAGGGGCTTCCTCAGGGACGTGGTTGGCTTCGGCTACGCCCGCTCCTCTGCAGCCAGAAAGCTTTCTGCCATAAGGAGCTGGCTTCGTTTCCTCCGGGAGCGTCGCGAGATCCCGTCGAACCCCGCTGAGGGGATCCGGGGACCCAGGCTTCCTGGAAGGCTACCAAGGGCGATCTCCCGGGAGGATATGCAAAAGCTCCTGGAGACGGGCCCTTCCGGCCCGGAGGCCCACAGGGACCTGGCGTCAATGGAGCTAATGTACGGCTCCGGGCTGCGGGTCGCAGAGACGGCCTCCCTTCGCTGGGACCAGGTGGACCTTGAAGAAAGATGGATCAGGGTAATGGGCAAGGGTGAGAAGGAGCGGCTGGTCCCGATGGGCAGGTACTCCGTCAAGGCCCTGAGGGAGTGGAGAGATTCCTGTCCGGTCGTCTCGGATTACGTATTCCCCGGCAGCAGGGGGGAGCATATAACCGTAAGAACTCTTCACAGGAGCGTCCTGAAGGCGGCGGCCAGGGCTGGCCTCTCCGGGGTTACCCCCCACGTTCTGAGGCACAGCTTTGCGACCCATATGCTCGAAGGGGGAGCCAACCTGAGGGTCCTCCAGGAGCTGCTGGGACACGAAAGCCTTGTGACCACCCAGAAGTATCTGAAGATAACGGTAGAGCAGCTGAGGAAAAGCTATACCATGGCCCACCCCAGGGCCGGAAGCGGTGATGCGGATGATGAAGGGGACAACGATCCTTTGCGTCAGGAGGAATAATGTTGTGGCCATGGCCGGAGACGGCCAGGTCACCCTTGGGGACCAGGTAATAAAGGAAGGGGCCAGGAAGGTCAGGCGCCTCTACGACGGTCGAGTGCTCACGGGGTTCGCGGGGGGTACGGCCGATGCGATGACCCTGCTGGAACGCTTCGAGAAGAGACTGGCCGAACACGGGGGCAACCTGATAAGGTCCGCCACCGAACTGGTCAAGGACTGGCGGACCGACAAAGTCCTGAGAAGGCTGGAGGCAATGATGCTCGTGGCCGACAGCAGATCTACCCTCCTTCTGACCGGGGCCGGGGATATCCTGGAACCGGAGGGTGAGGCCTGTTCCATCGGTTCAGGTGCAGGATATGCCCTGGCCGCGGCGAGGGCCCTCCTGGAGTCCTCAGATGCCAGGGCCGACGAGATCGCCAGAAGGTCACTCGTCATAGCCTCCAGGATCTGTATCTACACCAACGATTCGATTACGCTGGAGGTGCTTGAGGATTGAGGGAAGGAAGGAACGAGGCCCTTACCCCCAAGGCAATAGTTACCTACCTTGACCGTTACATCGTGGGTCAGGGCAGGGCCAAGAGGGCCGTCGCTATTGCCCTGCGGAACAGGATCCGCCGACTGGAGCTTCCCGAGGAGATAGCCAGGGAGATAGCTCCGAAGAACATACTCATGGTCGGACCCACGGGGGTGGGGAAGACCGAGATAGCCAGGAGGCTCTCCCAGCTGGTGAGCGCACCCTTCATCAAGGTGGAGGCCACCAAGTTCACCGAAGTGGGCTACGTGGGCAGGGATGTTGAGTCCATGATCCGGGACCTGGTGGAGAGATCTGTCCAGATGGTGAAGCAGAGGAAGATAGAAGAGGTCCGTGAGGAGGCTTCTGTCAGGGCGAGGGAGAGGATACTGGATGCCCTTATCCCGCCGAGAAAGGTCCAGGAAAAGGTATCCGACTTCATGCATATCTTCTCCGGGCAGCCCCAGAAAGAGGAGAGGATCCCTACCGAAGAGGAGGAGAGAGCCGAGAGGCAGCGTCTCTCCACCAGGGAGAGGTTGGGGCGTATGCTCGACGAGGGCAAGCTAGAGGGTCGCGAGATAGAGATCGAGGTCAGCGAGAGCGCCCAGTTCGGCATCCCCGTCATGGGCGGGCCCGGTATGGAAGAGATGGGCATGAACATCGGGGAGATGCTTAGCGGCATATTCCCGAAGAAGAAAAAGAGGCGGACCGTTACCGTCGAAACGGCCAGGAGCATTCTGGAGGCCGAGGAGGCGGAGAAGCTCGTAGATCATGAAGCCGCAGCCCAGGAGGGTCTGAAGAAGGCCCAGGAGGAGGGTATAGTCTTCATTGACGAACTCGACAAGGTCGCTTCGGCAGGTGGCGGTCACTCAGGACCCGACGTGAGCCGCGAGGGGGTCCAGAGAGACCTTCTTCCCATCGTCGAGGGGTGTACGGTCAACACGAAGTACGGACCGGTGAGGACCGACCACATCCTTTTCATAGCTGCCGGTGCCTTCCACAAGATGAAACCGTCAGATCTCGTCCCTGAACTCCAGGGAAGGCTTCCTCTCAGAGTCGAGCTCAACCCTCTTGCCGAGGGGGACCTGGCAAGGATACTCGTGGAACCGGAGCACAGCCTGGTGGACCAGTACAAGGCGCTGCTTTCGACGGAGCAGGTAACCCTTTCCTTTTCGGAGACAGCCCTGAGGGAGATCGCCTCGCTGGCCGCCAGGATGAACCGCGAGACCGAGGACATCGGGGCTCGCCGGCTTCACACAATGATGGAGAATCTCCTGGAGGAGATCCAGTTCGAGGCCCCGGACCTCTCCGGGCAGAACGTGGAGATCGATGGCGAACTTGTAAGGGAACGGCTTGAGAGGCTGGTAGCCGATACGGATGTAAGGAAATACCTGTTATAGTTGGGCGCTGCCCGATCAGCGCCTGAGAACATCGGGAGGGATCTCTGTGACGATGAACACACCGAAAGAACTGATCGAATCAAGGGCCAAGATAGCCGATCCTTCGGCAATGCAGGACCTCCTTGAGAAGACCCGTGCCGTCAACAGGGTCCTGCAGAGTCGCAGGGATCCGGGTACACCGGACTACCAGAGGCTCGCCAGGCTTCTCTGCGAACTGTCGGCGGCCAACGTCTACATGATCGACCGGGAGGGCGGGATCCTGGGCTACTCCTGGATCAGCGAGTACAACTGCCCCATCATGTCTGAGCTACTTGAGAAGGGGGCCATGCCTGAAGGGTACACCGAAAAGGTGAACCAGTACCACGAATCGGAGCTGAACCACACCGACCACGGACTCTGCGCCTACTCCGACGAGCCCTGTACCTATTCCAACAAGCACGTCGTATATGTTCCTATCCACGGCGCGGGGGAGCGCCTGGGTACACTTATCCTGGCCCGGTTCGGTCATCCCTTCGATAACAGGGACCTTGTGCTCGGTGAATATCTGGCCACGGTGGTAGGTCTGGAGATACTCCATTCCAGGGCCAGGAGCATAGAGGACAGGGCCAGGGAGCGCCTGATCGTCCAGATGGCCATGAGGGCCCTGTCCTACTCGGAGGTGGAGTCCGTCAGGCACATGATCAGGGAGCTGGGAGGATCGGAAGGGATCGTAGTAGCCAGCCGTGTTGCAGACAGGGTGGGGGTGACCCGGAGCGTCATCGTGAACGCCCTGAGAAAGCTCGAGAGCGCGGGTATAATCGAAAGCCGGAGCCTTGGCATGAAGGGCACTTTCATAAAGGTCCTGAGCCCCCTATTCCTGGAGGACCTTGGGGTTACCGGACACTGATCTTTGTTACGCCGTTACGGAAGATGACAGGAGTTGTACCCTGTCCTTGACATAATGATATACTTGTCGGCGTGAACCGGATCTGTACGGGCCGGTGTTTTTATAGATCATCTCTCAAATCTATACGGAGGGGAAAACTGGTTGATGGTCCAGGAAAAGGGCTCCCAAACGACGGAGGTTAAGGTCGGAGACATCGTAAAGGGTACTGTGGAACAGATCCTGCCATACGGGGCCTTCGTCAGGCTTTCGACGGGGCAGAAGGCAATGATCCATATCTCGGAGCTTGCCTACGAGTATGTCAAGAAGGTAGAGGATATCCTGCAGCTGCAGCAGGAGGTAGAGGCCAAGGTCATCAAGATCGATGAAAGAGGCCGTATCGACCTCTCCCTGAAACAGCTCCAGGCCCGCGTAGAGAGACCGAGGCAGCCGCGAGGCGCGCCATCGTCGGCGGGAGACGATTTTGAGAAGAAACTGGCTTCATTCCTGAAGGCGAGCGATCAGAAATTATCCGATCTGAACAGGAAGAACAAGGAAGGCTCCGGGGGAAAACCTCGGGGAAAGAAATAGGACAGGAGCAGGATCTGCCTGCTGCAGGGGGCTTGTTGCCCCCTGTTTTTTTTGAGATACCCCTGAACGCCGATCTCGAAACGGTGAAGAGGCAGGCCGGTTCAAGGAAATTTGATGCCCGCCTGGTACGCGGCGTTTCCCGAAGGTGCAGGTACGGCTTCCCACAGGTGACGGTATGCGATCCTTTGAGAAAGGGGCACCCCTTCCCCACGGTCTTCTGGCTGAGCTGCCCATGCCTCTCAAGGAAAGTCGACAGGATCGAGTCGGCCGGAGGGGTAAGGGAGCTGGGTCGTCGGATAGAACGTGACAGGACCCGGGACTGGAGGATCTTCAATCTTCAGTACGTGCTTTTCAGGGTTTTTCTTCTGGGTCCAGAAAGGTCCCGGGAGATAATGGAGGAAGATCCCCCGGCCTGGCTATCCCTTACCGCTACAGGCGTAGGGGGCATCAGGTCAGGCGGGGACGTTTCGGTAAAATGCCTTCACCTGCAGGCTGCCTCCATGATAGGGATGGGGTGGCACCCCGGGGAGGATTGGCTCTGCGAAAGGATCGGGGTGCAGGAGTGTGATGACCCCCTGGAGTGGCCATGCACGACAGGCTAAGGTTCGGTGCCGTCGATCTGGGTTCCAACTCCGTCCGGTGTCTTGCCGTTTCGGTATCGGGAGGGGTGCTGGAGTACGTTGCCTCGGGGGTATGGATATCAAGAGTGACCGAGGGCATCCGGGAAGGAGAGTACGCCGTCGGAGGAAAGGCCCTTGAAAGGACCCTGGAGGCCGTCGGGAAGGCCTTTCAGCTCCTCGAACGTTCCGGCGTCACCGGTGGGCATATATCTTTCTGTGCGACAGAAAGCCTGAGGAGTGCCATCAACTCCGGCGAAGTGGTCGCCAGGATGGAGTCACTGACGGGGCTAACTCCCAGGGTGCTGGATCCCGAAGAGGAGGCCCGGCTCGGCAGGAAAGGGGCCTCTCTGGGGATCCCCGGGGCGGGATGGGTCTTTGACCTCGGCGGGGGAAGCCTGGATATCGGGACCCCCCACAGGTCCTTCTCTTTCCCCTTGGGGGCCGTAAGAATGACCGCCCTTTTTGGTGAGGAACCCGAGGCAGTAATGGAAGAGGTCAGGAGTGTCATCGGGAAAAGTCTAGAAGGCGGCCCGGGTAATCTTGTGGGGGTGGGTGGCACTTCTTCGGCAGCGGTAATGATGTTGGAGATGGTCCGCGTGGATGATTACCGCCCCTCCCGGCTTCACGGACGGAAGGTGAGGTCCGGTGACCTGGATGAACTGGTTCGGAGGATCTCGGCGACACCCCTTGAGGAAAGGGCGATGATAACGGGCCTTGAAAAGGGGAGGGCCGACATCATCGTGACGGGGCTTTCGGTGGCAAGAGCCCTTCTGGGGCTTATGGGGGTTGATGAATATACCCACAGCGAGACGGACCTTCTGTGGGCGCTTTGCAATGATATGGCGGCAGAGAGGGGATCTGAGGCCCTCTCAGTCAGGATGCCGTAAAGGGACCGGGAGGTAGATCTTCATGTGGCACGGACGATTCAGGGAAGACACGGCAGAGATAGTCCAGCACTTCACCCAGTCGCTCGACCTGGACTGGCGGCTTGCCCCTTATGATGTTTACGGGAGCATCGCCCACGTGAGAATGCTTGAACACGTCGGTCTGCTTGAACAGCGGGAGGCCGCAGTTATTGAGGACGGCCTTAGACAGGTACTGCAGGAGATCCAGGAGGGCCATCTCAAGCCCCTGGAGTCGATGGAAGACGTCCACATGAACATAGAGGCGAGGCTCACGGAGCTGATCGGCCCTCTCGGAGCCAAGCTGCACACCGGGAGGAGCCGCAACGACCAGTCGGCCACGGCGGTCAGGCTCTACCTGAGGAAAGAGATGTACTCCGTGGGCGACGCCCTTATTACCCTGCTTGACGCTCTGCTGGACAGGGCCACAGCCCACAGGCACATCATAATCCCGGGCTACACACACCTTCAGCAGGCTCAGCCCGTAAGCATGGGACACTACTGGCTGGCTCACTTCTGGGCTCTCGCCAGGGATTTCCGCAGGGTTCTGTTCGCCCTCGAGTCGGTCAACGAATGTCCCCTGGGCAGCGGGGCCCTGGCAGGGTCAACGCTCCCCCTCGACCGGGGGTTCACCAGCGTCATGCTCGGATTCGACAGGACCAGCGACAACAGCATGGACTCCGTGGCTCACAGGGACCACCTCCTTGACTGCCAGTACGCAATGACGGTCCTGATGATCCATGCAAGCAGGATGGCGGAGGACATGGTCATTTACAACAGCCGGGAGTTCGGGTGGGTGATCCTTCCCGATGCCTTCTGCACAGGGTCCAGCATGATGCCCCAGAAGAAGAACCCCGACGTGCTTGAACTGGTGCGGGGGCGGACGGGGAGGGTCATCGGCGACATGGTGGACCTTCTCACCATTATCAAGGGGCTTCCCATGACCTACAACAGGGACATGCAGGAGGACAAGAGAGCTCTCTGGTCATCGGTGCAGATAGCCAGGGATGTCCTCGACGTTCTCCCCCAGCTGATAGCCCGCATAGAGGTGGATCAGGAGAGGGCGGTCAAGGCCTTTGAGGACGGCTTCGCCCTGGCGACGGACGTGGCCGAGTATCTTGTCATGAGGGGCGTCCCCTTCAGGCTCGCCCACGAGCAGGTAGGAGGAGTGGTCAAGTGGTGCCTTGACCGGAAGAGGACGTTTCTGAGCCTTTCAGCGGGGGAGTGGAAGGAGCTTGTCCCCTCTGCGGGCGACGACCTGATGGCGATCCTGAACATCGAGAGCTCCGTCTCAAGGAGGAACACACAGGGCGGGACCTCGTTCAAACAGGTTGCGCTGCAGATCGAGAGGGGCATGGAGACACTGGAGGTATTCCGCAAGAAACTTGCCTCCTACCCGGCGAGGTTTGCATTGTAAGACAGGTAAAGGGCGTAAACCTGAAAAGCGTAAACGGTGAACGGAAGGGTCCATGGATCGCAAATAGTGACACCCAGGCTTAGGACCCTCAGGAATGTCATACTGAGGAGCTTTTGCGACGAAAGTATCTGGTTCTGGGTTACCTGGATCTTTTGTGCCTGATCCGTTATTTGCTTTTCGGTTCAGGATTATAGATCTGCGGTTTTCCCGTTTACCGCTCACCGTTAACGCCTTTTGATCTTCCGTTCGGCCCTTGCGCCTACCCTTGACACGGTCTCGGGGGCACTGTATAGTTTTTCAGCGCTTGTTATGGGCCGTTAGCTCAGTTGGCAGAGCACCGGACTTTTAATCCGGGTGTCACAGGTTCGATCCCTGTACGGCCCACCACGTAAGGTTTCCATGCGGTCCCATCGTCTAGTGGCCCAGGACACAGCCCTTTCAAGGCTGCGACACGGGTTCGAATCCCGTTGGGACCGCCATTTACTTGCCGGCGTAGCTCAGTTGGCAGAGCAGCGCACTCGTAATGCGCAGGTCGGCAGTTCAAGTCTGCCCGCCGGCTCCATTCGTCATAGAGGCCACCCCTGCGGGTGGCTTTTTTCATAGAAAAACGTTCCGGAGGTGGCAGATGGAAACGAGGAAAAGAAGGCTCCTCCTTGCAAGACATGGTGAGACCGAGTGGAACAGCGCCTTCCGCTTCCAGGGCCGGACCGATGTCCCGCTGGGGGAGAGAGGGTTGGCCCAGGCAGACCTGCTTGCTCTCCGACTGGCAAAGACCCCCCTGGACAGGATATATTCCAGCCCCCTTGCGAGGGCGCGCCAGACAGCCTCAGTTGTCGCGGGGATGAACGAAAATACCGGAGAGGTCACAAATATCGAGGAATTCTCGGAGATGTCCTTCGGGCGTTGGGAGGGTCTGAGGATCGACGAAGTCCAGGAGATCTACCCGGTTCTTTACTCTTCATGGCGTGATGACCCGTCCTCAACGGTCCCGCCGGGAGGAGAGTCGTTCTCCGATCTCGTTTCCAGAGTGGGACGGGGGCTAGAGGAGATCCTTTCCCGCGACGGGGACACTCTTCTCGTGGTCTGTCACGGGGGTACGATCCGTGCCGCACTATCCTTTCTGGCAGGCATCCCCTCCACATCGGCCTGGAAGTTCAGGATGGACAACTGTTCCATTACCGCAGTGGACATGACGCCGGACCGTACGACCCTACGTTACGTCAACGATGCCATCCATACCCGCGTGGGACCTGACCTTGCCGTCAGATTTCCCTTGCTGTAGTGGTCAAATGCCTTCCCGTCGTGGTATAAAGGGTCCAGTAGAGTCCGGGGAGGTAGCCGATGAAGGACGATGGACAGGACAACCCTAAAAGGGAATTCCTTTCCAGGGAGGAAGAGGCCGCTTTGTGGGGCCTTTGCGGGGAAGGCGACGAAGAAGCCCGCGAAAAGCTGATACTGGCCTACCGCCCTCTCGTCTTCTGGATCGCCCGCAAATTCCGGGTTACCCCCCAGCGCTACCAGGATCTTGTCCAGGAGGGTATGCTTGCCCTTATAAAGGCTGTTGACAGGTTCGAACCCTCCCGGAACATCCGGTTCGTCACCTACGGTTTCTACAGGATCAAGGGACAGATGACCAATTTCCTTCAGCGAGTGGAGTCCCGTGCCCCATGCCCTGTTGACGACTCCGAGGTCCTGATCCCTGATCCCTTCGATGTGGACTGCCTGGACTGGAAGATATGTCTTGACGATGGCATTGAAGCGCTCTCCGCCCGGGAGGGAGAGGTCGTCAGGGCCCTTGTGCTTGAGGGTTGCAAGGCGAGAGATTACGCTGAAAGCATAGGTATGGATGTAAGCAACGTCTACAGGATCCAGCGCCAGGCGATGGCAAAACTGAAGGCCTGGCTTGAACTGGAGGATGCCACTGATCGGCCCTGATACTGTGATAATAAAAGGGCATAGTCCCTTTTCGGGGCATAGTCCCTTTTCGGGGCATAGTCCCTTTTCGGGGCATAGTCCCTTTTCGGGGGCATATTGCCAGTGCGGTCTCGGAGGCAGATAAGAGATGGAGAAGAACCTGAAACGCGTGCATCGATGGATCGACAGGTGCATTGTAGCCTGCAAGAGCGGAAAATGGGACTCCGCCCTGGCCGAAGTCGAGTGTGCCAGGGCAGAACTCGAGTCGGCCAGCGAGGAGATCTGGGAGAGAGCCTCCGGGGCGGGTAACCAGTACCCGGTGGTACGTATGGTTGGACTCTCCTTCAGGTCCATGGCCGTGGCGATCCTGGTCATCATGATGGCCGCCATTCCCATATCCACGGGAGGATACGCACCTCTCGGGGTTGCCGACACCAGGCAGCTGCACCTGGAGTGGGTCACCGCCGACGAACAGGGCGTTCTTTCAGCACTGAGAACGAGTCTGAGTGAAATGAACCTGGCACGGGATATCCCCCATCAGACGTCTCCGCCGGAGACAGAACCGCGGTTGGGACCTCCTGCAATGGAGAGAGTGGCGCCCCAGATCGCAAGGGAGGAGAACGGTGCCCCTGCCGTAGCCCTTGACGAGATCCTGACCCTCATCGAGATAGGACAGAGAGCCTTAAGGGGTGAAGGAATAATTATCCGAAGTCCCGAATAATAGTTTATAATTCCATGGGGTGATACGACCGAAGAGAAATTGAGCCGTGGGGTCACTGCCCCTCGGGAGAGACCAGTTCAGGGAAAGGGGTGCTGTTCGAGTGAAACGGTTATGGTCCACGGCTGTCGCCGTAGCGTTCGTTCTTATTACGGCCGGCGTATCATTTTCGGCCGTTCAGCCGGTCGTCGTCGGCGTCGACGTTACCGGGAACCAGGAGGTTGTTTCCGAACATATCCTCGGTGTGGTCGGCACAAAGGCCGGGGACCAGTTGAGTTCCGAACAGATCCAGCAGGATATTGACACGATCTACGGTCTTGGCTTCTTCTCCTACGTTGATGTCGGTGTGGTAGAGCAGTTCGGCGGGGTCTTCGTCGAGTTCAGGGTCCAGGAGAACCCCATCGTACAGGACATACTGTTCACGGGCAATACGGTCTTTTCAGCCGAAGAACTGATGGAGGTTGTCTTTACGCGCCCGGGATCGGTCTTCAACCGGGTCTTCTTCAGGCACGACCTCCAGAGGATAGGAGAGAAGTACGAAAAGGCAGGCTACGTTCTTGTTCGGGTTGAGGATGTGGGTATCCGGGATGGCATAGTTGATGTACGTATTCTCGAGCCCAAAATTGGAGATATTGTTATCCAGGGCAACAAAAAGACCAAGACCCAAGTCATAAGAAGAGAGTTCAAGCTACAGCCAGGAGATCTTTTTAATGCAACTGTAATGAGACATTCTCTGAATAAATTGAACCAGATGGGATTCTTCGAAGATGTAAGTGTTGGTCTTGAACCTACGGAAGATCCATCAGCGGTAAACATCATTCTCACAGTTGAAGAAGGAAAGACAGCTCGTGTGGGTCTTACCATAGGCCACGGGTCCGAATCGGGATGGACCGGAGGGGCCATGTACGAGGAACTGAACTACAGGGGACTTGGCCACAGGGTAGAGATCGGCTTTGAGACAGGCGACAGAGAGCAGTACTGGCTCACATATACAGAACCCTACATGGACGAGTACCATTACAGCTGGCGAGTCGGGGTTTACAGGCGGGAGTGGGATGACCTAAGGGATTATTCCCTTGGTGTTTACAACGCAACCTACGATCAGGACAAACAGGGGATCTTCCTGGGTGCGGGGAAGAAGTTCCGCCACGATCCTACTTTGAGCTGGTTTGTTCTTCTTGACTGGCACGAAGTTGAGATCAATGTGACCGACGGATCGCTTCCCCCTGGCAAGGAACTTGATGGCCGGAATTTTTCTGTTACTGGTACCCTTGCCCGCAATCGCCTCGACCCTTATCTGAGTTATCCCAAGGGAGACTTTTTGAGCCTTAATGTTGAACAGGGGCTCAGTTCCTTGGGTGGCGACTGGGATTACACTAAATACTGGTTTGAAGCCCGTTACTACTGGCCTCTATATCATCTTTTCGAGGAATTCCTGGACAGGGAGATCGGTACAGAAGAGAACCCGGTCATATTCGCCTCCAGAATAAGGGTGGGTTACTCTTCGGGTGATCTCCCGTGGGCGGAGCAGTTCTTCCTCGGGGGGGCGAGCACCCTGAGAGGATACAGGGATGACGAATTCTACGGTGATGAAATGGCTCTTGGAAACTTCGAGATCCGTATTCCTGTTCAGGAAGCCATTTCTGTTGTCGGCTTCTATGACATTGGTATGGCGGGAGATTCTGCCTTTTCTGATCTGAAGAGTGCATATGGTTTCGGTTTTCGTGTCAGGACACCGATCGGGAACATCCGACTCGATTTTGGCACTGGGGATTACGAGACCCGGACGCACTTCAGCTTTGGAGAAATGTTCTAGTCGGGAGACCTCTATTTTGAGATATGACCAGTTTCTCCACAGGGCCGCGGCCGGCTTTTTCGCCGTGGCCCTGCTTTTCACGGCACCAGCTTTTGCTTCAGTGGAAGTTGCAGGGGTCCCGGAATGGATCCGCCCAACCATACAGGGACCTGTGGATGCTGTGTGGGAAGAGGTCCTTCGTTCAAGGGATCCCGGCTCGGGTCTGCAGACCCTCCGTATAGTTGTTGAGAGAATTTTCCCGGGAGTAGTCATGGAAGGCATTGAACTGTCGGGTGAGGATCTTCGCCTTGACCTCTCCTTTGAGGATCCGCCCCCCGGGGGATGGGAAGTATCCGTCAAGCTTCCTGACCTTGTCCCCGAACTTGAGGACCTTTTTAACAGGGATATGGGAGATGTCGCTGGTCAACTCAGGGAGATGATAGCGCCGTTGCCGGTGGAGTCCCTCTCCTGGGCAGGGCAGGCATTCCAGCAGGAAACGGTCAGGATGCTCACATCGCTTGTCCCCGGATGGCATCCATCGATACTCTTCGTAAAGGGCAGGGGAGGAGAGATCGAAGTCCTGGTCAGCTTTAACCCCCTTTCGCCGGTAATAATCGCCTATTCGCCCAGGATCAGCTCCAGGACCCTTCCCAGGATCCTGCAGACAGAGATAACCGACAACGCCCTGGAGGCCATGGCCCCTTTCATAGGACTTCCAGGCGATTGGGTTGATCGCCACAGGCTGTCGATCGAGGAGTTGGTCGCAGGGATCCTGGAGACGAAATGGGCGGCCCGGGAGGTCCGGGGAGAGGTCAAAGTCGGGATAACTCCCGAACGGATCGCCCCGGTGGATATAAGGGTTGAGAGCGACAGGTACACCCTCCAGGCTTGGGCGGCGGTCCACCTGGGGTCTGACGAAAGGCACCCGGAGATAAATGTGCACATAGGCAGGATGACCTCACCGATCAGGGGCTGGGACCTTGAGATCTACGGCGAATTTGTTGCCACAACAAACGATCTTGGCCTGGAGAGCCGATGGGGGGCGAGGTGGTCAGCCTGGCCTGACATCTGGGTAGGAGCCGAGATAGCCTATCCGGGGGAGGATGTATGGTTCAGGGTGTGGCTTGATGAGATCCTCCCCCGGGTCTACCTCTGGGGTCGTCTGAACGGAGAGGGGGACTCCGTCGCAGGGCTCGGCTGGCGTTTCGGCGGCTACCTGGCCTGGGAGCTCTACTATGACAGCCGTGACGAGGACAGGATCAGCGTAAGGCTCGTCGGGAACCTTTGATCATTTATATGAGATTGAAACAAAGGGAGAAGAGGCATGGACCTCAACAAGGAAGTGACAATTTCCCAACTGGCAGAGATCCTGGGTGGTCACCCTTTCGGTGACACTGATCTTGTGGTAAGGGGCATCCAGGGCACAGACGGGGAGGACCCCTCGAAGATCATCGTCTACAGGGACACTCGCCCGGCCAGGATGCCTTCTGCGGGTATCCCCGCGGTCCTCCCGCCAGGGAAGATCACCGAGGGTCTTACAGGTGTAGAGGTCACCGATCCGGAAGAAGCCTTTATCAGGGTCCTGGAACTTTTCGTGCCCAACAGGACCGAACAGAGAGGGGTTCACGAGACAGCTGTTGTTGAGCCCGGAGCAAGGATCTCTCCTTCATCCTTCGTGGGACCTCTGTGCGTGGTCGGGGATGACTCCGTGATCGGTGATAAAGTGGTGCTGGAAGCGCAGGTACACCTGGGGCCGGGTGTTTCCATCGGAGCCAGGACCCGTATTGAAGCCGGCGTGGTCCTCAGAGAGGGCACGATGATCGGCGAAGACTGCCTGATCCACTCGGGTACGGTCATAGGGTGCGACGGTTTCGGTTTTATCCCCGACCTCGACGGAGGGCACAGGAAGATCCCCCAACTGGGGCGGGTCAAGATAGGGGACAGGGTCGAAATAGGAGCCTGCGTCACCATAGACCGGGCGACCGTTGACGATACAGTTATTGGGGAAGGCACTGTTATCGACAACCACGTTCACATCGGTCACAATGCGCGAATAGGGAAGAACTGCATCCTCGTGGCCATGACGGGGATCGCGGGGAGTTCCGTGCTCGAGGATGGTGTCGTCATGGCGGCAAGGAGCGGGGCATCCGACCACGTGACGATAGGGAAAAAGGCCCAGGTAGCGGCAAATGCCGGAGCGATGAAGGACGTTCCCCCCGGTGCCATCGTCTCCGGGTTCCCTGCCAGGGACCACCGCGAACAGATGAAGATCCAGGCTTTGATAGCGAGATTGCCTGGGATGCGAGAGGAGATCAGGAAACTGAAGAAGGAGATAGCTGATCTAAAGACAAGGGACGGCCATTGTGAAGGTCCAGAGAATAAAGAGTGAGGCCCGCTTCCGTGGAGTGGGTATCCATTCGGGATGTCCCTCCGAGGTGGTGGTGACCCCTTCGGAAAGCCCTGGGCTCTTCTTCTCTCTTCCGGGAGGGGTCTTTCCTGTCCAGTCCGCTCAGACCGACGGGACCGCAAGAAGCACCACGCTGGTGTTCCCAGACGGTTCCCGGGCGATGACTGTGGAACATCTTCTTGCAGCCCTGAGCGGGCTTGGGGTATGGAGTGCACTGCTGTCGCTATCGGGACCGGAGATGCCGGCCATGGACGGGAGCGCGAAGGTCTTTTCCGAGACCCTGGCGCCTCTCTGTGAACCCGAAGGGGATATCACACCTCTTACAGTGACCCGGGAGATCGCCTTCGGATCACCCGACGGAGGTTACATTGGAGTGATCCCCTCTGATACATTTGAGATAACCTGCTCCATTAAGTATGATGTTCCGACCATAGGCAGCCAGGTCTTTGAGGGGGTCATGTCCAGGGATACCTTTATCGAGGCCATTGCGCCTGCCAGGACCTTTGTGCTAGCTTCGGAGATAGGGGAGATCAGGAAAAGAGGGCTTGGACGCGGCGGCGCCCTGGATAACGTCCTTGTCATCGAAGATGAAGCTCCTCTTCCATCTCAGGTGTTCAGGGTGCCCTGTGAACCGGTACGGCACAAGGTCCTGGACCTGATGGGAGATCTTGCCACCCTCGGGGTACCTCTGAGAGGAAGGATCGTTGCCTACAGGTCAGGTCACCGAATGCACCTTGAACTGGTGCGACGGATCCGCCGGGGCCTGCTCAAAGACTGAACGGGAAAGGAGAACGATCATGCTCGATATTCACAGGATCTTTGAGTCCCTTCCTCACCGCTACCCCTTTCTTCTCGTGGACAGGATAACCGAGATAAGCGAAGAGAGGGTTGTGGGGTACAAGAACGTGACCATCAACGAGCCCTTTTTCCAGGGCCACTTTCCCTCGGAACCGGTCATGCCCGGTGTCCTGATCCTGGAAGCCATGGGTCAGGTGGGCGGAATGCTGATATCCCAGCGTCCGGAGTTGAAAGGCTCTGTTTTCTACCTGACCTCCGTCGAAAAGGCACGTTTCCGCAGACCTGTCGTGCCCGGGGATCAGCTGGTGACCGAGGCGACGATCGAGAAGATCAGGGGACGTGTCGGCAAGGTCCGAACAGTGGCCAGGGTAGGAAAAGATATTGCCGCCGAGGCTGTACTGGGTTTCGTGATAGCGTCCAGACTGACTGGAGAAGAAGCCGAATGAGCTTTTTCGTCCACCCTACATCGATAGTTTCAAAGGAGGCAAGGATCGCCGACGGAGTCTGGATAGGCCCCTTTTGCATGGTAGGCTCCGACGTGGAGATCGGCGAGGAGACAAGGCTTGAGGGTCACGTCAGGATCCTTGATCACGTAACCCTCGGGAAAAGATGCAGGGTCTTCGAGAACGTTGTCCTTGGGGGGGAGCCGCAGGATCTTGCCTTCAGGGGAGAGCTCTCCTTTGTCAGGATCGGTGACGACGTGACCCTGAGGGAGAACGTGACCATCCACAGAGGGAGCGGTGAAGGTACCGTAACCTCTGTCGGAAGTGGCACCTGGATGATGGTGGGTTCCCACGCCGGGCACAACTCCTCCATAGGAGAAGGGTGCATCCTTGCGAACGGGGTGGGGCTCTCCGGGTATTCGAGCGTGGACGATGGCAGTGTCCTCGGGGGGATGTCAGGTCTTCACCAGTTCACCAGGGTGGGTCGATCCTGTATGGTAGGAGGTCTCACCAAGGTGGTGAAAGATGTCCCACCCTTCACGCTTGTGGACGGGCACCCGGCCAGGATCCATGGACTCAATGTGGTTGGGCTTAGAAGAAAGGGTTTTTCTCAGGAGGATCGACTTCAGGTGAGACGGGCCTACCGTGAGATCTTCCTCTCTTCCTCCATCGACAGGGAGGCCCTGGCAAGGCTGGAGCAGGACAAGTCCCTGTGCACTTATGTCAAGGAGATCCTCGAGTTCATTCACGGTTCGAAACGGGGTATCACGCCCTGGGGAAGCAGGAGAGGTCACGATGATTAGGCTTTTCGTAATGGACGTAGACGGGACCATGACCGACGGAGCGGTCTTCCTCGATGGCGAGGGGAGAGAGTTCAAGCGTTTCGATGTCAAGGACGGGCTGGGAGTGGCCATGCTGGCGGCTTCAGGGGTCAGGGCGGCCATAATAAGTGGCCGATACTCTGCCGTCACGGACAGGCGAGCGAAGGAACTGGGAATAGATATAGTTGTCCAGGGAGTGAAGGACAAGCTTTCGGAGTTGAAGAGAATGGCATCGGATATGAACCTGGATCCTGAAGAGATCGCCTATATAGGTGATGATGTGAACGATCGGGAATGCATAGCCTGGGCGGGGAGGGGCTTCGCTCCTTCGGACGCGCGTCATGAAGCAAAAGAGGCCGCCGATGTTGTTACTGAAGCACGGGGCGGTTCCGGCGCCGTCCGTGATGCCGCTGATGATATCCTCAATTTCAACGGAACAAGGGAGACGAAATGACCAGGACCATGAAAGGTGAAACTCCCTCCACTGCGGCAAGCCGCAGGATCGCCGCAAGCCTCCTCGACAGGTTCATTGTCTCCCAGATGGGGAATTCCTTTGTCTTCGGAGTGATGGTCTTCTCTGTCCTGCTGGTGGCTGGAGACCTTCTCTTCCAGATCGCCAACCTGATGATAGACAAGGGGGTCGCCCTGGGCGTAGTGCTGCGCCTCTTTGTATATAAACTCCCCGAAGTGGTCGTTATGACCCTTCCCATGGCTTCGCTTTTGTCGGCACTGCTGACCTTCGGTCGGCTCTCATCCCAGAGCGAGATCGTTGCCCTTCGGGCCGCAGGTGTTTCATTCCTCAGGATCGTAAAACCGGTGCTTTTTGCCTCGGTTCTCGTCTCACTGGGAGCGATCCTTCTGAATGAGACGATAGTGCCCCTTAGTAACAAGGCGGCCGAGAACATAATGCGCTACGAGATCGCTCGGGAAAGACCTACACTGCTCCGGGAGAAGGTGTTCCTGAGGGATGAGGACGGAGGAGAGCTCCGAAGGGTGATCTACATTTCGCGTCTGCGTCAGAACCTGGGGACCATGGAGGATGTCCTGGTACAGGAGTTCGAGAGCGGCAAGATGAACAGGATCGTCACTGCCGCAAGGGGAACCTGGGGGGATGGAGAATGGTGGCTCGAGGACGGTAAGACCTTCGAGGTGATGGAGGACCGGACCGTCAAGCTGCTCTTCACCTTTGCAAGGCAGAAGCTCCCCCTTGAACTGGGCCCGACGGAGGTCGCCCAGACCTCCCAGAGACCCGCGGAGATGAGCGCCTGGCAGCTCTGGGGCCACATCAGCGTTATGAGCAAACAGGGAGCGAACCTGGCTCCCCTGTGGGTCTTGTTCCATCTGAAACTGGCACTGCCCTGGGCATGCGTGATCCTTGCCGTTCTGGGAGCCTCCCTGGGGGTGGGTCCCCAGAGGTCGGGTGCCGGGGTCGGGCTGGCTATGAGCGTACTGATAGTTTTCGCCTACTATGTGCTCATGTCCTTCTCGCGTTCTTTCGGAGAGGCGGGCTACCTGCCCCCCTTTGTGGCAGCCTGGGCCCCGAACCTTGTATTCCTGGTCATTTCAGGATCTCTGGTGAGGATAGCTGACAGATAGGGGTGTCTTCGTTGAAGAGAACGATCGGACTATTTGCGGGTGACGGCGAACTGCCTGTCGAGATTGCCCGCAGGCTCTCGGGAGAGGGTAATCCTGCAGTGGCCTTTTCTTTCAGGGAAGATACGAAACCGCTGCGAAAGTGGACTTCGGAAGTAATAAAGGTCGACAGGCCGGCGATAGGGAAGATCGTGAAGGATCTCGAGGCCAGGGGCATCAGGGACCTCATCCTTGCGGGGCTGGTGCCCAAGAAGCTGATCTACCGGGCCGATCTCATGGATGATGATCTTCGGAACATGATATCTATCCTTGGCTCGCGGGACGACCATGCGATCCTTGATGCTGTAGTATCCTTTTTCGGGTCAAGGGGTATCAGGGTCCTGCCCTACCGGGAGATAGTCCCCGACATGCTTGCCAGAGAGGGGGCCATAGCGGGGAGGCCGCTCCGTCCGGAAGAGGAGGATGACATCCGCTACGGTTTGAGGATCGCAGCGTCCCTGGTCCCGATGTCCTTTGGACAGACGGTGGTGGTAAAGAGCAGGTCGGTAGTCTCCGTGGAGGCCATGGAGGGCACCGATGCCGCCATCGAGAGGGCCGGAGCCATCTCCAGAGGCGGAGTCGTGGTCAAGATGATGCGCCCTGACCAGGACGAAAGGTTCGATATCCCCGTCATAGGTCCGGGAACGCTGGAAACAATGCATGAGGCAGGCATCGTTTGCCTTGCCGTAGAGGCAGGCCGTACTATCGTACTCGGAGGCGAACTGTTCAGAGAGAGGGCAGAAGAATGGGAAATAGCCGTAACGGGAGTGATCCCGGCTCCCTCTTCATAAGCTGCGGAGAGGCCTCTGGAGACCAGTACTCGCGGATCCTGACAGAAACCCTCCGGTCGAAGGGCTTCCATGGTGATATCTGGGGGATGCTGGGGCCCCAGGGAGTCTCTTTCGGCGCAAAGGCTGTATGGGATAGCCGCTCCCTATCGCTGATGGGGGTCTCGGAGGTTCTTGGAGCCATCCCTCGGCTGATCAGAATGAAGAGGGCAATGACTGACAAGATCGTCGAGAGAAACCCTGCGGGGGTGGTCGTTATCGATAGCCCCGATTTCCACCTTCCCCTTGTCAAAGCCCTCAGGCATAAAGGGTACACCGGAAAGGTCTTCTACATTGCCCCTCCTACGGTCTGGGCCTGGCGCCAGGGGCGGGCATCCCTTCTGGCATCTCTGTTCGATCTCTGTTTCCCGCTGTTCAAGTTCGAAAAGGATTTCCTCGAAAGCCGGGGCGTTAAATGCCGCTGGTTCGGCCACCCCCTTCTTTCGATGCTCAAGGGGATCGCTCCGACGGACATTGAGGATCAAAAGGGCAAGACCGTTGCCTTGCTTCCGGGAAGCAGAAGAAGCGAAGTCCGGAGCCTGATGCCTGTCCTTGCGGAGACCGCCAATGGTATCAGCAAAAGGGGCTTCAGGCCCGTATTTTCCGTTGCGCCCGGTCTGGATAAAGAAGCGGCGGGCCTGATAAGAGAGGGTTGCCGTCCATGGAGAGTTCACGAAGGACCGGGGTCTGAACTTATGGCAGCTTCGGAGATGGTGATAGGGGCGAGCGGAACGGCGGCAGTGGAAGCTCTCATCCTGGGGAGGTTCATGATCGTCCTCTACCGGGCCTCACTGAGTTCCTGGCTGACCTACAAGGCGCTGGTCCGGACCAGGTGGATCTCCATCCCCAATGTACTGGCAGGTCAAGAACTCTACCCGGAACTCCTTCAGTTCGGGGTATCTCCCGAGAGGATCCTCCATCACTTCGACCGATTCACAGGAGATACCGACTACCGGGAAGGGGTAATTAAGGCTATGAAGGCTGGCTGCGCATCTCTGGGTCACGGAGATGCCGGGGAGGGCTGGGCAAGTTCGATCCTGGAGGTCCTTGGATCGTGAAAAGGATCCTGCTTCTGGCCAACGGTCCCGGAGAACTCTGGTGCTGGGCAAGGCCCATGATACATGCTCTCTCGGAGCAGGGTTTCGACGTATCCCTCTCGCTGCTTCCCTGCCAGTACGCCTCCGGCTACGAGACAGACCTTGCAGGCAAGCTCGTCGAAGGCAGTGTCGGTCCGCCCATGTCAGTTTTCGCGACTCTTGCCGGCAGTAAGGGGAAGAGCTTCGACGCCATACTCCAGCTTGGCGGGGACCTGCTGTTCGGGATCGCCTTCTCGGCCAGGAGCAGGGCCCCCCTTTTCTGCTACACATACGGCCCCAAACCTCTGATGGCAAGGTGCGAAATGGTCTTCTCGGCTTTCGGGGAGATGCGCCAATTCTTTGGTCCGGCTTGTGATAAGGTATTGGTCGTCGGTGACCTTGTGGCGGACTCGCTTGAGATGGACAGGGAAGAATTCCACTGGTCTCCAGGCAGGGGGCCGAGGGTCGTTCTCTTCCCGGGGAGTCGGAAAGCGATCCGGTCTGCAGCAAAGCCATTTATCAGGGATATGGCAGGACGGATCAGGTCCAGAATGCCACTCTCGGAGATAGTGGTAGCCCTCTCCCGGTTCTCCGATCCGGGAGAATCGCAGGAGTGGGCCTCCAGTGATATCAGGGTTGTTAGGAGTGCCACGGGGAGCATACTGAGCGGAGCGGACCTGGCCGTGACCCAGCCCGGGACGAACACCCTGGAACTGACCTACAGCCTTGTCCCCGGGATAGTGGCCGTCCCATTCGCTTTCCTCAGGCAGATCCCCCTTCCCGGTCTTTTGGGGTTTCTGGGTTCGATACCCTTTGCCGGTCCGGCCCTCAAGGAGAAGGTGCTCCGCAAGCGAAGCGGGGAAAGGGGGTTCCTTGCCTGGCCCAACCGCCTTGCTGGCAGGGAGATAATGCTCGAGATGGTCGGTGACGTTGCCGCCGTGGATGTGGCGGATCAGGCAGTGGAGCTCCTCAAGGACGAATCCAGGCTCAGAGAGATCCAGGAAAGCCTTGAAAGGATCCGTCAGGCTCCAGGGGCTGCCGGCAGGATAGCAGGGCAAATATCAGAGTTGGTGGGATGAGACCTTTGAAGAAGAGCCAAGAAACCGGGAGACGGGTTTACCCAAGGCTCCTGGTCTATGCAAGACCCTACGTACACCGTATCCTGGGGGCCCTGTGCTGCATGGTTCTGTCGTCCGCCTGTGCAGTGGTGGCTCCGTGGCTCCTCAAGAATATAGTTGACGATGTCCTGATCAGCAGGAACATGGTCATGCTGAACATCATCACCGTGGGCATAGTGATCCTTTACACGGCCAAGAGCGTTTTCTACTACGGCCAGCAGTACCTGATGAGCTGGGTGGGGCAGCGGGTGGTGGTCGACCTCAGGCTCCGGCTCTACGACCACATGCAGAGGATGTCGTTCCGCTACCTTTACGGTCAAAGGGTGGGAGAGATGCTCTCCCGGATAACCAACGACGTCACTATCCTTCAGAACATGATCACCACCGTATTCATAGACATCATTGTCCAGGGACTGAGTTTCGTCGGGATGATAGGTTTTCTGCTCTACATCAACTGGAAGCTCTCTCTCCTTACCTTTCTCGTTCTCCCACTGGCGGCCCTGGTGCTGGAGGTTGCCTCCAAGAGGCTCAGGCTGGTCGGCCACGACATCCAACAGCAGCTGGCGGGGCTTTCAGCCATCGCCGCCGAGGCTCTTTCGGCTATCAGGATAGTCCGGCTTTTCGCCACGGAGGAGCAGGAGTTCGGCCGCTTCGAGTCCCAGAGCAACGCCCATTTCAGGGCCCTCATGAGGGGGGTGCAGACCAACGCCGCCCTTACCGGGATAGTGGAAGTCATTCTCATATCGGCACTGGCAATCATCCTCTGGTTCGGAGGTCGTCTGGTTGTTTCCGGAGAACTCACACCCGGTGAACTGATCGCTTTCCTGGGCTACCTGGCTCTTCTGGTCCAGCCCGTCAGGGTCTTTTCCAGGGTAGTTGCCCAGATGCAGCAGGGGCTTGCCGCAGCGGACAGGGTCTTCGAGATACTGGATATCGAGAGCGAGGTCCAGCCTCCGAAACACCCGGTGAGGGCAGATGACATAAGCGGGGAGATCACCTTCCGGGATGTGTCCTTCGCCTACAACGAAGGGGCATGGGTGCTTGAGAACGTCTCTTTCCACATCTCTCCAGGCGAAAAGATCGCCATTGTAGGGCCCACCGGCGCGGGCAAGTCCACGATCGCCGACCTTATCACCCGCTTTTACGACCCGCAGGAGGGAGCCGTCCTTATCGATGGGATGGATCTGAAAAGGCTTGACCTGAAGGGGTTGAGGAGGAAGATCGGAGTGGTCCCCCAGGACCCGGTTCTCCTTAAAGGCAGCATCGCCTTCAACATTGCCTACGGTTGCGAGGACCTTTCCAAAGATGATATCGAGAGCGCTGCCCGGGTCGCGGGAATATACGGTTTCGTCATGTCCCTGCCGGACGGTTTCCAGACCGAGGTCGGGGAGCGTGGTGTCACCCTGAGCGGAGGTCAGCGACAGAGGATCGCCATCGCAAGGGCCATAGTCCGGGATCCCAGGATACTCATAATGGACGAGGCCACTTCATCTCTAGACGCCGCCGTGGAGCAGGAGATCCAGGAGGCGATGAAAAAGGCCATGTCAGGGAGGACCTCAATAGTCATCGCCCACAGGCTTGCCACCGTCCGCGAGGCCGACCGGATACTGGTAATAGACAGGGGCAGGATCGTCGAAGAGGGTACCCACGAGGTCCTGAAAGAAGCTGGTGGTCTCTACTCCAGGCTCTGTTCCCTCCAGTTCGGGGATCACAATGGGAGCCCTGCTCACTAGCTATTTCAGGCACATCAGGGGCGAAGAGGAGGGGTTCCCCTGGACCCTCCTTTCTCCACTGGGGTGGCTCGCAGGGACTTGTTCCAGGGCCAGGAATTTCTCTTACGATCACGGCCTTTCTATCTCCCGCGAGATGCCTGTCCCGGTGATCAGCGTCGGGAATATCACCCACGGTGGCACCAACAAGACCCCCTTCGTGGAAATGCTGGCCAGGATGTTCATGGATGCCGGTCTCCGGCCAGGGATAGTTATGCGCGGCTACGGGAGGAAGGAGAAGGACTGCCTCCTGGCCCAGGAGTGCGAACCGAGAAGGGACCTCCTGGGAGACGAGGCCCTTCTTCTCTCGGGAAGGCTTGGCGGGGTCCCCATAGCGGTCTCTGCAGACCGTGCAGGTGGGGTACTGCGGCTGGCTGAAGAGGGAGTAGACCTTGCCATAGCCGACGACGGGTTCCAGCACAGGAAAATGGGCAGGGACGTTGATGTTGCGCTCATTGACGCGACCTGCCCCTTCGGGAACGGACGACTGATGCCGGCAGGAATGCTCAGGGAGAGCCCCCGGTCGCTGATCAGGGCCCACCTGGTAGTGATCACCAAGGCCGACCAGGTCCCGCCGGAACGGGTAGAGGAGATCACCGACATGATAAAGGAGATATCCGGGAGATCACCCTTTCTCTCCTCCCTTGCTTTGGCAGGGTGGTCAAGGTTCCTTGGTCCCCGGGAGGGGCTTCGGGACTCCGGAATGCCCGGACTCCCCGTGGCGGCCTTTTCTGCCATAGGAAACCCTGTGAGCTTCGGTTCCTTCCTGGAGAAGCTGGGATTCCCGACCATTTTCCACGAGGCCTTCCGTGACCATCACATCTTCAGCGAAGAAGAACTGGACGTGATCTGCAGGAGAGTGATCTCCTCGGGAGCCCGGTCGCTGGTCTGCACCGAAAAGGATATCTTCAACCTTCCACAGGAATGGTCACCGCCCCTTCCTGTTTACGTTCCCAGGGTCCGAGCAGTACTGGGCGACGAGAGATCATTTATTTCGGCTCTCTCGCACTATCTGCAACCGAAGGTGGTGGTCTCATCCAACGGGCACGGAGAGGATGCCATAGGAAGCCTCCTTGCGGAAAGGCTGAAAAAGAAGTTCCCCCTCTCCGATGTCTCCGGTTTCCCCATAGTCGGGAGGGGCCAGGAGTACCGGTCCAGGGGCATCAGTGTGCTGTCTCCTCCAAGCGAGACGCCAAGCGGCGGGGTGGTCAAATATCGTCTGAGAGATCTCGTCCGTGACATCCGGTCAGGCCTTCTCCGGCATATCGGTGCCCAGGCGGAGGCCTGGAGTGGTCTCAGGGGGAAGGTCAGGACAGTTATCTGTGTAGGGGATGTATACCTTTTCCTGCACACCCTCTGGGGGCAGGGAGCGATGCCGGTCCTTCTTGCCACGGCAAAATCCGTTCGCCTTCACGGCCACTGGGGTCTGGAGAAGCATCTGATCAGGCTGAGGTGCAGAAGGGTTTTCACAAGGGATCCGGAGACAGCCCGTGAGCTGTCGGAGAGGAAGGCCGATGCCGTCTACAGGGGAAACCCGATAATGGATCTTGCCAGTGATACTATTAAAAGGTCTGAAGGCAAGAGACCCTTCAGGGTCCTGCTCCTCCCCGGCAGCAGGGAGAGAGCTTACGAGGATCTGGTCCTCCTCCTCGAAGCTGCTGCAGAGATCGCAAAGGAGGAGGACTGCCGGTTCGAGATGGTCGTGGCCTCGACCCTTGACAGGAAAAGACTGCTGGGAAAGGTCCCTTCCTGGATGGGCGTTAACGGAGACCTTATCAGACACGATAAGGGAGGCCCTGAGGTCCGCCTCTTTTTCGGGGAAGTCTCTGAAGCGGCATCCCGTTCGGACATCCTTGTCGGACTGGGAGGTACGGCTAACCAGATCTGTGCGGGCATGGGCGTGCCGGTGGTCTCCATCGACGAGAAGGGCAAGAGGGTACAGAAAAAACTGCTTGGAGAGGCAGAGTCTCTGGTGCCCGCCAAACCGGCCCTCCTGGCGAGAGAGGTCCTCTCCATCCTGGGAGACCCTGTCCTCCGCGAGAGTATGTCCAGGGCCGGCAGGGAGAGGATGGGCCACGGTGGAGCCGTGGATGCCCTGGTCGAATACGCTTCTGAGGTTCTTGGGTGGGCAAAAAGACACGACGTTTTCAGGACCTTTTCAGACTTTGCCGAAACGAAAGGAGATTTAGCCAATTGAAGACTCTTGCGGTCATACCTGCCCGGTACGGTAGCACCCGTCTACCTGGGAAACCCCTTATCAGGATAGGGGGGATACCCCTGGTGTTGAGGGTCTTTCTTCAGGCGTCCCGGTGTTCTTCCATAACGGATGTCATTGTGGCTACCGACGACGAAAGGATCGTCCAGGTTGTCGAGGCCGAGGGCGGCCAGGCGATGATGACCCCTTCGGACCTTCCCACAGGCGGTGACAGGGTGGCCTTTGCGGCCAGGGAGTTCGGGTTCGTCGATTGTGTCCTCAATATCCAGGGCGACGATCCCCTGGTGGGACCCGACATGATCGACCCGCTGGTCTCGATGATGGCCAGCAGGCCTGAAGTATCCCTGGGGGTCCTTGGAAAGGCTATCGAGGACCCCTCGGAGGAGTCGGATCCCAACATCGTCAAGATGGTCTTCGATCTAAGGGGCAGAGCGCTCTATTTCAGCCGTTCCACGATACCCTTCAGAAGGAACCCGGGGGCCTCGATGTACAAGCATATCGGCCCCTATGCATGGAGAAGGGACTTCCTCCTCGATTTCTGCCGATGGGAACAGACCCCGCTGGAGAGATCCGAGAGCCTGGAGATGCTCAGGGTGCTCGAGAACGGGTACGATATCAGCTGCATAGAGACGTTAAGGGATACTATAGAGATTGATTCTCCTGAGGATGTTGAAAAACTGGAGAGATTTTTCAGGGAATATGGAGATGATCTGAAATGATCAAAATCTTTTCTGCAGGCAAAGTCCTTTTTGGTGACGGGGGTCTTGTCCTGGTCGCCGGTCCCTGCGTCCTGGAGGACAGAGAGATGGCTCTCTCCATAGCGCGAAGAGTCTCGGGGATCTGCGACAACCTTGGCATACCCTACGTCTTCAAGGCCTCCTTCGACAAGGCGAACAGGACCTCTATCCACAGCTTCAGGGGACCCGGCCTGGAGAGGGGGCTTGAGTGGCTTTCCGATATCCGAAGCAGCGTGGGCTGCCCCGTCCTGACCGATATCCATCTCCCCGACCAGGCAAGGATCGCAGCTGAAGCGGTGGACATAATCCAGATCCCGGCGTTCCTGTGCAGGCAGACTGATCTTGTAGTCGCTGCAGCGTCCACCGGGAAGGTGGTGAACATCAAGAAGGGGCAATTCCTTGCTCCGGCGGACATGGGCCAGGCCGTCTCCAAGTGCCTTGAAGCCGGCAACGACAAGGTCATCCTCTGCGAAAGGGGGAGCTCTTTCGGTTACGGCCAACTGGTGGTCGACATGCGCTCCCTCGCGATCATGAGGTCCCTGGGATACCCCGTTATGTTCGATGCCACCCACAGCGTCCAGATGCCCGGTGCACAGGGGACTTCCAGCGGTGGGGACAGAAGGTTCGTCCCGGTCCTTGCCCGTGCGGCGGCAGCGGCGGGAATAGATGCCCTTTTCCTGGAGACTCATCCTGACCCCGACTCGGCAAAAAGCGACGGTCCCAACATGGTCTCCCTGGATTCTCTCGAGAACCTCCTGAAGAGGGTCCTTGCCATTCACCAGGTTGCCTCCGGAACGGAAGGAGAGAAGTGAAAGTGGTCAGCCTGCCGAGGGAAAGGAACAGCATTGACTATGACGACGAAAGGCTTCTCGAGGTCGGACGGAGCGTTCTTCTTGTGGAGGCCGAAGAGATCTCCAGGGCCGCCTCCCGTGTGGGCAAGGAGCTGGTGGAAGCGGCGCGGATGATCAACAGGTGCGAGGGGCGGCTTGTAGTCGTGGGAATGGGCAAATCGGGGCTGGTCGGCCGGAAGATAGCTGCGACGCTGGCTTCTTTGGGTACGCCGGCCTTCTTTCTTCACGCCGCCGAAGGAGCCCACGGCGACCTTGGGATGGTCTGCCGGGAGGACGCGGGCCTTTTCCTGAGCAACAGCGGCCAGACCAGGGAGGTGCTGGAGGTCCTGCCCTTCTTCAGAAGGCTCGGCGCCCCGGTTATCGCCATGACGGGGAACACCTCCTCCAGGCTGGCCAGGGATTCCGACGTGGTGATCGATTCAGGCGTGGTAAAAGAGGCCGATCCGCTGGGACTCGCTCCTACGACCAGCACGACCCTGCAGCTGGCCCTTGGGGACGCTCTTGCGGGGATGGTGACAGAGCTTCGGGGGCTTAAGGCTGAGGACTTTGCCCTCTTCCACCCCGGAGGATCGCTGGGGAAGCGCCTTCTCCTGAGGGTCTCAGATGTAATGGCCACGGGGGAAAGGGTCCCCAGGGTTCCTTTGACCGCTTCCGTCAGGGAAGCCCTTTTCGAGATAACCAGCAAGGGTTTCGGTGCCACTATCGTTGAAGACAGGGATGGGAAGATCGCGGGTATATTCACCGACGGTGACCTGAGACGCCTTCTTGAGGACAGGGGGGTAAACGGTCTGTCGCTGCCGATCGTGGAGGTCATGACAAAAGAACCCAGGACCATTGCTCCTGACCGTCTTGCGGCCGAGGCCATGCATGCCATGGAGGAGAAGGAGATATCCTGCCTGGTCGTGTCAGAGGATGAAAGGATCGTGGGGATGATCCATATTCATGAACTACTCAAGGCCGGGGTGGTCTGAACTGGGCCGCCGCGTCTATGATATTCTGTCTGGAGCCGTCTTCGGGGCTGCCCTGCCATGGCTGGCGGTAAAATACAGGGACGGTTTCAGCGAAAGGATGGGACGATACACCGGGGGGGGGACAGAAGGGATGCACCCTCTATGGGTGCATGCTGTCTCTGTCGGCGAAGTCCAGGCGGCCTGGCCTCTTGTGAGGGAGGCCAGGCGTTCGGGATGGAAGTCTCCGGTCTTCATGACGACGATCACAAGGACGGGCCGGAAGATGGCCGAGAATCTTGTGGGTATTGATGCCGACCAGATGGCCTATTACCCCTGGGACGCGCCATGGATCGCCCGCAGGGCGATAGACAGGGTGTTGCCGGCGGCGTTCGTAACCGTCGAGACGGAAATATGGCCTAACTTCGTGATGGAACTGGCCCGAAGGGAAATACCGGCCTTCATAGCCAACGGCCGTTTTTCCGAGAGATCGTTCAGGAAAGCTATCAGGTTCAAAGAATTCTGGCGGGAAGTTATGTCCACTTTCCGTCTGATCCTGGTCAGGGGGGAAGAAGACGCCTCCCGCCTCCTGGACCTGGGCCTGGAGCCAGAACGGGTGGTTGTCGACGGTGACTGCAAGGTCGACGCGCTTCTTCTCCGTAGGGAGGATACAGACAGGGATGCCCTCCGGGCTGCCATAGGGTCGGCCGGCGCACGGCTTCTTATTGCGGGCAGCACCCATACAGGGGAGGACATTGCTGTTCTTGAGGCATTCAGGGAAGTGCGCGCTCGCTTTTCGGGGGTTAAAATGGTCATTGCCCCAAGACACCCGGAACGGTCGCCTGAAGTCGCGTCCATGGCAAGCTCCTTCGGCTCCGTTTCAATGTTCTCAAAACCTCGTGAGGGGTGGGATATCCTCGTAGTGGACGAGGTGGGTCAGCTTTTCGGGCTTTACGGGATATCCGATTCCGCGTTCGTCGGGGGAAGCCTGGTCCCCAGGGGCGGTCAGAACATACTTGAACCGGCAGCGTGGGGAGTTCCGGTAAGGCACGGCCCCCACATGGAGGATTTCAGGCATCACTCAGAAACGCTGATCTCGCTAGGGGCGGCGGCAGTGGCAAGGTCCGCGTCGGAACTGGCAAAACTGTGGGAGCAAGACCTTTCCGGAAGCACAGGCAAAGGCATCAGCGGCAAGGGATACGTGGAGGGGCTGGGGGGAGCGGCAGCCCTTTCATGGGAGCGCATAAGCAGCATTTTGAAAGCCGGGGAGTGATCGCGGGTGGATTTCAGCATGTTCATGGCGGGTCGGATCCATTTCGGCCCGGGGGTATCATCGAAGGCCGGGGAGCTGGTAAAGGCCTCCGGAGCAAGGAGCGTACTTGTCGTTACTGACGGGACCATGGAGCGGATAGGCCTTGCGGAACGGATAGCAGGCAGCGTCAGGGCGGCCGGACTCGAAGTATCGGTTTTCACGGGTGTGGAACCCGAACCTTCGGTGGAGACCACCGATTCTGCCGCGGCGATCGCCCGTGACCGCAAAGTCGAGGCAGTGATAGGCCTTGGCGGGGGCAGTTCCATGGACGTTGCCAAAGCCGTCAGCGTTCTTGTCACGAATGATGGTTCCGCAGCCCGGTACCAGGGGCTGGGACTTGTGAAGAACCCGGGAGTTTTCAAGCTCATGATTCCCACCACTGCGGGAACGGGCTCCGAGGTGACCTTCACGGCGGTACTCATCCGCAAGAGCGACGGTGTCAAGGGCGGAATAAACAGTGACTACCTGTACCCTGACATGAGCCTCCTTGACCCGGAGCTGACGGTATCCATGCCCCCGGTGATAACAGCTTCCACCGGGATGGATGCCCTGGCACATGCCCTTGAAGCCTACACCAGCCTCCAGGCTTCGCCGTTCAGCGACATGTTCGCGGAGGAGGCCCTGTGGAGGATAGGGAAATGGATCAGGGTGGCTGCCTTGAACGGAAAGAACATCGAGGCGAGGGGAGGAATGATGCTGGCCGCCCTTTACGGCGGTGTGGCCCTGACCAACGCGGGTGTCACGGCATGCCACGCGCTGGCCTATCCCCTGGGGGGCATGTTCGGGGTCCCTCATGGCACCGCCAATGCCCTTCTCATACCTCACGTGGCCCGGTGGAACGCACAGGCATCGCCGGAGAGGTTCGCCGAGGCAGCATCTCTCCTCGGTTACCCGAGGGAAGATGGCGAACCCGACCACGTTGCCGCCATCTTCTGCGCCGAGGCTCTGGATGACCTTGTGGACGATCTGGGTTTGCCCGCCAGACTCCAGGACCTGGGAGTCGGTATAGGCGAGGAACACCTGGAAGAAATGGCAGGCAAGGCCATGGGCGTATCAAGGCCGATGGAGAACAACCCCAGAGTAATGACCAAAAACGACTGTATACAGATCTACAGGGAGGCGATGATGTAATGCCGGGCTTTGAGCTGTTCGACCAGAGGGAGATCGATGCCGTAACCGATGTAATTAAAAGAAAGATGGTTCACAGGTACTCCTTCCAGGAGACCAGGAACGACATCTACCGTGTGGAGGAGTTCGAAAAAGCTGTTGCCGACAAGTTCGGGGCGAAACACTGCCTTGCCGTCAGCAGCGGGAGCGCGGCCCTTTACGTGGGGCTGCGTGGCCTCGGGATCGGTCCGGGTGACGAGGTCATTACGTCGCCCTTCACCTTTATCGCCAGCGTTGAGGCCATTCTTGAATGCGGTGCCGTGCCGGTCCTGGCGGAGATCGACGAAAGCCTGAACCTGGATCCCGACTCGGTGGAAGACCTGATCACCGAGAGGACCAGGGCCATCATGCCCGTGCACATGTTCGGAGCCGCTGCCGACCTTGATGCCTTCTCCGAGATCTGCGAGGAGTACGGCCTCTGGCTTATCGAGGACTCCTGCCAGGCCATGGGTGCCACCTATCATGGGAAGTACGTGGGCACCTTTGGAAAGTGGGGGCCCTACAGCCTTGATCCCTACAAACTGCTTACCGTTGGTGAGGGCGGCCTTATCGTTACCGACAACGAGGATGTGTACCGGAAGATGGAGTACTATCACGACCACGGACATATCCACAACTTCTCCATCCCCCGGGGGGCCGAGGGGAAGGCATGCCTGGGATTCAACTTCAGGATGAGCGAGATCCAGGGTGCTATCGGTCTTGTCCAGCTGGAGAAGCTCGACGGCGCCATAGCGAACCTCCGGAAGAACAAGAAGCGCATCCTGGAGGGGGTAGATCTTCCAGCCGGGGTCAGGCTCAGGGACCTTCCCGATCCGGAGGGCGATATCGCTACCCAGCTTGTGATCCTCCTCCCCGATGCCGATTCCGCGAAAAAATTCCAGGAGGCTGCAGGCGAAGCGGGCTGTGGCTGCGGCATCCTTTCGGGCAACACCTGGCACTATGCAAGGCACTGGGAGACCCTGAGGGAGGGAGCCTACTACAGCCGTGTGAGGTGCCCCTACGACTGCCCCTACGTCGAGGATATGCCCCTCTACAGGCCCATCGAATGGCCAAGGACCCATGACGTCCTCTCCCGCGCGGCAGTCTTCGGTATGGACATCTTCATGGACGACCTGAAGATAGCCTCCATGCAGAACGCCATCAGGGCAGGCTTCAAGGCGTCCCTCTAGAACTTGGCCTCCGGGAGCATGGCTCCCGGAGGCTTTGAAAAAATCGCGGCAAGATGTTTCTCCAAAAATTATTCCCCCGCTGCTTGGAGCGAGTCGATAAAGGCTTTGACCCCTTCTTTAAGAGTTGTGCGTGGGGAGAACCCCAAAAGCTTTTCTGACTTGGTGACGTCCGCCCAGGTTTGTGATACATCTCCAGCTATTAGTGATCTTTCTTCACGTATTGCTTTTATCTGAAGAACGTCCTCCAACGTTTCTATCATCTCGGAAAGGCTGACAGTATGGCTGTTCCCGATGTTGATAACCTCGTAATCAGAGCCACTGTAATCCATCGCAGCTGCCAGACCCTTTACGATATCTCCCACAAAAGTGTAGTCCCTGCTTGTACTGCCATCCCCGTAAATGGGGATAGCCTTCCTTTCTTTCATTAAACGCGCGAACTTGTGTATGGCAAGGTCTGGGCGCTGTCTAGGTCCATAAACTGTAAACAATCGGAGGGCCAAAAACCGCATTCCGTAGATGGCTATAGACATGGCCAAGCAATTCTCCGCTGATCTTGGTGGAAGCGTAGGGACTTATAGGAAGGAGAGCATTGTCGTCCTCTTTCCACGGAACATTAGGGTTGATCCCGTATACACTGCTTGAAGACGCAAATACAAACTGTTTAACCTTCTTCTCTTTTGCCATCTCAAGCAGGTTCAGGGTCCCGTTGACGTTGACTTCGCTGCAGGTGATCGGGTCGCTTATCGATTGGCGTACGCCTGCCCTGGCTGCAAGGTGCACAATAATGTCGAAGGATTGTCCGGAAAGGTTGTTCCGGAGTTCATCAAGGTTGCGAATATCTACCTGAAGAAGGTGAAAATCAGGCTTGCAAAGATGTTGGCTGATATTTTGCTGTTTGATCCGCATATCGTAAAAAGGGTCAAAATTGTCGACGACAGTGATGCTGTCTCCGCATTCAAGAAGGTGATCCACAAGGTGGCTTCCGATAAATCCAGCCCCTCCTGTAACAAGTATTTCCCGTTTTCTGTCCATCAGCATGATCTCCTTATTGAAACGATTACTATTTCTTCTGCCAAATTACCGGTATTGATAAAGAAAGTATTATCCTAATTGGAACCAGGAAAATTATTCCATAAGACCGGATAATTGTCCGGGTGTTTCTTTTGCTGCGGTCTGTTTTTCATGATAGGCCCCTTATCCTTTTAAAAAGAGTATTCTATTGAGTTGACAATGATCATATGCTTTTCAGAAGAAAGGTTGGCAAGAACATGGAAATATGGACTATGCTTAAAGAGCAATTATATCTGCAAAAAAACCTGCGTAAATTTTTCAGGTTCCATGGATATCATGCCGATCTTGAAAACCCCAGATCCTTCAACGAGAAAATTTTCTGGAGAAAGATCTTCGACAGAAACACCCTTTTCCCGTTGGTGTTGGATAAATACAAGGCCAGGAACTATGTAATACAGACCATGGGAAAAGAGGAAGGGCAAAAGATACTGATCCCTCTCCTGTCAGTATCCTCTGACCCGGGAGAGATCCCTTTCGATCAACTGCCGGAGGAATATATCGTCAAGCCCAACCACGGATCCGGCTGGTCGATCATTGTCGATAAAGAGCACCGGGTTCCACGTGAAAGGATTATTTCACAATGCCGAAAATGGCTTAGAATGACCTACGGCCGAGAAAAGATGGAGTGGGCCTACAGCGAGATCGAACCTCGAATCATGGTAGAAAAACTGCTCAAGGACAGTCGGGGGAGGCTTGCCTCTGACTTCAAGTTCCATGTTTTCGGGGGGAAGGTCGAGTGGGTCTTTGTTATGCATGACCGCTTCGGATCGCCCTCCGCGGCGAGGTATTTGAGGGATTTTACCAGAATGGGGAACGAACCTCAAAACTACAAAAGTACGCAGGATCTTCCCAAACCGGAAAATTATGTGGCAATGGTAGACATTGCGGAAAAGCTGGCCAAACCCTTTGATTATATTCGTGTTGATCTCTACAATGTTGATGGGGAAATCTTTTTCGGAGAGTTCACAATATACCCAGCTTCAGGTTTGAACCCCATGGAACGCGGACTTGATCTCCATCTCGGGAGCAAATGGCAATTGGATCGTGAACATCAACGTGACCTGTAACCTGGAAGGTGAGGGTTATGTTCGTCAATCTTGTTCATTCCCTTGGCTCTACATAGACCACTGTGTATGAGTTCCCGCCGATGACCGTGGCGAAGGAGGGTAATATCAGGTCAGAATGGACCGGGGTTCACTGCGGATCCTTTTTGTCTAATAACCATTTCGGAGGCAGGCCTGTCAGAACAATGGGGTTTTTCGAGATCATGCAGGAACAGTACCGAATAATTGAACAACGTCGTAAATTCTTCCGGAGCCACGGCTACCGGCTGGATCTTGACAACCCCATGACCTACAACGAAAAGATCATGTGGCGAAAGATATTTGACAGGAACCCCCTCTTTCCCAAATTGTCGGATAAACTTTGTGCCCGAAGCTACGTGCTGGAGAAGCTTGGACAAACGGAGGGAGAGGCCATTCTTGTGCCTCTCCTTTTCGCTACACAGGATCCGGCAGAGATCCCCTTCGAAGACCTGCCGGAGGAGTATATTGTAAAACCCAATCACGGTTCCGGTTGGTCAATTATTGTCGATAGAGAACGCCAGGTTCCTCGTGAAAGGATCATTTCACAATGCCGGAAATGGCTCAAGAGGACCTACGGCCAAAAAAAGATGGAGTGGGCCTATAGCGGGATCAAACCTTGCATCATGGTGGAAAAACTGCTAAAGGACAATCGGGGAAGGTTGGCTCCGGACTTCAAATTCTATGTCTTTAACGGTACAACCGGCATGGTTTATGTCCTTTATGACAGATTCGGTAGTCCCACAGAGGCCTTTTACGACAGGGGCTTCAAGAGACTCCGTGTGAACACCAGTTTCCCCGATGGTCCCGAGATCCGTGAACCTGAAAATTTTGGCAAAATGATCGAGATATCCGAAAAACTGGCTTCGGAGCTGGACTTCCTGAGAGTTGACCTCTACGACGTTGACGGAAGGATATTCTTCGGAGAGTTCACTCTGTACCCGGCCTCCGGCATGTACCGTTACGCTCCTCTGGGATTTGAACGCAAACTTGGGGAGCACTGGCCTTTAAACAGGGAGTATTCGCGTGATTTCAGGCCCTGGTTTTAACAATTCGTCTCTTAAAAGGGGTTAGTGAAATGTTTTCCTGGGTTTCCTGGGATACGATCAAGGATCAGTATTTTTTTTGGAGGCAGCGGAAAAAATTCCGCAAATGCCATGGCCTTGACTTCGACCTCGAAAACCCCAGGTCATATAGTGAAAAGATCATCTGGAGAAAGGTCTTCGACCGCAACTCCCTTTTCCCTCTGCTGGCCGACAAGTACCGGTCACGGGAATACGTTGTTGAAAAAATTGGTCGTCAGCGAGGGGGAAAGATCCTGGTCCCTCTCCTGTTTGTAACAGAGAGGCCCGAGGAGATCCCCTTCAGTGACCTGCCGGAAGAATACATTATCAAACCCAACCACGGATCCGGCTGGTCCATAATTGTCGACAAGGATGATCCCGCAAGACCTAAAGAGATAGTTTCGAAATGCAGAAAATGGCTGCGAACGACCTACGGCAGGAGCAGAATGGAGTGGGCCTACAGCGAGATCAGGCCCCTCATTCTGATCGAGATGTTGCTAAAAGACCGCAAGGGGAAGCTCCCCACCGACTGGAAGTTCGAAGTCCTTAACGGAAGAGTGGGAATTGTCTATCTTCTCCACGACCGGTTCGGATCTCCCTCCGAGGCTATTTACGACCGGGATTTCAACAGGCTGTGGGTCTGTGCCTTTCATAAGGACGCCCTCGATATCGAAAGACCTGAAGCCTTTGAAGAGATGGTCGATATCGCAGAAGAGCTGGCATCAGGGATCGATTTTCTAAGGGTGGACCTCTACAACGTGGATGGCAGGATCTTCTTCGGTGAATTCACTCTCTATCCTGCATCAGGACTCTACCGGTATGAGCCGGTCAGTTTCGATCTTGCCCTGGGGGAGAAATGGAGGCTTGAGAAAACGTATGCAAGGCAATTCAAACCCTGGTTTTGATCGATCACGTTCCGGGGCTTTTCTGGTAAGGGAGTGTTATGTATGGTGCCTTTCAGGGAGAATTGGGAATCTCTTAAAGAAGAAGCTGTTTTCCATATCAGGAAGTGGAGGCTTGAATACCAGTTCTTCAGGCGAATGGGATACAGGTTGGACCTGAAAGGTCCTTTCACTTACGAGGAAAAAAGGCAGTACAGAAAGATCTTCGGCAATTACCGCTTCTACGGGCAATTCGCCGACAAGTACAAGGTAAGGGAGTATGTCCGGGAGATGGGTTTCGGGGAAAACCTGGTACCTCTTCTTGGGGTTTTCAACCGCCTGGAACCGGGTCTTTTCAGATCCTTGCCAAAAAGCTTTATCATTAAGACCACTCATAGCAGCAAGTGGAACAAAATAGTCTATGACAAGGAAAAGGAAGACGAGAGGCAGATCATTAAAATTATTAACGGTTTTCTCGACAAGCGATACTCGAGAACCTGCAAGGAGTACCATTACGATTTTATAAAGCCAAGAGTTCTGATCGAGGAGCTTCTGCTTGACGACGGCAAGCTCCCCTGGGATTACAATTACTTCTGCTTTAATGGTTCCAAGGGGTTCTTCCATGACCTCTATGTGGCTTCTCCGGACCATAAGAAGAAAGCGCGATTCAGAAGCGATTGGACCTGCTTTGAGAGCAACCTTTCCGAAGAGGAAATGGCCAGATACGCGTATCCTCCAAATTCAGGAAAGATGGCTGAGATGGCCAAAAGGCTTTCCAATATATTCGATTTCGCCAGGATCGACCTCTATAACATTGGCGGCAAGATATTTTTCGGGGAGATCACGCTTACACCGGGGGGGGTCCCCAATCCTTCTGCAAACTATGGAAGATCTGAATTACTGGGCAAGGTTTGGGAATTGGACCGGGACAACAGGCTTCTCTATTCCCGAAAGCCCTGACCGGTCCTTGCGTGACAGGGAAGGGGGTTTGCCCGATGACATCAGCAACGTCGGCAAGGGTACATATCCATATCGTTACACGGAAAGATGATCGCCTGGACTCCTCAAGCCTTGTTTTCAGGCTTTCGGAGATATGGAAAGACGAGGGCCACAAGGTGACTCAAGGCCCTACGGAACGCCTTGAAGCCGATATCGGCATAGTGAACATTGACCAGACGAAGGTCCCGAAAGAGATGATACCTGCCAACCCATCAGGAAGACCGATCCTTAATTCATTGATCCTGGATATTTCCAAAAGACGGATAAGTTCTAACATCCTCGACCCTGATTCTTCATACCAGGGGGAAGTGATAATAAAGACTGATAACAACTACTTCGGCTTACCGGAACATAACACCGGAAAAGCTCGACTCCCGAACGGTCTGATCAGAAGCATCGTAAAACGGACCCTGCCCTGGCAGTATACCCGCCAGCTATGGTATTACAAGGACTATCCTGTATGTAAAAGCATCAGGGATGTTCCCGCCTGGGTGTGGGAACGGGACGACCTTGTGGTAGAGCGTTTTGTTCCAGAAAAGGAAGGCGATGAATACGCTTTGAGGGTTTGGGCTTTCTTCGGAGACCAGGATCACAGTGTTCGGATGTTCGGCAAGAACCCCATAGTGAAGGCAGGTAACCGCACCAGGTATGAGTACCTGAAAGAAGTGCCTGTTGAGCTGAGAGCCATACGCAAGAGGCTCGGAATGGATTTCGGTAAATTTGATTACGTGATCTTCAATGGCGAGCCTGTACTGCTCGATGTCAACAAGACACCCACAATTGCTGGTAATGGTCCTCCAGGGGAGAACCTGCTTCGGCTTGCCTCGGGTATCAATATGTACATTGGAAGAAGTGGAAGACCATAACATGAATGTGCCGAAATCTCCGCTGACCTTGGATGTATTTTTCCCTGAACGGACCTTGATCGCACCCCTCACGACTATGGATGTAACTCACAGGATCTTTGAGGGGGAATTCAGGCTTGATACAGTCACCGGGAATTCTTTGGCCATTGCCGGCAAGATGCCTCTCATTTGCAGCAACAACGTGGCGACTTTGGAGATCCTGGATTTTTTCAGGTTATCTGGCCTGGAACCAGCCCGGAACCTTTATACATACCAAGATCAGGAAGAGGCTATTGAGTATGCAAAACAATTCATTGCAAAAGGGTGGAAGGTATTATATTCCTACCCGCCGCCGCCTGCACTCGGATCCGGTCATGGTCTGGTCGTTCCAATTGCTCTTTATAGCTATCTCAACGACAAAGCGAGTATCGACGATCTCGTTGATGAAGAGGATCTTCCTCCGCACGTGTTCGTTGGAGCGGACGATCTGGATCCAGTAAACAATATTTTCAAGGAGAGATCTGTTTTCATTAAAGCCTGCAGTAACGAGGTTTCCGGAGGAGGGGCGGATGTTCTTTATTGTCCGGACCTGGATGCAAGGACTTGTTTCCCGGAGTGGCTCTCTGCCAGAAGCAAAGGCCTCTCCGGGGTCCGTGTCGAGTTGGCTCTGGATATTGAGACCAGCTGGTGCATCAATGTTGCGATCCGCGAGGAGAAATCGAATTATCTGGGTGCCGCTATCCAGCTTTTTGAAGAACCCGCCAGGCAGGAAGGGAGCAGGATAGATCCCGACAAAGCCCCATCTGAAGAGACCGTGAGAATTGCCCTTGGGATCGCCGAGAGGGGGAGAAGTCTCGGCTTCAGAGGTATCGCAGGTTTTGATATTGGAGAAGACAGATCGGGCAAACCCTTTGTCTTCGACCTGAATTTCCGGTTCGTATCAAGCACAGGGCAAGTCCTTCTTCATGAGTGGGCTACGGAACGGGTGAAAGCCCGTGTATCAGAATCCTGGGGGTGTTTCGTTCCTGGCCCTCTGGCTCCGGCACTTGATCGTATATTGGAGTATGCGCAAAAAGGTCTTTTCGTTCCTACAAGATTGTATGAAGGAACTGATCTTTCAGATGGCCGAAGCCTGATAACCGGTTTTATTGTGGCCGACAGTCCAAGAGAGATAGCGATCATTGGCCAAAAGATTCAAAATGCTCTTGGGGAAATGCTCGAGAAAGAACAGGTGGTGGACCTGTGAGAATTATGATCGCTGCTGACCTGGTTCCAACCCCATCAAATGTGGAAACCTTCGAGAGGGGTGAAACAGAGGAACTTTTTGACAAAGAACTACGCAGTCTTTGGTATTCATCAGACGCAAGGGCTTTCAACCTGGAAGCTCCCTTGTCAGATGAACCCACGCCTATCTTTAAGAGCGGCCCCTTGCTCAGGGCATCAGAAAGATCCATCGTCGGCATAAAGCAACTGAAACCCACGTTGGTCACTCTGGCGAATAACCACATAATGGACCATGGGATCAAGGGGCTTGACAAGACCAGAGAACTGCTTGAGAAAAACCTTATTACTCATGTTGGAGCAGGAGACAATATTCAAAAGGCTGGGGAGCCATTAATTTTAGATACAGGTAGCGAAAGGGTAGGTTTTTATGCCTGTGCCGAACATGAGTACTCTCTGGCTTCCAGAGGTAGTCCGGGGGCCAACCCTTATGACCCGCAGGAAAGCCCTGACCATGTTGCAAGTCTGAAGGCCGATTGTGATTTTGTAGTTGTCCTTTATCATGGAGGGAACGAGTACTTCAGGTTCCCCGCCCCTTATCTTCAAAAACGTTTGAGAAAATTGGTCGATAAGGGGGCTGACTTTGTCGTTTCTCAGCACAGTCATTGCATTGGTTGTTTTGAATACTATAAAGAAGGACTGATCGTATATGGCCAGGGCAACTTCCTGTTTGACAGCGATGTGAATAACGAATTCCTCTCGAGTGGTCTTTTGATCGAGTTGGACACGAAAAGGCCCCGAAAAGAACAGTTCATCCCGATTATTAAAAACGGGAGTGGGGTCAAGCTTGCAAAGGGAAATGCAAGGGGGATGATCCTTGAAGGATTTTTCGGACGATCAGAGGAGATATTAGCTGAGGGTCTGGTGGAAGAAAAATTCGAGGAACTTGCGAGGAGCAAGATAAATGAATATCTTAACTGTTTTTCCAGGCTGGGAAATTTTTCGACTCTGCTAACAGGCATGGTGATGGCCTCCTTTTTTAAGGGGAAAAGGTATAAAAGGAGGCATCTGTTGAAACTGCAGAACACTGTCAGATGTGAAGCACACCGGGAGCTCCTTCTAGAAGGATTGAAAGTTCTGTTGGAGGGCTATCCTGAGTGATCCTGCAAGAGGAGTGTTTTCAATGTCATTTGAGGCAACAAGAAAGGCTTTTTCACTACCTGCAACGCATGTCAGGGCTTATGTCCGCCTGTTATTTCACAGTAGCTCCTATATTTACTCAACAGGATGGTTCAGGAGCCTTGAGGAAAGAAGGCCCGTTAACAAGAATGGTGACCCCCTTCCCTGGATGAACTATCCTGTAATCTCCTTTTTGGAAGAAAGACTGAACGGACATCTGAACCTTTTCGAATATGGAAGCGGCTATTCTACACTGTTCTTCGCAAGGAGAGTCAAGCATGTTACCTCAGTAGAGCATGATAGAAAGTGGTTCGATGAAGTCAAGCGAAAGATGCCGGACAATGTGGAATTGATGCTGAAAGAATTGGACATCGATGGGAATTACTGCAGTTCTGTCCTATCCGGACCTGCTCCCTACGATGTTATAGTGGTTGACGGTGCAGACCGGCTCAATTGCCTGAAATATGCGGTAAAGGCGTTGACCCCTGAAGGAGTAATTGTTCTCGATGATACCGGTCCTTCATCCAAAGAGAATCAGATCGCTTATCTTGTCCATAATGGCTTCCGGGCCCTGAATTTTGAAGGCCTTAAGCCGACGCGGTCTGGCATCGACAGAACCACCATTTTTTATAAACGGAATAATTGTCTTGATATATAAAAGGCTCACAAGAGATCGATACAGACCCCAAGGGGCATTTCTTGAAGAGTCATATCCGCCAAGAAATGAACAAAGCGTTTTGGCAAAGGGGGCTACCGGGATCATCCTGTTGGGAAAGGGCATTGATATCAAATGAAAAAAAGCCTCACTACTTCGGTGATCGTTCCTGCCTACAACGCCGAGAGGACCATTTCGGAGACTCTTCGCAGCCTTCTGGACCAGACTGCAAGGGATTTCGAGATCGTTGTTGTAGACGACGGATCTACCGATAAGACCCCTGAGATCTGTCATAGATTCAAAGAGAATTCACCTGTCCCGATAAGGGTGTTCACTCAGCAGAACAGAAGGATAAGTGCGGCAAGGAATCTTGGAATTATTAAGGCCGAGGGCAAATATGTTATTTTCCTTGATGCTGACGATCTTGCAGAAAATGAGTTCGTTGAAAAGCTGGTCCGGGCTGCTGAAAAAGATCCTGAGATCGATATCTCCTGCTGCTCCTACAGTCTGCTTTATCAGGACGGCAGAACCAAGCCAAGAAAGCTGCCCCCGGAGCCCGGGAAACAAACCCTTCCCGGACGTGAGGCCCTGATTAGACTGTTGGAGGAAAAACTGGAGGTCTGGTCTGGAAGCGCTTTGTACCGTCGTGCTTTTCTCATGGGAAACGATTCCCTGTTCGACGAAAAGATGACCATGGGACAGGATATAGATTTTCGCTGGAGAGCGTTCTTCCATGCGAGGAAAGTATCCTTGGTTCCAGACCTGCTGGTCCACTATGTGCAGCACGATCATTCCGTGACCAGGGCTTTCGATCCTGTCCGGTATCCACCCTCCACCTGGATCGACCCTTCGCTCTTCCTGAAGTACATCGAAAGGCAAAGGGACAAGGATGACAGGCTGATATCCCTGGTGCGGGACAGGGTGATCCCCTGGTTTTTGCTCAGGAGGTTAAGGAATTATGTTTTCTGCGGTCTGGATGAATTCTTTTGGCATACGCTCAAGCAAGAGAATACGAAAGAAGTTCTGAGAAGAGGTTTTTCCCGAATGGCCTTCAAATCCCCGGCTGTTGGCTTGAAGTGCCTGTGTTTTCTTGTAATTCCGGGATCTGTATACAGGCATTATATAAAACAACGAGAAAAGGTCAGGCCTCAGACTCGTTCCGCAATTGGAGGATAAGAACTGAAGCAACTATGGAGACAGCAGGGAAAATCCTGGAAATCATTGAAAGCCGGAAGCCCTGTCTCACTGCAGTTCAAGGAGAAGAGACCGATGTCGGCGGAAAAACATAAAGGGCCCAGTGCTGTATTCATTGTAAAAGACCATATCCGCGGGCATGATAACCAGTCAAAAGGGGTCGCCCTCTGGTTTACTGAATTGGCGGGCTCCAGGCTGATCGAAATTGACATCCCGGAGTTTTCGCCCTTTAGCCGTTTCTTGGATCTCAAGATACTTGCCCGCGTTCTGAAGAGCAGTAACAAGGAGGGCTGTCAAAGATGGCTTGAAAGAACACTTGACAGTGATGCCTTGAAAAATCTGTTTCAAGAAGCACAAACGGTAGATGCAACAGGCAAAGGTCTTTTTTTCCTGTCTGCCGGCAGCTCGGGTGCGCCATTCTGCCTGGCTCTCGCCAGGGCGACTGGTGGAAAGTGTGCCTGTATAATGACCCCATCCGTTCTGGGGACCGAACCCTTTGACTTTGCCATCGTTCCCGAGCATGATTTCCCCAGACCTTCCTCCAACCTCCTTGTAACCCTCGGAGCTCCCAACATGATCCGCGAGGCCCTCCTGCAAGAGGAGGGCTCCCTGCTGCTTTCCAGGTTCTCTTCCGTAAGCGAAAAGAGATGGGGGCTGTTGATTGGCGGGGATGACGCCAACTACACCATACCCCCTTCCTGGGTGGAGAAGGTACTGGTCCCGCTGCTTGAGGAAGCCAAAGATCATGGTGCGGACATATTCATTACCACGTCCCGCAGAACAAGGGCTGAAACGGAAGAGCGGATCGAAAAGATCACGAAAATGTTCCCTAACGTCAGGATGCTGGTACTGGGGACGAGAGAACAAGGAAATCCTGTACCCGGGATTCTCGGCATCTGCGAGAGGATATTCTGTACCGAGGACTCCGTTTCCATGATCTCCGAGGCAGCGACTGGGGGGCATGTTGTCCGGATCCTCAGGGTAGGGAAAAAGGAGGGGTTCCGGAAAAAGCTTCAAGACCTGACCGCCAGGATGGTCGAGGATAGATCGCTGGCTGCTGGAAGGTTATGGGGAGTTCCAAGATTTGAATTAATGATAGAATCATTTTGCAGGCGAGGATTGGCACAGGTTTACGGATCTGTCGGATTTGATAGAGAACGCATGGTTCAGGAAGGCCTGAGAAGGGACCTCTTATTCAACGAAGCAAGGAGAGCGGCCGAGTGGATGATCCAGAGATGGGGCCTTTGAAGATCGCCGAGATCCTTCCAGAGTTTCACGAGGGTGGGGTAGAACGGCATGTCCTATGGCTCTCAAACGGTCTGGCCGGTATGGGCCATTGTGTAACGGTAATAACTGCAGGCGGTAAGCTGGAGGAGAAGCTTGATCCGGAAGTCGAGATCTGGAGACTGCCTGTTCACAGGAAGAACCCCGTTACCGGGCTTTATGCGGCATTAAAGATCGCCGACAGGGCCAAAAGGGAGAGGTGGGACATACTCCATGCCCACTCGAGGGTCCCAGCCTGGATAGCCTGGTGGGCGTCTTCAATGACAGGTATTCCATGGGTTTTTACAGCCCATGACCGTTACAGGAAGAACGGGGCGATAAGACCTTTTAGAAGCGCTCATGGTTCGATATGTGTTAGTGAGGCGGTAAGAAAACATCTTTCAGGCTTCCTGCCGAACAGAGTTGAAGTGATTCGTAACGGTATCCCTTTTTCGGGCAGGCAATGGGGGGAAAAACCGGACGGAGCCATGAGGATCCTTTTTGTTGGACGCCTTACTCACAGAAAAGGGTTGCATATAGTCATGGAAGCACTTTCCTCGTTGAAAGACTGGGAATGGTCGCTGGAGGTAGTGGGAGATGGCCCTCAGAGACAGGAGCTCGAGGCCCTTGCTGGATCGCTTGGCATCAAAAGGAGGGTGATATTTCAAGGTTTTCAGGACGACCCCCAGAAGTGGATGGCTGAAAGGGATATGTTGATATTCCCCTCCCTTGATGAAGGAATGGGGCTGGTCCTTATGCAGGCCATCCAGGCAGGTGTCCCGGTCCTTGCATCTGACATTGAGCCTGTAAGAGAGCTTGTTGGTGAAGAAGCCTTGCTCGTAGCGACTGGTGATGTTGAGAGATGGAGGCAGAGCATAAAGGAGGTTATTTCCGGAGAAATGAATCCCCCCCGATTCGATCCCAAAGCCGTTCCCACAGCAAAGGAAATGGCAAGATCGGTTTGCGGTTTCCTTGAGAGTGTGATCGACTCTTCAAGGTGATACGGACCGGCTGAAGTTGCCTGTTTACGTGATTTCGGAAAACAGGGGCTCTGCAAGAATACTGGATATCAGAAATAATTTCGGGACAGCCCTTTGTCTAAGAAACCCGGTCAGAGGAAGGAGATACTCTTTAAATAATGATACATGTTGTCTTTTCAAGTGATGACAGATACGCTCCACAAATGGGAGTGGCAATGACTTCTATCCTTTTGAATTCCGGGGAGTCTGACGAACTCTGTTTCCACGTTCTCTCCGACTCTATCTCTTCGGAGTCCATAAGAAGATTATTGTCGCTCCGGGATATCAGAGATTTTCAACTCCGGATCCTGGATGTGGATCAGGACGTAAAGAAAGCCATAAGCAGGATCAACACTATCTCATCCGACACTCGGATTGTTGAGGCTTCCTATTACAGGCTTCTGGTGGGGAGCGTCTTCCCGGACCTTGAAAAGGTCCTTTATCTTGACTGCGACCTGGTTGTCCTTGGGAGTTTGCGGGAAATATGGGAGACGGATCTCTCGGATCATACCCTGGCGGCGGTGGAGGAAATTATGGATCCTCCCCTGCATAGAGATGCCTTTTTGAAGACATCGAGGTATTTCAATGCCGGCGTGATGCTTTTCAACCTGTTGCGCTGGAGAGACCTGGGATATGAAGCAAAATGTCTTGCTGTTCCCGACGATATGTTGGGAAAGATCGAGCATCATGACCAGTCGATACTAAATTACCTTTTCAGGGAAGGCGACGTTAGATATCTTGGCGCCCAGTTCAATTACATGATCAGTTTCAAAGGACAGTTCGCCCCTTCCCTGGACCCAATTCTTAAGGGTATCCAGCCCCTGATCGTTCACTACGCAGGGGCGAAGCCATGGCATCTGGATGCCTGGCTCGACCGAAGAACAGACCTGAACTCCTTTGAACACTACTGGAAATATTGGGAACTGGGCCCCTGGTCTGACATGTCGTCCATCGAGAGTTTCAGGAAAAGTCATGTTTGCCGATACCTGTACCGACACCCCAAGGATATTCCAACGGCAAAGAAAAGGATCCAGGAGATGAAGCGCCACCAAGCCATTTCGTGGATCGATGTCAACTCCGGTCTTTGCAAGTAAAAGGAAGACGGAGTAAATGGGGAGATAGGATATGGTCTCTGTGATCATAGTGACAATAAACAGAAGCAATGAACTCAGGGAGATATCCCTTCCTTCGCTGCTTGGGCAGGATACCGATAATTTTGAGGTGATCGTCTGGGATGCCAGCAATGACGACCTCTCTCTTGGAGTCGTAAGAGAGATGGAACCTCTTTTCCGGAAAAAGGGTGTCAGCCTGACCTTCCAAAGGGCTCCCAGGCGTGGCAGTGCTTCCCAGAGGAACGATGCAGTAAAAAGTGCGAAAGGAAGAATTGTCTTTTTCATGGATGATGATGCTGAGGTCTCTCCTGATGGTATTCGGGGGCTGTCGGATTGTTTTGAAAGGTACCCTTGTGTAATGGGCGCCGGACTGGTTGTTGAAGAAGTGGTCGACGGAAGGAACTTGAGTGAACCCCGTTCAGCGATGGAAAAGTTAAAAGGGTGGTTTTATCGGCTTGCAAGGTATAAAAGAAAAAGGAAGGTATATGCATCCGGATCGGCGAAGGGTCTTTGGGCCGGACCTGGACCTGCGGAGTGGCTCAGTGGTTGTTCAATGGCCTTCAGAAGACAGGTGTTCGATGATATCAGGTTCAATGAAAAAATGGAGACTTTCGGGCCTTACGCTTTGGGTGAGGATATCGAATTCTCCCACAGGGTTTTTATCAAATATGGAGAACCACTTCGGATCGCTGAAAAGGGGATGCTGGTTCACCGGCCTTCCCCAGTCTCACGGTTTTCGATTAATGAAAGGTATGTTGCGGCCAGGATCTTGAACCGGTATCTGACCATGAAAGCGTCATCTGTGAGGGCCCCGGTGATCGGAAGGCTGGGTTATTGCTGGTTTTTGATCAAGAATTTTGTTGTATTGTCTTATCATTACGGGTTAAGAACTGCCTTGCAGGGTTTTGTAATGGCTCTTGGGGGTCTTTATGAAATTAGAGCAAAAGGAGAACCAGCCCGATAGGTAGATGTAAATTAAAAAATCATGACTGGAACGGCGGTTTTTTCGAAACATCTTGAGCGGGAGTTCGTAGATATCCTGATCACGATCATCAGATCGAGACCAGCTTTCTTTCGGGCTCAATATAGAAGGTTCTGCGCCTCA